>Ga0247727_10009619_pt1 | contig 17423 bp, 10 predicted proteins | sample WisWelCaveWW1625_FD_202498 | JGI IMG/M metagenome (GOLD analysis project Ga0247727, IMG submission 202498) | Biofilm microbial communities from Wishing Well Cave, Virginia, United States - WW16-25 | ecosystem: Environmental > Aquatic > Deep subsurface > Groundwater > Cave microbial mat | place...
CTTTGGCACGGGACATCGTCTCGCAAGCCTCCGAAACGATCTCGCAAGCCTCCGAAATGATCTCGCGGGCCTCCGAAACGATCTCGCGAGCCTGGGACGCCAGAGTTACATCATCTCAAGCCACTTATCACAATGGACTTGCGTCGAATCACCACAATCCTGCCATCTTGGCAGCGACTTGTGCGTGCGGATTCGCACGCATCCATGCCAATCACCAACAAACCATCAATACCGCGTCACCGCCGACTCCAACGACGCTGCCACCCGAACTTTGTGACCCTTTCAATGCGGTGCGGTACTATGCGTTGGGTGCCGTCTCAATCATTGATCGGATTTCGGTCCATCGACCGCATGCCGACTCGCGTGGCGACGCGGGCTTTTTGGCCGGTCGAGAGTTTGTCGATGTACGAGCGGCGGACGGCCTTGAGCCAGCGGATTTCGCGGCCTTCGTAACTGGCGTGAATGTTCGTAATGACCGGGCCGGCCGTCGCGAGCGCTCGCTGAATGCCGGCGTCGAGGTCGTCGTTCGCGGGGATTTCGTTGTACGCGACGCCGAAGCCGCGGGCGAGCGCGGCGTAGTCGAGCCGGGCCAGCTCGGTCGCGGTCGTGCGGCGATACGCCGACTGCTGAAGCATCTGCATGTAATGATACGCGCCGTCGTTGATCACGAAGAATTTCACCGGCAGCCCGGCGCGGGCCGCGGTCGAGAGTTCCATGCCGCTCATCAGGAAGCAGCCGTCGCCGACGACCGACACGACTCGCCGGTCGGGCCGCACGCGCTGGGCGCCGAGTGCCGCGGGCAGCGCCCAGCCCATCGCCTGATTGTCAGCCGGCGTGAAATAACGCCGCGGCCCTTCCACCTTGAACGCCTCGGACGCCCAGTGCGTGCTCGCGGTCACGTCCACAAACACGAGATCATCGCGCCCGAGCGCCTCGCGCAGCCGAACGTAGAACGCCATCGGATCGACGCCGCAGTGAATCTGCACGTGCTCGTTTTCGCAGCGGTCGAGTTCGCGGTAGTACGCGATGCGGCGCACGAGCGACGCGTCGGTGGAGCGCCGGATCATCGCCGAGTCGGCCAGCAGCCGACTTAGGAACAGCCCGGCGTCGGCGTGTACCTTCACCGTCGCGGGCACGTTGCGGCCGAGATTCTGCGCATTCGCGTCCACGTGAACCAGCGCCGGGTGGCACGGAATCGAATAGCTGCCCGTCGAGACCTCGCTGAACTTGACGCCAATCGCGAGCACGAGATCGACTTCTTTGAAGGCACACTCCGCCGCCCGCGTGCCCTGCGGGCCGTAACCCCAGCCGACCGCGAGCGGGTGACTGTCGGCGATCGATCCCTTGCCGCTGACCGACGTCGCGACCGGTGCTTGCAGCACGTCGGCGACGCGGGCGAGCGAGTCCTTCGTGTCGGCGCAGCCCATGCCGGCATAAATGCCGACGCGGTAGCTTGGATCGGCCAGCAGTCGCACGGCTTGCTGGTACGCTGTTTCATCGAACGGCAGCACGGGGTCGCCGGGCATCGCGACGTCGTAGTCCCAACTTTCGTTGAATAGCCCGAACGGCATGACGACGGCTACCGGTCCCGGCTCGCCCGCGCGGGCCACGCGAAACGCGCGATGGATCGCTTCGGGAATTTCCGATTGATGCTTCACCTCGAACACGGCCTTGGTCACCGGCCGAAGAAGATCCGGGCCGCGCAGCGAGTGAACTTGAAACGCCTTCGAGTGCGGCCCGCGTTCCACGTCCGTGACGATGCCCACGAGCGGCACGCTGTCGAGCGACGCCTCGCCGATGCCGGTGAGCGCGTTGGTGATGCCGGGGCCGGGCACGACGTTGAACACGCCGACCTCGCCGGTCGCCCGCGCTGCGCCGTCGGCCATGATGCTGGCGGAGAATTCATTCGTGACGAGCAGGTAGTCCATGCCGCGCGACTTCATCGCGTCCCAGAATTCGTTGCTCTGAGCGCCCGGCACGCCGAAGACGCAGCGGACCCCCTCGTTGCAAAGTGCCGTGACCGCCGCGCGGGCACCGGTCATTCGCCCGCCGACGCGAGGACGGGCCGACGGCGGCGCGGCCGTCGCGGTCGCCGGCGCCGCTCCGTGAACAAGCGTCGCCGCGGCGCCGACGGCGCCGAGCATGCTCAGAGCCTCGCGGCGATTCATGCCGGAAACGGCGGTGCGGTGCTTCCCTGAACGATCGCGTGGCGACATGAGATTCCTCGCTTCTTCCTTGAATGCGGGAGCGGACGATCGGTGCGGCGAGGCCGAAGCGGCGAATCGGCCGCGGCCTCTACCACCTTCAATATCGGAACGAACCGCACGTGCGGCGAACCAGCCGTGGTGCGGCGCCGAGAATTGGCGGGCTTTCTCCCGGCGATGCCGAATGTTCGCGGCGACTAGCGAAGTCCGCATGGGAAGCCGTCGAAAGTTTGGTAGAATGTGCCGCCTTTAACGACGATCGTACGCGCCTCACCCAGCATGCGGCACGCCTCACTGCCATGATTCGAGCAACGCCCCAAACGAATTCGCGCGAAACACCAGCCCGAAGCGCTACTGTCCGCCGCTTCGCGCCGTGGCTGGCGTGTGCCGTCGTGCTGCTGCACGGCCGGGCCGGCGCCGATGATGTCAACTTCCGCAACGACGTGATGGCGGTGCTCTCGAAGGCCGGTTGCAACTCGCGCGCGTGTCACGGCAATGCGAACGGCAAGGCGGGTTTCAGGCTGTCGCTGCGCGGCGAAGACCCGGCGTTTGACTTCATGTCGCTCACGCGCGACACCTTCGGCCGGCGCATCGATCGAACGCAGCCGGCCGAGAGCCTGATTCTCCGCAAGGCGACCGGCAGCGTGCCGCACGAGGGCGGGCGGCGATTCGCGATCGACTCGACCGAATACGCAATTCTGTCGCGCTGGATCGAGTCGGGTGCGCGGGTGGACCGCGACGATGCGCCGCGTGTCACGCGACTCGAAGTGACGCCCGCGGATCAAGTGCTCGTCGAACCCGCGGGCGCCGTCGCGCTCCGCGTCATGGCGACATTCTCGGACGGCGACGCGCGCGATGTGACGCGGCTGGCATGCTACGAGCCGGCGTCGCAAGTCGTTTCAGTTGGCGCGGACGGCACGGTGCAGCGGCAACAACTTGGCGAGACCTCGGTGCTCGTGCGGTATCTTAACGCACAGGTGACGGCGCGACTCGCGTTCGTGCCGGCACGGCCGGGCTTCGAGTGGCGTGACGTGCCCGAAGTAAATTTCATCGACACGCACGTGTTCGTCAAGCTGCGCACGTTGCGGGCGCAGCCGTCCGAGGTGTGTTCCGACAGCGTGTTGCTTCGACGCGCGTTCCTCGACGCGATCGGCGTGCTGCCGACTGCCGACGAGACGCGGCGGTTCCTCGCCGATGTCCGGCCCGACAAGCGAACGCGACTGATTGACGAACTGCTCGCGCGGCCGGAGTTCGCCGACTTCTGGGCACTCAAGTGGTCCGACCTGCTGCGCAGCGAGGAGAAGACGCTCGACCGCAAAGGCGTGCAGGCGCTTCATCGCTGGGTCCGCCAGTCGATTGCGGATGGCAAGCCGCTCAACGAATTCGCGCGCGAGTTGGTCGCGGCCCGCGGCAGCACCTACTCGAACCCGGCCGCGAATTACTACCGAGCGAACCGCTCGCCGCAGGTCCGCGCCGAGACGACCGCACAGGTGTTCCTCGGCCTGCGACTCGGCTGCGCCAAGTGCCACAACCATCCGTTCGATCAGTGGACGATGAACGATTATTACAGCCTCAGTTCGTTCTTCGCCCGCGTGCAGTACAAGATCGTCGATAACGATCGCAAGGACCGGCTCGACCAGCATGAATTCGACGGCGAGCAGATCGTGTGGATGGACCGCGAAGGCGAAGTCGAAAACCCACGGACCGGCGAGCCGGCGACTGCACGAATTCTCGGCGGCGATTTCGCGTCTCGCATGGAAATTGGAGCGGACCGCGACCGCCTCGAACAACTCGCCGACTGGATCGCTCGGTCGGACAATCCGTTTTTCGCCCGAACGCAAGTGAATCGCATCTGGTTTCACCTGCTGGGCCGCGGCATCGTCGAGCCGATCGACGACTTCCGCGCGTCGAATCCGCCGGTGAACCCCGCGCTGCTCGACGCGCTGGCCGCCGATTTCGTCGCACACGGCTTCGACCTGCGGCACGCCGTGCGAACCATCATGCAATCGCGGACCTACCAACTTTCCGCGACGCCGAACGACACGAACCGCGACGACGAAATCAACTTTTCGCGCGCGATCGTCCGGCCGCTCAAGGCCGAAGTCCTGCTCGACGCCTACACGCAAGTCACCGGCGTCCCGGTCAAGTTCAACGGCTACCCGCTCGGTCTCCGCGCCGGCTCGCTGCCCGGCGTCCGCACGACTCGTCGTCGCGAATCGCCGCCAACGCCCGCCGAAGACTTCCTGAAAACCTTCGGCAAACCCGAACGGCTCCTCGCGTGCGAGTGTGAGCGTTCCGCCGACACCACGCTCGGCCAAGCCTTTCAGCTCATCTCCGGCGAACTGGCGAACGAAATGCTTACGGACACCACTAATCGCATCAGCCAGTTCCTTGCCGAATCCAAAACCGATCGGGCGGTCATCGACGATTTCTACCACTCCGCCCTCAGCCGCTCGCCCAGCGACGCGGAACTCGCCGCGGCGGCCGACTTCATCGCGAAATCTCCGAGTCGCCGTGCGGCCATGGAAGATTTGCTTTGGGGACTTCTGAACTCAAAGGAGTTCTTGCTGCGCCGGTAGGCGGCGATCGCATTCCGTTGCGGCGTGCCACACAAGATTCCTCGCGGGATGATCACGCCGCGAGATGGGTGATGTATGAATAAACCAGATTCAACAAACTGTTCGGATTTCGATCGGGCACGAATCGGGCGCCGACACCTGATCAGGCTTGGGGGCGTGGGGCTGCTTGGCCTAAGTCTGCCGGAGTGGCTACGGGCCACCGAGTCAGTGCGGCGGATTGCTTCGCGGGCGAATGCGGTGATTTTTCTGCATCAATTCGGCGGGCCGAGTCATCTCGATACTTTGGACATGAAGCCGGACGAGACGGAGAGAATCCGCGGCGACTTGAAGCCGATTGCGACGAAGGTGCCGGGGATTCAAGTGTGCGAGTTGTTACCACGCATGGCGGCGGTCGCCGATAAGTTTGCGCTGGTGCGGAGCATGCACCACGGGATGAAGAACCACAATTCGGCGACGTACTACAGTTTGACGGGGCACGCGCCGCCGGTGGACGATATCCGGCTGCGGGACACGCAGGAGTTGTTTCCCGCGTACGGTTCGGTCGTGGCCCGGCTCGCGCCGGCGCGCGCGGAGTTGCCGACATTCGTTTCGTATCCGCACTTGCTGCGCGACGGATCGGTCACGCCGGGCCAGCACGCGAGCTTTCTCGGCAAGTCGCACGATCCGTTCTTCATCGCGAAAGATCCGAACGCGCCGGACTTCCGGCTGCCGGAGTTGAGTCTGCCGGCGAATCTGTCGCTCGAGCGGCTGGAGAATCGCCGCGAGGTGTTGAAGCTGATCGACCGGCAGAGCGAGCTGCTCGAATTCTCCGCGACGGCACAGGGCATCGACGCCTACTACGAACGCGCGATCACGATGCTCACGTCGCCGCGCGTGAAGAAGGCGTTTGATCTTTCGGACGAGCCGTCCGCGGTGCGCGACCGCTACGGCCGGACGACGTACGGCCAAGGCTGCCTGCTCGCGCGGCGGCTCGTCGAGGCCGGCGTGAAATTCGTCAACGTCTATTTCGCCGAGTCGATCGGCGGCCAGGAGGTCGGCCGCGGCGGCTGGGACACGCACGGATTCAACTCGAAGCCGATGTACCCCGTGCTCAAGAACTGGCTGATCCCGATCACCGACCAAGTGGTGCCGACGCTGCTCGAAGACCTCGACTCGCGTGGCCTCCTGGACACGACGCTGGTCGTTTGGATGGGCGAGTTCGGCCGTTCGCCACGCATCAACAACATGGCCGGCCGCGACCATTGGCCGCAATGCTACACCGCGCTCGTCGCCGGCGGCGGCACGAAACGCGGATTCGTCTACGGCTCGTCCGACAAATCCGGCGGCTACCCGTCGAATAACCCTGTCCGCCCCGACGACATCGCCGCCACGATGTTTCACCTGCTCGGCATCGACCCGCACACCGATGTGCACGATCCGTTAAACCGGCCGATCCCGATCGCGGCCGGACAGGTGATTGATGAACTGATCCGCTGACCGCCAACAAAAAAAACGCCGACGCGGAAACCCGCGTCGGCGATTCGAGTCAGCTTTTTTTTCGGTTGCCTCAAAGACCCGCTTCGTCACTTCTTATTCTTCTCTTCCACCTTTGCCTTCACATCGACCGCGTCTGTCTTCACGACGGCGGCGGCCTTTTCAGACAGCTTCTTCGCCAAGAGGCCGGTCGTGTCGCAGCCGGCGGCGATCGAGACGATCTTGCCGCCCTTGTCGATCAGAAAGTTGGTCGGCATGGTCTTGGTCTGCCACACGTCCCAGCTCTCTCCCTTCGTGTCCACGGCGTAGAGCATGTTCAGTTTCTTTTGCTTGACGTACTCTTCGACCTTCGTGTCGGGTTCTTTGAAGACCGCGAGGCTCGTGAGGCCCTTGTCTTTGTAGGCGTCGTGAAGTTCCTGGAAATACGCGAGTTCCTTGTCGCAGCCGGTGCAGCCGCAGGTGAGGCGCACGAGCACCGGGCCTTTCGCGGTCAGTTCGGCCAAGTCGATGATCTTGCCGGCCGAATCCTTGATCTTGAACGCGGGCGCCTTATCGCCAACGGCGAGTTTCGTCTCGACCTTGCCCGCTTCGATCTTGGCGTCTTTCTTTTCGGATTTTGCCGGTTCGTCGGCGCGGAGCGACAGACCGAGGGCGGCAATCGTTGCGACGGAAAATGCACAGAGCCAACGCTTCATGATCGGTCTCCTTTGGAATGAACTCACCGCAACAACTGGGCAGCGGCACGTGGCAGGTTTCGCGACACAAGTTATCGCCTGGCAGGGTCCGCTTGTCAACCGCAGCACGGTTCGTTGGCCGCCGGCCGGGGCGTCGAGCTACAGAAATCGACACCGGCGTGAGTCTTGGATCGAATCCCCGACTAACTGGATGGGCGGCAAAAGTGGCTGCCGTCGGTCGTGTGCGAGCGAGCGTCGAGCGGTCGGCTTCGCTTGCGTAAGGCGCGCGCCGCGGTTATCCTCTCAAACGCACGTCGGGTCGCTCGCCGCCGAATTGTCCGTCGGTCCGTACTTGAGGGCTGCCAAGGAGTTGAACATGCGACTGTCACTGGAACAACTTGAATCGAGACTGTTGCTCGCACATCCCTTCCTGTTGCAGAACGAGCAAGAACCGAACGACTCCCTCGAATCGGCGAACGAGATCCGCTGGCAATCGGATCACAACGCGGCGGATCGCATGGGCGAACGACAAGTTTTTGGAAGCGTACAGGGGGATCTCGCCAACTTCGATCGAGGCGTCGCGGACGTTGATTTCTTCGCCGTTTCGACACTTGCGAACAGCGTGTCGAACTTTTCTTTCCGTGCGAGTTCGCCGAACCTGCGAATTGTGCCCCGGTTGCTGAACGAGTCCGGCTTGCTCGTGACTGAGTTTCAGCCACGGCGCACCGCCACCGGTGGACTGATTGATGATGAACTTGTCGCTGAGCTTTTCACCACCACGCCGGCGCGGGTCTTTATCCAGGTCGGCCCTGGAACTGATGTTCAGGGTGACCGCACGAGCGGCTACTCCTTGACCGTACGCGCGACGCAACAGTTGATCTTCGAGCAAGAGCCCAATAACTCGATCGAACAAGCCAACCCGATCGAGTTGGCTCCCGTGCCGGACGACACACGTGCCGCGGCGACTCCTCTTGCGACTGCGTCGCAGCTACGCGGGTTCGTTAGCGGAACGGTGTTCGATTCAAGTGCGGCTGTTGATTGCTCATTGGACTTTCCCAATTGTGGCAGAGATTTCGACTTATTCACTTTCTCCGCCGATGCCGCTCGGAAGTTGATAGTGCGCTTCGAGAGCTCGGCAGTTCAGGACTACGGAATTTTTCCAGGAGTTCGTCCGGTGCTGCTCGACGCGCACGGATCGGTTTTAGCAACCGCGACGGCGCAGGACGAGGACGGAGACGGGGCCGTCGACTCGGCCATCCTCGAACAAGTCACGGCTGCCGGCGGCAAGTTTTTTGTGAGCATCAGCGGCAACGGACTGTTGCCTCAGTCGCTTTATCGGCTCACTGTGGACGTTCTCGCGGAACGAAGCGTCGAGCCCGAGCCGAACGACACGTTCGACACAGCACAGGAAATCCCGCTTAGCTGGAGTCGCGCCGCTTGTCCAAGTTATCCTATGGAATGCTGGCCCGGCCATGGATTCATTCGCGGCAGCCTGGAGAACGGCGAAGTGTCGCCGGACACGGACTTCTACCAGATTACGGTGCGGCCGGACTCGACGGTCGGCGTGCGGGCTTCCGGCGCCGGCTCGCAGGGCGGCCACCTGACGGTCTACGACCAAGAGCACAACGTCATCGCCGAGGCGGACCCGAACGCGGACGGGATCCTCGCGGCGCGGTTCGAGAGCGCCGAGGCATCGCGTTTCTTCATTCAACTGACGGACGCGGGCAATGTCGTCTGTATCACGACGCCGTGCCTGACCTACGAACTGCACGTCACGGCGCGGCACGAGGTCGTCGATCCCAGCGTCGAACACGAGCCGAACAACTCGTTCGACATGGCGAACCGCATCGTCCTGCACGGCCGGTTTGAATGGCCGTGCGAGTTCGTCTGCCCGCTCGCGACGGACCCGGCCGAGCAATCAACCGGTCCCGTCGAAGCCGGCGACGCCCAATCGAGCGGCGTGTCGTTGCGACCGATCGTGTGGCCCGGCGACGGGACGCTCACCGGTTTTGTGGAAGGAGAACTTGAAGCGGTACGCAGATTCACTGGCCCAAGCGGTTGCTCTGATTTGGGTGACGGCCAATTCGTTTGCACCGATGACTTGCATCCTTTCTTTGTGCCGGGCGTTGATTATTTCTCGCTCCAATCGCCAGCAAATTACGTTGTGCGAGTAGAACTCTCAGGTGGCTTGCTTCGTTCACACGGCGAGATTGCGCTGTTCGACCAATCACGAGCAGAGTTGGCAAGCGATCGCAATCCGCAAGAAGGCCTCAAACTGGAATGGGACACCGTGGAAGGGGGGACATTCTATGTGCGAGTTCGGAGCACGGCTGCGGTCTTGGATGATTCCGAATTCGTTGAGTGCCCCGCGGGAGGTGAATGCAGCGAGCCGCAAAGGGTTAACCCGACTGACTACGCGCTGCGCGTGACGGCGACGCCGGTGCACGTCAACCCACACGTAGAGCGAGAGCCAAACGACACGCTCGACACGGCGAACCGCATCGCGCTCAGCGGCGATTTCGGTTGGCCGTGTGATTTCGTCTGCCCGCTCGCGAACGCGGCAGGCGTCGTGGATGACCCGAACGAACCGGGCACCACCACTGACGATTCGGCGGCCGGCGACGGCGTCGAAGTGCATCCGATCCGCTGGCCGGGCGACGATTCGCTGCACGGCTTCATCAGCGGCGAACTCGAATTCTTCACGTGCCCGCCGGAGATGGCCTGCATCGCCGTGGTGCAGCACGGTGTCGATAACTTCGTGTTCGATGTGCCGGCCGGGCAGTTCGTGAGCGTTCGCCTGACCGGCCCGCTCGCGCGAAATAACGGCGTGCTGACGCTGCTCAACAGTGACGGCGGCGTTCTGACCGCGGACGACGACAACTCCGATGGCCTCGCGGTCGAGTGGCGAGCGCGCGAGGGCGGCACATTCTACGCGCGAGTTACGGCGGGGTTCCCCACTGTCGAGCTACAAATCGCCAGCGCCGTTTCCTGCAACGACACTCCGGCGCTCGCCGGTTCGCTGTGCGCGTTGCCGTGGACCTATCGTGTGGACGTGACCGCCGAGCCGCTGCCGAATCCGATCGAGGGCAAGGACGAGCACGAACCGAACGACACGATCGACCAGGCGAACCATCTCGAATTGCGACGGGACGGCTCGGACAAGTGGGGCGTCGTATTCCGCGAGCGAGTCGCGCACGGCATCGCGGGCGGTCCGGCGCACGACGTGGATTTCTTCTCGTTCGAGGCGCGCCCCGGCGAGGATGTGACCGTTGGACTCGGCTGCGTGCCGGGATTCGACCTCGAGCCGATCGTGATTCTGCCAGACGACCCCGACGAGCCGCCGATTGACCTTCCCGAACCCATTACGACGCCGGTGCTCGTGGTCGTCGTGTTCGATTCGGAGGGCAGCGAGATCGGCCGCACCGGGATCGACGGCTCGGAAAACGTGCTTTTCCACTCGGACTCGGGCGGCGTCTACTACGCGATGATGACGCTCGAAGGCGGCGCGCCCGACGCCGAGCCGACGCCGTACGAATTGCACATCCATACGCGGTCCATTCAGATCGAAGGCCGCGACGAACAGGAACCGAACGACACGATCGAGCAGGCGAACGAGTTGCCGCTGCACGTGTTCCCGACGTTCGCGCCGGGGATCGAGCTGCGCGGCGGCGACGCGGCCGGCATCGCGGGCGGGCCGACGGGAGACGCGGATGCCTTCGAGTTCGCAATCGAGGCCGGCGAACACGTCACAGTGGACGTGCAGGGCCTGGTGTTCGACGGCGTCTTGCCGCGGCCGATGGAGATTTGGCTGAACGAACACGGCCTCAACGAATTCGGCGATCCGGTGGGCACACGCCACGGCGGACCGCGCGGCCGTGACCTGCAACCCGCCGACCCGATTCACAGCATCCTCGAAAAACACCCCGACCTCGAATTCGGCAACTTCGTCGTCACGGTGTTCGACTCGGCCGGCAACGAAGTCGGTTCGAGCGCGAGCAGCGATTCGGGTGCGGTGACGTTCGACTCGGCGACCGGCGGCGCGTACTTCGCCGTTGTCTCGGCCGCCGAGTCCAGCGCGAGCGACCGGCCAGGCCACTATCGGCTCGGCGTGATCGCCCGCAGTGATTTCGACCCGGAGAAGGTCGACCCCAACGACCCGAACGCCGGCACGGGCGAGGGCGGCGAGGGAACCAACGAAGATCCGTTCGTCGTCGTGCTCGGTCCGCGCGGATCGTTTGAGTACACCGACGAAAACGGCGAGAGCGTCGTCATTCAGTTCCGCGGATCGAGCGGCAAGGCGACGATCACGTTCACGGACAGCGAGGCCGACGGCTCGGACATCGCGTCTATCGACATCGACGGCGTTCGCAAAAACGGCAACCTGTCGATTCACACGGTCGGCTCGGCCGAAGTCGGCGAGATCGCGATTCACGGCATGACGAGCGCCGCGGCCGGTGCCCGACGCCGCGGCGGCGGTCGCAGCGCGAGCTTCGGCACGATCGACGTGGACGGCAACGTCGGACAAGTATCGAGCGACATGAACATTCGCGCGCTCGTCGTGGACGGCGTGCTTGGCGACCTTGACGCCCACAACCGCCAGATCGGCGAAGTCCGCGCCGAAACCTTCGACGCCGCGCTGGCCGACGTCGGATCGATCCGACTGCTCGCCGTCGAGAGCAGCACGGAAGACGAACTCTTCGCGAGTCTGCTGCCGTGGGAAGACCCCGCCTGACGCGGCGACCAGCACGTCGGACTGATTCACGCAGCTTCACCCAAAAACGGTGTCAAATTGGCGAGCACCATATTGATGAAGTTTTCGAGCCAATCGCCGAAATCGTCGTCGTTTTCCGACAGGTAATCGTCAGCCAAATCGTAACTTCTTGAAATGTAGTGACTTGCTACGATTTCGCCTAAAAAACTTAACTTCCGGCGCGTCGCGCCGATCGTTCCGTTCGGCGTCCGGGACATTCCGTTCGCCGACCGCAAGCTCGCGTTCACGGACCAAACTGCCCCGTTTCCGAACCGCAGCCATCCGTTCGTCGCCCGCAAGTCTCCGTTCGCGGTCCGCTGGCATCCGTACCCCGTTGCCGAGATTCCGGTCGCGTCGCCAGCCATCTGGCGCAACGTATTCTACGGCCGCAGTCAGTGACCGCCGCCGGATTGCCCTCATCGGCCGCGTTTGATATGAATGTGGGCCGCGTGTAGACAAGTGAGCGACTTTACGAGGGACCCGCCGATGCTGACGTTTTTTGACGATCGCCGCCAATTTCGCCGCCGGTCATTTCTGCGCGTCGGCAGCTTGTCGCTCGGCGGACTGGCGTTGTCCGGCTTCGTCCGGGCGCGGGCTGAGGCGGCGGAGGCGAAGCGACTGGCGACGGACAAGTCGGTCATTTTTCTCTTCATGCAAGGCGGGCCGAGCCAGATCGAGACGTTCGATCCGAAGATGACCGCCCCGGTCGGGGTGCGCAGCGCGACAGGCGAAACGGCGACGACCATTCCCGGTGTCACGTTCGGCGGCACGTTCAGCAAGATCGCGTCGCTCGCCGATCGCATCGCGGTCGTGCGGTCGTTCGTCACGGGCGACGGCAACCACGACATCAAGCCGATCGTCGGCAAAGACACATTTGGCGCGAACTTGGGCTCGATTTATTCGCGCGTCGCGGGCACGAATCATCCGGTGACGGGCATCCCGACGAACGTCGCACTCTATCCGCAGGCCGTGGACGCCTCGACGCGGCCGACGACGATGAACTTCGGCAAGTTCGATTCGACCGGCGGGCTGGGTGCGGCGTTCGCGCCGTTCGATCCGTCCGGCGGCAGCGATTTGCAGAAGGACATGAAACTCTCGCTGTCCACCGACCGGCTCGACGACCGCCGCACGCTCTTGGCGAAGCTCGACCGCGTGAAGTGGACGCTGACCGAGTCCGGGGCGCTCGACGGCATGGACCAAATGCGCCAGCAGGCGTTCGGCACGATTTTGGGCGGCGTCGCCGACGCATTCGACCTGTCTAAGGAAAACGCGAAGACGGTCGCACGGTACGACACCGCCCCGCAAGTGCGGCCGGAGAACATCGACCGCAAATGGAACAACTACAACAATTACGTGGACAACGCGAAATCGCTCGGGAAACTGCTGCTGCTCGCGCGGCGGCTGTGCGAGCGCGGCTGCGGGTTCGTGACGATCACGACCAACTTCGTGTGGGACATGCACTCGGACGTGAACAACGCGGGCGTCGAAGAGGGCATGCGTTACATGGGCATGCCGTTCGATCACGCGGTGTCGGCATTCCTCGAAGACGTTGAGTCGCGCGGACTCGCCGACAAGATCCTGCTCGTCTGTTGTGGCGAGATGGGGCGCACGCCGATGATTAACAAGAACGGCGGCCGCGACCACTGGGGCAATTTGGCGCCGCTGCTTCTCTCCGGCGGCGGCCTCAAGATGGGACAAGTCATCGGCCAATCGACGCGCGACGCGGGCGAGCCGCTCTCCGAGCCGTACTCGATCAAGCACCTCATCGCCACGATCATGCACACGCTCTTCGACGTCGGCGAACTCCGTGTCGTGCGCGGCCTGCCGCGCGACATCGCCGGCACGATGACGGGCTGGGAGCCGATACCGGGCCTGCTCGGCTAAGCCCGACGCGCGAGCGAGAACTCGCGCCAAATTACCCTCGCTCGCACTTCGGGCTTATCTGACTCCGGCGGCTACTGCGTGCTGCGTGAATCCCGGCTGGCTGTCCGCGACTCTTAGAATTAGAATCACGCAGTCAGCGGCCAATTTTGCCGGCTCCTGCCGGACGCCTCGAACAAAAAGGAGAGTTCCCATGTTGAAGCGACTTGGCAATCAGAGTGCAGTTTGGCTGCTCATCGGCATCTTCGTTGGCCTTGGCCTTGCTGGTGCCTTTCAGGCCCAGCCGTCATTCGCCACGGCCACGGATCACACGGACGAGTTTGCGATCGCGACCGGCGTGATGCCGAGTACCGATGTCGAAGCCGTGTATCTGCTCGACTTCAAGAGCGGGTTGCTTTTGGGCACGGTCATGAACAAGCAGACGGGCACGTTTCAGGCATTCTACAAGCGACCGTTGGGGGCGGACTTTGGCCTGAAGGCCGGGCAGAAGCCGAAGTTCATGATGGTCACTGGTTTGATGACGAGTGCGAAGGCGCCCGTGCCGATTGCCCATGTGCTCTATGTCGTCGAACTGAACACGGGCAAGATCGCCGCGTATTTCATGCCCTACCGCGGTGACGTCGCCGGTGCAACTCAGACGTATGACTTGCAAATCCTGCACGGGGTTTCGTTCCGCGATCAGGGCAATGTCCGGGCGCAGTGACTCGACGCGGGCGCGGTCCGTTCTGAATGAACCACATTCGGCTGCGAGGGCATTCGCTCTCGCAGCCGCTTTTTTTTGCCGGCGCGGTCGCCCACGACGAAACTTGATCGCCCTCGGCTCTCGGCACCGCTTGCTTCCTCTCAACCGCGTCTATAGACTCGCGCCGGGTTCGACTGAATTTGGCCGGAGCAACGCTGGTGCGGATTTTTGTGAACGGCGTCGCGCGAGATGTTTCGAATCGGCTGACCGTGCAGGGTTTATTGGCCGAGTTGGGCGTGCAGTCCGCGCACGTGGCGGTCGAGGTCAATCGCGAGTTGGTGCCGCGCAGTCGTCGCGCCGATCACCAGCTTGCCGCGGATGACGCCGTGGAAGTCGTCACGCTCGTCGGTGGAGGATAGTTCAAGATGTCGTTCGACCCGCTGCGCGACGACCCGCTGGATTTGGGCGGGCATCGCTATCGAAGCCGGCTCATCGTCGGCACCGGAAAATATTCCACGCACGACGTGATGCGGCAATGCCACGAGGCCAGCGGATGCGAAGTCGTGACCGTCGCCGTGCGGCGCGAACGGCTGATCGACAAAGAGGGCCGCAATCTGCTCGATTACATCGACACGAAGCGCCTGACGATCTTGCCCAACACGGCTGGCTGCTATTCCGCCGAAGACGCGGTCCGGCACGCGCGGCTCGGCCGCGAAATCCTCACGAACATGGGCAACCCCGGCGCCGACTGGGTGAAGCTCGAAGTGCTCGGCGATCCGAAAACACTCCTACCCGACCCAGTCGCGACGCTCCAAGCAACCGAGCAACTCGTCGCCGAGGGATTCAAGGTGCTGTGCTACACGTCGGACGATCCAATCATGGCAAAGCGAATCAAGGCCGCCGGTGCAACGAGCGTCATGCCGGCCGGCAGTCCGATCGGTTCCGGCCAGGGCGTGCTGAATCCGTGCAATATGCGGATCATTCTCGAATACCTCAAAGGCGACGATCCGAAGTATCCGGTAATCATCGACGCGGGCGTGGGCACGGCCAGTGACGTGGCCGTGTCGATGGAACTCGGCTGCGACGGCGTGCTGTTGAACACGGGCATCGCCGGCGCCCGCGACCCGGTGAAGATGGCGCTCGCGATGCGTCACGCGTGCGAGGCCGGCCGGCTGGCCTTTCTGGCCGGCCGCATCCCGCGCAAGTTGTACGCGACGGCATCGAGTCCGCTTGATGGACTGATCGCGGCGGGCCGATGAATCAAGATTGCTGGCAAGCAGGACGGAACCGACACGATGACCGTGCAAGAAATTCTTGGCCCCGACGGTCTGGTCGCGCGGCGCATGACGGCGTACGAGCACCGGCCGCAGCAGCTTGAAATGGCGGCCGCCGTCGCGCGGGCGATCGACAGGCCGGGCCACTTAATGGTCGAAGCGGGCACGGGTGTCGGCAAGAGCTTCGCCTACCTCGTGCCGGTCATCCTCGCGGCGACCGGCGATCCGGAGAACCCCGACGCGAAAAAGAAAAAAGTTGTCGTCTCGACGCACACGATCAGCCTGCAAGAGCAGCTCGTTCAGAAGGACCTTCCGTTCCTGCGCGCGGTGATGCCGCAGGAATTTTCCGCCGTGCTTGTGAAGGGCCGCTCGAACTACATCAGCCTGCGTCGGCTGCACGCGGCGCAGGAGCGGGCTGCGACGACGTTTTTCGCCGAAGAGGAATTCGAGCAGCTTCGCAAGATCGCCGGCTGGGCGAAGCAGACCGACGACGGCAGCTTGAGCGATCTGCCGTTTCGCCCGCATTGGCCGGTGTGGGAAGAAGTGCAAAGCGAATACGGCAACTGTCTCGGCCGCGACTGCCCGACGTACAAGGACTGTTACTTTTTCGCCGCGCGGCGACGGATGCACAACGCGCAAGTGCTGGTCGTCAATCACAGCCTGTTCTTCAGCGACTTGGCGCTGCGCCGTGCCGGCACGAGCATGCTGCCCGACTACGACGTGGTCGTGTTCGACGAGGCCCACACGCTGGAGGCTGTCGCCGCGGATCATCTCGGCCTCGAAGTCGCAAACACGCAAATCGAGCACCTGCTCAATAAGTTGTACAACCCGCGCACGAACCGCGGTCTCGTGGTGTTCCACAAGGCGGCGGAGACGGAGCGGCAGGTGCAAGCCGCGCGATTCGCGGCCGACGACTTCTTCGAAAACGTCGCCGCGTGGCGTGCGTCAATGACCGGCACGAACGGCCGCGTGCGCGAGCGAGCGCCGATCGAAAACAATCTGGCGCCGCAACTGAAAAAGCTCGGCCGGGAATTGCTCGTGCTCGCCGATCGCACCGACCGTGACGAACAGCGGCAGGAAATCGTCGCGGCCTGCGAGCGGTGCGACACGCTCGCCGCGTCGATCGATCAATGGATGGAGCACGCCGCGGACGGAGTTGTCTTTTGGATTGAAGTCACGGCGGGCCGGCGCCGCCGCGTCACGCTCGCGTCGGCCCCGATCGACGTGGGCACGACGCTGCAAAACGAGCTGTTCGCAAAGATTCCGACGTGCGTAATGACGAGCGCGACGCTGTCGATCGGCCGGCAGCCGTCGTTCGATTTTTTCAAGCGGCGGCTCGGCCTGCACAGCGGCGAAACGATGCGGCTCGGCAGCCCGTTCAACTTTCGCGAACAGGCGAAGATTCACATCGCCGCCGACATGCCCGATCCGAGCAGCCGGACCAAGGAATTCGAAGCCGCGGCCGCGGACGTGATTCGCCACTACGTGTCGCTCACGCACGGCGGCGCGTTCGTGCTCTTCACGAGCTACCGCATGATGAAGGACGTCGTCGCGCGGCTCGCCGGCTGGCTCACGTCGCAAGGCATGCCGTACTTCAGCCAGGCCGACGGCGCGCCGCGCACCAAGATGCTCGATCAGTTTCGCAGCCAGCCGAATTCCGTGCTGTTCGGCACCGACAGCTTTTGGCACGGCGTCGATGTGCCGGGTGAGGCCCTGCGAAACGTCATCATCACGAAACTGCCGTTCAGCGTGCCCGACCACCCGCTCTTGGAAGCCCGGCTCGAAGCCATCCGCGCGGCCGGTGGCAACCCGTTCATGGACTACCAACTGCCCGAAGCCGTGCTGAAACTCAAGCAAGGCTTCGGCCGGCTGATTCGCACGCGCAGCGACACCGGCATCGTCGCCA
>Ga0247727_10009620_pt1 | contig 17421 bp, 12 predicted proteins | sample WisWelCaveWW1625_FD_202498 | JGI IMG/M metagenome (GOLD analysis project Ga0247727, IMG submission 202498) | Biofilm microbial communities from Wishing Well Cave, Virginia, United States - WW16-25 | ecosystem: Environmental > Aquatic > Deep subsurface > Groundwater > Cave microbial mat | place...
GACACACCGTGTAGATGAACATATCGTGGCTCACCGTCGACAACCACGGATACTGCGACGGATATTCAGGGGCGCCCCCGTACGTGTACTTAGCCAGCGTATTCACCAGCTGGATGAGCATCTCGCGCATCGTCGCCGAATCGATGTCTATCGGTGTCGGCGCTCCGCGATAATCGACGCTTACGGTGTACCGCCCGCCGATATGCTCAAGCGTCCGATAGTACCGGATCAACGCGTTCTGCAAAAGACCGCTCATCCAGGCAATAGGTGCGTGCGTCTGGTAGGCGTAGTTATTCAGCGGCGCTGACGTTGCTGAGCAGTTGTCCACGCGCAGCGTCGGTAACGGATAGCCTGTACCTTGCGTCCAATCGGTGCGCTGGTAGAAGAGCGCCTGCGATGCGGGCGTCTTCGACAAATCGATCGGCACATTCGAATCGAACACGATGTGGTCTTGCGGCCATTTCCACCAATCTATCGTGTTCTTAACGAGGATCGAAGCCCCTTCCATATACTTGGGGTCGCCGGTCGCCTCGTAAGACTTCATGACCGTGTGCAAAGTCCATGCCGTCGGCCGCTCATACTCGGTCAAACCAGGCGTATCGCCTGCGATTTCCGGCGCCACTCTGCCACCGCCTGTGCGCGCCCAGTAAGTGACCCAGTCGCCCTGCTCACGTATCACTTCAAGCGCCCTGGGATCGCCCGTGAACAGGTAATACTCATCCAAACCGCCAGGCACCACGTGCCCTAGCTCGATGGTATTGCCCTCATGCTCGGCGCTACCATGCCAGTGGATCATACCCGCCGGAAATCCCGGATAGCGCGCGTTCTGCGTGTGCATCACGTCCAGGTCATAGTGGTGCCGCGCCCCGCCGATGGCGAAATCAAACCAACGTCGGTCCCCCGTGCGCGCGAATTGCATGATGGCCCCATGCGCGTCTTCATAGTGGCCGTCGCCGAATTCAGGATAGAACTGTCCAGCGCTGTTCGTGCCGAAACTCTGCTGGAAGTCGCCGAAGTTGCGCTGGCCATACGGCAGCGGATAGATCGAGCAGCCCGTTCGGTTCACCGTGCAGTTATACTGAAGGCTCATATAATATTCCCAATCCGTCGATAGGTTCGATGGAATGGAAAGCGGTCCGAAAGCCTGCGTGTCCACGTACCATTGGGCATCGGCGATCAACATGGGCGGCGCAAACAGCATCAATTCCGCGCGCTGCCCAACGGAAGCGTTGTAGCCGCCGGTGTGAAAGTCGAGAAACCCTTCATGCGTCTTGGCTACGCCCGGGTAGATCGTCCAAAATTTCTCGGACGCGCCTGCCGGCAAGAGCTCCATGCGCACCACATTGCTCGGCGAAACCGCCAGCTTCTTGGGATAGTTCTGCCAGAAATGGCGCACGCCAAAAGCAAGCCCGCGCTGCGTGTTGGAAACGTCCATCCATCCGGCCGCCTTTTGTCCGCTACCGACGCCCGAATAGAAAAAGTTATACGAGAAATCCCCGTCGAATGCGGCTGTCGCATCCTGCAGCACATGCGCGCCAGAGCCTAGGGAGCCCTGGTGCACGGCAGCGCCTTCACCGCCGATAGCGTAGCTCGTTCCGGTCAGCGTCAGCGGCAGCTCGATAGCGACTTCCGACAAACGCATGACATGCGATGTGAACGTCTCGCTGTTCCTAAACTTCGTATCGACGATCGTGGCTTGCGTGTGGATCAGGCCGCTGCCCGCGTAGATCGAAAGCCACACCTTGGCCTGCGCCAGCGTTGCATCGCCGTCTTCAGTCAGTCCCCCATTGACGCCTTTTAGGCGGCCTTCTAGAAGGACCGTGACTTTGTTAGGCCCAGCCTCGATCAATTTCGGCGCATAGCCGTCGGCTGATGTCCACAGCGACGATTTGAACTGGCGCTGCGTTTTGTCGTCGACGACGATAAGATCGGCCAAGTTAGTGAGCCATTTTTCGCTGGTGTCGTAGTTGCCGTCGCCATTTAAATCCGTCCAGACCTGTTCAAGAATGCTAAAGCGCTGTTTAGACAACTGCACGCGCAGCGCGTCGGTCGTAATCGTCATGAACTGCGCGTCTTCCGCGACTTGAACAGAACCGGTGCTGCTGTGGGTGACGCTTGGACCGTATTGCAGCACCACATCGGCGTACGCGCCGTTCTGAGCGGTAGGCGTGAACGAAATAAGAGCCGATTTGACAGACCCATCGGGCCAAGTAGCCAGAGACTTGAAGTTAGCCGCAAGCTCGCTGCCCTGAAGTGTCTTGAGCCGCAAATGGTCCACAGTCATGACATGGCCGATAGGAAACAGCACGCCGGTTGAAAGCGGCGTTCCTGGGACAGCCGGCTTTCCGTTGGTGTTAACCTTGAGCGTGATGCTGCCGGCTTGCTCGCCTCCTGGAGCGGGTACGGGAGCCGGTGGAGGAGGAGGTACCGGCGCGGGAGCTGGAGCTGGTGGAGGAGGCGGTGGCGGAGGCGTACCCGATGGAGGCGATTGAATCGCCGCCCACCACCGCACATAATCCACGAGCATGACCGCTGGAAACGGCGTAGTCGCGTCGGGATAGCCCCATGGCCGGTCCCCGCCAACCGCCAGATTCATCACCAAGTAGTGATCCCACAGATCAAACTGCCACTGCGCAAAACCTGCCTTATCGAGCGTTCTGGAAAGTTGTCCATCGATATAGAACTTCATCCACGTGAGCTCTTTATCCACTCGGTAGGTGTGCCAAGCGGCGGGATCGGCAACCGAATATGTGAATGTCGCCCCAGCCGGTATGTTTGGGTTGCCCAGGTCCGAGCAGATTACGGTATTCGTGAGCCGAAACGGCGCAACGAACAATTCAAGAACATCCAGCTCGCAACGCTGCGGCCATGTGCCGGGGCCATCGTAGCCCGTTGTCCAAATCGCCGACCCAAGCCCCATGCCGACCGGAATTTTCACGCGCCATTCAAACGTGCCGGTGCGCTTCTCAAACCTATCCTGCGTGTGGACGCGCCCGGACGTATACTGCATGCCGTTGTACGTCTCTTTGAGCGCGGTAATCTTCAGGTTGCCCTGGCCGTCCTGCTGGACATTCACAGCGCGGTCGGTGTAAGCCTGGATTTCGTTGCCGCCGAACCCGTGATTGCCGGTTTCAATCTTCCACTTGCTCCCATCCGGCAATGTTCCAGCCGAGGCGCTGAATTCATCGGCCCAGTCGGCGGCAGATGCGCCCGCCTGCACTGCGGTCAATCCCAGGAAAAACACGAACAAGCCTATCGCGTACCCTAAACTTCGACCCGCAGTCAGACGGTGATAGCATGGTGTATGCATTCGAGGCTCCTCAACCGTTGACCGGGCAGGGGCGTTGAGGATTGGCCGCCGCAGCCACACCCCTTGTCTGGTCGCAATCATGTGAGTAGACGTCCTATTCGCATGGAGTCTCATTGGGTCACTGCGGAGTCAGAGCAATTCCTTGCACACGGATATTCGCGTCATACACGCCCGCCGAGTATGCGTCGTTGCTCCACATCAGACGGATCTTATGCACACCCGCGGGGACGGAGATCTTAAGACCCCCTGTTTGGTACCCGGTGGTTGAACCGGGAACGCTAAAGGCGCCCTTGCTCACGCCATCGAGCGTCAAACCAATCAGGTAGCCATAGCCGCTCGGAAGTCCGGGAGCCGGCGCGTACTTATGATTGGTGGCGGTCAAGTTCACCATCCAGTCACCGCCTGCGCCAAAATCAATTTGGTACTCGAGCCACTGCGGCGCAGCGAAGGCATATCGCTCAGTCCCAGAAACGTTCCAACCGCTGCTGGTGACACTCGCCTGAGCGGCGGTATAGTTTATAGATGTTGGCGGGGGTGTCGTTGAAGCGGGAACCGCAGCGCCCGGCGGCACGAAGGCCACTTGTTGGACGCGCAGGTTCGCATCGTACAAAGCCGGCACCCAGTAATCGTTCGTCCAAGTAAACCGAACCGTGTGCAAACCGGACGTCACGGGAATCGCCAGCGTCCCCGTCTTATAGCCGGTCGTTGAACCAGGCAGGACTAACGTGCCCTTGCCAATCCCATCGATGGTCACCGTCACTAGGTAGTTGAATCCGCTGGGCAGGCCAGGCGCACTTGTGTTCTTTTGGTTCATTCCCGTCAAGGCGCAGGTCCAGTTGCCGCCGGCGCCGAAATCGATCTGGTATTCCAGCCATTTGGGCGCAGACCAGGCATACCGTTCGGTTCCGGAAATAGTCCATCCGGAACTTACGGCGGTCGTTTGAATCGCCGTCTTAATCTGCGGCACGGCTGCAGCGTTCACGGTAACCGTCCGCTCTTTGGTTTCGAGATTGCCGGCGGCATCCGTCGCTTCCACAAGAATGTTCTGCGTGCCCACAGAGAGATTCGTCAGGTTGATGCTAAACAAGCCACCCGCACCTAATGTCACCGACTGCCCATTTACCTTTGCGACAATGGGTCCAGCAACGTTGTCGGTTATGGTTCCCGAAACCGGCACCGGCTGGCCTTGCGTATACGTACTCTGATTGGCAGGGCTCGTTAAAACGATGATGGGGCACGTTGTGTCTGTTGGGGCGGTCACTTGAATCGTGCGTGTAATGGAGCTCATATTTCCCGCCGCGTCCTGCGCTTGCACCCCGATGCTAAAAGGGCCTGCCGCAACGCCGCTCAGCGATAGGCTAGTCTGGAAAGCTCCGTTGCTGCCCACTGAAACAGCTTGGCCGTTGATGTTGAGCAGGGTAACGGCCTTATTGTCAATAGCCGTACCCGCAACCGAAACGGTGCTACCGATAGTGAAGGACGCTCCATCGGCAGGACTGCTCACGGTAAGCGCAGGCGCCGTCATATCCGGCGGCACATCGATAAAAATTTCTCCATCCATCTTGGATAAGCTGAGCTCGACTCCATTAGGCGTGGCTCCGGAAGCCTGCTGCAACTGGAGCGTTGCGTCTCCCGTCGGCGCGGATGCGGGAACTTGAAACAAAATGTCGCCTAGATTGCCGCTACCAAGCAGCTGAGAGTTGGGCCCATAAACAATGATGCGAATGTGGCCGGGCTCAACGATCGCTGTCTCGGCTTGCTTACCCAGCGCCGCTATAGAGGGTAAAAGCGCCAGGCTTTGGCACTGCACGCGGGAGGGGTCAAAGAGCAGGTCCACCGACAATGCTGAAAAGGTTTCGCCGGAACTGAGGTTCAAAAACAGTGGAACCGCCACTTGCACCTGGCCTTGGATCGCCGACACTTCTCCTACGTCGATCGTTGCCGCCTCGACTGAACGCCCAGTGATGCCAAGTGCCAAAACCGCGCCAAAGACAAGAACAGCGCCGTATCGCGCTGCCCCTCTATGGCGGAAATACCCGTCTTGCAGATTGTTGACTTGCGCGGCGTGAGGGCTTCCCATGGTCGTTACCCTCCCCCTCGGCAATAAAAAATGCCGTCTCGCCAGGGCGGGAACACGGCTGCCCAGGAGAGACGGCTCCTAAAAGGAAAGTCCGAGAGTCGTCAACGACCAAAACGTCGTCCGTTCGGCAGCCTGGCAGTCATAGTCCCAAAGCACCTGGACATTAGACCCATAGCTTTGCGCCCTACGGTTTCCCGTAGTTTGCCCCCTGGCATTCTGCATGCCAGGGCCTCGCGCATTACCGCGAGATTTATCGCTGGATCAGTTTTTCAAAGATGCGCGTTATAAATTTCACACGCGACACTTCGAACTATACCATATTCCTTTGCGCGGCGTGAAGGCCTTTGGCGAGTTTTTTATCAAATTTCTCGTCGGAGAATGAATATGAGCTAAATCATAAACGGCGTGACGCAGGGGCGTCACGCCGTCGGAGAACGCTAGCTTACTAAAAACACAACACTTACAGCTTTGCGGTTAGATCCACCGTATCGAGCATTTCAAGTTCCTGCAGCCATTCATCTTCAGCGTCGGAGTCGCCGCTGTCGGCTTCTACAGCCTCCTCGTCGAACTGCTCAAGCAAGGTGAGCGTCTGCTCAAGCCACTGCTGATCCGATGATGCGCCGACATCCTCGGCGAACATCAAAAGCTCCATTTCATCGGATGTCTCAAGAAGCGCAGCGACGTCGTCTTCTGAAAATTCTTCCCAATCATTCTCATCCAAAGCCGCCAGCGCGCTGAATTGGCCGAAAACTTCTGCGGCATCAGCGCCTGCATTAGCACGGCTCATTAGCCGCGCAGTATTCGGCTGCCTGCTGATGAGCATCACGGCAACGACCGACGCAGCGACCGCCGCCAAAGCAAGCCGAGGAAACAACATCGACCATACGAGACTCGGCTTCTGCTCCTCTTGGCCTTGGCGGATGCGCGCCATCACCTGATCCGTATACGCGTGGGAATCGAGTTCCGGCATCTTTACCGGATGACCTGAAAGCCACTCTTTCAACCAGGTTGAAAAGTCCATTCTCAAACAACCTCCCTGCGCCATGGAGCTAAGGCCTTCCGCAACGACTCGGTAGCCCGGAACACATGGGATTTTACCGTCCCTACCCGACAGCCCATCACCGACGCCGCTTCTTCCAGCGATAAGCCCTGCAAATGGTGCAGCGCAAAAGCCACGCGCTGCTGAATCGAAAGCTCTTTAATGGCCAAGCTTAGCTCGCGCGCAAGCTCACGGTTCGTCGCGCGGGTATGCGGATCATTGCCGTGATCCTCAACTTCCACAAAGATCGTTTCTTCGGCTTCAGGATCCGCCGGGCCGATTACGGAAACCGTATGCGGCAAACGAGACCGCATACGCGCCAGATCATGGCATTTGTTGACAATAATTCGATAGAACCAGGTTGAAAACTTCGATCGGCCGCGAAACCGGCCAAGAGAAAGGTAAGCGCTCACGAACGCTTCTTGCGAAGCGTCACGGGCATCCTCGACGCTGCCTAAGAGCGAATAGGCCAAACGAAGCGCCGGCTGCTGGTAGCGGTCAACCAGCTCGGCGTAACGCTCCGTTTGCCCATCCAAAACGGCACGGATCACCGCCGTGTCATCCGCATCCATGGTCGCGGTTAGCATGTTCGCGGGTAGTATAACATTTACCCGCGATGGCGCAACCGCCGCGTGGGCCGAAACGTTCAATCCTTGCGCTACACCGGCCATCGCAACCACAAGAGGCAGCATCTCAGGCTCCCAATAGAATTCCTTACCTGCGTCCGCCGGCGCCGCCGCCACCGCGACGACCACCACCGCCACCCTGCTGGCCGCCACCGCCTGGGCCGCGGTTGCCGCCGCCCCGGTGCTCACCACCTTGGCCGCCATTTCCGCGGTTCGGGCCGCCGTCCATTGAAGGGTGGTTCTCGCCGCCGCGCTTGTCGGCGCCATGGTTTTGGTCAAATCGATCTTCGCGGCGATCCATGCGATTCTCGCGACGATCGCGCATATCTTCACGATTGTCGCGCTTGTCTTCGCGACGATCCTGTCGATCTTCTAGTTTATCGGCCTTGCCGCCATCGTGTTTAGCGTCCCATTTGTCTTCACGGCGGTCACGGATGTCCTCTTTCTTGTCGCGAAAATCCTCTTTGCGATCCTTGCGGTCCTCGCGACGATCCCGGATGTCCTCGCGGCGGTCAGACTGGCCGCCGCCGTCGTGCTTGGCATCCCACTTGTCTTCCCGCCGGTCGCGCACATCTTCACGGTTATCTTTTACATCCTCGCGGCTGTCGCGCACATCCTCACGCTGGTCGCGAATGTCCTCGAGCTTATCGGCTTTACCGCCGTCATGCTTCGCGTCCCACACATCCTCGCGTTGGTCACGCACATCTTCCCGGTGATCACGAACATCCTCGCGATGATCGCGAACGTCTTCGCGGTTGTCGCGCCGATCCTCACGCTGTTCGCCGAACCTCTTATCAAAACCAGCGTCTGGCCCCCCTTGCGCCTCGGGTGTTTTGCCGTTGCTATCAAAATTCTTGCGGTCGCGGCGATCCTCACGATGATCTCGGACATCCTCGCGGTTGTCGCGAACGTCTTCGCGGTTATCTTTTACATCCTCGCGGCTATCGCGCACATCCTCACGCTGGTCGCGAATGTCCTCGAGCTTATCGGCTTTACCGCCGTCATGCTTCGCGTCCCACACATCCTCGCGCTGATCTCGAATGTCTTCACGGCGATCATGCGCGTCTTCTCGGCGGTCGCGGATATCTTCACGACGGTCAAGAATATCCTCGCGATGATCGCGGCGGTCCTCAAGCCGGTCTCCTGACTTCACATCGGGGCTTGCGCCGGGGCCACCTGTAGCTCCAGGCGGGTTCTCCCAGTTTGTTCCCTCGCCGCCTGCCGGCCCTGGCGGATTGCCGTCGCGATCAGAACGCTCGGCCCAACGCGGGTGGTTCTCCATGAAGCGCTGGAAGCCCTCAGGATTTTCTTGCTTGAGTTGTTCCAGCCGGTCCTGACGCCGCTCTTGGCGCTTCTCCATAAGCTGGGAGTACTTCTCAGGGTTGTTCTCTTTAAGCTTTTCCAATCGCTGGCCCATTTGCTCGCGGTGCTTAGAGACAAGCTCTTGAAATTTTTCAGGATTCTTTTGCTTCAACTCTTGCAGCCGGTCCTGCCTGCGTTCGCGGATACGCTCGCGCGCCTGCTCGTACGCCTGCGGATTGGTTTCCTTCAGATTCTCAAGTTTATCTTTCAAGGCAGTTTTTCTTGTTTTCAGCTCTTCCTTGAAAGCCTCTGGATTTTCTTGCTTAAGCTTGCGCAAACGCTCAATTTCAGGATGCGCCGAGGTAGACACAGTCTGAACCGATCCATCCTGCGCCGGCGCGGCCGTTTGCTCGCCTTCGGCGGCTACGCGGGTCTGAAACGCCAGCATCCCCAAGAGCAATAACGCTACCCACTTGCTTGTATTCATATGAGTTCCTCCCCTTGTTGGCTCTTTATCCGTCTGAATATAAGACGCCATGACGGGTAAAAAGTTTACAATAACGTAATTATTTATATATCAATGAGTTGCATCTATAATTAAGGCTCACCGCTTAACAAGACGGCACAGCTCAATCACACGGGAGGCGGTCTCTTCGATCGCGCGGCCTGTAACATCTAGCACTTGCCAGCCGCGTTCAGTGCTGAACCGGCGAGACCATGTCAGTTCCCGTCGAATTGCTTGCTCATCCACATAATCACCGCCGGCCACACCTAGGCCCGCCTTAGCGCGCGCCGAGCGTACCATCATCAAATGATCCGGATGCAGCACGAGGCACACAACCCGCTTGCTTTGCGCCGATAAGAGCTCTTGCGGCGGCACAAGACCATGAACCAGTGGAACGTTGGCGGCGCGCAAACCCGCAACCGCAAGAAACATCGTAGTCGGTGTTTTTGACGTGCGCGAAACACCCGTTAAGATGACTTCGGCCTCCTTAAGCGTAGCGAGCCCCGCGCCATCATCATGCCCTATCGCGAATTCGATCGCATCGACGCGAGTAAAATAGTCTGAGTTCAGCTCATGCAGCCGTTCGTAGCGAACATCCGGTTTTTTTCCGGAAGAATCGACGAAAAAACGCATGATCGGGCCGGTGAGATCGTAAACGGGCAGCTTGCGCGCGCGGCAAACCGATTCAATGCGTTGCTTGAAGTCATCGTAGATGGTTGCGTGCACGACGAGACCGCTTGTTTGCTCCAAACGCTCCAAGCACTGCTCAAGGTCAGGCTCCGAACGCACGAATTTGATAGTCTGGAGTTTGAAGGAATCCGGCGGGAACTGCGTGAAGATCGACTGCAGAACATGCTCACCCAAGGAACCGGTAGCATCAGAGATAAGCGTGACGCTAACAAGTTCTGTCTGCATAGTCGATCCACTCACCTATACGTCTAGCCGCGAAGCATTATATCAAGCGCCGCCTGGCAGCGGCCGCCCAGCCCACAAGAGCGATAAAGACGACTTCCGCAATCAGGTAAAACACCAGCAACGTCGGTAGCGGTTTGGCGTTGCCTCCCGCGTAGCTATGCAGGCCGACTAGATAAAAACTCACCCCATAATAAGTCATCAACAGTAAGAAAAAACCGATAATGGTCGCCAAAGAAACGCCGACACCGCGTATCCACCCCGCAAAACGGCCGTGCAAGAGCGCCAAGTACCACAGCAGCGTAATCAACGCCCACGTCTCTTTAGGATCCCAGCCCCAGTAACGGCCCCAAGAAGCGTTAGCCCACACAGCTCCCAGCATGATTCCCCCGGCCAGCAAGACCACTCCCACTTGAAGCGTCCGGTAAATCAACAACCCCAGCGGCGAGTCTTTAAGCCCTGCATCGGGGCGCGCCATAAACTGGACCCCCTCGATATGCGCCAGCACCACAGCCAAAGCCAGCGCCCCATAGCTAGCGACGATAATCAGCACGTGGATCGTCAGCCAAAAATTGCTGCGCAGCACCGCCACAACGGGGGTGATGCTCGAGTCAAGCGGCACATACGACGCCAGCGTCAGCACGATGGCACACACAAGCGACGCGGAGAGCGCAAAATAGCGCAATCGGTAAATGCGCTCAAAAATCATCGCCAGTAGGGCGGCAACAAAAGGCAGCCAAAGCATCGTTTCGTAAAAGTTGGAGACAGGCGGCCGGCCTCCTAAAATAACCCGCAAGGCGATGCCGGACGCGTGAAGCGCCATCGCTAGGATGAACAGCCCCATACCCGCTGCCCCAACGGGGGGTTTGTTGGCGACCAGCGCGCCGACCAGCAAAAGAGCTGCTAGCGCGTACGTCCAGCGTGCGATCAAAAAAGGCCGGCTGCGATTATAGGACACCTCCAGCCGTAAGCGCCACTTAGCGGGAACCTGCGCGGGGTTAACCGCGACCAATTCGGCTTGCAGCTTCTGAAAAGCGCCGTCGATCGCATCTGGGTTTCCTTCGCGGATCGCTAAGATGAAGCCTCCCCAAGTTTCGCGCAAAGCGCTCTGCTGTTCAGGGCTGTACCCTTCCAACTTAGCGATAGATCCCCAGACGGGATGCGTAGCGCCTGCGGGCGGTGGGGCTAGCGCCAGGTCATGCTCGAACAGGCGCGTGAGCGTAACAAAGCGGCCATAGGCATCCATGGTTTCATTTTCAAGCATGCTGAGTTTGTCGCTGCGCTGCTGCTTCTGAACGATCTCAGGCAGCATCTTCATCAGTTTGCGCGAAGCAAACAACTCGCTCATGGAAACGGACCGGGCATGCGGATCCATGCCAAGCGCTTCTCGCAAAGGAAGAAACGGCACGCTGATCAAAGCCGTCTCGTTCCAGCCATCGGGCCACGCCAAGAGCGAGACAAGCGTCTGGACAGGGTCCTGGCCTTGCCAAGCGCTCTGGCCGGTCACCTGCTGCAGCGCCTCGCGCGCGAAGCTGTCAAACGGCTTGTTGCGGCCGTTATGCTGAATAGCCAGCTCGCGTATCGCGGCCAAAGTTTTATCCGGAAGCGGCCGCTCCGAAAGCGGGCGATCTTGGCCTAAAGCAGGTGAAGAGCCCAGCGCCATGACGAGCACAACCGCCCCAAGAGCACGAAAGATATTTTTCATCGCGATGCCCTTTTCTTTTGAACCGACCCGGTCGAACGCGCGCGCAAAATAAACATCGCCACCACGCCTGCGATAACGATGATAAACCCCGCGTAGACTAGAGGCGTGCCGGGATCGCTGCGCACCGATAGCACCGTGGTCTGAACCGGCCCGTCAATGAAGCTGGACTGAAAAAAACTATACCCTCTGTATTTAAGCGGCTTGTTCATGCTGATATTGCGCATGAGAATCGTGCCGCGCTCCATATCGGAAAGCTGCACGTAGGACTCAAACTCAGCCGCCATTTGTATTCCAGGATAATCGGTTTTTCGAAAATCGATCAATTTGATGGTTACCGGCATTTCGCGCGTCGCGCGGCGGTACTCCACTTGCAGCATGTGCGGCCCAAGCGAGAGCTCAACAGGCTGATCCGCGCCAATCCAGGCTTGCGCGGAATGGTCTTTATCATCCCGCAGCGCGACGTGAAGCATCTCAGCGCGCACTTCCTGGCTGCGGTTCTTGATTTCTTGGGCCAGACGCGCCCGCTCAAAAGCTTGCGTAACCGTCACGCTCGCCTCAAGACCCTCATGCGCATAGGCTTTTCCGATTTCAAGCGGGTCGATGACTTGGCGAGCGCCGGCTTCATCGGTCAAAAGAGCGATCAGATCACCTTTGCGTCGGAGTAGAACGGCGAACGCGTTAGGAGGCAACCGCGAGCCGGCTGGATGCTGGTAGCTGACCTGAACGGGAATCAAGTGCTCCCGCGCGTGCATCGACGGAAAATCGGGATGGAAGGCAAATAAAAGGTGCGCATCGCTGCCCTCAGGCCCTGTCAGCACAAAAGCAACAGCCGGATTGTTCGGCTCATCCGAACGGTTCGAGATGCCCTGGTCGGTAATCGTGAAATCCGCAAAGTAATCCTTAAAGGTAACCGTGTACGGCGTTTGGGCAATCGGGATGGGCTCGCCTAAACGCTCGGGCACCGAAAGATCAACCGCTTGAGTGTTCTCTCCCGGAAGCGTTATGGAAACCGTTCCGCGCTCGGATGCGTCCGCCGCAGGCGTCGCAAGCAACGCTTGCAGCTCTTGGCTCGTTGCCGGCTCAAGAAATAAAACATGCCCCTGGCCCCAGCCAACGCCGAAGCGCGCAGGGTCGCGCGCAAACAACCAAACGTTTTCATGCACCGGGGCTTGCTCGAGCATCACCTCGACGGCTGGGTTTTCTGTATCTCCATCGTTGGTAATCTGCTCGCTTGAAACTGCGTCGGGATAGTACTTGTCCACCGCAAGCGTAAAGGGTTGATCCTCCAGCGCAATGGGGACACTAAAAACGGGCTCCTGCACCCAGGCGCGCGTCTCAAAACGCGTCGGGATAACGCGTTCGGCTCCGGATTTAGGGTTGCGCACGACTATAACGTTGTCCAAAAGACGCAACGTCTTCTGGGCTTGCCCTTCGGGAATGATCATCTGCCCTTCGACGCCGAATAAGCCGCCGAGAATCCCCCCAACCAAGATAAGGATGATGCCGATGTGCGCCAGGACAAACGGCAGGTGGTGGCGCTTCCATGGGTAGCGCTGCAGGGCGGCTACAGCCAAGTTGAGCGCTAAGAAACCCAATATGCCTTCAAACCACCAGGACCGGTAAACATCGCGCTGTACGGACGCCGTGCCAAAACGCGCTTCATAGAGCGTGCCCCAGCCTAAAACGCCCGCGATGATGACAAGAAGCGGGACCGCCATCCTGATCGATCCCAGAAACCGCATGAACCGCCGCATCCGCTACCACGCTTTTCTTTAATTCATTCCAGGGCATCACAAAGTGAAAAGAAGGACTCATTATCCCGTATGTAGGTGAGCAGTGCGAGTATTTTCAGGCTTACCCGGCGTGACAAAAAATCCGCTTGCCTTGCCGCTCTTAGAGCAAATACACGCAAACGCGCTCAGAGAGAGGCTAGGCTGTCAGATGCACAAGGAGCGCGCCAGGGTCCCAATAAGCGTTAACCTGCTGGATCTTTCCCTAAGGGTTGACGTGCAGGATATCGATGCCTTCAAAGGAGACTCGCCGCCCGTTTTTGCCAAGCGCGCTGCCCTTCCATTTGACCGCCGCTTGATTAGCACATACGAACACCTGTTCCTCTTGTAATCCAATTTCGCGGCAAAGCCCGGTAACGGCGAGAAAAAACTGACGGTGCGCGGCAAACCCGTTTGTAGGCGCGGCTCCGACGGGGTCAAAGCTGGCCGCATCCGGCGAAAGTTGCGTTGTCGTCATAGCGTCCATCCTAATAGGCCCGCCCACGACCGAAAAAACTCACCGGCTGCAGCATCATGGCGGGTCAAGCTCCAAAGCGCGCGCGCCCAGCCGGCTTGCCCGAACGCGTAATAACCCAATACGAACTGCCCAAAGGCCACAAAACCTGTCGCGAATTGCCCAATGCCCAGCAATGTTCCGCAGGCGAATTGCGCCAGCGCAACCGTTCCAAATATCAACTGACCCACTCCCGCCAAAACCCCCAGCCCAAATTGGGCAACCGTTATGATGCCGATCGCGAACTGGCCAACGGCGACTATCCCTTTAGCTAATCGGTAGCGGCCCCGCTCGTCGCGGCCGATCGCGACGTGAACAAGCGGAACCCCGAAGAAAGACGCGCGCGAACGCCATTCGAAGCCCCAAGCATGAGGGCGCGAAACGTTGGGAGTTTTTGGAAAATGAAGCGGCAACGCGGCCGGCTGAGCCGGCGTAAGAGGCGGTGGCGGCACAACGGTAGGTGACGGCTCAGGCTCTTTCGAAGGTCCGGATGCAGGCGAAGCGCCACGCTCAGGTCCCAATGGGATCGAACGCAGCGCTTCGGCTAAAGGACCGTTTTCTGGTTTATCCGGAGGAACAGGCGAAGCATCGTCCATTCGCTGGTAGTCTAACACCCAGCGAACGGCAATCAACTATTGTTTCTGATCTTGATGCGCCCGACTAAAGGATTTGGCGCCACGGCCGAGCTGCCGCCCCGAAACTGAGTCGATACCTGGCGGATGTCCAAACGAACGGTCGCGGTAAGCGCGGCATCCGCATAATCAACCTGAAAGACCTGAACATTGTTCGCCAGCACGCGGCAGGTCGCAAAATTAATGGCATCGGTTTGGTTTGTGGTTGAACACCGAACCAACTGGCCTGCGTTCACCAAATAGTGCAGCCACCTGCCGGCAGATGTCTCATCACCCCAACAAGTGCCCCCGCAAACGGCTACGTCATAACCCCGGGCAATCTGAAAATCGACTTGCGTCTGAGCGGTAAAATCAACGTTTCCAACGACATTGTTGGCGCTGCGGATATTCCCCGCCTCTCGCAGCTCGCGAGCCATGGTGTCAAAAGCGCGCCTGGCCTCGCTTTGTAAATTCACCCCGGAGGAGGATATGTTTTGAGAATCCCTTGCGCTCTGAAAACACACGAACAGAGCCGCCACTACCCCGCTGAAAACAACCGAAACCACCATGATTTCGACCAACGTGAAGGCTTCTTGCCGGCGGATCGTTCGTCTCATGAGGCACCTAAGTGGAATGACAGGTAACCAATGTCGTCATAGAAACAGGAGATGTAATGACGCCATCCCCATTGCCGTCGCTTGCCGAAAGCTGAGCCCCGTTCCAAACGCACTCGCCGATCACGCGCTCGCGATGCCGCCAGCAAGCGGTAACCGTTACTTGTATGGGATCAACGCCTGAGCTGCTGAGCACGATAAGCTCGTGCGTGCTTGGGTCGGGCTGAACGCTCTTGCCGCCCCCTCCGTTTGCCGTAGCGTCGTTTAACCAAGCATCCCAGCTCGCGAAACCGGCCGGCGCCGCAATACTAGGCGCCGCGCAGCCTGCGCCGCTGTTCTGCTGCCTGAGCCGCTCAATCACGCGCGTCACATCGTTCAAAGTAATCGTCGCATTGCGCGCATGCTCATTGAGCGTCACTTGCGTCACATACATATTCAGCAGTGAAACAATTCCCATCATGAGGATTGCAACGCTAATAATCGACTCTATCAACGTAAAGCCATGGGTAAAGCAATAATTATGCGATTTTCTATGCGAGGCCAAACGTAGTGGACGCAATTTCATGGCAGGGCTGATTCGGATTACAAATCGCGCCAGCTATTTAGGGTGACGGAGCCCGCCCCGCCACCGTTGCCTGAGCGAAGCGCTATATCATAATGCACTTGGGCATTGCTGTTCATGGTGAGCGTCTTTGCAACGATTGCGCCATAGACTTGGACGTTACTGTCCAGATTAACAGCAGACAAGGGCGAATCAATTGATCCAAAAAACTTGGCATTCGAGTCGAGGTTCACCGGAGCAGCGCTTGTAGCGTTTTCAGCGCCTGTTATATAAACTTTCAGTTGTGCCGGCTTGGCGGTCGAAGACACAAGGCTGCTGCTTAAAGTACTGTTGGAGTCCAGATCTATAGCGGAGGCAGGATTAGCTCCGGTCTGGCCCTTAATGTAGATCGTGATCGTGCATCCGTCGCAAGCGGTCACAAATGAGCTGTTGCTGTCCAAGTGAAAATATTGATCCACATAGAACGTCGCATCGCCGGTAACGACAACGGCAGAATTGGAGTCCAAACTTATATAAGTGTACTCGTACGTCCCGCCGGAAAGCGTTTGGCTGCCGTTGCTGTTCAGCGTCAACGCCGTCGATGGAGAATGAGTTCCGTAGCTCTTAGGGGTCAAGTTCTTCGCCGTCGTGAGCGCGCTCTTGGTGCCCGAAAGGGTGGCGTTATTATCTTTTGTGATGGCTGTAGCGGTATTGCCGCCCACGCCGATAACCGCGTCGCCCTGCACATTGGCATTTGATTTAAGATCAACGGTAGCCGCTGCTGTGCCGTTAGAGCCGATATCGCCGTCTGAGCCTAGATTGCTATCGCCATAAGCACCGGCGTTCGAATCGTAGCTGTCGACTTTTGCGTTGCTATCGAGCGTTATGCTGTCGGCGGCAAACATCGCATAGTCGTACGTCTGCGGATTCGGAACCGTGACGTACGCCTCAACCTGACGGCTTTGATAGCCGGAGGCCGCGGCATTATTCGACGGATAATAGCCCGTGCTGGTGAGCCTGAACAGCGTTCCGGTTACATTAGTGAGCGCCACCTGATAGCCGCCTCCGGCTGAAACAGCGGTATACCCCACTCCTGCCCATGTCGGGTTGGCGCGAAGCTGCGCAATCGCCTGATCCATCCCAGCCTCAGCCAAATTGAACGCCAAAGCCAAGCGAATATAACGTTCTGCCGTTCGCTGTTCATTCAGACTGGCAACTATGGAGGACGCCTGCAAACCGATGAACATGGCGAGGAAAGTATATGAAACGATGAGTATGGAGCCGCGACGGGCTGCAAGTCTACGATGCATACACGTACCTCCTCATCATAGGCTGCAGGAAGGCACGTACTTGCGCATAACCGGCAACCCCGCTACCCCCTCATGCTTGAACTTGGGGCCGGTGGCTTTGCGTCCTCGCCTTGCGGCGAGTTTGCCTCCCTGCAGGTGCAGGGCTTATCAGTTATGTTTAAGTATACCTGAGGTACCGGATAAGTGCCTGCTTACAAACGGCTTAGCAGCAGCTCCCGCTCGTAGACCAGCTCTTTGGGCATATCCGAGCCGTAGCTGGCGAAGAATTCGGCCTGAGCCGCGACTTCTTTCTGCCACTCTTTCCGATCGATCGCTTGGGCTTGCTCAAACTGCTCACGGGTAACGCCTGATCCCTCCAAGTCTATATCTTTCACATTCGGCATCCATCCAAGCGGCGTCTTAACAGCGCCTACGCGATCCTGGCAACGGTCAAGCATCCATTTGACGATGCGCATATTCTCGCCAAAACCCGGCCAGAGAGACTTGCCTTTCTCATCTTTCCGAAACCAGTTCACATAGAAGATGCGCGGGGTTTGTCCCATTTTCTTTTGCATATCCAGCCAATGCGCGAAGTACCAACCCA
>Ga0247727_10009621_pt1 | contig 17421 bp, 16 predicted proteins | sample WisWelCaveWW1625_FD_202498 | JGI IMG/M metagenome (GOLD analysis project Ga0247727, IMG submission 202498) | Biofilm microbial communities from Wishing Well Cave, Virginia, United States - WW16-25 | ecosystem: Environmental > Aquatic > Deep subsurface > Groundwater > Cave microbial mat | place...
GCAGCAACAGCCCGCCGAGAAACGGGCCGATCATGGCGCCGACGGAGTAGCTGGTAATCCAGATTCCGACGGCGACGGTACGTTGCTGCGGGTCGTGGAACATGTTGCGGATCAGGGACAGGGTCGATGGCGCCAGGGTCGCCCCGGCGATGCCGAGCAGAGCGCGGGTCGCGATCAGCATTTCGGCACTGGTCGAGAACGCGGCCAGCACCGAGGCGATGCCGAAGGCGGTGGCGCCGATCAAGAGCAGCCGGCGGCGGCCGATCCGGTCGCCCAGGGTGCCCATGGTGATCAGGAATCCCGCGACCAGGAAGCCGTAGATGTCGATGATCCACAGCAACTGCGAGCTGCTGGGCTTGAGGTCGGCGCTCAGCGCCGGCACCGCGAGGTTGAGCACCGTGAGGTCCATCGAGTAGAGCACGCACGGCAGGGCGATCACGGCGAGCCCGATCCACTCGCGGCGTCCAGCCCGGGGTGCAGCGACGCTCGTGCTCATGCGGTGCTTCCTCCGCTCACTACCTGGTCGAACCAGCGGGTCCGGAATCGACATGCCGGGGCATCACGGCGCTCCTCGACGAGCCGTTTTGAGCGCTGGCCGGCGGACGCCAGCGGCGGGCACAAGAGCGCCCGCCTGGCCTCGCTAGGGTGCCGTGGGGCTCGTATCGCAGGTGCCGACGATGTTTCCTCCCCAGCCCGTCGTCTCCGCTATGCCCTTGAGGCTTCCGTCCGGCAACAGCTCGAAGCGCATCGTGCCGCGCAGTCCGTTGTTCTTCGGCGGCGGACTATTGACCCACTCACCTTCCAGCACGTTCGCCGTGAGCGTGCCCGCCAGTGTCCCCCCCCGGTCGTACGTGCCGCTGATGCGGTTTCCCTCCTGGGTGAGGACCGTGCGCCCAAACTCGTGGAGCTTCCACACACCGGCAAAGCCGCGACAGACGCCGGGCGCCGGGGCGGGCACGGGTGCCGGCCCGGCTACGGGCTGGCCTCCGATGGTGGATCTCGAGAGGGTCATGGACACGGTCCACGATCCGGAGTTATCCGCCACCATGTCGTCGTTGATCCCCAGCAACAGCTCGCCACTCCCGTATGTTGGACCGACATCAAACTGCGCGGCTGCGCCGACCAGCAAGACCGGACCGGCTCCGATCCTTCCCAGCAAGGCCAGAGCTGGCAACAACGGCGCCGGCTTGTCGGCATGGCGCTCCCACCGTCCCTCGGGCGGCACCTGATGGTAGAACGGTCTTGCGTCGCCCGGCGACGAGGCTTCAACAGTTCCCGATGCCCTGATCTGCACGGTCATGCCGGGACTGAGCGTGACGCCGGTCGGGATCCAGGCCTGTGTGGCGGACACCTGAACGGTCACGGTTCTGTCCTGGGCCAGGGCGTGCGTACGCGTCACACAGATCAATGCCATCATCATCAACATGCCAGTTATGCGTACTAGCCGTTTCATCTATGATCGTCCTTTCCTGAAAGCAGCGTGCCCGCCGGGGCGGCTCACAGTTCATCGAATGGTGAGCGCTCCGCCCGATGCCCCGAGCGGCCCCGGGGTCTCGGACAAAAGGGGGGCATAAAAGGTACGGGTGTCAGGGTCGGGCTGCGAGTCCGCACGTCGGCCCTCCGCGGCAGAGGATCTAGATCCCGCCGAGGGGTGGCTGCTCGCTGTGGCTGTGACGGGCTTGATTGACATGTATAACGGTATCCATTATAGTCTGACGACACGGACGAGGGGTGCCGGCCGTTGATCCGATCGTTCTCTGGGCAAGGAACGGAGGACATCTTCAACCGGCGCCGGACCAAGGCGGCGCGGCGGGCATGCCCTGAGCAGCTGCAGCGTATTGCGCAGCGCAAGCTCGACCAGGTGAACGCAGCGGTCTCCCTCGGGTCGCTCCGGATCCCCCCGGGCAACCACCTGGAAGCACTCGCCAAGGACCGCGACGGGCAGCATGGCATCCGGATCAACGATCAGTACCGGATCTGCTTCGTGTGGACCGATGAGGGACCGAGCCGGGTCGAGATCACGGACTACCACTGACGACGCGGGAGGAGGGAGCAACGCGATGGTACGGGTTCCGACAGATGGCGCACCGACGCATCCGGGTGAAATGCTCGTGGAGGAGTTTCTCAAGCCGCTCGGCTTGAGTCAGGCGGAGCTGGCCGCGAAGTTGGAAGTCTCCTACCCGCGGGTCAACGAGCTCGTGCATGGCAAGCGGGGCGTCACGCCGGACACGGCGCTGCGGCTGGAGCGTCTCTTCGGGATGGAGGCGCAGTTCTGGCTCAACCTCCAGCTGGCGTGGGACCTCTACCACGTGCAGCACTCGCCGGCCGCTCGGAGCATTCGGCGCATCCAGCGGCTCGGGCGCAGGACCAAAGTCGGCCGCTAGTACCGCTCCGAACATCGCACCGTTAGGTTAGGGCACCGCCACCGTAGCTCAGGGGTAGAGCTCTCGATTCGTAATCCCGCACGGCCAGCGCATGTCAGCGCTGGCCGTTGTGCTTTCACGTGATTAGGCGATCCCAGCGACGGCCAGCGATGGCCAGGAATGAGAGTTTTGGCACCACCATTGGCACCACGCCAGGGTCACGAGTGAGGGCCGCCTCGCCGTTCGATAATCCAGCTCCCAGCCGCTTCGGTGAGGCTCAAGTCTCTCCCCCTGCCGATTGCGGCAAACTTGGCCGAAAGAGCTGTGGGCGGGTTCATGATCTCAACGCGGTAGGAGTCGATGTTCATACGCGCGAACGCATCCTCCACAACCGAGAGCAGTTCGTCGAGGAATGACGGCGTGATCCCGTCAACTCGGCTGAAATTCAGCTTCAACGCTTCCCGAGAGTCGCGGATCGCAGCTTCGATGGCGGGCGCGAGCGTTCTAGCGGACGCGCGAGTGACGAGGACCCGGTTTTTTAGCACGTCGTGAAGGGCAAGACCGGACACTTTGCTCCGACCTTTCTACGTCGGGATCGACGCGTAAGCGAGCGTGCCAGGGAAGAGGGTCGTGCGCTTCGCCTCGGTTTCCATCTCTTCGCTGATCATCAAGGAGCCGATTCCGGAGTGTAGAATCAACTGTCCCCCGGGCTTGCGCATGTCCTCGGCAACGCCGTAAAGCCCGATACCCCTTGTTTTGTCGCCGGTGCCTGTCACCCTCTCCCGCACGGCCAGTTCGATGGCGGCCCAGTCGTAGGGGACGCGTGAGCGCAGTGCCGGATTCCTTTCGAGAGATGCCCGGATGCCAATGCCTCCATCTGCAACGCCGCAAAGGAAGCGCTGGCCTTCGCGGAACTCGTAGAACTGGACAAACCCGAATGCTCCGATGGGCGACTCTGAGTGCTCGACGGCGTTGAGGGCGAGCTCCGCGAAGACCTCGCTTACGAGTGGATGGAGATTAGCAGCTCCGAGCCCCGATTCGGAGAGTCGATCCAACACGTCGTTCGCGATGCGCTCAACATCCCCCTGTCGGTCGAAGCGCGTCAGGGGAAGGACCAGCTGTGGCGCGGGACGATGCCGAATTCCGCGGGTATCGACTTGGACCCCTGCGTCATGTAGGAGATCGAACAGTCTCAAGGACTTCAGGTATTCGGAGGCGGCCGCATCAGTCGGGACGAGGAGCGTACAGTCCGCGCCCTTTCGCTTCGCCAACAACGGGTAGATGAGGCACCACAAGGCCGCCGCCGGCCGCACGAAGGCGCAGCGCCTGAGGTCAAGCTCCACGACGCCTTCCCGGAACCGATTGTCGCGAGGGTCTTGACCGGCGGCCCTAGGGTCGAGTTCCCCGGCGTTACGAAAGTCGCGTTCCCGCGGCCCTATGCGCACGCGATTCCTCTCGTGGGTGTCCGTTTGCCCTTGTCGTCTGAGTGACCTGCGGCGCTGCGCAGAGTATAGCTTGCGCTGTTCCGCGCGGCGAGAGTATTGAGCTCGCGGTGTCCTTACCGCTGGCTACTCTCGGCTCCGGACACTCGACGCTGGGACGCCGTCTCGCGACCACTCCGCGCGAGGACGCTCGCCTTGTGAGTCAAATGTAGTGCTTGAACGGAAGTGGCTTGTCTCCCACAACCGGCCCTGCCGCGAGTATCTCTCCGACGTCGTCCGCGAAGCGCAGGGTCACCGGCAGCCCATCCGCGAAGATGCAAGCGTTGTAGTTCAGCTTCGTGAGTGACAGAATGTCAGCCAGAACCACGCGGATGTCTGCATCACTACGGGCAATGTCCACCCGAAGCGGTCTCGGGACCTCCAGCCCGACCTGTGTCCGCAACCTCGGGACATGTCCTCGGGACATGAGGAAAGCGGCCTTGTCGTGTAGTATCAGCGCGGTTCCTCTCAACACCGCCCGCTCTCCCAAGCGGTAGAGCCGAAATGCCGACTCATCTCGGATTCGTACCCCGACAAGGCGAGTCTTTGTTTGCGCTACTGCGTCTAAGAAGCCTTGCCACTCCTCATCATCGAAGAACGCGCGTCCGTGAATGAACAACTCGCCCGGAGGGTTGCCTTCGTGCTTTTCTTGGTAGGCCTTGATTACCATCTCTCCAAGCTGTTTCGCAGCCACGCGTGTGAGGTGGTACTCGCGTGTCTGATCGGAATACCACGGACCCAGCGCGCCCCGGAAGACTAGGCCGTCACCGGAATCGAGGAACATCTGAGCCGCACAGCACGCGTACCGGGGGTCCGAATGGCGATCATCTCTCTTGAAAACCAGGCCGACATAGCAGACGCCGTCTCTTATGTTCGCCGCCTTCCACGGGCGGCCGCCGGCCTTATAGAAAGCGGCGGTGCAGATGTTCCACGCGATGGCCGCCTGAAATGGCAGCGAGTCATGTTTGGGGCGAACGGGACCAGGAACGAGCTCTAGAGTGCTCTCTCGCACAATCTGCGTTGGGCCTCTCCCAAGAAGTCGAGCCTTCAGTTGGTTGTGAAAGTCAACCTCGAACTGGTAAGGAATCGCCGCAACGTTGTCCGACACAAACATCGACGGCTCATCCAGGAGCCGCTTGCCAAAGCGCGCGCTCATTTGCTGCTCGCCATCGATCTGGAGAGCTGAAGGGATGCGCGATTTGGGATGGCAGTTCTTGTGGATGATGTCCGGTATCACCACGAACCAGACGTCGACGCCGACTTCCTCGCGGTTCAGAGCCTCCAGAATTCGCTCGGCATACAGACCCACGGTTTGGTAGACCCGAACGTGCCCGTCAGCAATCAGAACAGCGCGTTGAATGTCCGCCTCCGGGACCGTGATGCTCAGAACCGGCTCCACTCCCCACGGCACTCGAAAAACCGTTTGAAAACCTGGGAAGGGAGGCCTCGCGATCGGCGAACCGTGGTCGTGGAGATTGTCCTGAATGCGCCGTGCCCAGTCGCGATAGAGCTTGATACCAGCCTCTGTCCCGATCACCGCCACGCGAATGCCAAATGGCTGACCCTGGTCCAGTGGGCCGAAGAGCAGAAGACCGTCGCGAGGGTCTTCGACCTGCTGGCCAAAACCAAATGTGAGTGTAGGCTCCTGGACGTGCACTAGGGCGGGGGCGCTCTTCGGTGAGCGCCGGCCGCGTGGGCGTTCTTGCGAGGGCCTCGGCGAGCCAGGCCTACGTTTCTTTTTGCTCTTCGTCGTCATCGTCACCTTCATCAAGCTCCATTTCACGAATGTCCACGCCGCTCATCTCCTTGGATGCAGCATCCAGTTTCAGGGTTCGCTCGTCGTAGGACACTGGGGAGCGGAGCTCAAGAGGCTGAGCTTTGACTTCCAGGGCCGTGCCTGCGCCGACCGGCAACGAGATGGAGGAGTTGCCCTTCGCGAGAAACTGGACCGCTGCGTAGTTGAGGTCGCGCCAATCATTGTTCCACCAGCTCTTGCACTGAGACCGTCGGGCGCGGGCCAAGCGATCCGGAGAGTCCCAAATGGCTTCGCCGTCCTCTGAAAAGAGCACGTGGGGCTTCATGATGAAGCCCCACACAGGAGAGGTGGTGGGTCGCGCTCCTACGGCAAAATGCCAGTATCGAATCCACTGTTCGCCGTTCATGCGGCGCATGGTCTTGTAACCCACCATCTGCCGGCGTGTCGCCGACCCATCCCACCTTGTGAAATGAATCGTATCCTTTTCAACGATGCCCGTTTTGAAGTAGAACGCGGGGGCGCCCGTCGCGAATTGGTATGTAGGGAGACCGCGAGCACTCAGCATGTTCTGCCATGCCCGGTTCAAAAGCTTGCTCAGCGTCGCCCGTTCGTCTCTGTAGCTCCAGTGATGCCGCCGTCCCGCACCCGACTGCGATCCGACGGTGAGGGCGATGCTGTCGACGATCCGTAAGCTGCTGCCGAGTCGTGGCGACAGGTCCGCTGCGGGCGCAAACGAAACGAGATCGTCTCCAAACCGCTCGGCGGGGTAGGGGATCGACGTTTCTTCGATCGGTGCATCCCGTAGGTCAATAGCAAGCTTATGGAAGTAGAGTTCGGCTGGCCGAAGCTCGTAAAGGTTTGTCACGACCATCTCCGGCCGGCACAGGATCGTGTGGTGCGCATTCGCGCGCTCCCGCCACCACAATGCCACTGCCGTGGGGCCAAACGATGATCGTTTGGCAACGCCATCGCGCTCCAGCTTCGCGAGTAGCTGAGCGAGTCCGACGTGCCATCCGTCGCGGAACGGAATGGCGTTCAACCGCGTCAGCTCGATATTGAAGTCGCTGCTTGGCAGGTCATCGACGGCCAAGGGGATGACGAAGTCGGTCAATTGCTCGTCTGCCCGCTGAACCTTCAGGGCAATTGCGAGCTCTCGGAGCGGGCCGGTCTTGCGGTTCGACACCCGTGACAGGACGTACAGAAACCTCGCGGTCCTGTTGCGAATAGCCTCTTCGGCATCCTTCCAAAAATCCTCACCACCCAGCAACTGTGTGAGGTCACACCAGACGGGGAAGCCTTCCGCCGCCAGGCGCAGCGCGAGCCAGAAAGTGAACTCGTTGTCTTCTGGGTTTGCGTGACTCAGGAACACCATGTCTCGCATGCGGTCCACTATCCGATACCTGGTCGTCGCCGTAAGCTAATAACTGACTGTACTCGCGCGGGCGAAGACATCTCGATGAGCTGGTATTCCTTGCCGCAAAAACGCCTGTCGCTGCCGCAAATTCGCCCTAACGGCCGGTTGAACGGAACCACACTCTAGAAGGTTGACAGCTTCCGGCTACCACAGTCGGGGGCTATGATACCGCCCGTTTAGCGCTCGCCTGGTACCTACCGGGAGGATTCCATCGGATGGCGCGGAAGCAGTCGACGAGGAAAGCCAAGACTGCGAAAGCGGCCAACGGCGTCACCGTCGGGTACGAATCCGAACTGTGGGCCATGGCCGACGCCCTCCGCGGCAGCATGGACGCGGCCGAGTACAAGCACGTCGTCCTCGGCCTGATCTTCCTCAAGTACATCTCCGATGCGTTCGAGGAGCACCACGCGAACCTCGAAGCCGAGAAACTAAAGGGCGCTGACCCCGAAGACCCCGACGAGTATCGCGCGCACAACATCTTCTGGGTGCCCCCCGAGGCTCGCTGGCAGCATCTGAAGGCCCAGGCCAAGCAGCCGACGATCGGGCAGCTCGTTGACGATGCCATGGCGGGCATCGAGCGGGACAACCCGGCGCTGAAGGGTGTCCTCCCCAAGGACTACGCGCGCCCCGCGCTGGACAAGACTCGGCTTGGCCAGCTGATCGACCTCATCACCAACGTCAAGGTCGGCGATGAAGCGAGCCGTGCCAAAGATGTGCTCGGCCGCGTGTACGAGTACTTCCTGTCGCAGTTCGCCAGCGCCGAGGGGAAGAAGGGCGGCGAGTTCTACACGCCACGGTCGGTGGTCAAACTACTCGTCGCGATGCTCGAACCGTATAAAGGACGCGTCTACGATCCCTGCTGCGGGTCATCCGGAATGTTCGTGCAGTCAGTCGAGTTCATCCGCGCGCACGCCAAGGGAAACGGCAACGGCGGCAAGGCGAAGGCCGACATCTCGATCTACGGCCAGGAGTCGAACTACACCACGTGGCGACTCGCCAAGATGAACCTGGCGGTCCGCGGGATCGAGGGGCAGATCGCGCACGGCGACACGTTCCACGATGACAAGTTCCCCGATCTCAAGGCCGATTTCATCCTCGCCAATCCGCCGTTCAACGTGTCCGACTGGGGCGGCGAGCGCCTGCGCGACGATCAGCGATGGAAGTACGGCACGCCGCCAGGCGGCAACGCGAACTTCGCGTGGGTGCAGCACATCGTGCATCACTTGGCACCTGCCGGCGTCGCCGGCTTCGTGCTCGCCAATGGCTCAATGGCGTCCAACCAGTCGGGCGAGGGAGAGATCCGCAGGAAGCTCGTCGAAGCCGACATGGTGGATTGCATGGTCGCCTTGCCGAGCCAGCTCTTCTACTCGACGCAGATCCCGGCGTGCCTGTGGTTCCTCGCGCGCGACCGTAAGGACGGGAGGTTCCGCGACCGCCGCGGCCACGTGCTCTTCATTGATGCGCGCAACCTCGGGCGCATGGTCGATCGTACACATCGCGAGCTGACTGACGAGGACATCGTGCGCATCGCTACGACCTATCATGCCTGGCGTGGCGAGAAGGACGCGGGCGCTTACACCGACGTGCCGGGCTTCTGCAAGAGCCCCACACTCGATGTGGTCAGCAAGCATGGTCACGTGCTCACGCCCGGCCGCTACGTTGGGGCAGAGGCGGAGGAGGGCGATGGCGGGCTGTTCGAAGAGAAGATGCGACGGCTGGTAGCGACACTTCGACACCAGCAGACAGAGGCGGCGCGGCTGGACGGTGCTATTACCGAGAATCTGAAGGGGATTGGGTATGGCGGCTGAGTGGGACACCGTGGAAGTAGCCGAGCTGATCAAAGCGGGGAAGCTCATTGTCGGCGATGGCTACCGCGCCAAGAACGATGAGTTGTCCGCGAATGGCCTTCCCTTTGCCCGTGCCGGGAACATCGATGGGGGCTTCCAGTTTGGCGATGCAGATCACTTCCCTCTTGAGAGCCTCGAACGCGTTGGCAACAAGATCAGCCAACCCGGCGATGTGGTGTTCACTTCGAAGGGCACGGTCGGCCGGTTTGCCTTCGTTCGCAACGACACTCCCGGTTTCGTGTACTCACCGCAACTCTGCTTCTGGCGTTCGCTGGATCACGCGTCGTTGGACCCGAGGTACCTCTACTACTGGATGTCCAGCCGGGACTTCTTTGTTCAGTTCAGTGGGGTGGCCGGCCAAACGGACATGGCCGAGTACGTCAGCCTTTCCGACCAACGGCGCATGCACGTCAGAGTTCCGACGATCAGCGTACAGCGCGCCATCGCCCACATCCTCGGTACCCTGGACGACAAGATCGAGCTGAACCGGCGGATGAGTGAGACGCTGGAGGCCATGGCGCGGACGCTGTTCCAGTCGTGGTTCGTGCATTTCGATCCCGTCCGGGCGAAGGCCGAGGGGCGGGAGACGGGGTTGCCGAGGGAAATCGCAGATCTGTTCCCGGATCGGTTCGAGGATTCGGAGTTGGGAGAGGTCCCGGCGGGGTGGCAAGTGGAGGCGTTCCGCGACGTAGCCGAACACGTGCGAGACCAGTTGAATCCGTTGGAGACGCCGGAGGCGACGTTCACTCACTTCAGCCTTCCCGCCTTCGACGACGGACAGCGGCCAACGCGGGAACTCGGCGAAACAATATTGAGTCAGAAATCCCGCCTTGCGCCCAATGCGGTCCTCTTGTCGAAACTCAATCCCGAGATCGAGCGGGTCTGGCTGGTTGATGTCGATCCCGAGGACCGAGCTGTTTGCTCGACAGAGTTTCTCGTCCTCTACGCGCGACCGCCGTTTGGGCGATGCTTTGTCTACTGCCTTGCGTGCTCCGCTCTTTTTCGGCGGCAGCTGGAAGAGCTTGTGACCGGGACCTCAAAGAGCCATCAGCGGGCCCAAGCGGACTCCGTGCTCGGCCTGCCCGTCGTGATTCCGCAAAAGGCGGTTGTAGACGAGTTCGAGCGCACGGTCAGCGGCATGGTGACAAGAAGTCTCCAATGCCGACGGGAGTCGGGTACGCTCGCCGCCATGCGCAATATACTGTTGCCGAAGCTCATCTCTGGCGAGATGCGGGTGAGGAACGACGGGCCCGTCCTCCAGGGGACTGACTGATGTCGGCGTCGACGGCCAGGCCCCAAGGCGACGGACTCAGGGTTGCGCGCTTGCTCATGGTTCTCAGCAGCGTTTCCCCCCTCTTCATTCTGTGGGCGATTCGTGGAAACAGTCTGATTCCCGATGGTTACTCCATCGCCTTCTGTGCACTGATGGTAGTGCTGCCAAACTTCTTCCTTGGGCTACGCATTCGTGCGGCAAGGAAACTCAAAGACAAGCGAGAGCTTACGGTAGGCCATGCGGAGGACCACCGCGACCACATTCTCGTGTACCTGTTCGCCATGCTGTTGCCTTTCTACTCGGAGGATCTTGGCAGTTGGCGGTTCTTTGCCTCGTCGCTGGCTGCGCTGGCTTTTATCGTGTTCCTATTCTGGCATCTCAACCTGCATTACATGAATCTCCTGTTCGCGGCATTGGGGTTCCGAGTATTCACTGTCCATCCGCCTTCTGACTCCAACCCTCTGACGGGCAAGGCGACGTACGCCCTTATCACCCGGCGCGTACGTCTGTCGCCAAATGAGCGCGTCGTAGCGTATCGCCTCAGCGACACGGTCTACCTTGAGGTGAGTGAATGAAGCTGAACTTCGATATCGAGCTGGTGACCGTGGTGGAGTTCGGGGTCGGCATCGAAGATGCGGACGGGCAATCGTTCGTCGCCATCCCTGTCGATGCCGACGTTCAGACCGCGCTCCGCGAGATGATTGCGGACACTTGGGAGCAGATGCAGGCGAATGACGAAGGTCCAGCTAGATACGAACCATCTGAGAGGCACGCCAGCACCGAGTACCTCTACATACCTCTGAACGACGAACTAGCCGCGTCAATTCGAGACCTTCACGAGGCGGCCAACCTTCCGCTGGACGCTGATGCGTTGGCCGATCCTGCAGAAGTCTTCTGTTACTTCGTCCGCTTGACCGACAACAAGGGTCGTCGGCTATCGGCCCTGCGGAGGGCGACTCAATTCAAGGGGGTCTTGAGGAGTCGGCTCGTACGCTTTGTCGCGGATTCTCTGAAGCTCGTTGAGGACCGGGTGTTTAAGCTGGATACCGACTTCGATCTCCTGGTCGACTCAATAAACGTGCACATCCTGCGCCCGAGCGCGTTCGAGTTCGCTGGTAACCTCCAGGAAGCCGTCCTCGAAGCCGTTCCGCAGAACATCGCCCTGATTCGAAAGGACCTTGATTTCGTGGACTTCACAGGTATCGAAGAATACGCGGGGAAACACCCTCGGGCCGCCCGATATCTCGCGTCGATTCGGAGTCAGAAGGAAACGAAGAATATCGACAGGACAGCACTCAGGAAACACTGCGAGGCGACAGGGGTCGACGTCAAGCTGAGGAACGGAAAGTTGACCGTCGCTGACGGCCATGAAATGGGATTCCTGGAAGTTCTCGATCGGCGACGTTATGAGCTGGAGCTGGTGAAGAACGCGCCGGAGCGATTCAGAGCGGGCAGCCGGCAGCGGATCGACACCTGACGCCCGAGCTTGGTGCCATGTTCCAACCGCGGGTCAAGCTTGAGTTTGTCCGCCGATACTGCCATCCGCGCAACGGCTGGCATGTCTTCGTCGATATCGATCCCTCGGAGGAAGGACGCACAGGCGGCCAACGCAGGACTCGCGAAGCCGCCGTTCGGCAGCGGGAGATGCAGACGGACGCCGAACGCGTACGCCGAGCGCTGCTCAGCCTTGGCGTTGCTGCCGACGGGGGCCGGGCTGCATGGTATCGGAACCAGAAGCTTCCCCGAGTTGATGGCGACCGTGACATCGTCGCCTTCGAGCCCACGAGACGGCTCTATCTAATCGCGGAAGTTGAGGGTGCTTCAGCAGGCCAGCCGGAACAGAAGTTGTACAAGGCCGTCGGACAACTTGTGATCGCTGCCAGCGCGACGGTTCTCGACGGATGGAAGCGCAGCTTGGTTCTCGTCGTGCACGGTGAAGAAGTAGCGGGGCACCTGGCTCGTGCGCATTGCCTTGAGCGGATCGGCGTCGCGGGGCTAGTCCTCGCGAGTCGGGGCAGTTCTGACCGCTGGGTGTTCGGCGCTCCAATACCCCAAGTCAATGAGTAGGTTGACTGAGTCCATCGTCGAAGACGCCGCCCTCTCCTGGCTCGAAGGGATTGGGTGGCGTGTCCTGTATGGCCCTGAAATCGCTCCTGGCGAACTGGCTGCCGAACGAAGCGACTATTCCGAGGTCCTACTAGCTCAGCGTCTGCGCGATGCCCTCGCTCGGCTCAACCCCACGCTTCCCACCGAAGCCCTCGAAGACGCTCTCCGCAAACTCACGCGCCCTGATGGGCCGACACTCGAAACCCGCAACCGTGCCGTCCACCGCCTTCTCGCGGATGGCGTGACGGTGGAGTACCGAACCAAGGACGGCGCGATCCGGGGAGCTCAGGCCAAGGTCATCGACTTCGACGATCCGACAAGAAACGATTGGCTGGCGGTCAATCAGTTCACCGTCAGCGAGAATAGACACGTCCGACGCCCTGACGTTGTGCTGTTCATCAACGGCTTGTCCCTCGGCCTCCTAGAGCTCAAGAACGCGGCCGACGAGAACGCCACAGTCTGGTCAGCTTTCGAACAGTTCCAGACGTACAAAGCGGAACTGCCTACGCTCTTCGCCTACAATGCGGCTCTGGTCATTTCCGACGGCGTCGAAGCACGCCTTGGCACGCTGACCGCTGCACGGGAGTGGTTCAAGCCATGGCGCACGATTGAGGGCCAGACCCTCGCGGCGACGACGATGCCCGAACTGCAAGTGGTGATCGAGGGCGTGTTCGACAAGCGACGGTTCCTCGACCTCATCCGGGACTTCATCGTCTTCGAGGACGAGGGGAAGGGTCCGCTAACTAAAAAGATGGCCGGCTACCATCAATTTCATGCAGCAAAGGTTGCTGTCACGGAAACGCTGAGGGCGGCCGAGGTTCGCACCGCCCCGCGGGGGGGAGAGCCCAGCGGGCGCTACGAGGCGGGGCAGCAGCACGGTGGCGATCCCGGTGACAGGCGGATCGGCGTCGTGTGGCACACGCAAGGGTCAGGAAAGAGCTTAACGATGGCGTTCTACGCGGGTCGGGTGATTCGCGAGCCCAAGATGGCGAACCCTACCGTCGTTGTGCTCACCGACCGGAACGACCTAGACGACCAGCTCTTCGGCACGTTCTCTCGGTGTCAGGATCTCCTGCGCCAGCCACCCGTGCAGGCAGAAAGCCGCGCCGATCTGCGGGCCCAGCTCTCGGTCTCGGCTGGCGGCGTCGTGTTCACGACGATCCAGAAGTTCCTGCCCGAGGAAAAAGGTGACCGCCACCCGGTGTTGTCCGAGCGGCGCAACGTCGTTGTGATCGCGGACGAAGCCCATCGCAGCCAATACGACTTCATTGACGGTTTCGCGCGCCATATGCGTGATGCGTTGCCCAACGCGTCATTCATCGGGTTCACCGGCACGCCGGTCGAGCTGACGGACAAGAACACGAGGGCCGTCTTTGGCGACTACATCAGCGTCTACGACATCCAGCGGGCTGTCGAAGACAAAGCGACGGTGCCGATCTACTACGAGAGTCGCCTCGCGAAGCTCGAACTGAATGAAGCAGAGCGCCCCAAGATCGATCCGGAGTTCGAGGAAGTCACAGAGGGCGAGGAGACTGAACGCAAGGAGAAGCTCAAGAGCAAGTGGGCGCAGTTGGAAGCGGTGGTTGGATCGGAGAAGCGCCTCAAGCTCGTTGCCAGGGACATAGTCGACCACTTCGAGCAGCGGCTCTCCGCGATGGATGGCAAGGCCATGGTAGTCTGCATGAGTCGCCGCATCTGCATGGACCTGCACGACGAGATCGTGAAGCTGCGTCCCGCCTGGTACGACAAAGACGACGCGAATGGTGCCCTGAAAGTCGTCATGACCGGGAATGCATCTGAGGGGCCGCGCGTGGCTGAGCACGCCCGCAACAAGGCTCGACGCGAGGACCTGGCAAACCGATTCCGCGACGCAAACGACCCGCTCAAGATCGTGATCGTGCGTGACATGTGGCTGACGGGGTTCGACGCGCCATCACTGCACACGATGTACGTGGACAAGCCGATGCGGGGTCACGGACTCATGCAGGCGATCGCTCGCGTGAACCGAGTCTTCAGGGACAAGCCCGGTGGCCTCGTGGTGGATTACCTCGGGCTCGCCCACGAACTGAAGCAGGCGCTCGCGACCTACACGGAGAGCGGCGGAACCGGCAAGACGGCGATCGATCAGGCGGAAGCAGTCGCCTTGATGCTCGAAAAGTACGAGATCTGCTGTGGGCTCTTCCACGGCTTCGACTGGTCAAGGTGGGCGACAGGAACGCCCGCGGAACGAGTCTCGCTCTTGCCCGCCGCTCAGGAGCACATCCTGGCGCAGCAAGACGGCAAGAGTCGGGTGTTGCAGGCGGTGCTCGATCTCTCGCGAGCGTTTGCGCTGGCTGTTCCACACGAAGAGGCGCTGCGAATGCGTGACGACGTGGCGTTCTTCCAGGCGGTGCGGGGCAGCCTTGCCAAGCGGGCTCCGGGTGAGGCTCGATCTGACGAGGAGCTTGATTTGGCCGTGCGTCAGATTGTCTCCCGAGCTGTCGCCTCAGGCGGCGTGGTCGAGATCTTCGCGGCGGCTGGTCTGGCTAAACCGGACATATCCATCTTGTCCGAAGAGTTCCTCGCTGAAGTGAAGAACATGCCTCAGCGCAACCTCGCTGTGGAACTCTTGCGGAAGCTGTTGTCGGGAGAGATCCGGACACGGCGACGCAAGAACGTCGTCCAAGCCCGGTCCTTTGCGGACATGCTTGAGTTGGCGTTACGGCGTTACCAGAACCGCGCGATCGAGGCTGCGCAGGTGATCGAGGAGTTGATCGGCCTGGCCCGCGACATGCGCGAGGCCGAGCGACGTGGGGAAGAGCTGGGCCTCAATGAAGAGGAGTTGGCTTTCTACGATGCGCTGGAGACAAACGATAGCGCTGTGAAGGTATTGGGTGACGAGAACCTGAGGATGATCGCGCGCGAGTTGGTCCGGACCGTCCGTGAGAACGTCACGATCGACTGGTCGGTGCGGGAGAACGTCCGTGCACAGCTCCGGGTCCTCGTGAAGCGCATCCTGCGGAAGTACGGATACCCGCCTGATAAGCAGGAGCGGGCCACTCAGCTGGTGCTTGAACAAGCGGAGGTGTTGTCGGAGGCTTGGGCAGCGTGAAACTGTAGCCGTGGGACCTGGCAAGGAAAGATCATGCCTCAGTGGCTATACATACCCGGATGCGTGCATCACGCCGGTGGCTGGACCGGTGCGCCGCGGTGCGAGTCGTGCGGGGTTGAGCACCAATTCGACCGGTGGAGCCTTACAATGCATGAGAAGATGGCTGTATACCAGTACGTGTACGGTCTCAAGCCGATTGGTCCGCATCGGCCGCTGGCCGATCAACTCCTCGCGAGCAAGCGCCGGTCAGTCCCGCTCTGGCCGCAGCTCCGCGAGGCCCTGGAGCGCTATCTGGCCGAGCACCCACCCAGCCGATTGCTGTTCCCGAGCTTTCGAACGGGTGAGGAGGCGATGCTGACCGATTTTCGAAAGTTGCTGGATGCCGTGGCTGTCCGAGCCGGTTGGAAGGCTGGCGAAATCCGCTCCAAGATGTTTCGGCACACCTACTGCGCCGCCCGGCTACAGACTCTGGATGCCGGGGCGCCGGTGAGCACGTACACAGTCGCCCGCGAGATGGGCCACGGCGGCGAGGCGATGGTGCGCAAGGTCTACGGGCACCTCGGCCGGGTCCGCCATCGTTCCGAAGGCGTGGAGTACCGGATCGAACAGCACGCCGCTAAGTTAGGGGGCCGTCTGGAGGCGCTGCGCGGGGTCGGTTTTGGCACCACCATTGGCACCACGGCGTAGACCTCTCGACCGACGCGATAAGTCGTTGCAGCACAACCACGCCACCGTAGCTCAGTGGTAGAGCTCTCGATTCGTAATCGAGCGGTCGTCGGTTCAAATCCGACCGGTGGCTCTGGATGAAGCGCTCCACTCTGCTGACCCTCGCCGTCATCGCCGCCGTCATCGCCCTGTTCTTCTTCATGACCGCCGGGCGGGCGCGCGAGGAGTGTACCGTGTGCATGGATTTCCGCGGTCGCTCCAATTGCGCCAGCGCGGTCGCGCCTAAGCAGCCGGAAGCCGTCGAAACCGCCCGCACAACCGCTTGCGGCCCGATCGCCAACGGGATGGACGAGACCATCGCCTGCGGCAACACGCCGCCGGCGACGGTGCAGTGCAAGACCCGATGAGCGCCGCCGGCCACGAGTTCCCCCTCTCCTCGTAGAGGAGAGGGGGCCAGGGGGTGAGGTCCATGCCCGCACCGCTCCTCATCTTCACGCTGATCTGCGCCGCGCTCGCCGTGGCCTTCCTGCTCGCCGCCGTCACCGCATTCCGCCGCCGCAGTTTCGTGGGTGGCGGCGGCCGCTTCCTCGTCGCCGGCCTGTTCCTCGCGCTCGCGGCCCTGGCGGCGACCGCGAGCGTGGCGATGCAGGGATACCGGGCCCTCACCTACGAGGAGGTCGCCGCGCGCGTGCACACCGCCCCCGTCGGCCCGCAGCGCTTCCGGGCAACCGTCACCCTCGCCGATTCGAGCGTCCACATGTTCGACCTCGCCGGGGACGCGGTGTACGTCGACGCCCACATCCTGAAATGGCACCCGTGGGTGAACATCCTCGGGCTGCACACGGCCTACGAGCTGGATCGGATCGCCGGACGCTACCGCGACCTGGCGGAGGAGCGCAGCAAGCCTCGCACGGTCGAGTCGCTGAGCCGCGACCGGACCCTCGACATGTTCACCCTCGCTCGTCGCTACCGCTGGCTTGAGCCGCTGGTGGACGCCGAGTACGGCTCCGCGGCCTTCGTCTCGGGCGGCGAGTTCGCGACCTGGGAGATCCGGGTTTCGACGACGGGATTGCTGGCGCGCCCGGTGCTGCGGTAGGACGGTAGGAGACCTCACCCCGTTCCCCCTCTCCTCGTACGAGGAGAGGGGTCAGGGGGTGAGGTCCGGGCGTGAGCCAGAGTGGCATCGTGGCTGAGGTTCGCTTTCGTTCCCCCTCTCCTCGTACGAGGAGAGGGGGTCAGGGGGTGAGGTTGACCGTCCGACCGCCCACTAGGGAAAGGGCCATGCGAGGCGAAGCGCTCTTCCGCACCACGACCTTCACGCTGCTGCTCGCCATCTGGGCGACGCGCGGGTTCTTCAGCTGGCGCCACGGGCAGGTCCGCAAGCGCTTCCAGCTCGATCGCGAGGTCGTCGCGCGGGAGGGGCG
>Ga0247727_10009622_pt1 | contig 17421 bp, 16 predicted proteins | sample WisWelCaveWW1625_FD_202498 | JGI IMG/M metagenome (GOLD analysis project Ga0247727, IMG submission 202498) | Biofilm microbial communities from Wishing Well Cave, Virginia, United States - WW16-25 | ecosystem: Environmental > Aquatic > Deep subsurface > Groundwater > Cave microbial mat | place...
GCAGCCACGGCGAGTCCTCGATCGCGGGCCGCACGCGCGTGTCAGAGAAGTCGTGCGCGTCCTCGGTGGAGGGCAGCACGTAGAGCACGTTCGCTCCCCAGACGTCCCCGGCGTAAAGGGCGAGCGCGACGCCCGCGGCCGAGATGCCGCACTGCGCGGACTTCATCACGTCGACCGTGGGCAGGTCGCGTCGGGCGAAGGTCTCGTACAGTTCGCGCTGGAACGGGAACGTCTCGAAGTCGAGCGGGGAGCCCTCCTCCAGGCGGAAGGCACGCGACCACACGAGGAGCGAAGGTTCCGAGCGCGCGGTGCGTTCCGCCCGCCGCAGGTAGAGCTCCTCCAGGTGGCCACGGTCGGGAGATCGAGACGGGGGTAAGGTCGCCATCGTTTCCTTTCGGGGGAGGGTCCGTCCTGAAGGACGGACGGGAGATGCTCGAACGGCTAGCGGGTGGTGAAGGGGGCCGGGGCTTTCACGCATCGGGGTTCGCCGGGTGTGCCTTTGAGATGCGTCACCCACCAGGCAAGGCGACGAGCGCTCGCTGCCATCGCTCCTTCGAGAGGCTGTCCTCTTTGAGGCGCGCGTCCGTTCCCTGTTGCCCGGGACGCAGCACAGGGGCCGCCGACCCCCTCTGGTGTGCCAGCCCGAAGAGGCATGACCTCGAAGCTCAGCCGACGAAGTAATCCGCGACGTGCGGGCAGCCAGGAAGCGGTCGGTCAGGGCGGCGAGTCAGCCCGACGCTGTGAGGTCGAGCCGGAGCCGATGTGAGTTCCAGAGGCTCCGCAGGTGTTCGAGGTCCTTCGCTCCCGCCGTCGATCCGGACGGGAAGCGGTGCGGCCCTGGCCAGGGGAGGACCGAGCGAGCACCGCGTCCCTGAACTCGGTCTACTCACCGACGGGAGCCGACATGCGGAAGGTGCAGTGTGACCCGCTCAACCTCCCAAGGCATCCCGCGCTCGAAATCGACGGGTGGAACTCGGCGCGGGTCCCGCGGATGGCAACCCTCCGTGGCATCGGGATCTGGCCGCGGATGCGGCCGGCGAACTCCGGCCATCACCCGCCGTGCGGCGCTCAGGCATGGGACGGACCCACGGTGTCGTGGGTTGATCCCCTCACCTTCAGTATAAGGGGGGTGCGCAAGGCCATCGGAGGGTCAAAACGCTCTGACCAGGGCAGACGACTCCGGAAGATCCTTCGAAACCTGCCGATCACTGCGCGAAGTCGGCCAACCACCGCTCTTCACGCCCGTGGTCCCTGCGACCGCCGGGGCCTTCGTCGCCTACTTCGCCGAGCGGTGCGGAATCACCCCTGGCGCTGGCGTCGAGCCTGGCCGAGAGCCCCACGGAGATGGCAAGAGGTCCGAGTCCCTTCTCTCTGGCCATCGCGAAGTTGCCACTCTGGGCGAATTACCGATCGGGCTGTCATCGATGTTTCTAGCCCATCGCGCCTGGTCAGAAGCCGAACCACGTCGTTCTCCGTGTGCCGCTCAGATTCGCTCCGGTCGAGGTCCTCGCGCCCTCACAGGTGAGCGCATCGTGCCTCTGACCTGCGACTTCGCACCATCGAAACCCCTCGCGGCAACCTCTGGAGAACGCTGCTCCGGCGGCACAGGATCCGACCCGGAGACCGTTTTCAAGACCGTCGCCTTCGTCCGCTCGGCCATCCTCCCGACGGGATCCTACCCGGGTGTCCGGACGCACCCCACTACGTGACCGGAAGCGGGGCCTCCATTACGTCGCTCCGTCGGCGTCGCCGACCCCGACGGCGCCGGCGCCTGTCAACGCGAGACGCCCCGGCCTTCCACGGAGGTCGACGACAGGGTGACGAGGACCAACAGGGCCGCCGCGACGCCAGCTGCATCGCGCCGCGGAGGGCGGCCCTCGTCGGGCAAGCCGATGGGTCGCCTGCTGACCACCGCCGGCTCGGGTCGCCGTGGCCTCGGGGGCTGCGCGCCGGCGGCAGGGGAGCGATCCAGCAGTCCCCATCCCACGGCTTGACCGAACGCCTGGGTGAGTACGAGGTGAAGGTTCAGAACGGTGCCCGCCGAGATCGGGGGGATGCGGTAGTTCATCAAGGAGGTGTAGAGCGACTGCAGGTGTAACGGGTGCAGGTCTTGCAGAAGGATCTCACCGACCGAAGGAACGGCGTAGAGGCGGATCAGCCCCTCGTAGCCCTGATAGGTGCGAGCGCGAACGCGGGCCTTGGCATGGCCCAGCCACCGGGTGAGGTAGTCCCCCGTTGCCCCCGTGCCGATCGCCATCTGGCTCTGCTGCATCACACGGCGATGTTAGCTCTGGCTTTGCAGTGTAAGCAATCTTAGCAACCGTTGACGCCTGGCCCGCGTGAGGGGTGGTCCAAACAGCGAAGTCCTCCGAGGATGGCTGTTCGAAGGGCCATTCGACGGGGAAGCCCCAGTCATGCGTTGAGGGGGAGAACAGATAGCGAGCACGAAACGCTGTAACCCGAGGACGAGGCCAGGTCGCGATGGGGCCGGGCGATCCGGCAGGAGACGCCAACCCGTGGACTCGCCTCCGCCTGGCGACTCGTGGCAGGAACTCCGAAAGCCGTGGACATCCCAATTGCTTCGTGTCTGAAACCCGATCTCCGGTCAGCTCATTTGGCGTCTCGGTTTTCAATCGCTGCTCGAGCACCTTCCGGGAGCGAGGCATACAGTTCATGTACCTGCCTGGGATGAGTAATCATTTGCTCCGTGATGGCGTTGACCAGACCGAAGAGAACGGATGTCATCTCCGGGGTGTCGGTCAAATCGTCCTCTCCAGGATGGACAGCGTTGTTCCCGATGACACGCACGGCATCCAGAGCCTTCTGGACGCCGGGCAGGAGGCCTGCTTTCACAAGAGCGCCGATGTCGGAGTTCAGATTCTCACCTGGCTCGCCCAAGTGCACGCAAAGCTTCTGGATGCAGAGTCGTAGCAGGGCGGCTGCGCCCCTCGGTGACTTGGGAGAGATGGACCTGGCCTCCAGGTAGTCCTTACTGATCCCCTCGGGCATGTCCTCGTTGGGCATCGGAGCAGACGCAACATCTGGGTGGACGAGCATGGCGTCGAGCCAAAGCGTCAAGCTGGAGCACTTCTGGCAGACCGCAACCTTCAGCGACGGGAAGTCAAGATGTCCGCGCGTTCCGTTGTGCCCCCTGGGGTTGTCATACCAGTACTGCTGCGCGTAGGCGCCGCATTCGGGACACGTGAACGCATCCAAATCGATCGCGGGAGGTCGTTCCTCCGCCATGCTTTGCTCCTAAGTCAAGCCGCCACCGCGGTCAAGCGGCAGGTCGGCTCGTCCATAGATGTCAAGGTCTTGAGCACTGACGATTCATCCCCCCCTTGTTGTCCCCCGTCTCGAGTGACGGTTAGATCGAACATTCACCGAAGAGCCTGCTGCGGCGTCATCCTATGCGTCGGGCAAGATCGTGTCCTAATGGCCGGCATGCAGCCGACACTCGTCCCGCCGTTCCACGGATGGTGGTGGACATCCGGCCGATCGACCGTGCCCTGTCCCGGTCCGAGTGGGAGGCTCGTGGACACGGAGCCCCAAGGGGTGCCTCCTCGCCGCTCGAGAGAGCGCCGCAACCCATGGAACTTCCCTTAAGCCCAACCGCCCGGCGCCGTCGCTCAATCAGCCCCCGAGCGCGCCCACGGCATCAACCGTGGGAGAACCTCCTCGATACCCAAGAGTTGCTAGGCGCCGCCACCATCTGTCTGAGCAGAGAAGCCCACATGCCGCAACACACGGCCTGCAGCCCGGCCAATCCCTTAGATGGAACCAAGCGTGGGATGAGGGCCGGAGGTGATTTCGTAGATGTTGCCGTCGGGCGCGCGGAAGTGGGCCCACGACCAGCCGCCCTCGCCCTTGACCGTGGCTCCGAAGAATCGAACGAGCCCACTCGCCTCGAGCTCCCCCCTGGCGACATTCATGTCGCTCACGAAGAAGCCGACTATTGGGCCGGACGTGAGATGCGCGCTCTCTTCGTCGCGATCGCTGAACAGTTCGAACTCATCGCCGTTCGGGAGATCGAATCCTGCGGACATCTCGTCGTCGACATGGGTCGGCAACCCCATCACGCCGCCCAGCAAGCGTGCCATGTCGTCGAAGCGTTCGGTCCGGCTTCCTACCCATGAGATCCCAAGCACGTCCATAACTCGGTCTCCTCTTCGCGGATGCTCAGTATCCGCAAGTCTAGGAGTTCAAGGACACTTGAAGTCAAGGGTGTAACACGTTTGCCTGCCTGGGCCGCCCCGCAGGCTTATATGCAGTCCCACCCGATTGCCGGGAGACCAACCTACAGCGGGTGGTGCCTCTTCACGACCCGCGGGTACCGATGAACAGCCCACGCCCCAGGAGTCCTTCGGGGTGGAACTCGACCGCGAGCCCTGAGTGGGTGAATGCCGCCAGATGGTCGGCCTCCGTGAAGGCGCACGGCTCGATACCCGGACCCGGCCCCGCGGTCCTGGCCATCCTGGAGGGCGCGCCGCTCGTAGGCGTCGAGGCGGAAGCCGAGCTGGTCACCCCGACCGGAGCAGCGATCGTCGCCGCCGCAGCGTCCTCGTTCGGGGAGCTGCCGCCACTCGTGCTCGAGACCACCGGCTACGGTGCCGGCGGACGTGACCTCCTTTCCCGACCGAACCTGCTCCGGGTCGTGCTGGGGACCTCGCGTGACCCGATCCCGGTCGCCGACGTCGTCATCCTCGAGGCCAACCTCGACGACCTGCTGCCTGAGCTGGTACCGGACGTGATCGACGAGTGTCGCTCAGCAGGCGCGCTAGACGTGTGGACGACGCCGGTCCAGATGAAGAAGGGCCGGCCTGGCGTGCTGGTGAGCGCGGTCGTGCGACCCGACGGGGAGCAGGTCGTGGCCCGGGCGCTCCTGGTGCATTCGACGACGCTGGGCGTGAGGGCCACGTCGCTGCGCCGGTACGAGCTGGGGCGCGCGACCCGTGAGGTGCACGTGGACGGGCGTCCGATCCGGGTGAAGGTCGGGGTGCTCGACGGACGCGTGGTGAACGTCGCGCCCGAGCACGACGACTGCGCCGATGTGGCCGCGGCCACCGGCCGGCCGGTGAAGGACGTGTGGGCCGCGGCGCTCGCTGCGGCGCAGGCGTTCATCGGAGGAGACGTTGCCGGGGCTGGCTGAGCTGCAGGAGGCCGTCGGCCGCTCGGGGAGCGCGATCGTCGCGTTCTCGGGGGGAGTGGATTCGTCGCTGGTCGCGGCTGTAGCTGCCCGGGTGCTGGGCGATCGCGCGCTCGCCGTGACGGCGCTCTCACCTGCGCTCGCGACCGGTGAGCTCGACGGTGCCCGTTCCGTGGCGCGGGCGATCGGGATCGCGCACGAGACGATCCGGACCGACGAGCTGGCGCGCGAGGGCTACCGACGCAACGGGCCCGACCGCTGCTATCACTGCAAGACCGAGCTCTACTCGCAACTCGGCCAGCTCGCGTCGGCGCGCGGCTTCGCTGCGCTCTTCTCCGGTGCGAACGCCGACGACCTCGGCGACTGGCGGCCGGGCCTGCAGGCTGCGGCCGAACACGAGGTCCGTCATCCGCTGGTGGACGCCGGGTTCGGCAAGGCTGACGTACGGGCGCTGGCGCACGAGCTGGCACTGCCGAGCGCGGACAAACCCGCCATGCCGTGCCTGGCCTCTCGTCTGCCTTTCGGAACCGAGGTCGCCCCCGAGGCGCTGGCTCAGGTGGATCGCGCCGAGCAGGCGGTGAAGGCGCTCGGGTTCCGAGAGCTTCGGGTCCGGCACCTGGGGGCGACGGGCCGGGTAGAGCTCGGCGCCGACGACCTCCCGCGAGCGATGGGCACTGGCCGCGAGGACGTCGTGCGGGCCGTCCTCGACGCCGGCTACGCGGGCGCCGAGATCGACCTGGTGCCGTTCCGCTCGGGGACGCTCACCAGGGGGCTGGGCGTGCCATCGAAGTCTGATGGACATCACCCCGACGGTTAGGAGCGCCCGATGACTAAGACCACGACGTCGAAGCCGTTCCTCTGGCTGATCGTCGGCGTGGCAGCCGTCGCCGTCGCGGTCCTCGTCTGGATGAACCGGCCGGGCGCCTCCGAGACCTCGGTCGCTTCGGCACCTTTCACCGGCGGTGACCTGCACTCGCTCGTCTCGGTGCCCGGCGAGACCGGCCACCTCTACGTGGGAGGACACCAGGCGGTCTCGTCCTCGACCGACGGTGGCGCGACCTGGGCTCAGGTCGAGAGCCTCCGGGACGCCGACGCGATGGGCTGGGCGTTCTTGGACGGTGCCATCTGGATGGGCGGGCACCCGGGCCTCCGGGTATCGACCGACGGGGGCCAGACCTTCGAGCAACGGAACGACGGCCTACCCGCGACGGACATCCACGCGCTCGGGGGTGAGGGGTCCACGCTCTACGCCGCCTCACCCGCGGCCGGGTTCCTGGCCTCGCCCGACGGTGGCTCAACGTGGGAGGTTCGCAACCCCGACGTGGGACAGAACTTCATGGGCGCGATGCTGGTGGACCCATCGCACCCCGATCGCGTCGTCGCGCCGGACATGGGCGCCGGAGCCGTCGAGAGCACCGACGGCGGCCGGACGTGGAGGGTGCTCGGCGGCATCCAAGGCGCGATGTGGGTCTCATGGGACCCGGCGGATACCGACACGATCGTGGTCACTGGCAGCGGAGCCGCCGCGGTGAGCCAGGACGCCGGGGCGTCGTGGCAAGCCCTGCCGATACCGGCCGGCACTTCCATAGTGCAGATCGATGCTAACGACCCGGACACTTGGTATGCGGCCGCATGGGCCGACGACGGGACCGTGGACGTGAGCCGGAGCACGGACGGCGGCTCGACGTGGACACCGCTGTGAACCAGACCGAGAACCCCTACCCTGTGGCGCATGTGGCCGCTCTCTGAGGACAGGTTCCGCGAGCTCCTGGAGGCGCTTCCGGCGGTGTTCTACGCCGACAGCAACGAGCCCATACCGCGAACGCTCTACCTCTCGGGGAACGCAACCAAGGTCCTGGGGGCCGACGCCGAGACGCACCTCGAAGATCCGGATCTGTGGTGGCGCTCGATACACCCGGATGATCTTCAGGGCCTGATGGAAGCCTGGCATCTGGCCCGCGAGACCGAGCAGGCCTACGTCACCGACTATCGGTACCGCAGGCCCGACGGAGTGACGGTCTGGCTCCGTGAGCACGCCGGACCCGTTCGAGACGACCACGGGGCCGTCATGCACTGGCAAGGTGTGCTGCTCGACGTCACGAGCGAGCACGAGGCTCTCGCCGACCTTCGCGATTCCGAGCAACGTCACCGCTCGCTGGTCGAGCAGGTGCCCGCGCTCGTCTACGCGATCACCGACGAGGACGAGTTCCAGATGTTGTACGCATCGGCCGCCGGCGCAAAGGTCCTCGGGTACGCACCGGACGACCCGACCTGGCTCGCCATGTCGGCCCGGGACATCATCCACGCCGATGACAGGGATCAGGTCCTGGAGGCCTGGCGGCACGCCGTCGCGACGGGTGAGCAGTTCGACATGACCTACAGACAGGTCGGAGCCGAGGGCCGGATCCTGTGGGTGCACGACCGAGCAGTGCCGATCTACCAGGGCGGCCGACGGAGCCACTGGCAGGGCGTGGTCATCGACATCACGACGAGGGTCGAAGCCGAGAGGGCGCTCGAGGCGTCGGAGGCTCGCCGACGGGCGCTGATCGAGAACCTGCCGGCGGTCGTCTACGAGATGGCCCATGACGACGATCGCCGACCGCTCTTCATCAGCTCGGGGGTCGCGGATCTGCTCGGAACCACCCACCACGAGTGGCTCGACCAGCCCGACATCTGGACCGAGCTGCTTCACCCCGACGATCGTGAGGTCGAATTGGCCGCGCACGATCTGCATTCGAAGACCGGCGAACCCTGGTCCCGCGACTACCGGCTGGTCGCGGCCGACGGCCGGGTGGTGTGGGTGCGCGACGTCGCACGCCTGGTCACCGGTCCGAGCGGGGCGGTCTGGCAAGGGGTCTTCGTCGACATCTCAGCCCAGAAGGAGGCCGAGGAAGCGCTCCGCCGCGTGAACGACGACCTAGAGATGCGCGTGCTGGCGCGGACCATCCAGCTGGAGGACGCCAACGAGCTCATGAGCTTGGAGGTCGCCGAACGCCGTCGCGTCGAGGACGAGATGCAGATGGCGGAGGAACGCTTCCGCCACGTGGTCGAGCAACTGCCAGCGGTCATCTACCGCTGGGAGGTGCCCGACGGTGTGACCCGGGGCACCGAGTACGTCAGCCCGTGGGTCGAGCACATGCTTGGCTACGCAGCGGAGGACTGGCGCACGAAACCCCTCTGGCGCGAACGCCTCCACCCCCACGACCGCGAGCGAGTGCTCGCCGCCGTGGCCCGAACCGAGCGCTCGGGCGAGCCGTTCGAGATCGAGTATCGCTACCTCGCCCGCGACGGCCATGTCGTCTGGGTCTTCGATAGGGCGACGCTCCTTCACCGCAGCGCCGAAGGTGATCCGGCCACGTTCCAGGGCGTCATGATCGATCTCACCGACCGCAAGGTGGCCGAGCGACGCGCGGCAGAGGCCGAGGAGCGCTTCCGGGGACTCATCGAGAGCGGCCCCGTGGTGTCTTACGCCTACCACCTTGACCCCGTCGACCCCCCGACGATGGTCGTGGAGTACGTGAGTCCCCAGATGGCAGACACCCTCGGGTTCCCGCTCCAGGATTTCGCGGCACATCCCCAGCGATGGTTCGAGATCATGCATCCTGACGATCGCGACCGGATGACCGAGGAGACCCTCGCGATCTGGCAGCACGGCGCCCCATGGAAGACGCGCTATCGGATGATCAGGGCGGACGGCCGGGTGGTGTGGCTGCACGATCGCGGGCGGTGCACGGTGCGCGATCAGCACGGCCGCCCGCAAGGGTTCCACGGAACCATCATGGAGATCACCGCCGAGGTCGAGGCCGAGGGAGCCCTGCGGGCACGGGTCGGCCTGCTGGAGGAGGTCGTCTCCGAGGCGCCGGCGGTCTTATGGCGCGAGTTGACCGACCACGCGAACGGAGGGAGCCGGTACGTGTTCATCTCCGCCGAGGCCGAAGCGGTCTTCGGCTACACGCCCGAGGAACTCACCAAGGATCGCGAGCACTTCCCCCGCCTGGTTCACCCGGACGACCGCGAGCGGGTCGACGCCGCGTGGACCGCCGCGCAGACCGGAGCCGAGGGGCGATGGGAAGACGAATACCGGGTCGTGCATCGCAGCGGCTCGGTCAAGTGGGTGCAGGCGACGGGACGCCGGGTGACACCTCCGGGAACCGACCCCGCCGTCTGGCAGGGCGCGACGCTTGACGTCACACACCGCCACTCGGGGGATGAAGCGGCGGCTCGCTTGACCGACGCCGAGATGTAGGGTCCGGCTCAGGCCGCCGCGGGCTGCAGGATGCGTGCCCGCTCCGGCAGGTACTGCCACAGGTGCTCGGGCACGACGACCGAACCGTCGGACCGCTGGTGGTTCTCCAAGATCGCGATCAGGGTGCGGCCGATGGCCGTCGCGGTGCCGTTCAGCGTGTGCAGGGTCTCGAGCGAGCCGTCGGGCCGCCGAGCGCGCGTCTGCATGCGCCGGGCCTGGTAGTCGGTCGTGTTCGAGCACGAGGTGAGTTCGCGGTATCGACCCTGGCCGGGCAGCCACCCCTCGATGTCGTACTTCTTCGCCGCGGAGCCCCCCAGGTCACCCGCGGCGCAGTTGACCACTCGGTAGGGGATCTCGAGCGTTCCGAGGATCCGCTCCTCGATCCCGAGGAGACGCTCGTGCTCATCCCAGGAGGTGTCGGGCGTGGTGAAGGCGAACATCTCGATCTTGTCGAACTGGTGCACCCGGAACATCCCGCCCAGGTCCTTGCCGTAGGTGCCCGCCTCGCGCCGGAAGCACGTCGAGTACCCGGCGTAGCGGATGGGAAGGTCGCCCTCGTCGATGATCTCTCCCATGTGCAGGGCCGCGAGCGGTACCTCCGCCGTCCCGACCAGGTACAACTCGTCCTCGTCCGTGCGGTAGATGTTGACGGCGTCCGAGGGCAGGAACCCCGTGCCGTACATCGCCTCCTCACGCACGAGCACCGGCGGTATCACCGGCGTGAAGCCCTCGTCGACCAGGATGTCCATGGCGCTGCGCATCAGCGCGAACTGCAGCAGCACGATGTCGCCCATCAGATAGACGAACCGCGATCCGCTCGTACGGACGCCGCGCTCGGTGTCCAGGACACCCAGCAGCTCACCCAGGGCCGCGTGATCGAGTACCTCGAAGTCGAACGCGGGCACGGTCTCGTGGTTCCGCCGGACTTCGACGGCGTCCTCTTCGGTGAACCCGTCGGGCGCGCTCTCGTGCGGGACGTTCGGCGTGGCGGCCAGCAGCGCGGCGAGCGCCGCGTCGGCTTCGCCGAGCTGCGGTTCGAGGTCCTTCAGCTCGGCGCTCACGGCCGCGACCTCGGCGATCAGCGCCTGCTTGCTCTCGCCCTCGGACTTGCCGATCTCCTTGGACGCGCGATTCTGCTCGGCGCGGAGGTCCTCGACGCGCGCGATCAGGCCGCGCCGGCGCTCATCGGCCACGAGTAGCTCGTCGACGCGCTCGGCGAGGTTCCGACGCGCGAGCCCCCGGCGGAACGGTTCCGGGTCGTCCCGGAGCAGCTTGATGTCGAGCATCCGGCCTCACACCTTGATCTGATCGGGTGCCTTCTTCTCCGCCCCTACCGCACCGGTGGCCGAAGGCGACTGGGCCGCGGCCGCGGCCGGCGTTCCTGCGTCCATGATGCTCTGCCCGTGGAAGACGCCTCCCTCCTCTATCACCAGGGTCTTGGACGTGATGTTGCCGTCCACGCGCCCACCACGGGCCAGATGCGCCTTGCCCTTCACGACGATATTGCCCTTGAAACGGCCTGCCACGGATACGTTCTGGGCGCGGATGTCGGCCTCGACCTGGCTCTGGGCCGAGAGTGAGACGTCGCCGTCGGCGTTGATCTGACCCTTGACGGTGCCGTCGATCCGCAAGCTCCCTGCGGACACCACGTTGCCCTCGAGCTTCGCGGTCGCACCGATGATCGTGACCTCAGCGTTCTCCGCCATCTCCGTGTCCTTTCGCTCCTTGGTCCTTTCATGGGCGCCCGTATCGGCCGCCTCCGCATCCTCTCGCCGCCACATCATGATGCGTTCACCGCCTCGTGCTCATCACGCAACGCCTGCCGGATCGCCTCGTCCTCTTCCAGGGACAGGTTGTAGCTGCTCGTGCCCTCGCTGACCGGCTTCGCGTAGACCCGCGTGTCCTGGCGCCCGTTGATCGACGTGAGCACGATGCCCGTGCCGCGTTCGTCCAATAGCGCACACGAGAACGAGAGCCTTCCGCCTACGTCGTCGAACGCGTCGTAGCGCACCAGCGCCACCCGCCTGACGCCGGCCTCGATCTGCAGCTGCTGTCGCTTGTCCCGTCCGTCCAGCGTCCGGGCCGCCTTCTCGAGCCGTTCGATCCGCGCGAGCAGCACACTCACCGCCTCGTCGCCGCGCAACGGCGTCTCGTGGGCGTCCCTGCGCCGGCCACCGCTCCCGAGGATGCCCCAGAGCACGCCGAGTGCGCCGAGCCCCAGGGAGATCAACGCGAGCAGCGTCAGCGTTCGGTTGGAGAATTCCACGTCCAGCTCCGATCGAGCGGAACCGCACGTCAGGGGCGGTCCCGGAGGGTTCGCAGTATAGGCCAGGGGCCACGGAGGCCTAGGTCACGTCGCGCTGGCGGAAGCTGATGGCAGCGATCGCGAGGAGCGCGGCGACCCAGGCGAGGATGCTCACCCACGCCCGCCCCGGCACCAGCAGGAAATCCACCTGATCGGGCCGCGGGTTCCGCGGCGGGTTCTGGTTCGTCAGCAGCTGTACCTTCCCCGTGACCGCGACGCCGGCCGCGCGCCCGAGCGTGAAGCGGGCCAGCACGAACACCAGGTTCGCGAGGAACAGTTCCACGAGGATCAGGTAGCCGAGGAAGAAGCTCACGCCCGACACGGTCGAGCGGCCGATCGTGGCGAACGAGAGGCCCACGAGAGAGAACAGCATCGCGACCGCTCCGACCCGCGCGGCGGTGAGTAAGAGATCGACCGCGAACCCGTCGGCGGTGCCGGCGAACGTGCCCTTGATCGCGACGCCACCGGCGAAGACGACCCCGAGCCAGAACTGAACCGAAACCGCCATCGCGAGCGTGACCGACGCGATCACGAGCGCGCGGGCAGTGAAGATCCGGTGCCGGCGTGGTTCCCACGTGAGCAGCGTCGTCATGGTCCCTGCCGACCAGTCCGCACCCCCGAGCGTGGCCCCCAGGAGCCCCCCCAGCAGGATGACGAGGGATGCGGTCCCGTCCAGGATCGATGCCAGATCACCGATCTTCATCCCCTCGGGCGCGAAGTTCTCAAGTCGCACGAAGTCGGCGCACAGATGCTCGTAGGAGTCGTACCCGCTCTCCTCCAGCCGGTAGCTGCGCCCATCGAGGCAGTCCTGTAGATGACGCTCGTACTGCCGCTCGGCTCGTTCCATCCGCCCCTGGCCGGGCTCCGGCGGGGAGACGATCGCGCCTATCGTGACTCCAATCAGGATCCCGATCGCCGATCCGACGATCGCGAGCGGGACGATGCGGCGCGATCGAGCCCGCAGGAACTCCGACCGAACGAGCCCCATCAGGGTGCGAGCCCTTCGTCCTTGGTTAGCTCCAGGAAAACGGTCTCCAGGTCCACCGCGACCGGGCGCAGCTCGGAGAGGAACACTCCGCGCTCGGCCAGGATCTCGGTGATCCGGGCGCCGTCCTGCGGTGCCACCTCGACGCGGATCGCATCGCCCTGGACCTGCGCGCGGATGCCGCGTTCCGAGAGCAGCAGGACCGCAGCCGTCGGTTCGGGAACCTTGGCCATCATGCCGGCGTTGCTGCCCGCCGAGGCCAGCACTTCACGCACAGACCCGGAGGTGATCAGCCGCCCTCGCGCGATGATCGCCACCTGATCGGCAACCTGCTGCACCTCCGCCAGGATGTGGCTGGACACGAACACGGTCCGGCCCTCGGCGCCGAGGGAACGGATCAGCTCGCGAACCTGCACGATCCCGGCCGGATCGAGACCGTTCGCGGGCTCATCCAGGATCAACAACGAGGGATCCTTCAGTAGCGCGGCCGCGATCCCCAGCCGCTGCTTCATCCCGAGGGAATAGGTCTTGACCATGTCGCCCTGACGTTCTGCCAGGCCGACCCGCTCCACGACGGCATCGATCGCAAGGGCCCCAACGCCATGGATCCGGGCTAGGATCTCGAGGTTCCGCCGGCCGGACAACCGTGGGAAGAGCAACGGCTGCTCCACGATCGAACCGACCTTCGCGATCGTCGTCGCCAGCGCCCCGGGGACCTCGGCGCCCAACAGGTGCACCCGGCCGCCACCTGGCCGCACCAGGCCGAGCAAACAACGGATCGTCGTCGTCTTGCCGGCACCGTTGGGGCCGAGGAACCCGAACACGCCACCCTCGGGAACGTCCAGATCCAGACCCGCGACAGCTATGGTGCGACCTCCGCGTAGCCGGCGGAAGTCCTTGCGGAGCCCCTCGAGCTCGATCACGCCCATGTGGGCGGCACCCTACCCCAGGTCTCCGGCGCGCCTCAGAACCCGGTGCCCTCCGAGTCGATGCCCTGCCAGGCCGGAACGATCACCACGCGATCGCCTGGCGTGCCCTTCAAGATCACCCTGCGCAAGCGAGTGTCGTTGTCGGTCCGGCGATCGAACAACAACCCGGTCGGGTTGGCGGTGACCTCGATGTAGTAGGTGCCGTTCGGCAGGTCCGTGATCTCGAACCCCTGACCGAACAACCCCTGGTAGTAGGTGTCCCCCCAACCGACCGGGAGCACCTCGCGGATCCACAGCGAAGTGGGCCCGCCGCAGCGACTGAACCCCATCTCGTCGGGTCGCCACGTAGCAGTCGGTAGCAGCAGGTGGATCGCGTCGGTCGGCGCGAGGCAGAACGCCTGCTTCCGGCTCTTCACGATCGAGACCTTGTCTTCGCTCAGGAGCCGGTAACGCGCGAACTGGAGGAAGTGCCAGTGCTGATGGCCGTCGTGGGGGTCGTACTCGAACGCACCCACGGGCGCCCGGCCCACGACCTCACCGTCGAGGGTGAAGTACTGATAGGCGTCCATCAGGTCGGCGTCCTCCTGGCGGAAGCCTTCGACGACGAGCGGGGCCGGACCGCGGTTCCACACATCGGCGCCGAAGGTGAGCCAGTCGTGCCGGAGATAACGCTGCACCGAGATGCCGTAGGCGGGGAGTGCCACGAGGTCGGAGATCGTGTCCGGATCGGGGTCGGGCTGAAGTGGGGCGCGGGTGAGGCTCCCATCCCCGTCTACAACGGACGTGCGTGCGTTCGGACACTCGATGCATCCGCCGTCGACAGACGAGACCGTTATGTCCACATCGGCGCTCGCGTCTTCGGGGGCGATCTCGAAGAGAGCTTGGTACGCCTCGGTCATGGAGACGCGCGCGGTGTAGTCACCATCGTCAAGGCGCATCGCGCCGCCCGACATCACCGCGGCGGCCCACCCCTCGTCGATGCCCCACACGGTGCTGCGCATGAACGGGTTGCTCCAGCATCCATACGGGTAGGTCACCTCGCGGGGCCCGTCGTCGTTGACACGCTGCATGTCCCACCCGCCCGGGCACCAGTCGACCGTCCTCTCCTTGAGCAGCTCGTCGCCGCGGTAGATCTGCAAGGCGATCGCATCCGCGAGACCCCCGAAGCCCGGGACGAGGTACTCGGTGGGGATGGGTCGTGTCGCGCCTGGGTTGAGCACCTGCGATGCCTCGATAGGGGATGTGTAGTAGTCGCGCGCTACGCGGATCTCGAACGGTGCGTCGAGCGACTGCAGGTACACGCCGAGGTCCAGGTAGACGCGGTCGCCGTAGCTCATGACATCGACGTGGGCAGCGGCCGCGCGCAGGGACAGATGGGGACCTGCGGGCGCGCCGCTGGAAGCAGGAGCGATGAGACCGAGGAGCGTGAATGCCGCCAGGAGCGCGGCGGCGATGCGGCGGAGCTTCATGGATGAGGCCTCCGTTCGTCGAGTGGCGCTGCGACCTGCTCGACACTACGGTTGGTTCCCGATCGGGGCAACGAACGACGACCGGTGGGCGAGGGGGAAGTTGAACCCCCACGTCCTTTCGGACACAGGAACCTGAAGCCGCGTTCCCGGGTGACGAAGGACGGCCAGGCATGGACCGAACGGTCATCCCACGCGGTAAGGGTCCCTTCACCTGACCGCCGATATCCGTCTCTGACCGACCTTTGCACGCCGACTCGTCACCAGGATGCCACCCGCGCCACTCAGTCCGCGGGATCGAGGGCAAGGGCGACGGCTTCGTCGGCTGTGAGGCCCTTGCCTGCCTCCCACGCCGCGGCGAAGGCCTCTTCGTCGAGCTGCGTCCGGATCCGATCGCGCGACTCATCGTTCATCTCGCTGATCCACGGGGCACCCACGCCGATCTCCTCGAGCAGAGCCTCGCCGGCCGAGAGCACGGTGGCCGCCAGCGCCGGCCGCCCGTCGACGGCGAGCGCGCCAACCATGCGACAGACCGTGATCGGCGTCATGTACGCATCCCCGTGTTGCTGACCGAGGCGGTATGCCTCGGCCAGAAGCCGCAATGCGTCTGCCCCACGACCCTCGTCGGTCGCGTGACTCCCCAGACTGGCCAAGGACCGGGACTCGATCGAGGTGTCGCCCAGGGCCCTCGCTCGGCGGAGGATGTCTTCGAGTAACTCCTTTGCCTCGCGCCGTCCCCCAACTGGTTGCATGACCAAGCCAAGAGCCGAGTCGCCTCCATCACCCCATGATCGTCGCCAAGTTCGCGATACAGCGGGACGCTCTCCTCGATCAGCTCCTTTCCTCGCGCGAAGTCTCCCGTTTCGTTGTGGGCTATCCCGAGCAACAGCAGCGAGTCCGCGGTTCCCCATCGCTCGCCCAGATCGCGATTGAGCGCGAGGCCCTCCCGGGCGCGACGCATCGCGGTCTCCGGATCGCCGGTTCCGGTCGCCAGGTCTGCGGCCGCGTTGAGCGCTTTGGCACGTGCCGCGGTGAGGCGGTCATCCGCGTCCAGCGCTCCCTCGAGTCTCCGACGCCCCTCAGTCAGGTGGCCCCTCACGGTCCAGAACTCCCCGAGCGCACCGGCCAACCGAAGTGCCCGCTGGGTCGCGCCGGAGCGTCCAACCGATCAAGGGCAGCGCGGAGGTTGTCGTGCTCACGCTCCAGGCGATCCAGCCACGGCCCCGGGTGCGTTCCGAAGAGTTGCTGCCCCGCCTCCTCCGCGAGGGCGAGGAAGAAGGACGCATGCCGATCGTAGATGTCGTTTCCATCGCCGGAGTCGTTGAGCCGCTCGATCGCGAACTCGCGGATCGTCTCCAGCATCCAGAACCGCTCCTTCGTGTGTCGAACGAGGCTCTTGTCGACCAGGGCCTGAAGCGTGTCCAGGTCGGCATCGGCGGCGGCCTCGGCCGCATCCAGCGTGCAGCCACCGGCGAACACCGCCAGCCGCGCGAAGAGCCGCTGTTCCTCCGGCGTAAGCAACTCGTGGGACCACTCGATCGTTGCCCGAAGCGTCTGTTGACGCGGATCCGCGTCCCGGCCCCCTTTGAGCAGATCCAGCCGATGCGACAGCCGCTCCAGGATCTGCGCGGGCGACAACACGTTCGCCCGTGCCGCAGCCAGCTCGACCGCGAGCGGCAGGCTGTCCAGCGCCCGACACAGTCGGGCGATGTCCTGCCCGGGATCTATGTGCGTGCGTGCGCAGAAGAGTGCGACGGCCTCGGGCTCAGCGAGTGGAGCAACCGGGTATCCGACCTCCCCCCTTACGCGAAGGAGCTCGCGGCTGGTGACGAGCAAGCGGAGGTGCGGACAGGACTCCACGAGGGTCGCGAGATCCGGGGCAGCGTCGATCACCTGCTCCAGGTTGTCGAGGACCAGCAGCATCTCTCGCCCGCCGACATGTTGAGCGACGCCATCCTGCGCGCCGAGCGTCTGGGCGATCTTCTCGATGACCAACACGGGATCGCGCAACGGCGCGAGCTCCACCCAGAACACGCCAGCCTTGAACTCGGGGACGAGCTCGGCGGCGGACTCGATCGCGAGGCGGGTCTTGCCCGTGCCGCCGGGGCCGGTGAGCGTGAGCAGGCGGGCACCATCCTGGAGCAGCGACGCCACCTCTTCGATCTCCCGCTCCCTGCCCACGAACGAGCTGGCCGGGCGTGGCAGGTTCGTGTTCGAGATCGTCTTCAGTGGCGGGAACCGTCCGGCACCCAGCTGGAAGATCGGGACGGGTGCCTCGATGTCCTTCAGGCGGTGCTCGCCGAGGTCGGTGACGTCGGCGTCGACGAGGCCGAGCGTCGTGGCC
>Ga0247727_10009623_pt1 | contig 17419 bp, 17 predicted proteins | sample WisWelCaveWW1625_FD_202498 | JGI IMG/M metagenome (GOLD analysis project Ga0247727, IMG submission 202498) | Biofilm microbial communities from Wishing Well Cave, Virginia, United States - WW16-25 | ecosystem: Environmental > Aquatic > Deep subsurface > Groundwater > Cave microbial mat | place...
GCTCGGCGGCCATCGCGCCCAGGCCCGCTCCGGCGAGGAGGGACGCGATCACCACGGTGGTCGCGTAGCTGGGATGGCCCAGGAACAGGATGAAGCGCTGGATCGTCGACAGCTCGACGAACATGAAGGCGAGGCCGATCGCCGCGAAGTAGACGCTTCCCGCGGCCGAGACCGCGGAGCTTCCGCGGCGGCGCGCCAAGGGCAGGAGCAGGAGGGCGACGACCAGCAGCGTCGTCAGGCCGAGCACCGTGCGGAGCATCCCGATCGCGCGATCGTTGAAGTCCGCGGCCGCGGGACGCCATTCGAAGAGCGAGACGGTATGGAAGAAGAACGGCCGGTCATCGGTGGCCGTTGACACATCGTGTCCGGCCAGGCGTTGCGGCGCAGGGTCACGCGTCAACGCCACGGCGAGAGCGCTGGGCGCCGGGTTCGCACCGACCGGCCAATGCACAAGGAACCCCCGCCGCGCCGCGACCTCGGTGAGCGCCGCGAGGCGTTCGTCGGTGAAGGCGACGCGCGAGATCAACAGGCTCGCCACATGGTTCCCGGCGATCACCGCGAGGTGTCGGCGGGGGTTGGCGACGCCCTCCTGGCGCACCGCCTCGATCGCCATCAGCGAGAGGCGCGCCAGTTCGTGTTGACGGCTGGGCCAGAACCAGCGGGAGATGGTCGCCACGCCGCGAGGCGAGAGGCGCGACCAATAGAGCCGAAGCGCCTCGACGGTGTAGAGGTGGTTTTCCGAGAGCGCGTAGGCGCCGGCGGCGGTGGCGGCCCAGCTGTCGACCAAGGAGACGGTGATGGCGTCGTAGCCGCCCCGCGAGCGGGTCAGGAAGCTCCTCCCTTCGCTCACCACTCCGCGCACGCCGGGAAGGCTGTACGGATCGTGCGAGAAGCGCGCGAAGCGCAGCGACGCCGCCTCGAAGATGCCCGGATTGAGCTCGACGGCGTCGACGTCGCGGGCGCCCGCCGCCAGGGCCGCCAGGATGTCGCGCCCGCCGCCCGCGCCGATCACGCACGCGCGCACCGGCTTGGCGACCTGCAGCCCCGCCGAAGTCACGTCGTCGAGCAGGAAGGAAACGTCCTGTGGCCACCGCTCCAGGCGCAGCATCGGCGAGCCCGCGCCTCCCTCCTGCTGGATCCACATCTGCTGGCGGTGGACGGACCGGTGCGCCGCGCCCCAACCCCAACCGAAGACGGCGGTCGCTTTCCCGCTCGCCGAGGCTGGAACCACGGTGATGCGCCCGGTCGGCGTCCAACGCTCGAAGAGGGGATCGCGGTTCTCGACGTACACGCGGTTGTAGCGAAGCTGGAACGGCTTGCCCCAGAGCACCGATGCACAGAGCAACAGGCCGATCACCACGGCGAGCCTCCGGCTGCGCGCGTCGATGAGGCACGCGGCCGCGGCGGGAAGGAGGCCCGCCAGCGCGACCAGGCTCGGCGCCGGAAGCAGGCTCATGGCGGGAATGACCACCACCGCTCCGAGCGTGGAGCCCAGCAGATCGGCGCCGTAGATCTTCCCCACGGAGCGGCCCGGCGCGTGCATCAGCAACAGGCAGATCGCGCTGCCCAGCGCAAGCATCGGCACGAACAACGAGACCATCGTCAGGACGGGCAGACTCCAGACGGTGTCGTCCTCCCGGATCGCCAGGAGTCGACCGATGTGGAAAATGGCCGCGACGGACAGCGGGATCGACGCCGCGCCGACCAGCAGGATGCGCGGCAGCGTTCGTGCGCGCGGCGGACGCATGGTGAACCACACCCCGGGCGCCGCGACGCCGAGCATGGCGAGCGCCAGCGCGAGGAACACGCCGTGGTAGTAGAGCGTCGCGCTGAGGATCCGCGTGATCGCGACCTCGTAGAACAGCAGCGCCGCGCTCGTCGCCGCGATCACCAGACACCGGCGCAGCGTCGTCGCCGTCACTTCGAACGCAGTACTCTGGGTGGTCATCATTGGCCGACCGCGACGCGTCAGCGCATGGTAGACGGAAAGGGGGCCGACCGGACAAATGGATGGAGATCAACGACCGCAAAAGGACGGCATGATCGAGCCGGATGTCACGAACGCACGGACGGCCGCCTTCGAGGCGCGCCGCGAGCACCAGCACCTCCTGACCATGGTGGGGTCGTGGGAAGGGCCGACGCGGACCTGGTTCGACCCGACCGCCGCACCCGAGGAGTCCCGCACCCGCCTGCGCATCGAGTCGGTCCTTCAGGGACGGTTCGTGCGCATCGACTATCAGGGCACGATCCAAGGGAATCCGCACGCCGGCCAGATGATCCTCGGCTATGAAGACGCCGAGCGGAGGTTCACCAGCATGTGGATCGACAGCTTCCACATGGGCACCGGGATCATGGTCTCGTCGGGTGCGCAATCCGCCGACGGCGCGCTCGCGCTGCTGGGCAGCTATCCCGCCGGGGAGGAACGCTGGGGCTGGCGGACCTTGATGCGCATTCCCGACCCCGATCATCTCGTCATCGAGGCCTACAACATCACGCCCGCCGGCCGCGAGGATCGCGCCATAGAGACCCGCCTGTCCCGCCGCGCGTGAACCTCGTAATCTGTCCGGGTGATGCGCTCGGGCACGGCGATGGCTCTCGTCAAGAGCCTGCTCTTCCTCCTCGTGGCGCCCGGGACCGTTCTCGTGCTCGTCCCGTGGCTGCTGATGCCGGTGGGCTGGCATCTCGAGATCGGTACGCTGGCTGGCCTGGGCGGGCCGCTGATCGTGCTCGGGGCGGCGGGCCTTCTGCGCTGCTTCTGGGATTTCGCGGTCGAAGGACGAGGGACCCCGGCGCCGATCGACCCGCCCCGGGAGCTGGTCGCACACGGCCTCTACCGGGTCTTTCGCAACCCGATGTACGTGATGATCGGGACCGCCCTCGTCGGCGAGGCCCTGATGTACCGGTCGGGTGAGCTGCTTGCGTGGGTCGGGCTGGTCCTCTTCGGGTTCCACGTCTTCGTCGTCCTGTACGAGGAACCGGGCCTGCGGCGCCGCTTCGGTGGGCCCTACGAGGAGTACCTGGCGAGCACCCCGCGATGGCGGCCGGGGCCCGGTACGATGGGGTTCTGGCATGACGCCTTTCCGCGCGCGGTCGGGATCATCTACACAGCGGGCACTGTCGTGCATGTGTGCCGGCTCGCGTTCGGCCTCCGCCAACTCTACATACCTTGGGAGGTCGACTGGGCGATCCTCCTGGTCGGGGCCTTCGGCGGGCTGGGGCTCGTCCGGTTCCGCCGTGAGATCGCGTATCGTGGGGCCTGGGAGCATGTCGTTCACTGGCTGACGGTCGTCCATCTGCTCGGATCCGTCGCTCTTCACGCCTACCTGATCGCGGTCGGCAGCCACACTCCGCTCGACGTGTTCCCGCTGTGGTACAGCGGTGTCGCGGCGGGCTACTTCGCCCTCTTTGCGGTGCGGGGGTGGACGCTGCGGCTGCGGCCCTCGTGATTCTAGCCAAGCTAGGCCGCCCGGCCGAACGGTCGGATCCGGGCCAGGATGTCGCGCATCGCTTCTTCGGCGACTTCGGTGTCGTGGGCCGCTTGCGCGCGCAGCCAGTAGCCGTTGGAAAGACCGAGGAAACGGCATAGCCGCAGATCCGTATCGACCGTGATCGCCCGTTGACCTGCGACGATCTCCCCGATCCGCCGCTGCGACACGCCGATCTCCTTGGCCAGGCGGTACTGGGTAATGCCGAGCGGCTTCAAGAACTCCTCCATCAGCAGCTCTCCCGGCGTCACCGGCGCGATTCTTCGCATGTCGTCACCTCCGTCAATGGCGGTCACATCCCGTACGGCGCGGCTGGCACGGGCGGCGCCGGTAGCCTAGTATTCCGCGCCGTGATCCGGGTCGAAGCACTGCACAAGTCGTATCACGTGGGCAAGTCCAGCCTGCACGTGCTCAAGGGCATCGATCTGGTGATCGAGACCGGCGAGCTGGTGTCGATCATGGGATCGTCGGGATCGGGCAAGTCCACGCTGCTCAACGTGCTCGGCCTGCTCGACGGCTACGACGAGGGCGCGTACTACCTGGACGGCGCGTTGGTGCGCGGGATCTCCGAGCGCCGGGCCGCGCTCTTGCGCAACCAGTACCTGGGCTTCGTCTTCCAGTCGTTCAACCTGCTCTCCTTCAAGAACGCCGTGGAAAACGTCGCGCTGCCGCTCTTCTACCGCGGCATCCCGCGCCGCAAGCGCAACCGCATGGCCCTCGAGGTGCTCGAGCGCGTGGGCCTCGCCCCCTGGGCCGCGCACCTGCCCAACGAGCTCTCGGGGGGACAGCAGCAACGCGTCGCCATCGCCCGCGCGCTGGTCACCCGGCCGCACGTGATCCTCGCCGACGAGCCGACCGGCGCGCTCGACAGCGAGAACTCGTACCAGCTCATGGATCTGTTCCGCGAGCTTCATCGCGACGGCATGACCATCGTGCTGGTCACGCACGAGCACGACATCGCCGAGCGCACCGACCGCACCATCGTGCTGCGCGACGGCCTCATCGACCGCGCGCACTCCACGCCGGCGCGGGTGCGGGCCTGACGTGATCGGCCTGGACATCGACCGCTGGCAGGAGGTGCTGGACACCGTGCGCAGGAACAAGCTGCGCGCCGCCCTCACCTCGCTGGCGGTGGTGTGGGGCATCTTCATGCTGGTCGTGCTGCTCGGCGCCGGCAACGGGCTGCGCAACGGGGTCGTGCACATGTTCCGCGACGACGCCGTCAACAGCATCTGGATCTGGCCCGGTCGGACGTCGATGCCGTATCGCGGGCATCCGCTCGGCCGGCCCATCCGCTTCACCAACGACGACTACGACGCGGTCAAGAAGAACATCCCGGTCGAGCACACCACCGCCCGCTTCCTTCCCGGCGGCGAGGTCACCGTCGCCTACCGGCAGCAACATGCCGCCTTCGAGATCCGCTCGGTGCACCCGGGCCACCTCCACCTCGAGAACACCCTCATCACCGCCGGCCGCTTCCTCAACGACCTCGACCTTGCCGAGCGCCGCAAGGTGGCGGTGATCGGCGTCGAGGTCGTCGACATGCTCTTCCCCGGGCAGGACCCGCTCGGGCTGCGCATCAACATCGGCGGGCTCTCGCACCAGGTGATCGGCGTGTTCCAGGACAAGGGCGCCGAGGGCGAAGCGCGCAAGATCTACGTGCCCATCTCCACCGCCCAGCTCGCCTGGAGCGGCGGGCAGCGCATCAACCTGATCATGTTCACCGTGAAGACCAACGACATCGCCGAGGCGCAGCTCATCGAGCGCGAGGTGCGGGCCCTGCTCGCCCGGCGCCACGACTTCTCGCCCGACGACAAGGAAGCCGTGTTCGTGCGCAACAACCTGGAGAGCTTCAAGCGCGTCAGCGGCGTGATCGACGGCATCGGCGCGTTCATCTGGCTCATCGGTCTGGGCACCATCGTGGCCAGCATCGTGGGCGTGTCCAACATCATGCTGATCTCGGTGCGCGAGCGGACGCGCGAGATAGGCCTGCGCAAGGCGCTGGGCGCCACCCCCGGATCGATCGTCCGGCTGGTGCTGGCCGAGGCGATTCTCTTGACCTCCGCAGCGGGCTACTTCGGCCTGCTCCTCGGCATCGGCCTGCTCGAGGCGGCCGCCAAGCTGATCCCGCCGACCGACTACTTCCGCAGCCCCGAGGTCGACGTGCGGCTGGTGGTCATGGCCACGGCGCTGCTGGTGGCCTGCGGCGCGCTGGCCGGCTTCTTCCCAGCCCGGCGCGCCTCCCGGGTGAGCCCGGTCGTGGCGCTGCGCGACGAATGATCTTCGACCCCGACAGCTGGCAGGAGATCTGGAGCACGATCCGCAAGAACCGCCTGCGCACGGCGCTCACCGCGCTGGGCGTGTTCTGGGGCGTGTTCATGCTGGTGGTCATGGTCGGCGCCGGGCAAGGGCTGGAGAACGGCGTGCAACGCTCCATGTCGGGCATGGCCAGCAACAGCGTGTTCGTCTGGGCGCAGCGCACGTCGATCCCCTACAAGGGCCTGCAGCCGGGCCGGGGCGTGCGCTTCGCCACCGACGACATCGACTTCGTAGCGCGCGTGCCGGGTATCGAGCACCTCGCGCCGCGCAACCAGCTGGGCAGCTTCCGCGACCGCAACACGGTGCGGCGCGGCCGGAAGACCGGGTCGTTCCAGGTCACCGGCGACTTCCCGGCCATCCGCTTCGTGCAGACGCTGCAGCTGGTCAAGGGCCGCAACCTGGACGTGCTGGATCAGAAGGAGGGGCGCAAGGTGGCGGTGATCGGCGAGCGCGTCCATGAGCTGCTCTTCTTGCCCGACGAGGATCCGCTCGAGCAGTCGATCGAGATCCGCGGCGTGCACTTCCAGGTCATCGGCATGTTCAAGTCGCTGCAGAAGGGCGATCAGGGGCAGCGCCAGTCGGGATCGATCCAGGTGCCGTTCTCGACCTTCCAGCGCGCGTTCAAAGGCGGCACCGGGGTGGGCTGGTTCTCGTTCACCGTCCTGCCCGGCTTCGACGCGCTCGATGTGGAAAAGGCGGTCAAGGGCGTGCTCGCCTCGCGCCACCGCGTGTCCCCCGACGACAAGCAGGCCATCGGATCGTTCAACGTGCAGGACGAGTTCAAGAAGATCGGCATGCTGTTCTTCGGCATCCGCGTGCTCATCTGGTTCGTCGGCATCCTCACGCTCCTGGCCGGCGTGCTGGGCGTGTCCAACATCATGCTGATCTCCGTCAAGGAGCGCACCAAGGAGATCGGCGTGCGCAAGGCGGTCGGGGCCACGCCGGGACGTATCGTCGGGCAGATCCTGCAGGAGTCGGTGGCGCTCACCTCGCTTTCCGGCTACGTGGGGCTGGTGCTCGGCGTCGCCGTGCTGGAGCTGGTGCGCAAGGCGCTCGACGCGCCGGGCGGCGAGGCGCCGCCCATGTTCGCCAACCCGGGGATCGACTTCGACGTGGCGCTGATCGCCGCGCTGGTGCTGTGCGCGTCGGGCGCCGTCGCTGGCATCATCCCGGCCCGCAGCGCCGCCCGCGTCGATCCCGCCGTGGCGCTGCGCGCCGGGTGATCGGACGCGTCCGGGATGGTATAGGTCCGGGTCGATGAAACGGTTGTTCCCCGTCCTGCTCGTGGTCGGCATCCTCGCGGCTTTCGCCTGGACGCTGCTCTTTCTGCACAACAAGTCGCAGTCCAAGCCCATCGAGTTCCGCACCGAGACGCCCCAGAAGGCCGACATCGTGCAGAAGGCCGTCGCCACCGGCGCGATCGTTCCGCGCCAGGAGGTGGCCATCAAGTCGCGGGTGGCGGGCATCGTCGAGAAGCTCCACGTCAAGCCGGGCGACCTGGTCGCGCAGGACACGTTGATCGCGCGCATCCAGATCGTCCCCGACATGCTGACCCTGTCGCGCGCCGAGAACGCGGTGGACACGGCCAAAATCGCCATCGAGAACGCCGAGCGCGAGATGAAGCGCAACCGGGATCTGTTCGAAAAGGGCGTGGTCTCGGACACCGAGTTCCAGAGGTTCCGGCTCGAGCTGGACCTCAAGCGCCGCGAGCTGGAAGGCGCCGAGAACGATCTGCAGCTCATCCGGGTGGGCGCCTCGCGCCGCTCGGGCCAGGTGTCCAACCTGGTGCGCTCGACGGTGGCGGGAACGGTGCTGGACGTGCCGGTCAAGGAGGGCGAGTCGGTCATCGAGTCCAACACCTTCAACGCCGGGACGACGATCGCTTCGGTCGCGGACATGAACGACCTGGTGTTCCTGGGCAAGGTCGACGAGTCGGAGGTGGGCAAGCTCAAGGAGGGGATGGAGCTGATGATCCGCATCGGCGCGCTGGAGAGCAAGCCGCTGTCCGGCAAGCTCGAGTACGTGGCTCCCAAGGGCGCCACCACCGAGGGCACGATCCAGTTCGAGATCCGCGCGGCGCTCGCGCGCATGAACGGCATGGTGATCCGCGCCGGCTACAGCGCCAACGCCGACATCGTGCTCGACCGGCGCCACCAGGTGATGGCCATCTCCGAGAAGCTGCTCCAGTTCGAGGACGAGAAGCCCTTCCTCGAAGTCGAGGTCGGGCCGCAGAAGTTCGCCAAGCGCTTCGTCAAGGTGGGGCTCTCCGACGGCGTGAAGATCGAGCTGCTCGAAGGCGTGGACGCCAAGGCGAAGATCAAGGATCCGGTGCAGCTCGAGGAGGAGAAGCAGGATCGCCCCGCCCGCATGGGCGCCACCCGCCGCCGCGGCTCCTGAAAGCGGAAGGACGATTCGTGGGAGGCAAGGCTATCAAGCTGTGGTAGGTGATGAACGGGGGGCGGGGCGGGCTGGCTGGCGGGTTCCGGTCCTTCCCGCAGCGATCCTAGCCAATGCGGTCTATGGTATCGAGGCATACGTTTGCGGCGCCCTTGGCGCCCATGGCATGCGTGCCTTGGCCGCGTTTGGCGGCGTCTTCCTGCTCAGCTCTACCATCACGCTCTGGATACTTTACTCGCGGTGGCGGCGGACGGCCCGGCTCAGACTTGCACCGGTGCACTGATCATTCCCGTCGTTGAGAGCTCCGCCGCACGGTTGATCGAACTGGCGGGAACAAGACGTACGAGTCCAACGCCGACTCGACGCGGACGATGGAGTACGATGTCCTGGGGCGGTTGGAGTCGGTGGACGACGTGGAACGGGGCGGACCCTCGACTACACCGCACGATGCGGTGGGCAACCGCATCTCGATGGACGTGACACCCGCAGAACTTGCCGAGGAGCCCACGACGTACGCCTGGGACGCGCGCGGGCTGCTCACGCGCATGACGGACCCGGAAGGCGGCGAGGATCGCTTCGCGTGCGACGACGTGGGACGGCGCACGTCGTCGAGATATCCGAACTCGATGACGCTCACGACGGTCTACGACGCGGCTTCGCGCGTTCTCGCGATGGTCTACCGCAACGGGGCGGGGGCGTGATCCAGAGCTTCACGTACACCTACGACACGCGCGGGAACCGCACCGCGAAGATCTTCGCGGACGGCACGGCGGAGACGTACGGCTGCGACGCGCTAGAACTCGATCCGGGGTCACGGCGCAGGATCGGCGACCGTCGATGAAATGGGGCACCACGCCCGCGGAGGAGGCCACACGATGGCCGAAATCGTGACAGAATGTGGATTCCCGGCGGAGGTGCAGATCCTGGGTTCATTGCATTGACGCGTGGGCGCCCATGTTACGTGACGGTGGTCGCCATCTTCGCGTGCAGCGCTCGGTCAGACGAGGCGCGAACAGAGCGACCCGCCGGGGTACACCCAACAAGCAGTCTTGGGTCGCAGCCACGCAATCAGACGTCACAGCGCAAGGAGGACGCACCGCATACGACGACCGAGTGCGATTCGCTATACCAAGAATACTCAACTCTTCTTCGACACCAGGGCCGGTGCAGACACGACAGCGAGTGTCGCAAACACAGCAACTGCAACCTCTTGGGCCTGCCGTGCCCTGTCTATGTGAATACATCGGCGAAGACGGAAGATCTCGATGCGCTCTTGCAGAAGCTCCAGCACTGCAATGTGCCGCAACGACTCTGTGCGGCCTTTCCTCCAAGGTGTTCGCGCGGCCAATGCACAGGCGTCGCCCCGCGCAAGAGGGACGGGCGCCCGGTAATTGACCGCGAGGACGGCACCGCGCGGTAGTCGCCTGGACGGCGAGGAGTAGACCCCCGTGTTCGGAGGGGGCGGTGGGCACGGGCACCTCGGATTGCGCGGGAGACCGGGACTGCGACGGGTTCTTGGACGGGCAGGACAACTGCCCGGACAACGCGGATCCGAGCCAGGCGCAGTCGGACTTCGTGCCCAACGCGCCGGGAGCGGTGGCGCTCTGGAGTTCGAGGAGACTGCCAACCCGCGAGCGCGTCGCGGACGGCGCGCCCTTCTTCAACCGCTTGCTCTCCATCGAGAGGAGGCGCATGATCGAGAACGACATGGCCCGACGACGCAAGGAGATCGACGAACTGGCGTCCCGCATCCGTGCTCTGCCCCCGCAGGACCAGCAGGCCGTGGTCCGCCAGGTGCTGACACCCGAGATGGAGTTGGGGCTCGTCCTCGACCGCCTCTGGAAGATCCCCGGCAACAAGGACCCGCGGATCATTGCGCGGGCCGCGCGCGCGGCGCGTAGGGAAGCGGAACGCGAGCACGCCGCTCGCCGCAAGGCGGAACGTGAGCGAGCGCGCGCGGCGCCCTAAGGCGGTCGTCGATGCGAATGTCCTGGTGCGATTCGTCCTCACCCCGCGCGGCTTCAGCGCCAGGCTTCGACGCGCCATCGAGAGACGACGCTTCGCGCTAGTCACATCCGAAGCGATCCTCGCGGAGGTCACCGACGTGCTTGGGCGCCCGCGCGTCCAGCGCCATCGGCCCTACCCACCCGAGCTTGTCCGTCGGGCGGTCGCTTCGCTCCGCCGCCTGGCCATTGTCGTCCCAGGCCGCTACACGGTGTTCGCCGTCGCCGACGATCCCAAGGACAACCCCGTTCTGGCCTGCGCGCTCGAGGCCGACGCCGACTTCGTCGTCACCGACGACCGCAAGCACCTCCTGCCGCTCAAGCACTACCACCGCATCCAGATCGTCTCGGTGCCCGACTTCCTGCGCCACCACCTCCAGAAACGCTGATCCCGGGCGCGAGGGTCGAGTAGGAAGGATGACCACGGAGATCATGGCGGGATCGGCCTACCACGCGCCGGTGCCGGTGAACACCGATGCTCACCGACGGCGTGGCACCATCCCGGACGGTGTTTATTTCGGCGGACAACGAGCGAGCGCGCCGATCAGGCGCGCGAAAGGGCGTTTGCGCTGACGAACGGGTTGCGTGCGCGGAAGGCGGGAGGGCTCTCCAGGATCAGCGCGGCCCGAAGCGCCGCCAGTGGCGAGGCGAACCATGGCCGGCGCAACGCCCGGGATCCACTGGCCGTCCAGGCGGGCGTCGGCAGGTCGAAGCGCCGAGCCAGCTCGTCGGCCGTAGCCGCAAGGTAGGCATCCTGGATGCGGCCCTGCTCGCCCTGATGCGGCGCGAGCAAGGGCGGCTCGTCGGCGAGCGCCGCCGCACCGGGCGAGAGGTAGAACTCGTCGAGGAAGTTCGCCAAGCAGCGGTCGAAGGAATCGTCTTGCGCGACGAGGGCGGCCACTTCGGTAAGGGTCGTCGGTCTCATATTTGCCTTCCTCGAACAGACCCTCGACAAGATGCTGTGTCTTCACCGGGATGAGGACGTCCGGCTTAGGGCAAGGCCTGCGTCGGATCGCACTCCAGCGAGCAGCCCGAGCCGCAGCCGGGGCCGTAGCTGTCGGTCAGGCCCGGGCGCGTGTCGTTCTGGTTGGATTCGGGTTGCGCGTGGTAGACGGGCCCGGTCCGAGGCGGGCGGTGTCCCTTGTCGTGGTAGACGCACATCGAGAAGGGATCGGAGGTCAAGGAGTTGCCGCAGGAGTCGGCGGCGTCCAGCGTCATGATGTACGCGCGATCCAGCGGCGAGCAGGCCCCGTCGCGCTCGGCGCGCAGCGACACCTGCTGCAGATCGCTGGCCACCACGCAGTCGCGCGTGGACTGGCCGTCGCCCAGGCCGTTGACGTCCTCGGGCTGGCTCGAGCCGCAGGCCGAGTAGGAAAGAACCACGCCGTCGCACACGTCGTGCGCGACCGTCCCGGTGTCGTCCACGCCGAAGTCCTTGTAACCGTGCATCGGCGGCCAGAGGAAGGCGCAGCCGTCCTCGCCCAGGTCAGGCTGCGCGTCGATCACCGGCGGCAGGGTATCGACCACGGTGACGCTGGACGTGCCCTGCGTCTGGTTGCCACAGTCGTCCGTCGCCGTGAAGGTGACCACGGTGGTCGCGCCGGCGGGCGGACATCCGGCCGGGAACAGCGCCGGCGCGTCGTGCGTGACCACCGCATCCCCGCAGCCGTCCGTGGCCGTCGCCAGCAAGAGCCACGCCTGCACGGCCGCGTCGAGCAGCGGCACGCCCCCCGGCGCCGAGCATTCCAGCAACAGCGGTGGTGGCACCGAGAGCGTGGGCGGCGTGGTATCGCCGATGGTCACCGGCGTCGTACAGGTGTCCGTGGTGCCGCATTCATCCGTGACTGTAAGGCTCACGCTGCACTCCATCCCGCAGCCGGTGGCGCCGGGAATCACCAGCGTCGGGTCGAACGAGGTGGGATCCGGGGGATCGAAGCTGGCGCCGGGGCAGTCGGTGGCCCAGCTCACGCCGCCCGCGGCGATCGATCCCTGGCCATCGAGCGCGATGCGCACCTCGCCGCCCCCGCACTCGGCCTGATACGGCCCGCCCGCGTTGCACACGCTGATCGTCGTGCTGCGCCCGCCGATGATCACTGGCTCGCCCTGATTGGGGGCCTCGGCCTTACGCGCCAGCACCTGAAGGCCGGCGATCCCGGTGATCAACCCGCCCTCCGTCGCCGTGACCGGTCCCGTCCAAGTGTTGTGGTACGCCCGGTGATCGATGCCGTCCACGGGAAGCTCCATGCCGAACTCCTCCAGCGCCGCGGTCTCGGTGACGTTCTCGAAGGCGTTGGGGTAGGCGAACGTGAAGCAGCCGGGCAGGAAGGTGAACGCTTCGACAGGGCAGCCGGTGACCTCGACGCCGCCGCCGAACAGGATCTGCTCGCCGACCTCGGAGAAGGCCATCAGCCCACGTCCCAACTGGTTGACGAACGTGGTGATGCTCATCGTGGTGCCGTCCGACGGGTCGGTCCCCGTGCGCGCGGCCAGCGTGGCGATCTCATCGCACAGGATCCCGCCCTGCACGGTCACGCCCTCGCCCACCATGCCGCCCGGAGACGGGACGATGATCACGGTGTAAGGAAGGAAATCCACCGTGCCGATGTCGGCGTCGTTGACCACATCCACGATCGGCGTGGGGACCGGGTCGCCGCAGCTGTTGCTGGGCAGCGTGGCCGTCGCGTCGGCCATCTGCTGCACGCCCACCAGCGACTCGCCGGTGGGGTCGGGGCCGATCACCAGGATGGACGGTGGGTCGGCGGGGTCGGCCGGCGTCGGGTCGGAGGCGTTGTAGATCAGGCATCGCAAAAGCGCCCCGTAGAGGCCGTCGCAGCCGAAGCCGCCGCAGTGGATCGAGGGGGTCAGGACCTGGTCGGGATCCTCACCGGTGAGCAGGACCGGGCCTTGCGCCAGGGCCGGCGCGGAGCAGGATACCAAGACCACGACGGCCAGAGAGCGAGAGAGCATGCGCGACCTCCAAAGCAAGATCGGTGATAGGCCCGCAAGATCCGTTCCCGGACCTGCGCTTCGTATCTATCTAGAATGACCTGTTGACCCGGGTGGCGCAAGGCAGGCCAGCAGCCCGGTGGGCCGCATCCGGCGCGCATCTGGTGCGATCGGAGGGGAAGCGCGCGCCACGGAGTAGCCGAACCTGGCGCCGCTCTGGGCGTCGGGCTCGTCGAGCGTGAGGTCGGGCAGCGTGGCGATTCCGGACGGCGTGCCGCGATACACGAACACCTGCCCGGCGTCCGCGGATGGCGCCCCGACCAGCGCCTCGGCGTCACCGTCCCCGTCGGCATCTCCCATGACCGCCACGCTCGCCCCGAAGTGGGCGTTGGCCAGGTTGTCCGGGTTGGGCAGGGTGATGGGGGCGCCGGTCAGGCCCGCGGCCGTCCCCAGATAGGCCACTGCGGCGCCCTGGAACAGCGCTCCGTCCTCGTCCGCGCCCACCAGCACGTCGGCCAGCCCGTCCCCGTCGAGGTCGCCGACCGAAAGCGCGACCCCGAAGCGGCTCGTCCCGCTCAGCGGCTGGACCTGGTTGATGGCGGAGGAGAGCCCCGTGGGCGCTCCGAGGAAGAGCGTGGCGCGACTCTGGGGCGGCTCGCCGACGACGAGGTCCGAATACCCGTCGCCGTCCACGTCGCCGCTGCCAAGCGACGCACCGAAGTCGTCCGGCTGGGGAAGGGTGCCGCGCAGGGTTTCGTCCGGATCGGCCGCGATGCCGTTTTCGGAGCCGCAGTAGGCGTACACCGCTCCGCCGGGCTGGAGCGGATCGTCGCCGCTGGCGCCGACGGCCAGATCGGCGTAGCCATCGCCCGCGGAGTCCCCGGCCGAGGCCACGGCGATGCCGAAGTTGCCGCCGGCGACCTCGTCCGGGTGGGAAAGCGTCCGGGACGGGGTGGCCGCGATGCCGGTCGCCGATCCCATGTACAGGAATGCGCCCCCGGCCTCGGCCTGGCGGGCGTAGGCGCCGACGACCATGTCGGCAAACCCGTCGCCGTCGAGGTCGCCGGCATCGGCCACGGCCGCGCCGAAGAACGCCAGCTCTTCGTTATCGGGGTTGTCCAGCGTGACGTCGGGCGCGTCGGCCAATCCCGCGGCCGACCCCATGAACACGAACGCGCCGCCCTCGTTGGAAGCCCCGTTTTCTTGCGATGGCGCCCCGACGATGACGTCGGCAAAACCGTCGGCGTCGAGGTCGGCGGAGGCGACGGCGTAGCCGAAGCCGGCGTTGTCCTGGTTGTCCGGGTTGTCCAACGTGTCGCCGGGCGACGAGCCCAGCCCTGCCGCCGAGCCGTAGTAGACGAACACGTTGCCCTCGTTCGACTCCGGGTTGTCCTTGCTGCGGGCTCCGACGATGGCGTCGGCGTAACCGTCGCCGTTGACGTCCTTTCCCGATCGCCCGACGTCGAGGTAGCGCACCTCCGACCAGTCGTCGCAGGTCGCGTCGTCGCAGGACCGCACTCTCCAGAAGTAGCGACGCCCGACCGGCGCAGCGACGGAGACGGTAAGATCAGACGCCGGGGTGTAGTCGAGATCCGTCATGCTCTCGTCGATCTCCGGCGTCGCGAAGGCGCAAGCGTGGAAGTCCGCCCCGCACGAATCGTCGACCTGCAGCTCGTAGCGCGTGGCGGTGCGCACCTCGGCCCAGCGAAAGCGCGGCCGCAGCGAGCTGCCGGTGGCGAACCCGTTCCACGGCGAGCGGGCCAACGAGCGCGGCAGGCAGGCGCCGGCGACACCGCCATCGCCGTCCTCGTCGGTGCCCGGGCCGTCGTCCGTTCCCAGATCGCGCCTCGGGTCGTCGCCGCCGCTGTCCCCGCAGCCCCAGACGCAGCAGGCCATCAGGAACCGTCGCAGGAAAACGGGGCTCACGCGGACGCTATAGCACAGGCGCTTCGCTCCGCACGGACCGTGTGGTTCGTGTCGGCGACGCTACGAAGCGAGAGCGGTGGCTTCCGGGTTCGCTTCTTCCAGGTAGCCGCCCAGCGCCAGCAGCCGGGGCTTGAGCGAGGTGACCTGATCGATGACGCGGCTGACCTGGTAGTCGGTCAAGCCCAGGCCGGACACCTCCGGCCAGTTCGAGTCCTCGCCGAACGCCTGTCCCGTCGTGGCCTTCCAGATGCGCCGCGCGAGGCCGACCATCGCCGCCGGCTCGTCGTCGTCCGAGCGCGGATCGTAGTCGTGATGGCGCGAAAGCGCGCACACCAGCGGTCCGCAGAGATGCTGCCGCATCGCCACCGCGCGCGCGACGCGCGTGTGCTCGGTCTCGAGCAGCCGCCGGGCCATCTCGCCGGGCGCCGCCAGCCCCTCGGGCATGGCCGACATGATCTGGATCATCACCGCCTTGCCGACGTCGTGCAGCACTCCGGCCGCGAAGGCCCAATCCGTGCCGCGATCCATCTCGCGGGCCAGGGCCGCGCAGGCGAAGCCCACGCCGGCGGACTGCGAGCAGATCTGCCCGCGCCACGTCGGGTAGTGCGGGCCGCCGCAGGCGTAGAGCGTGACCACCGAGTGGCCCACGATCTCGCGGGTCAGCGACGGCCCCAGCCGCTGCGCCATCTCCACCACGGTGCGGAACGGCCCGCAATCGCCGTAGAGCGAACTGCCGGCCAGCCACTGCACGCGGGCAAGCAGCTCCGGGTCGCTCGCCACCTGCTTGTGGATGCGCTCGGCGTTGGCCTGGACGTTGCGGCACAGGCCCAGCACGTCGATGGCGAACACCGGCGGAAACCGGTAGCGGCCTTCCGCGACCTCGCGGTTCAGCTTGGCGACCAGGTGTTGGTAGGTCTGTTGGGGGGTGGCCCGCCACGACTGGGCGGCCTCGCGTAGGGACAACTGCATGATGGGGCTATCGGCGGGGTCCCCCAGGCCTTGAGGGGGTCAACCGCAGAGCATACGGCGCAGCTCGTCGGGCATGCGCCGGGGCTTGCCGAAAAGGTCGGTGCAGGCGTGCACGGTGTGCCCTTCGCACAGCAGGGTCTCGTCCCGGCGTACCCGGTAGTCGAAGCGGAAGCTGGCGTTTCGCACCTCGCCGACCGTCACTTCGACCACCAGTTCCTCATCGTAGCGTGCCGGCGCCCGGTAGCTGGCGTGGGCCTCCGCGACCGGCAGCGCCAGGCCCTCCGCCTCGATCTCGGCATAGCTGCGACCGTGCTGGCGCAGCCACGTGGCGCGCGCCCCTTCGAAGAAGCGCAGGTAGTTGGCGTAGTACACGATGCCCATCTTGTCGGTGTCGCCATAGATGACGCGGACCTTGTGCAGCACGGGCTTGCTCACGGGCGTTCCGGGCGTCTTCAGGGGTGCGTGGCGTTCTCGCCGAACTTCTGGCCGAGCGCCGAGAGGTACGCCCGGGCAGTCCCTTCATAGCCGAACACGAAGCGCGCCATGAAGCGGAAGATCACGTTGTGGATCACGCCGTCCTCGGTGATGCGCACCTCGCTGCCGCCGTCCGAGGGGACGACCTCCCACGTCCAGGTGCCGCCGAAGGGGAGCGTGTCGTCATCGATCCGGGTGACCATCTTCCCCGGGTGGGAGTCGTCGGGTGCAGTGGCCTCGATCACCCGCGTCGGCATCTTGCCGTTGCTGTCGTGGAGGACCCAGACGGCTTGCCCGTCACGATCCGGCAGGCGCTCGATGCGCTTGATCTGGGGGTTCCACGAGGGCCAACTGGCAAAGTCGGTGATCACCGCCCAGAGCTCGGCCGCGGGCCGCCCATAGCGCGCGCTCACCGTGGCCTTGTGGCTTCGGGGCAGCGCGGCGCCGATGGCGGCGACGATCCCGATCAGCGCGACGAGCGTGCCGATTGCGAGAAGCGCCCACCTCATGGCTCGCTGGTCGCGACCAACTCGTAGTCGGTGAAGTGCACCTCGCCCACCAGGCACGGGTAGAGCGCGTCGGTGAACTTCTTGGTCCCGGGCGCGCGGCGGTGCCAGTCCTCGGAGCGCTCATCGACGATCGAGATGATCGAGACATACCGGTTGGGGTTGTCCTTCTCCCGGTAGGTCGCCCAGTCGGAACCTTCCAGCTGCGCCGCCACGTACTCGGCGAACTCGCGGATCGCCTGCTCGGCCGCCTCGCGCCGCTCCGGCTTCACCTCATATCGCGCGATCTTGAAGATCATGGCATCCCTCGCTAGTGTCCTGTCCCAGAAATTAGTTGACAAATGTGATTCCGTCGGTAAACTGGTGCCTATGAAGAAGGCAAGCCGGCCGGGAC
>Ga0247727_10009624_pt1 | contig 17418 bp, 14 predicted proteins | sample WisWelCaveWW1625_FD_202498 | JGI IMG/M metagenome (GOLD analysis project Ga0247727, IMG submission 202498) | Biofilm microbial communities from Wishing Well Cave, Virginia, United States - WW16-25 | ecosystem: Environmental > Aquatic > Deep subsurface > Groundwater > Cave microbial mat | place...
CACCGATTGGCGGCTGCCGCTGCCCAGGCGCTGCGTCAGCACCTCCGAGATCCACGGGCCAGCTGCATTCACGATGGCGCGCGCGCTCACCACATACGCCTGCCGAGACACTGCGCTCTCGATCTCCGCTCGCCAAAGGCCGCGTTCGCGCGCCGCGCGGACCAGACGATGGCCCACTTGCACGGTGGCGCCGCGCAGAGCGGCATCCTTGGCGTTCATTACAACCAGCCGGCTGTCGTCGACCGTGCAATCCGAATAGGCGAAGCCGCGCCGCAGGTCGCGGCGCAGCGGCCGCCCAAAGTGCGAAGTTGCAAAATGCACGCTCGCTGACCGTTCGAGACTGCTCCGGCTGCCGAGGCGATCGTAGAGGAACAGACCGATGCGGACCGCCCAGGCGGGGCGGAGCCAGTGCTCGTAGGGCAGTACGAAACGCATCCGGCTGACCAGATGCGGCGCGAGCGCTAGCAGCCGCTCGCGTTCAATCAGCGATTCGCGCACCAGGCGGAAATGAAAATACTCCAGGTAGCGCAAGCCGCCGTGAACCAGCTTGGTGGTCGAGGAAGACGTGTGATGAGCCAGACCCGCCCGCTCCACCAACAGCACGCGCAGATCCCTGCCGGCTGCGTCGCGGGCGATGCCGGCCCCGTTGATGCCACCGCCCACGATGAGGAGATCGAATGCGTCCCCGGCACTCATATTTTATTTTGCATCAAGCCTTGATGCGGATCATGTCGGGATCGTACAGAGGCTTGAGGGACACCGAGGCCGGTACCCGCTCGGTCGCGACTTCGAGTTCATAAGCGCCCGACAACACCTGATCGGCATCGACGCCGTTTTCCGGATCGCGCACATAACCGTAGCCGATGGATTTCTGCACGGTGTAACCGTAGCCGGCGCTTGTGAGCCAGCCCACGCGCTGGCCGTTGCGAAAGATCGTCTCGCGCCCCAGCAGGACGACGGCGGGATCATCGACCGTGAAACAGGCGAACAGCCGCGGCAACCGGCGCTTCTTTTGCTCCTCGAGCGCTTCGCGGCCGAGAAACGACATGTTGCGCTTCAGCTTCACCGCCCAACCGAGCCCAGCCATCAGCGGCGAATGATCGGGACCGATATCAGCCCCCCAGGCCCGATAGCCCTTCTCGAGGCGCAGTGTTTCGATCGCGCGGTAGCCCGCGTTGGCGATGCCGTGCGATCGGCCCGCCTCCATCAGGCGATCATAAACATCCGCGGCGCCATCCATCGGAATGTGCAGTTCCCAGCCGAGTTCGCCCACATAGGTGACGCGAAGCGCGATCACTTCCGCGCCGGCGACGGTGATGCGCCGGCACTGTGCGAACGGAAAGGCCGCATTCGACACGTCGTCGCGTGTCGCAACGGACAGCGTATCGCGGGCACGCGGTCCCATCAGCGCCAGCACCGAATACTTGTCGCTGACATCGATGAGCCCGGCATCGAGTCCGGCGGGGATGTTGCGGCGGATCCAGTCGAAGTCGTGGGTGGCGAAGCCGGTGCCGGTGACGATGTAGAAGGTATCGTCCGCCAGGCGCGCGACGGTCAGATCGCATTCGATGCCGCCGCGCGCGTTGAGCATCTGCGTGTAAGTCAGCGCACCGGTCGCCTTCGCGACGTCGTTGGCCGCGATCCAGGACAGCGCGGCCTCGGCGTGGCGGCCGACCATCATGAATTTCGCAAACGACGTCTGATCGAAGAGCGCCACGCGTTCACGCGTCGCGCGGTGTTCGCGTCCGACCGCTTCGTACCAGTTCGGTCGTCCAAAGCTGTAGACGTCTTCCGGCTGCTCGCCCCTCGCGAGGTCCGCGAACCAATTCGGACGTTCCCAGCCGAGTTTCTCTCCGAAGACCGCGCCCTGGGATTTCAGTCGTTCATAGTGCGGTGACTTCCGGAACGGCCGGCCCGAGCCGTACTCTTCGCCGGGCCACGCCATCGTGTAGTGCTTTCCATACGCCTCGAGCGTGCGGGTTCGCACCCAGTCGATATCCCGGTGGTTGCGACCAAAGCGACGGATGTCGACGGGCCACAGATCGTTCGGGGGCTCACCGCGCGTCACCCATTCGGCGAGCGCCATGCCGGCGCCACCGCCGGCCGCGATACCAAACGCATTGAAGCCCGCGCCGACGAAGATGTTGCGCACCTCCGGTGCCTGCCCGAGGATGAAATTGCCGTCCGGCGTAAAGCTCTCGGGACCGTTCACCAGTTGCTTGACCCCTGCCGTCGCGAGCGCGGGCACGCGCTCGAGCGCCTGCTGCATGATCGGCGTGAAGTGGTCCCAGTCGGAATCGAGGAGCGTGAACTGGAAATCGGACGGCAAGCCGCCCGTCGCCCAGGGAATCGGGTTCGGCTCATAGCCGCCCATGATGAGGCCACCGACTTCCTCCTTGTAATAGGTGAGCCGATCCGGATCGCGCAGCGTCGGCAGCCCGCGCGTCACGCCCTCGATCGCGGTCGTGACCAGATACTGATGTTGCACTGAGACCAGCGGCACATTGACTCCCGCCAGGCGGCCGAGGTCGCGCGTCCACTGGCCGGCGCACAGCACGAGCTTCTCGCAGGCGATCACGCCCCGATCCGTTTCGACTGCGCGCACGGCGCCATTCTCGACACGAATGCCGGTGACCCTGACGTCCTCGTGGATGGTCACACCGTCCGTACGCGCGCCGCGGGCGAGCGCCTGGACGATATCCGCCGGGTTTGCCTGACCGTCCGTGGGCAGGAAAGCGGCGCCGACGACGTCATCGACCACCATCGGCGGCCAGAGATCGCGCGCTTCTGCGGGCGACAACAGGTGCATCTCGAGGCCGAAACTATGCGCAGTGGTCGCCTGCCGCTTCACTTCGGTCCAGCGCTCCGCATTGCAGGCGAGCCGCAGTCCTCCATTCATTTTCCAGCCGGTCGCAAGCCCGGTCTCCGCTTCGAGCTTGTCGTAGAGCGCGACCGAGTAACCGAGCAGCTGTGTGATGTTGGCGTTGGTGCGTAGCTGCCCGACGAGACCCGCCGCGTGCCAGCTCGAGCCCGACGAAAGTTTCCCGCGCTCGATCAGGATGCAGTCGGTGATGCCCATCCTGCCGAGGTGATAGGCGACCGAGCAGCCGACAATGCCGCCGCCGACGATGACGATACGCGCGGATCCGGGTAGCGCGCTCATGTGTCGTCCATTGGCTCACGCAAGTCCCAATCTCCTCTTCATGCGCGCGGCAGAAGCGAGCATCGAAGCGGTGTTTTGTTTATGCTGCGGGCTCTGACAGTCCGCGAATCTCACAAGGGCTGTGAACCTGATGAGCGACAAAGGGTAGCACAGGAATTGTCTGGTCCTGCCGTGCCCAAACTGCCTGTTTCAAGGTGGCGCCCTTGATGACCGACGAACAACTGAAGCAGCTGCTGCAAACCGCCGTCGATGCCGCACTGGCCGCATCAGTCTGCATCAGGAAGTACTTCGGAAGTCAGCAACTCGGGGTGCAGCGGAAACGCGACGGATCGCCGGTGACGCTCGCCGATCAGGAAGCGGAAGCGGTGGTTCGCGCGCATTTGTTATCAAGGGCTTCGATCGGGCCGCTGGACATTCTGGGTGAGGAGCAGGGTCTTACGGGCCAGGGGACTCGCTGGCGATGGACGGTGGATCCGATTGACGGCACGCGCTCCTTCATTCACGGCATTCCTCTCTTCGGAACGATGATCGCCTTGCAGGACATGCAGGATGAACAGCCTGTATTGGGGGTCATCCACCTGCCGATGCTCGGGCTCACCTATGCGGGCGCCAAAGGGCAGGGGGTCGCTTGCAATGGGAAAACCCTGCGGCTCCCCGAGTCCGTGGCCATGCAAGACGCCATCATCAGCGTGGGCGATCTGGCCCAGTTTGTCGCCGCCAATCGCTATGAGGATTACCGCCGATTGTCAGCGATGCATGGATATGTGCGCGGCTACACGGACTGTTTCGGCCACGGCCTCGTCATCAGCGGCGCGCTCGGAGCGATGATGGATCCCGCTCTGAACCCCTGGGACATCCTGCCGACGCAGGCGCTCATCGAGGAAGCTGGCGGGATTACCCTGGTTTGCCGCTCTCAGGTGCCGGGCAAGGTGGACTCGTTGTTCGGCAATCGCGCGCTGGTCCAGCATCTCGCCCGCGAAATTTCTTTTGGCTCTTCGTAAAAGCGTTTACAAGCGGCGACGCTCGAATCGAGCGAGCAGCCCGGTGGCGACGGTCGTCAGGAACACGACCCCTACCAATAGCAGGAAGACCGCATTCAAACCGCTGGTCTGCTTCAACCAGCCGATCATCGGCTCCTGCAGTATCGGGCCGATCGATCCGAAACCGTTGATGACGCCGGCTGCGAGCGCGGCCTGACGTCGGCTTCCTACATCCATCGCGCAGGCGCCGGAAAGGAGCGAATCGGGGCCCATCGCTGTAAATCCGATCAGGCCGAGCAGCAGGACGAAGAGAATCGGCGACGACAATCCGACGAGCCACATCAGCGACGTGAACACAAGACAGCCGACCGTCATCCAGAAGATTACTGGAGTTCGCCGTGATCCCACGATGCGATCCGACCAGATACCGCCGGCGATAACGCCGAGGAATCCGATCCAATCGAACGCGGTAGACCAGTAGGCGGCAACCGACGTCGTCATTCCGAAATGCTCGCCGAGGATCAGCGTGGACCAGCTGTCGAGGGCGTAGCGGAGGAATTTGAAGCCGAAGTAGATCAAACCCATCGCGACGATCAATCTGACGAAGCCCGGCGGCAGCGCCGGCTCACGGGCTGCGACTGTTTCGCGCGCATCCCCTGCGGGGACGTCAGGCTCCGCATCGTCTTCAAGCGACAGACCGACCGATTGCGGTCGCTCGCGCGCAAACACTACGAAGTACACGGTGAAGGCGAGCAGCACGATGCTCGAGCCGAAGAACGACCACGACATTCCCAGCCAGCCAAGCAGGAATCCGGCCAGTCCTTTTCCGGCGATCCCTCCGATCTGGTAGCAGGTGCCCCAGATGCCGAACAACGTTCCGCGTTCGGAGCGGCGCGTCCAGTTCGCGAACAAGGCGACGTTGTGCGGCCAGCCCGTTGCCTGCGCGAGACCGTGGATGCCCATCGTCACGCACATCCACAGGAATACGCTCGCAAGCTGCGAATCGACGAGCAATCCAAGCACGATGTTGCACGCGGCCGCGATGCACATGCCGTATGCGAGCACACGCCGGCTCTCCATGCGCCTGCCGAGCCACGCCGCGAGGAACTGACCCAGCATGTAGGTGACGAGATAGATGGTCCACGGATAAGCGATCTGGATATCGTCGAGACCAAACTGCTCTTTGAGCGGATGCTTCAGGACCGCGTAAACTTTTCGCGCGAAGTAGAAGCCGGCGTAGGAAAGCCAGGTCGCGGTAAACAGCTGCATGCGATAGCGGCGCAGCAACGCGGAATTCGCTGCATTCACGTGAATGACCTGTTGGCGAGATCGCAGCTGCCATCCGCCAGCTCATCCCAGAATCGCGGCGGCAACGCCCGGTAGTCGGTGCAGGCGGCAGTGGCCAGCGCGGTATTCGTGGCGACGTCCGGCGCGCAGCAGGTGACGAAGACCGAGCGCATGCCGGCAGCTCTCGCCGCAAGCAGCCCGGCCCGGCTGTCCTCAAACACCAGGGTATCGGCGGGATCGATGTCGAGCGCGCTTGCCGCGAGCAGGTAACCCTCCGGGTCAGGCTTGGTGTTGCTGACGGCATCGCCGCCGATGCGCGCCCGCCGGTCAATGCAGTCGCCGACGCCGAGCTTGTCGAGGAATGAGTCGATCACCGAGCGGGGGCTCGACGATACGACGCCGAGTTTCAGATTGCGCGCCGCCGCGGCGCGCACGGCTTCCGCTGCGCCGGGAATCGGCTTCACATCCGTGGCAACGTCATTCCAGTGTGCCAGCAGGTCGGCGGCGATCACTTGCGTGGCGCGGTCGATCTTCGTGCGCGCCCGGATCTTGTCGGCGATATAGGCCCAGGTACGGCCCCGAGTCTCGGTGTGCGGAAGCGCGAAGCCCGCGATTCCATATTGCGCAAGGGCGGCGCTGATCGATTGATCCGTGTGTATCTCGCTGTCGACCAGCGTGCCGTCGAGATCGAAGAGCACCGCGCGCACTGGCCGGGCCCCGGTCATCCCACGGTCGGCATCACGGAGCTTCTTTTTCTTGATCACGACCATTTCCTGCCGCGTTCCAGACTGACGTCATCGTCGCATACCCGCAGACGTAGTGGCGTCGACGACATCAATCCCGCCGACGATTCACTCGCTGCGCCTCCCTGGGCGTCCCTGGTCATTCCGGCGCCTCGACCGCGATCCCTGCCGCCTCGAGGCGGGCACGGAGCCCGGCGAGCTGCGTAGCGTAGTGACGCCACTCGTTCACTGCCGAGTCGTAAATCGGCCGCCGCACCTGGTGCGCGCTCGCGGACGTGCTCGCGGCAGGATTCAGGTGGAAGTCGCGACACGCGTCTTCCCACTCGACGCCGCAGAATTGGAGCAGCCGTCGCGTTTCGCCGCGCTGATCGGCAACCAGTTGCTCATAAGACAGTTCGTGGATGACGCCGGGCATCGTGCGGCGCCAGTGATCCAGCAGCCGGCGGTAAGCAATGTAGTACTGCGCCATCTCATCGAGGTCGTAGGAGAACGGGTAACCGTCCAGGAACAGCATCTTGTAGATCGCGTAGCAGGCAGCTAGCGGACCGCGCGCGACGTGGACGATCCTTGCGTTCGGCAGCGCACGGCGGATCAGGCCGCAATACAGATAGTTGACCGGCATCTTGTCGATGAACCGCGGTGCCTCGCCGGCGACTGCACGACAGCGCGCCAGGTAGTCCCGGCCGAGTGCCGCGAAATCGAATCGCGCCGAGAGCGCGATGATCTGGCGCAGCGGCGGATCGTCGAGGCCGCTATTCGCGCGCGCGGCAGCGGCGATTGCAAGGGTGAAGTGACGCAATTCGCCTGCCGCGCGGACCTGCGAATGGCTCGACAGGATGCGCTCGACGAGCGTCGATCCGGCGCGCGGAAGGCCGACGATAAAGATCGACGCATCGGCTGCCGCTCCGGCGGTCGGCTGCAAGGGGCCGGCGGGATAGGCCTCGATCAGCCAGTCCACGGTGTTGAGGTCGGAGGTAATGTCGTACCTCAGATGCCGGCGCCGGAGCCGAGCGCCGCGCTCGAGCAGTGTCCACGACTCGGCGTGCCTCCCGAGGTCCGCGTATTCCTTCGCGAGCGTGTAGCACAGTTGCACTTCGCCGTTCGCGTCGGCGCCACCATGCTCGAGCAGCTGCTCGAGGAGGACCGCGTGATTGCGATCCGGCGTCTGGGTGCGCAGGTTGGAGCGATTCGTGTAACTCTCGTAGTGCTTCGGGTCCAGTTCGAGGACACGGTCGTAGTCCGCTTCCGCCCCGTCGAGCTGGCCGACGTTTCTGCGCAATACGGCGCGGCTGTACAGCAAACGCGTGTTGTCGGGTGCCTGACGGCAGGCGCGGTCGTAGGCGGTCAGCGCAAGAAAGTGCTCGTCTGCCGCGCTGTAGAACAACCCGATCGCTGCGAGGGCGCGTGGGTTGTCGCCGCATGCGTGCTCGGCTGCTGCTGCCGCGCGCAGCGCTTCCGGCCTGCGCCGCAGTCCATCGAGGCACTGCGCCTTGCGCAGGAGTACCGACGGGTCGTTCGGGGCGACAGCGACGGCGCGTTCGGCGAGTTGCAACGCCCGTTCATGCTCATCCAGATGCTGTGCGATCACGCTCGCCAGCAACCAGCCCGGGGCGAATGCGTGGTTGGCGGCGTTCAGCTCCCGGCAGCGTGCGTCAGCTTCGCGCCAGTTGCGTGCCTGCACATGGCGTACGACTTCACGATAGAGCGCATCGCGGTCGGCCGCGCCTGTCACGACCCTGTCAGCCGGGTTCCAACGAACGCAAACCAACCGAGATTGCCCGTGCGCGTCGCCTTGCACCACAGCGCATAGCGTTCCAGGGTCTCCGCGACGTCGGCCTCGTTCGCGATCGCGGCGAGGCGCGTGCGCCTGGCCGCGATCTCGGCCGCGAGGCGGTCGAATGACGGCAACGCGTGGCGGCTCCAATCCTCCGCGTGGATGGCTTCGAATCCGGCCGCCGCGAGCCCCTCTCGATAATCCTCGGCGGACCAGAAGCCGGGCGCGGAGATCGCGGTGAGCAGGGCGGCGGCATCCTGCGCTGGCGTGCCGACGACGGTGAGGTCCGAGATCGCAATGGTGCCGCCGGGTCGCACCACGCGTGCGGCCTCTGCCAGCGCATGTGGCCGGTCACTTGAGAACAGGAACGAGTCCTGGCACCAGTAAACGTCGAAACTTGAATCGGCGTAGGGCAGCGCGTGGTAATCAGCAAACTCGAAGCGGATGCGCTCGGCGCCGACCGCGTTCCGTGTCCATTCCTCGGCGATCGCGAGTTGGGAGCGCGCGATGTTGGTGGCGACCACCCGCGCGCCGCGCGTTGCCGCAAGATATCGCGCCGTGCCGCCGACGCCGCATGCGGTCTCGAGCACGTTCGCGCCCACATTGATTTGTGCCAGCTCGGCGAGCCGGGCGGTCGCGCGCAGTGCCGCCTCCCGGATGTCGTCGTCATCGCCTTCCAGGAACCCCGGGTGAATCTGGTCGCCGTAGACCTCGAGCATGGCCCGGTACATCGGCGCGTCGTAGCGCCTGATGATCTCGGCCTGGAAGTCCTCGGCGTCAGAAGATTCGGTCATCGGAGGGGCTCGGCAGCGGGTGTCCGATCATGCGCGAAACTGCGCGGGCCGTGAAGGGCGATGCATGGAAATAGGCCTTTCCACCGCCGTGTTTACATTCGTTTGCGGTTCGCTGATACGATGCCGCGGATCATTCGGCGCATTCAGGACCGGAGCCATCATGAAAAAAGAGCGGCTGGCGGCGGCAATCCTCGCGACCATCCTGGCAACGGCAAGCACTACGGCGAGCCACGCCGACATGGTGGCCGCGAAGCGATGGGTTGATCAGGAGTTCCAGCCTTCGACGCTGACGAAAGAGCAGCAATTGAAGGAAATGGAATGGTTCGTCAACGCCGCGAAGCCGTTCAAGAGCATGGAAGTCAACGTGCTATCGGAGACGATTCCGACCCACGAATACGAGTCCAGGACTTTGGCCAAGGCGTTCGAGGAGATCACCGGCATCAAGGTGAATCATCAGGTGCTGGGCGAAGGCGAGGTCGTGCAGGCGGTGCAGACGCAGATGCAGACCAACCGCAATCTGTACGACGCCTACATCAACGACTCCGACCTGATCGGCACGCACTCCCGCCTGCAGTCGGCGCTGAACCTCACCGACTGGATGGCCGGCGAAGGCAAGGCCGTGACGCTGCCGACGCTGGACGTCAAGGACTTCATCGGCATCTCGTTCACGACGGGCCCCGACGGCAAGATCTGGCAGTTGCCCGACCAGCAATTCGCCAATCTGTACTGGTTCCGCTACGACTGGTTCAAGCGCCCCGACCTCAAGAAGCGGTTCCGGGAAAAATACGGCTACGAGCTGGGCGTGCCGGTGAATTGGTCCGCCTATGAGGACATCGCCGATTTCTTCAGCGTGCAGGTGAAGCAGATCGACGGCAAGCGCATCTATGGTCACATGGACTACGGCAAGCGCGCGCCGGATCTCGGCTGGCGCATGACCGATGCCTGGCTATCGATGGCAGGCGCGAGTTCGAAGGGCCTGCCCAATGGCCGCCCGATCGACGAGTGGGGCATCCGGATGGAAAAGGGATCGTGCAATCCGGCCGGCGCGTCGGTCGCCCGCGGTGGCGAGACCAATGGGCCGGCCGCGGTGTACGCGATCGCGAAATGGGACGAATGGCTGCGCAAGTACGCCCCTCCTGGCGCCGCCGACTACGATTTTTACCAGTCGCTGCCGGCACTGTCGCAGGGCAACGTCGCGCAGCAGATCTTCTGGTACACGGCCTTCACATCGGAGATGGTCAGGCCCAGGAAGGACGGCAACAACACCGTCGACGACAAGGGCATGCCGCTGTGGCGGATGGCGCCATCGCCGCACGGGCCGTACTGGCAGGAGGGCATGAAGCTCGGCTATCAGGACGCCGGTTCGTGGACGATGCTCAAATCCACGCCGGTGAATCGCCGCAAGGCCGCTTGGCTGTATGCGCAATTCACCGTATCCAAAACGGTCGACGTGAAGAAGAGCCAGGTCGGGCTGACATTCATTCGCGACAGCACGATCCGGCACAAGTCCTTCACCGATCGCGCGCCGAAGCTCGGGGGCCTGATCGAGTTCTACCGCTCGCCCGACCGCGTGCTCTGGACGCCGACCGGCATCAACGTGCCCGACTATCCGAAGATTGCACAGCTCTGGTGGCAGAACATCGGGGACGTGAACTCCGGTGCATCCACCGCGCAGCAGGCGATGGACCGGCTGGCCGGCGAAATGGATGACGTGATGGCACGCATGCAGTCGGCCGATGAAAGGGCGAAGACCTACGGTGGCTGCGGCCCGCGCCTGAACAAGCCCAGGGATCCGAAGGCGTGGCTGGGCAAGCCCGACGGTCCAAAGGCCAGACTCGCCAATGAGAAGCCCAAAGGCCAGACCATCGACTACGACGAGCTGGTGAAGCGCTGGGCGACGAAGGCTCCCTGAGCGCAGGCACCTGCGCGTGAGCATGTTCGGATTCGGTGAACGAGCGTGACCCGATCGGGACTCGAACTTCGCGGCGTCGAACTGCGCGTGGATGGCCAGGTGCACATCCACCCGATCGACATCGCAGTCGCGCCGCAGGGATTCAATATCCTGCTCGGACCGACGCTGGCCGGCAAGACCACATTGATGCGCCTGATGGCGGGCCTGCTGAAGCCGACCGCCGGCGAGCTGTGGTTTGACGGACGCAAAGTCACTGGGGTGCCGGTGCGGCTCCGCGATGTCGCGATGGTCTACCAGCAGTTCATCAATTACGGGCACCTGAGCGTCTTCGAGAACATCGCTTCGCCATTAAGGGTCGCGCGCGCCAGCAACGCTGAGATCAGGACCCGGGTCGGCCGAATCGCGGAACTCCTGCAGCTGTCCTCGCTGCTGGATCGGCGACCGGGCGAGCTGTCCGGCGGGCAACAGCAGCGCACGGCGCTTGCGCGTGCGCTCGCCAAGGATGCCGGCCTCGTGCTGCTCGACGAACCGCTCGCCAATCTCGACTACAAATTGCGCGAGGCCTTGCGCGACGAATTGCCACGCGTGTTCGCCGATCGGGACTGCACGGTGGTCTATGCCACGACCGAGCCCGCCGAAGCCCTGCTGCTCGGCGGCCACACGGCGACGATTCACGAGGGGCGCGTGACCCAGTTCGGCGCGACATCGGACGTCTATCGCCGGCCGAATGGCCTGCTTGCCGCGCGAGCCTTTTCCGATCCGCCGATGAACTGCGCGCCCGTGTTGAAGCGCGGCGGGCGCTTCGAGCTGGCTGACGTGACCTCCTGGCCGGCACAGCGCGGACTCGCGCACCTGGCCGATGGTCCGTACACGGTCGGACTGCGGCCACACCGCGTGCAGCCACTGGCCGCTGGCACGGATGGCGCGATCACCATCGAGGGACGCGTGGCAATCGCCGAGATCAGCGGTTCGGAAAGCGTCGTGCATTTCGATCTGCGCGGGCACACCTGGGTGTCGCAGTCTCACGGCGTATGCAGTTTTGACGTCGGCGCGACAGCGGCATTCAGCCTCGACGTTTCACGTGCCCTGTACTTCGCCACCGACGGGCGCTACGTCGGCTCCGCGGAGGACTGAGCAGCAGCATGGCCCGCATCAGCCTGAAGAATCTGCGGCACAGCTACGGTCCCGATCCGGCAGCGGAATCCGACTGGGCGTTGAAGCGATTCGAGCTGACATTCGAGGACGGCAGTGCCAACGCGTTGCTGGGACCGTCCGGTTGCGGCAAGACCACGCTGCTGAACATCATTTCCGGGCTGCTGAGGCCGAGCGAAGGTTCGGTCTGGTTCGACGATCGGGACGTCACGTCACTTGGCCCCGACGCGCGCGACATCGCGCAGGTGTTCCAGTTTCCGGTCGTCTACGACACGATGAGCGTGTACGACAACCTCGCATTTCCGCTGCGCAATCGCGGTGTGCCGGCCGATGCGGTCGATCGTCGCGTGCGCGAGATCGCAGGCATGCTGGATCTCGAGGACACGCTTGATCGCAGGGCGTCCGGATTGACCGCCGACGGGAAGCAGAAAATCTCGCTTGGGCGCGGGCTCGTGCGCTCCGACGTCAATGTGATCATGTTCGACGAGCCGCTGACGGTGATCGATCCGCAGCTGAAGTGGCGGCTGCGTTCGAAGCTGAAGGAACTGCACCGGCGGCTTGGCATCACGATGATCTATGTGACGCACGACCAGACCGAGGCGCTGACCTTCGCCGACCGCGTCATAGTGATGAATGAAGGTGTCGTGGTGCAGGCGGGAACGCCGGTGGACCTGTTCGAGCGGCCGCAGCACACCTTTGTCGGGCACTTCATCGGTTCGCCGGGCATGAACCTGCTGCCGGCGACATTTGACGGCGGCGTGGCGCGCTTCGCCGGGCACGCAGTGCAGACTGCCATTGCGCCAGGGATGGTTCCCGCGGGCGCGCAACTGCAGATCGGTGTGCGTCCCGAGTTCGTCTCGTTTGCCGGAACCGGCATCCCTGTTGATATCGAAAAAGTGGCGGACGCCGGCCGCTTCCGCGTGGTGGAGACGCGGCACGGGCAGTTCAGCATCCGGCTGCTGGTGGGCGAGGACATGCCGCTGCCCTCGGAGCGCGCCTGCCTGCGATTCGATCCCACGTTCACCCACCTCTACGCGGACGGATGGCGCCTCGGGGAGCGGCCAGGATGAGCGGCCGCACGCCAAATCAGAAAGCCTGGTTCCTGGTGCTGCCGGTGGTCGTGCTGGTGGCCTTCAATGCGGTCATACCGCTGATGACGGTCGTCAACTACTCGGTGCAGGAGACATTCGGCGACAACCAGTTCTTTTTCGAGGGCGTGACCTGGTTCGAGCAGATACTGCACTCGTCGCGTTTCCACGATGCGCTGCAACGCCAGTTGCTGTTCACGGCGATTGTCCTCGCTATCGAGATCCCGCTCGGCGTGGCCATTGCGCTTGCGATGCCGCGGCGCGGCCCGTGGGCGTCGACCTGCCTCGTGTTGATGGCGATGCCGCTGCTGATTCCATGGAATGTCGTCGGCGCGATGTGGAATATCTTCGCGCTGCCTGACATCGGTTTGCTCGGCTATTCGCTGAATGCACTCGGTTTCGACTACAACTTCACGCGCCAACCACTGTCGGCCTGGTCAACATTGATCGCGATGGATGTCTGGCACTGGACGTCGCTGGTCGTGCTGCTCGCCTACGCCGGCCTGTCGGCGATCCCAAACGCCTTTTACGAGGCAGCGAAGATCGACGGAGCATCGGCATGGGCCGTGTTCTGCTACATCCAGCTGCCGAAGATGAAGCGCGTGCTGATGATCGCCGTGCTGCTGCGTTTCATGGACAGCTTCATGATCTACACGGAGGCAATCGTGCTGACCGGCGGCGGCCCCGGCAATGCCACGTCGCTGCTGTCGATCGATCTGGTCAAAATCGCGCTGGGCCAGTTCGACCTGGGGCCCGCGGCGGCCATGTCGCTGATCTACTTCCTGATTATCCTGCTGCTGTCATGGATCTTCTACGCCGTGATGACCCGCGACGAGCCCCAGTGATGAAATCCCGGCGCGCAGGGGTGCGGCGATGAGGCGAATCAGGTGGCTGGTTCCGGCGCTGTACATCGTGTTCGTGCTGCTGCCGATATATTGGCTGCTGAACATGTCGTTCAAGACGACCAATGAGATCCTCGGGTCGTTCACCCTGTGGCCCGGCCACTTTACGCTGGAGAACTACCGCACGATCCTGACCGACCCGACCTGGTACACGGGGTATCTCAATTCACTCGCCTATGTGCTGATGAATACCGTGATCAGTGTGACGCTGGCGCTGCCCGCGGCGTACGCGTTTTCGCGCTACCGTTTCATGGGCGACAAGCACCTGTTCTTCTGGTTGCTCAGCAACCGCATGGCGCCGCCGGCCGTATTTGCGCTGCCGTTCTTCCAGTTGTATTCGGCCATTGGCTTGTTCGACACCCATATTGCGGTGGCGCTCGCACACTGCCTGTTCAACATTCCGCTGGCGGTATGGATCCTCGAAGGATTCATGTCCGGCGTGCCCAAGGAACTCGACGAAACCGCATTCGTCGATGGCTATCCGTTCTGGCGTTTCTTCATCCGCATCTTCATTCCGACCATCGCCGCCGGCATCGGGGTCGCGGCGTTTTTCTGCTTCATGTTCTCCTGGGTTGAGCTGCTGCTGGCCAAGACGCTGACCGCGGTCGTCGCCAAGCCGATCGCAGCGGTGATGACGCGGACCGCGAGCACCTCCGGATACGAGTTGGGCCTGCTGGCCGCGGCGGGAGCGCTGACGATCATTCCAGGCGCATTCGTCATCTATTTCGTGCGCAACTACATCGCCAAGGGCTTCGCCCTCGGGCGGGTCTGACGGAGGCGACGATGGATCCCGACGTGCTGGGCTGGATGGCATGGACCTGGCAGACCGCTGCCTTTTTCGTGTTCATCGCCGCACTGCTGATCGTCATGACGATCTGGGAGTTGCGCGCCCCCGGAGGCAACCCACGCCGCGGTGTGCTGGGCATCGACACGACGCGTGGCGATCGGCTGTTCATCTCGCTGCTGTCGGCAGCGTTCCTGCACCTGTTGTGGCTGGCGTTCATCGGTCCGCCGCTATGGGGCGCGATGTTATTGTCGGCGGGCTTTGCCGTCCTCGTGTTTCGCTACGTCTGACGACCGGCCTCCAAAAGCGGACGCAGGGACGAAGCTGCGATGGATGGCACCCTAGGCCAGGCTGGCCAGCTCGAACTCCCAGGACATCCGCGTCTTGCCGGCGGCATCGACAATGCCGAGCTTCAGCCGCGTCGACGGTCCTTGCCAGTCGATGTCGATGAAGCCGAAATTGGCCTCGCGCAGCACCTCGCTCACGCGATTCGCATTGGGTGGCACGACCGGCCACACTTCCGTGAGACCGCTGGCGGTCAGGTCCCACAGCGTATACGGCACATTGACGTCGAGTTTCGACATCTCGGCGTAGTGGGTGTCGCCGCTCATGAACACAACGCCTTTCGCGCTCTTGCGGCGGATCAGGTCGATGAGCCGCTGGTGGTCCCGTGCGTAATTGATCCATGCCTCCCAGCCCGGGAAATCGGCGAGCACCTGCAGGCTGGACGCGATCAGGCGCAGCTCGGCGGGCACCTCGAGTTGCCGCTCGAGCCATTGCCATTGCCGCTCGCCGAGCATCGTGGCTTGCGGATCCGGATTGCGCGCATACGGCCCCGGCACCAGCAGCCCCGCCGTTTCCTTCCCCTTGGCCCATGCGTCGTAGTCGACGCCCGCCAGGTCGAGCTTGAGGATGGGCGTGCGGTTGTAGCGCAAGTCCGGCAGGATCACCTGCACGCGCTTGCCCGGCGGGCCGAAGACATAGGACGCGTAGACGCCATCGCGGTTCCAACGCGGCGATCCGGCGGGCTCGCCCCAGAACTCGAGGAAAATCTGCCGCGATTCTTTCTTGAGCTGGTAATCGCCGCCCGCATCGTTCTCGCCGAAATCGTGGTCGTCCCAGATTGCCACCACGGGCGTCGTGGCGCGCAGCCGGGCAAATCCGGGTACCGTCGCAAATTGCGCGTACTTCGCGCGCAGCACCGACATGTCGCGCGTGTCGCCGTAGATATTGTCGCCAAGAAACATGAACAGATCCCAGCGGCTCGCAAGTATCGCGTCCCAGATTGGCTGGGGCTTCGATTCCTTCGAGCAGGACCCGAATCCGATGCGCGTCAGCGTGCGCCCGAGCGCTGGATGCGGGTCCGACGAGGGCGCGCCAGTGCCCACGCCGGAGGCGGCGGCAGCCAACGCGGAGCCTGCCGCGCCGCCCAAAGCCGCCGCACCGGCGAAAGCAATCGATTGGCGGAGCATCGCTCGCCGTGCGGGATTGTGATCGTGTTGGCTCATCTTTCGGCGGATCGGAAGCGCGCGTGGCGCCTCAGATTGTACTGGCGCAGCGCACCCGTCAACAGCGTCTGCCGTCGGTTTGCTGTTCACGGTCCATCACCTTCCGGCTGCTCTGACAGGATTCCTCGGCATCGGCCTCAAATACCCTGTCACCAGCGCAATCCCCAGCAGGATCACCACCATCCCCGTGATCGGCAACCAGCTCAGCGTTTCATCGAGCAGTAACCACCCGATCAGCGCCGCCACGGCTGGACATACATAGCCGTAGGAGCCGACCACGACCGGTGTCGTGTGAACGGTGAGCCAGGCGTAGGCGGAGTAGGCCAGGCAGGAGCTCATCAGCGTCAGCCACAGGAAGGCAGAGAGCCCGCGTGGCGTCCAGTGAAACGCGAACGACTCGCCGGCGACCAAGGCGGCCGCCAGCAGGCCGAGTCCGCCCGCCAGCATCTGCAGCGCCGCAAACATCAGGGGTGGATTCGCCGCGCCTGCATTGCGGTAGTAAATGGTGCCCAGCGACCAGCCCAGGCAGCCGAGCAGGATCAGGAGTTGCCAGCCGAAGCCTGCGAGATGAAAGCCGCCCTTCGGTGCGAGCACCAGCATCACGCCGGCCAGTCCGACGAGGAGCCCCAGCCGCGCGGCGCCGGAAAGATGGCTACGGCGGTGGCCGAAAGTGCCGAGCCAGGCGATCCACAGGGACGGCGTGGCATTCAATAGCGCCGCCGTATTGGACTGCACGTACTGCATTGCGATCACATGGCAGCCATTGCTGAACAGCACGGACAAGAAAGCCATGGCGAGTACGTGGCGCAACTCGATGCGCGTGAGTACCGGCGGGCCGCTGCGCCACCAGGCAAAGGCCATCAGCAGTATTCCCGCGGCGGTAAAGCGCAGGCCCGCGGCGACGAGCGGCGGCTCGTCGGTGACCATAATCTTGGTTGCGAGGTAGCTCGAGCCCCAGACGAGGTAGACGACCGCCAGTGCGATCGCGAGCTTGGTCCGCGCTGTGAAAAAGGGGATGAAAAAGGGGACGCGCCCCTTTTTTGGTCCAGGTTTCGCCAAAAAGGGGCGCGTCCCCTTTTTCATGCCGGTTCCGCCGAAAAGGGGCGCGTCCCCTTTTTCACTGGTCAGCTGCGCGCTCCGCGCGTCGCGACCCGATGCAGCCACCAGCCGAACGCGGCGAGCGCCACGATGCCGGCGTACTGACCGGGCCGCATGGAAGCCGCAACCGCGAGCACATCCGCGTCCCCGGTCGCGACGATCGGGATGGCGATCAACACGCCGACGATGGCCTCGCCCGCGATCAGCCCGGCCGAGAACAACAGTCCGTTCTG
>Ga0247727_10009625_pt1 | contig 17416 bp, 16 predicted proteins | sample WisWelCaveWW1625_FD_202498 | JGI IMG/M metagenome (GOLD analysis project Ga0247727, IMG submission 202498) | Biofilm microbial communities from Wishing Well Cave, Virginia, United States - WW16-25 | ecosystem: Environmental > Aquatic > Deep subsurface > Groundwater > Cave microbial mat | place...
TATTTTGCAAACGATACCCTTCGGCCGGAGCACCGAGGAAGGTGGCAGCGCTGGTTTCCGCAGCGATGATCGATGCCAGGACGGCCCACCAGGGGATCCGCCTGCCTCCCAAGGCAAACTCGGAAAGATTATCTTCACGGCGGCCCATGTAGAGGCCCAGACCTATGATGATCAGAAAATAGATAATAATAATGGCCAGGTCAAGCAACAGAGCATTCATATCAATTTATCCCCTCCTCTTTAGCGGCGGATTCTCCCAAATAATATTTACGGACTTCGGTATTATTCGCTAATTGATCAGCCGAACCCTCTTGTTTAATGACTCCTGTTTCGAGGATATACCCTCGCTGGGCGATCTTGAGTGCCAGATGAGCGTTTTGTTCGACCAGGAGAATCGGGATTCCCTCACGATTAATTTCCACAATCGTCCGAAAAATATTTTTGACGAGAATCGGCGAAAGTCCCAGGGAAGGTTCATCGAGCATGAGCAGGCGCGGGCGGGACATGAGAGCCCGGCCAATGGCGAGCATCTGCTGTTCTCCGCCGCTGAGTGTATCGGCCGCCTGATGGCGGCGTTCCGCAAGACGTGGAAAAAGACGGAAGACCCGGGCGAAATCCATCTGGAGGTCTTTCCCTTTCTTTCTACAGTACGCACCCACTTCGAGATTTTCCATGACTTTAAGATTTCCAAAAATAGCACGGCCTTCCGGAACATGACAAAGGCCATAACGAACAATTTGATGGGCCGATATAATCTGGATGTCTAATTTTTCTTTTTCTGAAACTTGATAGGTTATTTGACCGCTCTTGACAGGAACCAATCCGGAAATTGCGCGGAGCAAGGTACTCTTACCGGCGCCGTTTGCCCCCAACAGTGCAACAATTTCTCCGGCAGCGATGGACAGACTCACGCCCTTGAGCGCATGAATCCCGCCATAGTAAACGTGCAGCGCTTTGATGTCAAGGATCATAGGAAAATGCAGTTAAAATATGAGCGTATTCCTCTTCCGCGAGTTCATAAAGGTTAGCGATCATACGGTTTTTGATTTAGTCAGGAGACCCTCGTCAACAATCTAAAATTTTGGACAATTTTTGAAAATCAGGTCTTGAAAAGAGTCCGCTTTCTGAAATCATAAAAGACCTTGACTTTGTTATTTCTAAATCAATCAAAATAAAATCCTTGTCCGGACTTAAAAATAAATTTCTTATTTTTTTATCTGTTGGGTGGCTGGTAACAAATATTATAAAAAAGAAGCCACTAATACCGCCAATTTAAATTTTTGATAATCAATCCCACCAACCCTCAAATATTTTTTTTTGTTTTGAAACGATTCTGAAATTTTAATTGAGTTCGAATGGTTGCCTTGTATCGCCGACAAGGTATTTTTCAAACAACGTTCCCAGTCACTTAATTTACTCTCACAGTCACTACACAACAATTTTTCTGTAAATCCTTTTTGTTTAAGATTGGAAGGTCCCCCTTGCCTATTGCTGACGGAGATAAATCTATGTTTTTTATCGTATATATTACGAAAGAAAAATTCAGGGATAATATGGGATTCCGGAATTTTGTTTTTTTCAACAGACCTTAAACAAAGAGGACAAATCAGAGTTTCCATTTCATTAAAATTCGAATTGTTAAATTCAATTTTATTATTTTTTTGTCGACTGGGGGGGCGAAGGATTGGTTGTCTTCGTGTTTATTTGATCAGCCCCCTTTCTACCTCTCTGTATGCATTGCGCGCCGCAACCCTTACCGGGTCCGGCACTAAAGGAAATGTGGTTAAAATATAGGCAAATTCCTCTTCGGTCAGTTCATATTCATCGAGCGCGGCAAGATAAAAATTCATTTTACCGGCATACTCGGGTTTGAATTTTCCTGTTTTAAGATCGATGGCTATCAGCGCCTGCAGGCTTCGGTGAAAAAAGAGCAGATCGATAAAAAATTCTTCTTCATCCACCACTACGCGGTATTGGCTTCCCAGAAATGAAAATTCCCTGCCAAGCGACATGAGAAAATCGCGGATATTTCTGACGATCTCCTCTTCCAGTACGCGTTCGGCATCTTCTTCATTGATATTAATAAAATTCAGGAGGTATTCATCTTTAAATGTCTCTATGGCATGTCGCCTGTTTTGGGCTGGCAGTGTGGAGGTGAAATTGTGCGAGAGCCGACCTTTTCTTTTATAAAGCTTTGATGTAACATGATATTGAAGTACTGGAACCGACCATTGATTACGCAGTGCCTCCTGCATATAAAAAAACCGTTCTTTAAGACCGCGGCATTTCTGCAGAAGCAAGACATGATGAGTGAATCCGATATGCAGAAATATTTTCAGAAATTCTTTCTGCTCATTAACTGACAATTGCGCAGCCGGGAACCGAACAATGTGTTGTTCGCTCAATTGGCCAGTTGATAACTGGCTAAATTCAGCAGAGCTACTTTGGCCAGTTGATAACTGGCCCATTAAAAGAAACGAATAGGCTTCATAGAACTGACGCATGTTCTTCAGGTTGCTTACCGAAAAACCTCTTATCCCGGGTAAGCTGTTCTGGATTTCCTCGGAAATAGTTTGCACGACCTTATCGCCCCAGTCGCTGGTTTTAATATTCTCCAGCAGCATTTTTCCTGTTTGAAGATAGAGCGCAAGTATTTCTCTGTTCACAAACTTTGCCGCCGCATAACGGTTTTTTTTAATATTCTGAATAATACCGCTTATGAGTTTGGCATAAACGTTCTGCATAATTTCTTTTTGCTGTTTCATCGGCTATTTTCCCTTAGCAAACAAACCCATTGAGCAAATAATACGCGGTTCGTGTATCTGTTCCGATTCTTCCACAATAGAAAGCCGGTCTTCTTCCCGCAGTGTAAGAACCAGTTCGGCAAGCTGCACATTGCTTATGCCTGTACGCAACTGGCGGTTTAATTTATCGATGGCTGCCGACCGCAGAGGAAAGCGGTAAATTTCATCTATGGCTTTCAGCAATTCCAGCGATTCAAAAAGTGTGCCTTTAACAGATTCAACGTATGCCTTAAGGCGCTCATAACAACGGAACCGCGCGCCGCTGGGCCGGCCTAATTGCCCGCCGATTTTTTTTTCCTCTTTGACAATATGGTCTACTCCGGCTTTTACCAATGCATGGTGTTTTTCATTCCGGGGTTCCACCGGTGTTTCCGGTTCGCAGGCGGCAAGTTTTAATATCTCAAATTGGGACTCGGTAATGCTCTTTCCCTGTTTATCCACATAGGCAAGCGCATCGTTGCCTTCGCCTGTTTTCAGATAAACCAGCACTCCTTGAGGCCGTGCTTCGGCAGGTTTATGATTTCGGCTAGAGTAAGCGACATCCGCTATCTGCGGGATAATTTTCTGCAGTTCCGGTTGTTTTTCAACGGCATTTTTCCAGATTTGGTATGCATACGACGCCAGATCGACCTCGGTATCGTCTTCGCCGTCCAGTATCCCGGCTTTTTCGTTATATAAATCGGCAATACTCTGGCCGCTGTTATCGTCTTCAAAGAAGGCTTCATCGGTACCCACCACCTCGCTGTTTTCTTTGAGGCGCCGGCGCAAGCGGGAACGAAGCTGGATGATGCGGTCAACACCTTCGGCAGGAAGAAAAGTATAGCACGAAATAATGGAAGATTTCTGGCCGATGCGGCCTACGCGCTGAATGAGCCGGATAATCGCCCACGGCAGATCATAGTTTACAACAATGGAACAATCCTGGAGGTTCTGGCCTTCGCTTAAAATGTCGGTGGTAAGCAATACCCGTAATTCCTCGGCCGACGATATCTTCTTATTGTTGCTTTGGGGACTGAACCGCCATACAACAGCTGCAGGGTTGGATGATTCACCGGTAACCGCGGAGACTTTTTGTACATTAAATTGCTTAAGGTGGTCATTCAAATAACGGACCGTATCGGCAAACTGGCTGAAAACAAGGACTTTTTCCCGGGCATGCTTCTCGGCTAACAGGTTCAAGAGGGCTGAAAGTTTGGCATCATTCTTATAATCCCAGTCCCCGGCAAGGGAAATTATGTTCAGCAGGGAATGCGAATCTTTTTTTAAATGTTTCCTAAGATCATCTATAAATAAATACGCCCGGAGCCATGAAAAACGCGAATGATACTGCGTTGAAAAAAGATGGTAAACCGTCTCCGCTTTTTTTTGATATTCCTCTTCGGTGGTTAAAATATTGAAAGACCGGCCAGTCGCTTCTTTTTTAAGATCATCAAACATTCCGCTATTGGTATCATCCTCGTCTTCATCATTTATCCGGTCATCGAGAAAAACCGCATCCTGTGTACCTATCGGCACCGGTAAATTGTTTTCCAGCGCATACCTATATACGTAATTTCTCAGAATATGGCGGGAGATAGAGAGAAGAAATGCCGTGCCGCTGCTTTCCAAACGCTTGAAAAGACCGGTACGGCAGAAGCCCATCAACCGTTTCCCGGCGCGGGAAAGGTCCTGGATGGTTTCCGCCTCGTCCTGCGTCGGCGGAGAAGAAGGTTCTACCACAATATAATTGCCAAGCCCGTAACGCGGCAGAGTAAGCGCATTTATTAAATCAACAACTTTGGCACTGTATAATTTGGCGTATTGATCCGTGGCTTTTTTCTCATCGATTGCAAAACGCACGGTTTTAGGCAATCTTTGCGGGAAATAGGTTTTTGTACCATCGGAAAAAGTCAGATATTTCCTTCCGCTACCGGCCTCTGTCTACGCGTAATTCTGCTGGATAAAAGTCCGGGTTCTTCTGATAAGATACAAACGCATTAATTCGCGCCAATCGTCAGCATAATTGCTCTTTTCGAACGCAGCCAGTGAACGAACCGCACATTGATGCTGGCGCAAAAATTCCGTTTCGCCCATTTTGCTTAAAAGCGTTTCAGGGCGGATGCCGATGTCTTCATCCTCGGGAATAAAAAGACGCAACTGATTCGAAAGATCAAGAAATGATTTATTATAAGGTGTTGCCGAAAGTAAAATGCATTTGCTGCTGTTTGTCCGGATATATTCATACAGCGCCCGGTAGCGGTTACTTTCCCGGTTCCGAAAATTATGGCTTTCATCAATTATTATCAGCCGGTACCTACGCAATTCGGATAGTTCTTTTTCTACCTGTCCGATTGAAACCACCTTGGCTATAAGCCGGTACTGTTCCTGATAATCCTCCCACATCGGTATAAGATTCGGCGGACAGACAATTAACGTTTCAAATCCCAAATCGTCCTGCATTATTCTGGCGACAGCGGTGGCCATTAAAGTTTTCCCTAGACCTACCACATCACCCAATAATACACCGTTCCGCCTGTTCAAGTGATGAGCGGCTATTTTAACAGCCGCGATTTGGAACTCAAATAATTTACTGCCGATATCAAGGGGTATTCTGAATTCGGAAAGACCGGCGCGGGCCTCCTGCGAAAGATGGTAAGCCATTTTAATATAAATGCGATAAGGGGGCAAGGTTTTTTCGGTTGCCCAACTGTTTTCTATAATTTCAATTAAATTTTCCGTTATATCTATACTGAATCGGTCATCCCACCGGTCTGCAAACCATTTTGTGAGTTTGTTCGTTGCATCGGAATCCAAAACGTCGATATTCAGTTCGCCTTGACCCGCAAGACCGGGGAAGGTAAGGTTGCTGCTGCCAAGGTAACCGATTATCGGATTAATTGGGTCTTTACGGAACAAGAGGTATAGTTTTGCATGCAATGTATGGCGGACAAAAAGTTTAACAACAACTTTCTTTTCGCGCAATTGGTGGGTAAGCCTGCGGAGACCTGCTTCATCTTCGTTTGTCGGCGTACCCCAAAGGAGTTGTTTTTTAAATTCCTCCGAGAGATTCTTGCGTATTCGAACGGCTGCTGGCTGATCGATTCCTGTCTGATTTTGATGAATACTTAATAATTCCTGCAATTCTACTTGTGGCAATTTATGCATTCCTACCAGAAGGCGGCAGCATTCATTGGGTGCGCCTTTCCAATTTTCTAAAAGTGAATCTATCAATCGCCAACCACGCAGGTTAAAGTAGCCCACGCAAAAATCGGCACGTTGTGATAATTTCAGTGTCTCTTGGATGGTTGTGAGGAGATTCAGTTCTATGTTATCGAATATTCTTGGCATAGAGTATCTTTATGTTCTGGTTTTGTATTGAAATGCTAATGAGTACCGATTAGACATTTACCCACCTATGCAGGATATCTCAATTCTGTTCGGCACAGGTGCTATGGTTCTCGTTCCCTCTGAGCGTGATTCGTCCGTTCTGCTTGCAGAAAGAGGTCTCATTTAAAGTGGGCAGAAGGTGACTACTACCGGACATACTTCGTCTTTGCTGATTAAGGCTATGGGGTCCCGCTGTTCATGAATAAACCGTGAATTTTCATTCATCCCCCGGTCCGGTTTTTTGCCGTAACGGATGATGTAAAAAAATCTCGTCTTCCCCCTGTCCCAGATAGGCTTCAATGACCAACTGGTTTTCCTGAATGGCCGACGGAGGTCCTTCGGCAATTTTTTTCCCCTCATCGAGCACTGCAATGCGTTGACAAATGCGCATCATAAAACTCATGTCGTGGTCAATTAAAAGAATCGTCAAACTTTGTTTTCTGTGAATGGATTCAATCAGCAAACGAAGTTTGTTTTTTTCGGCGGGATTCATGCCGGCCGCGGGTTCATCGAGGAGAAGAAGTTTAGGCCGGGTGGCGAGAGCACGGGCCAATTCCAGACGACGCTGATCCCCATAAGAGAGTGACGTTGCCGGCTGATTGGACAGCGACCCAATCTCAACGAGTTTCAGTAATTCGAAGGCCTGCTGATAGAGTTTTTCCCGCTCCTGACAAAATGCGCGATTTCTTAATACGGTAGAAAAGAGTTTGGCTTCCAGCCCAGCTTGAAAGGCAGTGAGAACGTTTTCGAGTACAGTCAAACCGCTGAACAAACGGATATTTTGGAAAGTACGGGCAATGCCGAGACGATTGATCGCATAGGGCTGTAAATTGTTAATCCGGGTATGATCAAACGAAATCGTGCCGCTCGTGGGATGATAGATACCGGTTATTAGATTAAATACCGTCGTTTTTCCAGCACCGTTTGGCCCAATAATTCCCACGAGTTCACCGGCGGCGAGTTCAAAATTCAGATTTTGCACAGCCCCCAGGCCGCCGAAGAAAATAGAGCAGTCTTGCAGTGAGAGGAGCGGGTTGTTCATACGTTTTTTAAAAGCGATAGTCTAGATAACTCTCGATGAGCACTGGCCGGCTGATTTATCTTTTATGATAACGGTTAAATCCTCCCGAATGGCGATAGCCGGATTGCGGCCGAGCGGGCTTAAATCCAACGGCTGCCTGAGTCTGGTCAAACTCTTCCGCTGGAATTTCGGGATGTCTGACAACGGGCAACTGCATCCGGATCAGACGTTCGATATTTTTCACATCCATTCTTTGATCAGGAGTCGCAAAGGAGATCGCGCGGCCTTTCCGTCCGGCTCTGCCGGTGCGACCGATCCGGTGAACGTAATTTTCGATATCCTGCGGCAGATCATAATTGATCACCAGTTCGATGTGGGTCACATCAATACCCCGCGAGGCGATATCGGTCGCCACGAGGATGCGGTAGCGGCCGTATTTAAATCCTTCCAGGGCTTCGCGCCTTTGTCCCAGAGATTTATCTGAATGGATTTCTCCCGCCCGGTGTCCGATGTCGCGGAGTGCCCTTGTCATTTTACGCACATTATGTTTGGTGCGAATAAAGATCAGAACCGAACCATGGAATTGAGCCAGCACCTTACTTAAGAGCCGGAATTTGGCTTCCCGTTTTACAATATAGAGTTCCTGAACGACATGTTCGGCCGTTGTCCCAGAAGGGGCGATTTCAACATGAATGGGTAGTTTCATATACTTATTAACGATCTGCATAATTGCAGCCGGGATGGTAGCAGAAAAAAGCATGGTCTGGCGTTCGCGAGGCATATTTTTAAGAATTTTATCGACCTGTGCCGAAAATCCCATATCGAGCATCCGGTCGGCTTCATCTATCACGAGCATCGTCACTTTGACAAACTGGAGATTATGCCGATCCAGATGGTCAATCAGGCGTCCTGGGGTAGCAATCGTGATTTGCGGCCGACGGCGCAGGGTCTCTTCCTGCGGGCGCATCGGTGCACCGCCGATCAGACAGGCCGTTTTCATTCCGAAGGGGAGCGCAAGGATGCGTATGGCCTCATCGATCTGCAGGGCCAGTTCACGCGTCGGCGCCAGCACGACGGACATTCCGCCTTTCTGGACCAGTTGCTGAATCATGGGAATGGCAAAGGCATGTGTTTTACCGGTGCCGGTTTGGGCGATTCCGATTACGTCTTTTCCTTCCATGGCCAGTGGAATAGCCTTGCGCTGAATCGGGGTGGGTGTTTTGAATTTGATCCGTTCTAATATTTCTAAAATTTTTGGCGCTATTCCCAAACCAAAAAAATCCCCTGCCGGGGCCGGCATTCCGCTTTGCGGTGTGTTATTTTGTTGCAGCATAATTAATTATAAAAATTCCTTTAGGCTATAAGGTTATGATTCATTATATAAGATTTAATTTCATCATTCTTCTGATTTTATTTGCGATTACGTCTTTACCCCGATTCTCTTGATCATTCTGATTCCTTGTGTAATGCTGTCCCAATTCCATTCCCTGAATCCCAGCAGTCCCTGCGGTCTAAAGCGCATCAGTACGATTAACAGCAGAGCATAAATGACCATCCGAAATTCTCCAAACTGGCGTACGGCTTCCGGTAAACCCCGCAGCCATTCCGGAAGCAGGGTTAGCAAGGTTGCGGCGAGGATGCTTCCCGTAATGCTGCCCATTCCTCCGAGAATGACCATGGCTACAATTTCAAATGATTTTAAAAAGGTGAAGGAATTGGTATGGACATAACCCTGCGAATGGGCAAAGAGAAAGCCAGCGAGGCCAGCAAATACAGCGGAGATGACAAAGGCCGACGTTTTGAGACGGGTTGTATGAATTCCCAAGACGTTGGCTGCAAGTTCGTCATTGTGAATAGCGCGAAAGCCATAACCGTAAGGAGAATAGACGATCCTGCCAATGACGATTACAGTCAATACCAGGAATCCCATGATGATTGCCAGAGAGCGCAGTTCATGTTCGACCAGTACAGAAAAACCGCGCGCTCCGCCCACAAAGTCGAGATTCAGAATTACAACCCGGATAATTTCACCAAACCCGAGCGTCGCTACCGCGAGGTAATCGCCGCGCAGCCGCAACGTGGGGATACCAACCAGTAAACCGGCCAGACCAGCCAATCCCATCGCCCAGAGCAGGGCAAATATAAACAGGATCAGGCGCGCCAGCAGCGCCGTCCCCAGCCATGGTTCAAGGAGCGGTCCGCCATAGTAGGTGATCGCAGCGGAGGCATAGGCCCCGATGGCCATAAATCCGGCATGGCCGAGTGAGAATTGCCCGGTAAAGCCATTGAGTAGGTTGAGACTAACAGCGAGGATGGCGTTGATTCCAATATTGAGTAATAGCTGGTAATGATAAGCATTGATCCAGCGACTCAGGAGAAACTCCGCTGAGATCAGCAGCACTAAGATGCAGGCGGAGAATATAAATTTCTTAATCATTTCGAACCACACCTTTGTTCAGACTTTTTCCCGTTCTCCGCTACCGAGGAGTCCGGTGGGACGAATGAGCAGGATCAAGATTAAAATTATAAAAGCGATGGCATCCCGATAGGTTGAAACCGTATAGCCGACGATGAGGGTTTCAGCAAGACCGATGAATAATCCGCCGACGACGGCACCGGTGATATTTCCGATCCCCCCCAGCACGGCTGCCACAAAGGCTTTCAGACCCGGCATGATTCCCATTAAGGGTTCAATTTTAGGAATGCTGATCCCAACAAGGATTCCAGCCGCACCGGCCAAGGCGGAACCCACAGCGAAGGTGAAGGCGATGATGCGGTCGGGATGAATTCCCATGAGCTGGGCTGCATCCAAATTAAAAGCGACGGCGCGCATGGCTTTACCCATGCGAGTATGATGAATCGTCCACCATAGACATAGAAGCAAGAGTCCGGTTACGGCTAAGATCAGGATTTGAATATTTGTAATCACCAATCCGCCCCATTGCCAAAGCGTTGCGACCTGAATTAAGGGCGGAAAGAGTTTGGGATCCGGACCAAAGACGACTTGTCCGCCAAATTCCAAAAAAAGAGAAATACCGATGGCGGTGATCAGAAGAGAAAGACGCGGGGCCTGGCGCAGGGGACGGTAAGCGATGCGCTCAATCAGAAGTCCTGCGAGCGTTGAGACGGCGACTGAGATTAAGAAGACAGAAATAAAGCCGAAGGTCGAGGATTGTTCATGAACATGAAGAGCATGGGCGGCATAATAGCCGGTAATGGCCGAGAGCATGTATAGATCACCATGGGCAAAATTAATCATTTTCAATATCCCGTAGACCATGGTGTAGCCGAGGGCAATCAGGGCATAGATGCTCCCCAGGGCAAGGCCGTTAATGATTTGCTGGAAAAATTCTTGCACGCGTAGTTAGGGAGACGCGGGTTTGATCCTTTAGCGTTTCCCTGTGTGGATACTTTTTAATCCCGGAGCCAGAAAACTTAATCCGGGGATACGGTTTGGTGGTATTTAAATTCCCCGTTTTCAATTTTCATCACAACGAGATCTTTTTTAGCATTGCGTTTTTCGTCCAATGTGATGGTTCCTGAAACTCCGAGAAAATTTTTGGTTTGGGAAAGGGCATCGCGAACGACGGGGCCATCGGTGGTTGCCGCACGCCGTATGGCGTCAAATAAGATCATTGCCGCATCATATCCTAAGACAGCCATCGCATCAGCTGTTTTTCCGTAGCGGCTCTGAAATTTTTCGATAAAATTCCGAACTTTGGAATCCTGAACATCGGCGGAGTAATGATTTGAGAAATAAGCCCCTTCAACTGCAGTTCCTCCAATTTCAATGGTTTTATCCGAGTCCCAGCCGTCTCCGCCAAGGAAGGGGCCCTGGTATCCCAATTCGCGGGCCTGCCGACAGATCAAACCTACTTCAGTGTAATAGCCGGGAAGGAAAATGGCTTCCGGCTTCTCTGCCTTGAGCGAAGTCATTTGAGCACGAAAATCAACATCGCCTTCAGAATAGGATTCTTTTTTGATAATCGTTCCACCCAAAGATGTAAAGGTATTAACAAAGAACTGGGAGAGTCCGACACTGTAGTCGTTCTTGATATCGGTGAGAACGGCGATTTTCCGGAAATTTAAGTTTTGATAAGCAAATTTGGCCATACTCTCACCCTGAAAAGGGTCAATAAAACAAATCCGGAAAATATAATCTCCCACTTCAGTCACTTTGGGATTGGTCGAGGCCGGGGAAATCATGGGAATTCTAGAACGCTGGCACTCCGGGGCCCCGGCTAAACTGCGACTGCTTGCCACTTCACCCAAGACCGCAACAACCTTGTCCTGCTGGATGAGTTTTAGAACGGCGTTGCGGGCTTCCTCGGGCTTGCTTTGGTCATCTTCTGTAATAATTTTAACCGGTTTTCCTAAAATCCCGCCGGACTGGTTGATTTCTTCGGTCGCCAGCATAATTCCTTGATGAGTGGATTGACCAAAGGTTGCAGTATTACCGGTGAGTGAGCCGTATTCCCCGATCAGAATTACATTTTCTTTTTTGGAACAAGAGAAAAAAAAGGCAGTCAGAAGGATTAAACCAGTTAATAATCGCATGGATCTCCTCCGAATCAGTGTGAATACAAAATTCAATTCAGCAAGAAAAATAGCTTACGAAGAAAATAATACTTTTGTAAGGATTTCGAAAATAAAATTTTAAAATGTCTGAGCGGAGGATATAAAAGAAAGAGCAATCAAAGCGGTCTGAAGAAATCTAACCGTTCAGTATGAAGAGCTGTTACATCCATCCCCAATATTCAAATTTTATTCCGGGCAAGCTGAAGGTTCGCTTTTCCGGGGGCAGGGAGGTCAGGAGCTCACGGGCGCGGCGTCCAATCGCGGTGGCCGCCAGTTCGGCGTTCCTTTCTCCAATTTTTGCCGAGGCGTGGATGCGCGGGTCCAGTCCCTTGATTCCATCTGGGGGTTTCATGTCAGGAGCCAAGGGGCCTTCCCCCAATTCGGACAGATCGACGAGGGATGGATGAAAAAACAACATACTCGAACTTTCCCACTTGGCCGCATGGTCGGAGTCCGATTCCGCGCAACGACTGAGACTGATTTCCCAGAGGCCTTCCCCGGCTATTTCTCCGCCGGCCACAACCGGGGCCAGCGCATTATTGATCATTTCAATCTGACTCTGCATATTATGACCGCTCACTCCGAGGATGACCCGAATTCCCGTTTTCTGAAATCGTGTAAATAAGCGGCTCAAGAGGGGTTCCATGAGTTCCCGTCCCAGTCCGTCATAAAAATAAACCGGCGGAAAAACTACACCCCCGAAACGCTCTGCACATTTTACGAGAATGGCGTGGGCTTTGAGACAATCGGTGCCCAGGGGAAGATGCTTCCCGTGCCATTCGATCAGGCCAAAGGGGACATAAATTACCGGAAATTGACGGAGGGCCTCTTCCAATTGACGCGGTCGCAGGAACTGGATTTGTACTTCAGGTGAGAGTTCATTATTCATTTGAGATCATTGAAGAGAATGCGGTCTACTTTAGCCCAAAAATTTTTTGAAAGACGGTCTTGCGCCGTTCAAATTTTATTTCGAGTAATTTTTCCAACTCTTCATTATCAAAATAGATGCCTATGCACTCGGAACACTTATCGACCTCAATTCCCTCCAATTTAACAATTTGCATTTCTGCCCCACATTTGGGGCAGTGCATAAAGTGGAGTTTTTTTCTCGCTTCTTTTTCTTCCGTTAATTGGATTTTCTTCAGTTTTCCACGGTACTCCTTAAGTTTTTCGTGGTCGCGCTTTCTGAAATAGTCTTCTATCTCTTTATTCTCTAACATGGATTCCTCCTGTGGGGAGATGGTGTTTTTAATTAAAGAAAAAAAATAAAAATTAATTACAGAAAATACCAAAAAAAATAGGACTAGCATAGCCGTATGCAGTGACTTGAAAATCAATTGTGACCATTTTTATTTGACTGTTTTTTGAAATTAGAATACCTTAAAATAAGGAAGGTTTTTATGCATTTTTCCATTCAGCTATTGGCTTTTTTCCTGATCACACTGCGGATGGCATCGGCCGGCGTTATTACCGATCTCATCCAGCAGGCCCAACCGGGAGATACGGTTTTTATACCGGCCGGAATTTTTTCGGATACGGTCAGTCTTCCGGATGGAGTGAATCTGTTTGGAGCGGGTCCGGATTCGACTATTTTGACGAATTCCAAAATCATTTTGGAAGGAACGTCCCTGGTCAAAAATTTGTGGATGAGAGAAACAGAAACCGGTTTTGTTATTATGAATTCAGGTTCTCTGATTAAAAATTGCATCATCAGTTCGGTGAGTGTAGATGCCGTCACTGCAGCCACCTTTAGCGCCGTGATGCTGGTCAATACAACCTTTGTCAACAATCGCGGGAATCTGGTCCGAACCAAGGGCGGAGCGACCACCCTGATCAACAATATTTTCGGTTTTAACAGCGGCTGGTTTGCCACGGGGGATTTGTATGATTCCATCGCCTATTGTGATTTTTGGCAGAATAGTCAACAACCTCTTGATTTTGTTCCGGATAGTCTTTCCGAGCATGATAATTTATACTTAGACCCGCTGTTTCAAGATACGGTTAACTTTAAGTTGTCTTCTTTTTCATTACTGATCGACCGCGGGGCACCTTATCTTAAGGATCGTGACCAAACGGTTTCGGACTTAGGTGCCTTTGGGGGAATGGACAGCGATGATTTAATTTCCATTTCGCGGTCTCAACATAATCCGGCTCACACCCTTGACTGGGAGATTCATCCTCACCCGCTTCTGGCCAACGGAGGCATCCATATCAAGATAGCCCTCGCGGTTTCTCCTCAAACTCCAGTTTTATTTTCGCTGCTTAATCTCAATGGAAAAGAACTTCGCCGCTGGCGAGAAAAAGTTATATCCGGTTTTGTTAAACTGGACTGGGATGGCAAAGATTTTTATGGAAAAGGATTGGGCTCAGGAGTTTTTCTATTTAGAGTGGAGGCTGTGGGAACCCACTTGCTTAAAACAATCGTTTATTTAAAATAATCCTAAAATTAGCGATGGAACTTGCCAAATCACCGCTCCTCTGATCCAGCCAAAGTTATGTTTCTTTTTCTTCGTCTTTGATTCTTTTCCGCTCCAGAATTTTTGATAACCCTCTGCTCAAGCCAAACGCTGAAAGAACATAGAGAAAGGGCATTGCCGGGAAACGAAAACGTTCGAAACCAGCAGGGACGCCTAGGATCAGTAAGTAAGCGATCGGCAGGAGCATCCAAACCAGCGGAAGAACCCATTTCTGCCTGAATAAATCATAAGCTGCTTTAGTCATGCCGGCATAGTGGAACAGCAGCCAAACGAGATTAAAGAAGAAGAGTAGAAAATATGTTGTATCTATTTTTGATAAAAAAATGGGAAAAACTTTCAGCAGGCCCTGCGTCAAAATCAGATCACGCAGGCCTAAATTCCGATGTAAGAGTCCATGAAAAAAGTAAAAATCGCGAGTGTTGGTATCCACCAGACTGAACAAGAGGCCCCGGGTGTGAATAGAGAGATAGCGAAGGGGTGAAGAAAAAACTTTTTGAAGAGCAAGTTTTTGATAGCATTGAGCGAGCTGCGCTTGATTGGGAGAAGTGCCCGCGAGGTACGGAGAAGATCGGTAAATTGCAGAATTTTTTGTAAAAAACAAGCTTTCTGCTTCGGCCTGTAATAAATTTGTAGCCGTTTCTGAATCTATATTGTCTTCCGCTGATTTAAGATGAGCCGCATTGACGAGAAGTAGATTGATTCCTTGGATGGCAGATAAGTTGGCGACCCCAAAAACCAATTTGTTCCGGATGAGCCACGGCATCAGAGTGAACGAAAAACCAAGCGTATAGATTAAAATTTTTTGTAAGCGGGATTTGCGATTTTCTCTGGAGGTCATCCAAAAAAGGATAGAAGCAGGCAGAAAAAAGTACAGGGCCAGGGGGCGACAGAGAGTCGTCAGGCCCAACAAGATCCCCGCACAAATCCATTGAATCAGAGTTTGCTGCTGATAAACAGATTTGATCAGAAGAAAAATCGAGGATAGAAAGAGAAAAGTGAAGAGCGATTCGGTGAGAAGACAATACGTGCGGATGAGGGCAGACGGGTCGAGGGCAAAAAAAAGACCGGCCGTCAATCCGACCGGTTGGCTAAAAAGCCGAGTTCCGATTTTTAGAATCAAGACTGAACTAAGGGAATTGATGATCCCTTGCGCGATGGGAATAATCCAGAGGCTGCCGCCACTGATGGTCAGTAAGGAGGCCAAGAAGAGCGGATAGACCGGTGTACGGATGTTGTCCGGATGATATGGCGGGAATTCAGATTGAGAGAAAACACCTTCTTTGCGAAGGTTCTCAGCAAGATGGAAATATCCCCAAGAATCCGGATCGTATAAAACAAGATGGATATCGGCAATAAAAAAAAGCCCGAAGACTATTTTGGGCAGAATCGAAACCAGAAAAACAAGGACTGATGGGCTGAGAGAGACAGCGATCAATGGATTGCTGCGGTCCATTCATTCTTCGATTTTAAAACTAAACTGGCTTAGCGGCCGGCTGGGCGGATGCGGGCTTCTTCGATTTGATCTTTAAGGCGGCGAGACGTTTCTTTTGATTTTCTTTGCGTCGTTTTTGTCTGAGACGGTTTTGGTGTTGATTCCGCCGGCGTTTAGATTTTGAACGAGCCATAATAGTTCTCCTTTAAAAAAAATATGTTTTAAAATGAATCGTGTTTGAGAATCAATATTCCCCAGGAGCAAGAAGCCAAGAAACCGATATTCTGAAAAGTAAAATTAGACGAGAAAGAGAGCAAAAAAATATAACGGAAAAAATAATTTTAGCGTTGAGCTGTTTCCGACAACGGTTCAAGAAGCGGGTTGCGTCAAAGATGCGAAAGGCAGGACATGGCAACGGGGCGGATGCATCCGGTGCCAATCCGTCCATCTAGGATTGAGGAAATTTATGGCGCCCGCTGTTCTTTACGGATTTCAGTAGGGCTGATAATTCCAGCAGAGATTATAAGCTTCATGGCTTCCTCGGTTGTCCAACCCGTTTTTCGGATGTCTGTTTCTTTCACCAGCGCTACAAATCCTGAAGTCGGGTTCGGTGTTGTCGGAACATAGACTTTTAGAAATTTTTCTTTTGTAGAGGGGTCATTTATTTCGCCTGTGACGAATCCGGGGTTCCATGTACCGTCTTTAAAGAAATTTGCAAGGACAGGATACTTAAAGGATTGTTTTTCAGGCAGAGAAAAGGAAGACGAGATTTGTTTGCCGAGTTGATAAGTCCATTTGACGATGGGGATGCGTTCCGTAATTCGTTCGATTAAGTTGAAAAAGTATCGTCCGATTGCATTGCGGGCAATCACTCCAACCAGATACAAGACCAGCAGAAAAATCAAGAGCCCTTCACCGGGGACTGTAAATCCGATGTGTTCTTTCAGTAAGATAACAATTTTGCGGTCAATGGTAAGGTATATAAATTTCAAAGTAAGATAAGTAATCCAAATCGGAACCAACGCGAGGAGTCCGGCGATAATATATTTTTTAGTATGCTTGAAGAAAGTTTTCATATGTTCCTTTACAAGAGATTGTTTTAAGGTGTTTTATTTTTATGTTTATCGGGGATTGCCAGCGAGGCTAAAATGGAAGTCAGCAGAATTCCGGCAACAATCAGTAGCGCAATGCCTGTGGATATTTTATAAAGGTCTGCGACGATCATTTTAAAACCAACAAAGATTAAAATTAAAGATAACCCATAACTTAAGAAACGGAAATAGGGCATGATCCCCGCCAGCGCAAAATAAAGTGAACGGAGACCCAGAATGGCAAAGACATTAGAACTGTAAACAAGAAAAGGATCCAGCGTAATTGCGAGAATCGCCGGAACGGAATCCAGGGCAAACATAAAATCGGTTGTGGTAATCACCAATAACACAACGAAGAGGGGGGTTGCCCAGCGACGGCTGTCCCGCATGATAAAAAAGTTAGCCTCTTCATATCCGGGCGTGATGGGCATGAAGCGACGGAATAATTTCAAGACTGGATTTTTTTCCGGCTGAATTTCTGTGTCTTTTTGGATCATGAGTTTGATGCCCGTAAACACGAGGAAGGCGCCAAATAAATAGATGAGCCAGTGAAAAGACTCAATCAATGATACGCCAATAAAAATCAGGGCAACGCGCATGATAATCGTCCCGACAATTCCCCAAAAGAGGGCCTTGTGCTGAAATGG
>Ga0247727_10009626_pt1 | contig 17414 bp, 16 predicted proteins | sample WisWelCaveWW1625_FD_202498 | JGI IMG/M metagenome (GOLD analysis project Ga0247727, IMG submission 202498) | Biofilm microbial communities from Wishing Well Cave, Virginia, United States - WW16-25 | ecosystem: Environmental > Aquatic > Deep subsurface > Groundwater > Cave microbial mat | place...
CCCGAGCCCGTCAACGGCTGGGTGCGCAAGTGCGACGTGGACGACCACCTGGACCGCCACCTGCCGATACCTACACAGGTGGTCTCCAACGAAGAGTTTTACCCGCTGCCGCAGACCCGCCAGCAAGCCGCCGTCGAGCACCATCTCCTCGAAATGGCCGGACGCAACGCCAGGCGCCTGGGCGTCGACCGCCGGCAATTTCTGCGCAGCGCCTGCGGCATGGCCACCGCGTTCGCCGCGATGAACCAGGTCTTCGGCGACTTCTTCACCGTCCACGCCGCCGAGACCCTCGACCCGGCGGCGGCCGAGGAAGCCAAGACCGGCTACTTCATCTTCGACATCCAGACCCACCACGTGAAGGCCACGCCGTTTCCGCTCCAGAATCTGGTGTTGGAACTTCGCAAGGGCGGCGCGGCGCTGAATCCCGCCCTGCGCGGCCGCGCGCCGCAGATGGAGGACGTCTACCTCGAGAACTACGTCAAGGAAGTCTTCCTCGACAGCGACACCGACATGGCCGTGATCAGCGGCGTGCCGGCCCTTACCGATGAGGAAAACATACTGCCGCCGGACCAGATGGCGCGCACCCGCGAGCTGGTCAACAAGATCACCCGCTCCCGCCGCGTCGTCGCCCACGGGCTGCTGTCGCCCGACCTCGGCGCCGTCAACCGCGAGCGCATGCAGATGCAGGCCGAAAAGCTCAAGCTCGAGGCCTGGAAGGTCTACACCGGCCAGGGCCTCGGCGCCAACAAAGACGGCTGGTGGCTCGACGACGAGAAGATCACGTACCCGAGCCTGGAGTACTCGCGCAAGCTCAAGATCAAGAACATCTGCACGCACAAGGGCCTGGCCCTGGGCCTGTTCAACGAGGAGCACTGCCACCCCAGGGACCTGGCGAAAGTGTCGAAGGATTTCCCCGACTTCAACTTTCTCGTTTACCACTCGGGGCTTAAAGCGGTCGAGGCCGCCCTGCCCGCGGCCGCCGACGGCTTCAAGAAGGACCCCCGCGTGCCCTGGGTGAGCGACCTGTGCGAGATGCGCAAGAAGAACCCGCACATGAAGAACGTCTACATGGAGCTCGGCTCGACGTTCGGCATGATGGCGGTGACGCAGCCGCTGTTGTGCTGCCACGTGCTGGGCATGATTATCGACGCCTTCGGGGCGGACCACGTGCTGTGGGGCACCGACTCGGTCTGGTGGGGCTCGCCGCAGTGGCAGATCGAGGCTCTCAGGCGCATCGAGATGCCCGCCGCGCTCATGAAGCAGTTCGGCTATAAGCCGCTGACCACCGACGTCAAGCGGCAGATCAACGCCGCGCGGCTCTACGGCGTCGATCCCAAGGCCAAGCGCAACCCGGTTCCCGGCGACTACATCGACGAGTTGAAGAAACTCTACCGGCAGGCGGCCAACCCCGCGCGCAGCAATACCCAGTACGGCTGGGTGGCGGCCTAGCGTTCCACAAGCTCGTTCCACCGCTCGCGCACGAACTCGGGCGAAGCGCATTTTTCGAAGGCCCGGCGGGCGAGGTCCGGCCGGCCCCTCCGCCGATAGGCAAGGCCTAGGGCGTAGTAGTTGTCAGGCTCCGCCGCGCCCCCGGCTATCGCCCGCCGCAGCCGCAGCACCGCTTCGCCGGCGTCGCCCAGCTCCAGCGCGATCTTCCCCAGCGTAGCCTGCGCCTCGCTCTGAAACGGATCCTCGAGCCGATCGATGGCGCCCAGCAGATAACCGCGAGCCGGCGCGAAGTGGTTCAGAAAATAGAGACTCGTCCCCAGGCCGTACAACGTCCGGGGATCTTCCGCCGGCGCGCGGGCAAAGGCGTCGCGCGCTTTTTCCCACCGCTCGTTGCGCAGAGCCACCAGACCCCTCCGCAACTGTCGGGTTGACGCCCCTCGCGCCGCGGGTGGAATCTCCGCGCTGCCCACCGGCTCGGCCGGCGCCTCCACTCGCCCCTGGTGTCTCTCCTCGACCGCCAGCAGCAGCCGCCCCAGCAGCCACGGCGCGAACGGGATATCGCCGCGCAGAATCTGTCCGGCCTCTTCGTCGCCGCCGAGCCGGAGCAGGCAGAGCGCCAGCAGCCCCCGCGCCTGCGCGTTGTCGCGCGACGCCAGCGCAACCGCCGCGCGAGCCTCTTCCAGGCGCCCGGCGTCGTAAAGGACGCGCGCCTCGAACAGCGGCCCCGCCCGCGCTCCCCGCACCGCGTCGCCGGCCTCGTCGAACTTGCCCAGCTCGGCGAGCGCCACGCCCCGCCACAGCCGAGCCCCCCGCGCCGCCGGATCGAGCCTTACTACGCGCTGATACAGAGCCGCCGCTTTCCGGCTGGCGCCCCGCTCGTGGTATCGTTGCGCCACGGCGAACAACCGCCAGGCGCGAAGCCGGTTCGCGAGCACGCTCTCAGTCTACAATGACCGTTGTGGCCCTCTCGGGTGAAGTTCGCCGCCGCGCCGCTCGCGTCAAGCTCCTGCTGCTCGACGTCGACGGCGTTCTCACCGACGGCCGCCTCCACTACACAGCCGGGCCGGGCGCGGAATTGATCGAGACCAAGGCGTTCGATTCCCAAGACGGCATCGCACTGCAATGGGCCGCTGCCGCGGGAATCGCGACCGGTGTCATCAGCGGGCGCGACTCTCCGGCCGCCGCCCTCCGCGCCCGACAGTGCCGCATGAATTACGTTCGCCAAGGTCATCTCGAAAAGCTTCCGGTTTACGAAACGATTCTTGCCGAGGCCTCCGTCGCCGACAAGGAAGTCGCCTACATGGGCGACGATCTGACCGACGCGCCGATCCTGGCGCGCGTGGGGCTCGCCGCGGCGCCCGCCAACGCGCGGCCGGAGATCCGGCGCATCGTCCATTTGGCGACCAGGGCCGCGGGCGGCGCGGGCGCGGTGCGAGAGTTGATCGAGGTCATCCTGCGGGCGCAGGGCAAGTGGCGAAACGTTCTGCAGAACTACGGGCTATGAAACCGAAGCCGCCCAAGACGGCGACCGTCGCAGCCGCCGGGCCCGAAGCCTCGCGGCGCTTCGATCTGCTCTACGCCGCCGCCGTGGTCCTCGCCGGCTTCGCCATCTACTGGCGCACCCTCGCCGGCCCCTTCCTGTTCGACGACGCCGACTTACTCGAGGTCACCAGCGCCGTCCGCAACAAGAATCTCTGGATCATCCTGACCGGCCCGCGCCCCCTGCTGATACTCTCCTTCGCCTTCAACCATTGGCTGACCGGCTGGAACCCGTTCTACTTCCACCTGGTCAGCATCCTGCTCCACGTGCTCAACACGTTGATCCTGTGGCGAGTCGCGCGGCTGATCTGTGACTCCGCAGGCCTGGCCGCCTGGCTCGCGCCCGCCGCCCGCCGCCTGATCGCCGTCGTCGCGCCGCTCGCCTTTCTGGCGCACCCCATCCAAACCGAGTCGGCCGGCTACATCTCCAGCCGCTCGGAGCTGCTGGCGGCGACCTTCTACCTCCTCGGGATGCTGCTCTTTCTGTCTTCCTGGCGCGAGAAGCGCCGCTGGACTACCGCCGTGCTCCTGGCATTCCTCTACGGTTGCGCGGTGTCGAGCAAGCAGCACGCCCTGACGCTCCCCGGCGCTATCCTGCTCCTCGACTACTTGTTTCTCGCCGCCCAGGACCGGCGGCGTCTGGCCCGCAACTGGCCGACCTACGCGCTGCTCGGCGCCGAGATGGCCCTCGGCGGGGTCGTCGTCGTCGGCGCCGTGCTGAACGTCCCCTCCGCTGGCTTCTCTCTCCAGGAGGTCACCTGGAAAGTCTACCTCTTCACGCAGTTTCGAATGTATTGCTTGTATGCTATCATGCTCATCCTGCCGCTCGGCCTCAACGCCGATCACCACATCCTGCCCTCGCGCACCCTGCTCGATCATGGCGCGGGATTCGCGCTGGCCGGAATCCTCGCCGTGCTGGCGGCAACGATTTACTGGCGGCGCCGTCACGCGCTCGTCTGCTTCGGCGTCCTGTTCTTCTTCTTGACCCTGTTTCCTACCTCCAGCTTCTACCCGCTGCTCGACTACGCTGCCGAGCGGCGGCTCTACCTGCCCTCCATCGGGTTCTTTCTGGCGGCGCTGGCTCTGGCCGTCGAGCGCCTGCGATCCCTGGGCGCCCTCCGCGTCGGGCTCGGCTTGTTGCTGATGGCCTGCGCCGTCGCTGCCTATGTGCGCAACCGGGTGTGGGAAGACGGTCTGGCGCTGTGGCAGGACGCCGCCCAGAAATCCCCCGCCAAGTGGCGCGCCCACAACAACCTCGGCTTCGAGTACGCCCAGCGCGGCCGCTTCGCCGAGGCCGAGCAAGCGTTTCGGCGCGCCGCCGAGCTGGTTCCCCAGAAATCCCGAAGCCACGCCGAGATCCTCTCCAGCCTCGGCTCGACCTACGCCAACCGCCGCCTGTACGCTGAAGCCGCCGCTACCTACCAGATCGCCCTAAAGATCAACCCCGACATCCCCACCCTGTGGACCAACCTCGCCATCGCCGAGGTCCGCCTCAACCGCCCGGAAGGCTGGGACCATTTCCGCCACGCCATCCGCATGAACCACATGGCCTGGGAGCCCTACTTCGCCCGCGGCAATCTCTACGTCGAGCTGGGCCGCTACGAGGAGGCCATCCGCGACTACCAGCGTGTCCTCTACCTCAACAAGGAGCACGCCGACGCCCAGAACAATCTGCGCGCCGCCCGGGGCTTGCAGGGGCAGAAGAAACCGTGACGCGTGCCCCCGAGCCGCGCCCTATGTCACACCGCGCGCCCCTTCTCATTCCGAGCGCAGCGAGGAACCTGCTGTCTCCGCCGGCGCCCCGAGCCGCCCCGCCGCCCGGATCCTCCCCCAAGTCTCGTCTTCCAATCTCGGTCCCGCCAGCCTTGTCATTCCGAGCGCAGCGAGGAATCTGCTGTCTCCGCCGCCACGCCCAGACGCGCCGCCGCGGCGCGGATCTTACGCCAGGTGTCGTCCTCGATCTCGATGCCGTCGCGCAGGCGTTTACGTTTCTGTTCGTGCTCGACCTCGCCGGGCACGCGGATGCGGTCGGCCCCCGGCGCGAGCGGCGAGCTCTTGACGTACTCGACGAGCGCGGCCACCTGTTTGGGGAACTCCTCGGCCGCGCCGAAGGCCTCCGGGTTGATGGCCTGCAAGTAGACGCCGTTGCCTCGGACGGGCTGATCGGCGCGGCTGCAGCCCGCTCCGCCCAGCGCGCCCGAAAGTATGTCGATCATCAACGCCAGGCCGAAGCCCTTGTGCCCGGCGGCGCCGCCGAGGGGCGTCAGGCTCCCCGGCGGGTTCGAGTAGAGGTCGGCCGGGTCGGTCGACGGCCTTCCGGCGGCGTCTTGGATCCAGCCCTCCGGCAGCCGCTCGCCGCGCGCCCGCTTCACGCGCACTTTGCCCTCGGCCACGACGCTCGACGTCATGTCGAGGACGATCGGGAAGTCCTTGCCGCCCGGAACCGCGATCGCGATCGGGCTCGGCGACAGGCGCCGCGCCACGCCCCCGAACGGCGCCATGTTCTGCCCGCCGCCGTGGTTATTCGTAGTTACTATGCCGGCCATGCCGCGCTCGAGCGCTTGCGCCGCGTACTCCCCGAGCCGCCCGATGTGTCCGCTGCGGTGCAGCTGGACCGCCGCCACGCCCCCGCGCGCGGCCTTCTCGATCGCCGCCTCCATGGCGAAGCGCGCCGCCACCTGGCCGAATTGCCACTCGCCGTCGACCACCGCGGTGTTGGCGGTCTCCCGCTCCACGCGCGGCCGCGCCGTGGCGTTGATCCGCCCGTCCTCGACCATCTCGATGTATTGCGCGACGCGGATCACCCCGTGGGAGTCGTGGCCCATCAGGTTCGCCTCCACCAGCGACTCGGCCACCCGCCGGGCCACCTCCGCCGGCGCCCCTAGCGCCCGAAAGATCCCGTGGCACAGCTCGATCAGCTCTTCTGGTTTGAGGATTGGCATCGCAGCGGTGACTCCCGTATCTATGGTAATATGGGTCGCTGTATGAAAACCACCATCGACCTGCCCGACCATCTGCTGATCGCCGCCAAGAAGCGCGCCGCCGAGACCCGCAGCACGCTCCGCGAGCTGGTCACGCGCGGCCTGCGCCGCGAGATGCATGAGCCTCGCCGCCCGCGGCGCCGGCCCATACGCTGGATTTCGGTCCCTCTCGGCTTGCCGCCAAAGCTGGACCTGTCCAGTCGCGAGAAGATGTGGGAGTGGTTCGAGAGCGAGCGGTGATCGCAATCGACACCAATCTGCTGGTTTATGCGCTCGATGCGCAGGCGCCGGAGCGGAGCGCCGCTCGTCGCGCCATCGAGATCGCCCGCAGCGATCCCCGCGGTTGGGGCATCGCTCTGCCCTCGATCGCCGAATTCTGGCGCGTCGTCACGCATCCGTCGGCCAAGACCAAGGCCTCGACCCCCCAGGCCGCCATCGAATTCCTGCGCCTGCTGACGGAAGACGGCGCCGCGGTCTGGGCCTTGTCCGCCGCGTCCTGGGATCGGCTGCTGCGGATGGCTGTGGCTCTGCGGGTTCGAGGCCGGCGGATCTACGATCTGCACATTGCCCTGGCTGCCCTGGAAAACGGCGCCACCGAAATCTGGACTCACGACCGCAACTTTCAGTCCTCGCCTGGCCTCGCGGTCCGCGATCCGCTCTAGCGCGCTGTCCCGCGTAAGAGTCTACAGCCATCGCTCCCTACGGTCGCGGCTCAGTAACGGCTTCCGAGCCGCGACCGCAGGGAGCGGTTGTCAAATCTAAAGCGGGACACCGCTCTAGCTCCCCGCGCGCACCCACGCCGGTCGAGTTACGGCGCGCGCTGCGGGCCACCGGCCGCCAGACCGTTCACCACGGCGATCAGCGCGCCCATGCTCGTCGGCGCGCTGCTGGGCTTGGGCGAGCTCTTCAAACCGCCGATCCGTGCGGGCCTGCGCTTCGGCCAGGGCGGGTCGAAATCCAGAAGCGGGCGGAGCAGCGAATCGCATATGCTCAGGCGCCGGCCACGCGCTCAAAAAAAAGCCCGCGTAGCCAAGGGCGGTCTTCTCAAGCTGCGCGCCATCGAGTGCCGCCTGGTCTTGAGCGATCTCTACGAGAAGGTGGAGCTGGCTACTTCCCCGCCGCCATCCGGCGCTTGATTTCCTCGAACCACTCCAGCACGACGTGCAACTGGGCGGTGGAGGCGGCCGAAGTTTCCTCCCCTTCGCCGGCGCTCGTCCGGATCATCAGGAAGCGCTTGCCGTCGGCCGAGACGTCCCAGCCTGCGGAGACATAGCGGTCCTCGAACAACGGCTTTGGGACGCCGGCGCGGAAGGTGGGCCCGGATTCGATGTCGACTGCCATCACCTGACCCCCGGCGGCTCTCGAACGATAGAAAAGCTCGCGGCCGCTGCGGGCCCAGCGCGGGTCGAGGCCGCCGGTGGTCGAAACCTGCCACTTGCCCGCCGTCCGAGGCTTGCCGTCAGGCCCCGGGGCGGCCTGAACATAAACCTGTAGGGGCGTCGATTCGGTATAAGCGACCCACCGGCCGTCCGGCGAGAATTGGGCGTATTGAACGCTGAACTGTGTATCAATGTAAGGAGCGGGCTTGCGCTGGCCCTCCAGCGGAAGAACCCAGATGTTTCGCGCGCCGGGCGTGCCGGCATTGTAAAGCAGCATCTTGCCGTCGGGCGACCAGGACCAGGGGAGGCCGACTTGTGTTACCGAGGCGAGGGTTTCGGCCGCGCCGCTGCCGTCGGCCGGCGTCCAGGAGATGCCGTTTTTTCCCTGGGCGATCGAAAGGAAGGTGACGCGCTTGCCGTCCGGCGTCCAGATCGGGAACCGATTGTGCCCCTGAAACGTGAGGCGGGTCCGGGCGCCGCCCGCCAGGTCGTGGACCCAGACGTCACTCGGTTGGTCCACGCTCGGCGAGCCGATGAAGACGGCGATACGCTGGCCGTCCGGGGAGAGGTGTGGGTAGAAGTAAGGATGCGGCGGGGCCGGGATGGGCTCCGCCTTTCCCTGACGGTCCACCCAGACCATCGGGCGAGAGGCCTCGGTCTGCGCCGAGCCGGGCGCGTACACCAGCGCCCCGGTGTCGGAGAAGCCGAAATCCGCCCTGCCGGAGGACGAGAGGCCGGAGACGCCTTCCAGAACCGGCGCCGCCTGCCCGGTGACCTGCATGGTCCTCAGGTTGAACGGGACAGCGAACATCGATCCGGCGCGCCAGTAGACCAGGTGGCCTTCCTGGCTCGCGAGGCCGTTGGTCGGCACGTAGCGGGCCTGGCCGGCGCCTTCCACGAGCACGCGCTGCTCGCCGGTCTTGAGGGAAAGCAGCATGATGCGCGCATCACTGATGTTCCCGCCTGCGCCGGCGGTGAAGATCACCGCCTGGCCGCCAGGCAGAATCTGCGGCAAGCGGTGGCTGTTCTCGCCTCTTTTCTCATCCGGCTCGGTGAGAAGCTCCGGCTTGCCGCCGGCGGCCGAGACGCGCGACAGGCCCCCGCGCGGGGCCAGCGGAACGATGATGGTGCCGTCGGCGCCCCAACTTCCTCCCAGGCCGCCCGAGGGGCCCGTTCCCTCGATATCGCAGAGGGCGAGTGCGGAGCCGCCGATCACCGGGATCTTCTTCAGCTTGCGCTCCTGGCGGGCGTGGAACGCCAGCCAGCGGCCGTCGGGGGAGAAGAAGTGCCCGAAGCTGTTCTCGGTTCCGGGCAGAGGCTTGACCTCGAACTCGTTCATCTGGCGGATGTGGATCTGAAAGTTCGCCCCGGCGGTGAACGCCAGCCAGAGTCCCATCGGGCGAGAGGGCCGGCACGAAGGCTCTTAGCGGCACGTTCGTCGACAGGCGGGTGACGGGCCGCGGCGTGGGCGCCGGGACTCGTAGCAGCATCCACCCGGCCACGGCGGCGAGCGCGGTGGTGAGGGCCGCAACCGCCCACGGAATCCGGGCGCGCGGTTTCTGAGCCGGGGCGCCCTCCGGGCCCGTCAGCGAGCGGTCCGGCTGCTCCTCCGTCCCGATCCAGGCGTCGCCGAGGTCGCGCAGCCGCTTGGCGGGATCCTTCTCCAGGCACAGCTTCAGCAGGCGCCGGACGTTGGGCGGCGTTTCGGCCGGCAGCTTCGCCCAGTCCGGCTCGTTCTTGAGAATGGCCGCCAGGCAATCGGAAACGCTCTCGCCGCCAAAGGCCTGGCGGCCGGTGAGCATTTCGTAGAGCACGCAGCCAAAAGACCACACGTCGGTGCGCCGGTCGAGCCGCTTGCCCCGCGCCTGCTCCGGCGACATGTACGCAGCAGTACCCAGGATGGTCCCCATGCGGGTGGCCATCACGCTCACGGTCGGCGAGTTGGGGCTGGCTTCCGCGCCGCCTTCGTCGGCCAGGGCCTTGGCAAGGCCGAAGTCGAGGACTTTGACTCTGCCCTCGGCGGTGATCCTGACGTTGGCCGGTTTCAGGTCGCGATGGACGATGCCCTTGCCGTGGGCTTCCTCCAGGGCGGCCATGATCTGCGTCGCCACCTCCATGGCTGCCGCGGCCGCCAGAGGTCCTTCGAGCGTACGTCCCGGCACGTACTCCAGCACCAGGAAACGCTGCCCCTCGGCTTCCTCCAGCCCATAGATACTGGCAATGTTCTGATGGTTGAGCTGGGCGAGTAGCTGCGCCTCGCGCTCGAAGCGGGCCAGCCGCTCGCGATCCTGGGCGAAGGCGGCGGGGAGCAGCTTCAGCGCCACGTCGCGGTTCAGGCGCGTGTCGCGGGCGCGGTACACCTCGCCCATGCCGCCGGCGCCGAGCTTTTCGGCGACCTGGTAGTGGCCCAGGGTTTTGCCGCTCATTGTCTACCAATGGTACCGCAGGGCATTCTGCGGTGTTGAACGGCTGCCGCCGCCCAGTTCCTCTGGGGGCCGCGCGAGAACTCCTTGGATCGCTTCGCCCGCCTGGCCGTCGATCTTCGATCTCCAGATCGCGCTGGCTGCCTTCGAAAGCGGCGCCACCGCCGCATAGCTGCGTCGCTCAGGCTCCGCCGGCGCGCTCGAAGAAACGCTCGCGTAGCCAGCGCGGCCTTCTCCCAGGTGAACGAGCGCGCCCGGGCGCGGCCCGCGCTCAGCCAGCGTTAGAGCGCGGCTTCGCCGGCTCCTTAAGATATTGCAGATACATTCACAAGGACCGACCTGCCGAACCGGGCGCGGATGTGGGACTGGACTCAGGGCGAGCGTGATCGCCCTTCGACCGCGCGCCCGCGGGCGCCAGAATCTTGATGCCGAGCGCCGGCTTATGGGAGCGATGGAGGCGGCTTGCCACGGAACTCCGCGTCACCGGGCCGCGGATCCCCTCAAGTCCTTGGGAATCTGCTTCTCTTGGTCGTTTCCAGCGTATTGCCAACCTGGTAGCAGATTTGCGGCCAGGTAAGCGGTGCGCAGCCCGCCGGCGATCTGCCCGGCCACCAGGCCGTTTACCACGGCGATCAGCGCGTCCATACGCTCGTCGGCGCGCTGCTGGGCCTGGGCCAGCGCATCCATTCGCTGCTCGGCGCGCTTCTGGATTTCGATCAGTTCCTGCACGATGATCGGCACGCGGTCGAGTCTATCGTCGGTTGCCGCCTGTCGTTGGTGCAGTGCGGCTTGCTGCGCGCGCATCTCTTCCTGCCGTGCCCGCATTTCCTCCATGCCGGCCCAAAACTTGGCCTGCTGCTCGAGGATGTACTGCATGGTCTTCTCAGTGTCCATGGCTCTAGTCCAGCAGCAAGCGGCGGGTGCGCTCAGGCGCCGGCGACACGCTCGAAGAAGGCCCGCGTAGCCAGGGCGGTCCTCTCCCACGTGAAAGTGCGCGCCCGGGCGCGGCCGCGCTCCGAGAGGGCCTTCGCCAGCGCGGCATCCGTCAGCAGGCGCTCGATGCCCGACGTCAGCTCGGCCGCGCTGCGCGGATCGACGGTCAGACCCGCATCGCCGGCCACTTCGGGCATTGAAGATACATTCGAGGTAATGACCGGCGCGCCCGCCGCCATGGCCTCGAGGATCGGCATGCCGAAGCCCTCGTACAGGGAAGGGAAGACGAACAACGTGGCCAGCGAGTAGAGGGCCGGCAGCAGCACCGGGTTGACGTAACCGATGGTCAGCACGCCGGAGACGGCCGTCTGGTCGAGCGCGCGCCGCAGCGCCGCGTCTTTCCAGCCTCGTGGGCCGGCGACCACCAGCGGCACGTCGCGCCGCAGCTCCTCCGGAAGCCGCCGGTAGGCTTCGAGCAGCGTAACGAGGTTCTTGCGGGGCTCCTGCGCGCCGACGGAGAGAATGAATCGTTCCGGGACGTTGTAGGTGTCCCGGACGCCCTGTGTCAGAGTGGGCGCGAAGAAGCTCTCGTCGACGCCGTGCGGCACGACCGTAATGCGGCGCTCCGCCGCGTGGAGCTGTTCCACCAAGTCCCGCTTGACCGCCTCCGAAGGCACGAGCACGCCGTCGAGCCGCGGCAGCACCTGCTCGACAAAATGCCGGAAGTAGCGGACATTGCTCGCGGTGTGAAACTCCGGCATCAGGAGCGGCGTCGGATCATGAACGAACGACGTCAGCCGCCCGCGCCGCGGCGGATGCATCAGGTGATGGGTCACGTGAAACACGTCCGCCCGGCGCGTCGCCCACCGGCCTAGCGGCAGGCGCGCGTAGTTGGCCGCCAGCACGGCGCCGAGGCGCGCCACCGTCGCCGCGCGGGAAAAGTTCGAGCCTTCGTTTCGATGCCGGCCGAGCGAATCCAGAAACGGAAACAGCTCCATCGCGTGGGGCGCGGCGCGCGGCAGCAGCCGTACCAGCAGCGCGTGATGATAGTTCTTGACGCCGGCGCTGCGCAGCAGCAGCGGCGTGGCGTCGTAGACGATCCTCACTTCGCGTCTTTCTCGCCGCCCAGCAGCTTCTTCAGCCGCTCGATCTCCCACTCCAGGAGACCGACTTTCTGCGCCAGTTGAATGTTGTGGTCCTTCAGGCTCGAGACCACGATCGAGTAGCGGAAAAAGGTGAACAGAAACAGCAGGCCCGCCACCGCCATGAGCACGACGGCGGCGTCGCCGACGCCGATCAGCCGCTCCACGGCGCCCATGGCGGTATCGGAAATACACAGCAGGAGCAGCAGCGCCGCCGCCCCCAGCCAGGCCATGGAGTACTCCACGCGAATGTGCTCGCGCCGCACGGAGCGCACGATCTGCGCCACGAGCAGCAGGCTGAAGACGGCCGCCACCACGCGCACGCGCTCCATGGTCTAGCCGCGCCGCCCGGCGTGGAAGCGCCGCTCGTATTTCAGCACGTTCACCAGCACCCCCAGCAGCACCCGGAACATGTAGTAGATCGCCTGCAGCGAGCCGATCGTGGAGCGCCCCGCGCGCCGCGGGAACATCTTCACCGGCACCTCGCAGAACCGCAGCGCCTTGCGCTGCAGCACGGCCAGCGTCTCGATTTCCGGGTACTCCAGCGGAAAGCTGCGGCTGAAAACTTCGAGCGCCCGGCGGTTGACGGCCGCGAAACCCGAGGTCGGGTCGGTGATGCGCATTCCCAGGATGGGGTACAGCACCCAGGAGAAAATCCGTCCGCCGAGCCGTCGCAGCCATTGCACGGGGTAACCGTTTTCTTCGAGAAAGCGCGAGCCGGTCACCATGTCGAAGCTGTCGGCGCGCAGCTTGTCGAGCAGGCGCGGGATGTCGGCCGGGTTGTGCTGGCCGTCGGAGTCGACGCGGACCACGAAGCGGTAGCCCTGCTCGAAGGCGAAGCGGTAACCGGTCTGCACGGCCCCGCCCAGCCCCAGATGGTGAGGCAGCCGCAGCAGCTCGGCCCCGGCATCGCGGGCGGCCTGCGCGGTGCCGTCGGCCGAGCCGTCGTCGACCACCACCACCGGCGCCGCCGGCAGCACGCGCCGCACGGAGCGGACCACCTCCCCCACCGACGCCTCTTCGTTATAGGCGGGTATGATCACCATCAACGAGTCGCCGTCGTTGCGCATCACTGTTCGAGCGCCAGGGCGCGCGCGCTGATGGAGTGCCGCCGCAGCAGCCGCCAGAAGGCCCAGCCCGACAGCCGCGCCGTCTTCGCCGCCTGCCTTCTCTTGCCCAGCATCGCCGGCAGCTTCACGAGCGCCTGGTAGTTCGCCGAGAGCACTATTATCACAAGTCTCCACCAGCCTTCGTTTTCCTGGTGGAACTCCCAGGCCAGACCCCGGCCAGTGGCCAGCCCCCACAGATGTACCACATACCGATACATAGTGAAGAGCGGCGTCAGCGGCCAAACCCAAAACGGGAAGTTCTTTATTATCAGATAGATGCGGTTACGTTCCACGTGAAACATTTTCTGGAGGGAGGCGCGCCCGGCCGATGCCGAGTAGGCGTGATAGACCACCGCCGCTGGAACATAAACGCAGCGCCAGCCGGCGCGGCGCGCCCGCAGCCCCAGGTCGGTGTCTTCGCAGTACAGAAAAAAGTCCGGGTCGAAACTTCCGATTTCCCGGAGCATCGCGGCGCGGTAGAGCGCCGCGCAGGCGCTCGGCAACAAGACCTCCTCGGCCGCCGTGTAGGCCGCGGCCGGCCGCATCCGCCCGCGCTGCTTGCTGCTGCCGTCGAGGTAGATGGCCAGACCCGCCGAATCGAGTTTCTCCGGCTCGCCGGCCAGGCGAATCTGCGAGGCGCCCATGCCGATCGCCGGGTCGGCGCCGCAGGCGGCCGTCAGCTCCTCGAGCCAACGGGGATCCGGCGTGGCGTCGTCGTTCAGCGTGCAGATAAATTCGCCGCCGGCGGCTGCGATGCCCTGATTGACGGCCGCGCCGAAGCCGGCGTTGGCGCGGTTCTCGATCAGCCGCGCGCCGGCGTCCCGGGCGAGCGCCGCCGCCGCTCCGCACCCGCTGTTGTCCACGACGATCGTTTCAAAGCCGGTGAGAGTCTGCGCGCCGAGGCCCCGCAGGCACTGCTCCAGACGGGGCCCGGCCACCAGGGTAGGAATGATGACGCTGACCTTGGGCTCGGCCAAGTTAGGATAATATCACCGTAGCCGCCATGACTGGCTCCCTCCGCATCGGCGTGAATGCGCTGTTTCTGATCCCGGGCGGCGTGGGCGGCGCCGAGATTTACCTGCGGAACCTTCTGGCGGCGCTCGCCGCAGTCGACTCCCGGGATCAGTTTTTCGTCTTTATCAATACCGAGACGGCGGCGGCCGAGCCGGCGCTGGTTCCGGCGGCGCCGAATTTTCACGTGGTGCGCTGCCCGCTGCGCGCGGCGAGCCGGCCGGCGCGGCTGCTCTGGGAGCAGCTCGTTTTACCAATGCAGTGCGCCGCGCGCCGGCTCGACGTGCTGTTCTCGCCCGGTTTCACCTCGCCGCTGGTTTGCGCGGCGCGCAAAGTGACGGTCATCCACGACCTGCAGCACGCGCGACAGCCGGAGAATTTCGGCCGGATCGAACGTGCCGCCTGGCAGGCGGCGGTGTGGCTGTCGGCGCGATTCTCATCCTGCATCCTGACCGTTTCCGAGGCCTCTCGCCGCGACATACTAGAGATCTACGGGCTCTCGCCGGACCGCGTGCGCGTTGTGCGCCACGGCGTCGAGGCAGGCCTGCTGGGCCTCGAGCCTCGCAACAGCGAGCGGCCCTACCTGCTGTCGGTGTCAACCATTCATGCGCACAAGAACTGGGCGCGGTGGCTGGAAGCTTTCGAGCGCCTGGCGGCCGAGGGCTTTCCGCACGACCTGGTGATCGCAGGCCTGCGCGGGAAATACACCGACCAACTGGAGCGGCTGATCGACGCCCGTGGACTGCGGCAGCGTGTGCGCTTGGCCGGTTGGGTCCCGCGCGCTGAGCTCATCGAGCTGTACGCGGCAGCCACGGCGTTGGTGTTCCCGTCGACGTTCGAGGGCTTCGGCTTGCCGGTGCTCGAGGCCATGGCGGCGGGCCTGCCGGTGGCGTGTTCTGATATTGCGCCGCTGCGTGAGATCGCCGAAGACGCCGCATTGTTTTTTGATCCCATCTCCAGCGATTCGATCGCCGACGCCGTCCGCCGCCTGCTGGTGGACGCGGAGCTGCGGCGCCGCCTGACGCAGCGGGGCAGCGAGATCGCCGCCGGGTTTAGCTGGAACCGCGCGGCCGAAGAAACGCTGGCCAGCCTGCGCCAAGTCGCGGCGCCCTCGCGTTGACACTTTTTCCCCGCCTCTGCGACAATACAAGTGGGCGGTCCGCGCGCGCCGCCATTGCTCCTCAGTAGCTCAATGGTAGAGCATTCGGCTGTTAACCGAAGGGTTGTAGGTTCGAGTCCTACCTGAGGAGCCAATTCTTTTCAATCACTTAGAGCGCATTCGCGCCGCCGCACCAGCCCCGAAAAGGCCCGACTGTAGTGGAAAGTGTAGAGACGCCTTCTAACTTTTTGGGCGTCGCCGAGCACTTTGCACTGAGGCTAGGCCCCCCAACCCGCACGTGCTTCTTACTCGGATAGGTCCCGCCACTCGATTTGCCGCCACTCGCGCGGGTCTCGCAGCGTCTCATGGATCATCTTCTGAGCCAGGGTCTGGGCGGTTTCCTTGGCTTCCTCTTCCGTGCGATACGTGGCGTCATCCTGCCAAGGTATCTCCCCACGGGCCTGTTCCTCACCGGAATCGTTTACAAACACCACTCGGATCGGCTCAAATTGGATGGTCCAGCAATCACCGTTCTGGTGCAACCGAATCCGGTGTTGATAATACCAGCCCACAAATCGGAGCATGGAGGCTTTCTCTTCAGCGTTTCCGGGAACCCTGGCCTTTGGTGCGCTCTTTGCAACCCGCGTCCTTCGCCAGCCGGTTCACCAGCAGGTCCCCGGCAGTCTTTCCGCCGCTCATAAAAGGCGCATCCGAGAAACGCTCGCTTCTGGACCAAGCCAGGTCACCAGATTTTAGCGTGAGGGTGCCAGACGCGATCCACGTCCTGCCCCCGAATGCGCCAAACGTTCCGCCCTGGCTCTGGGTGTCCGTGGTAATTTCTAACACCGCATCACCATCTGCTGCCTTCGTGGTCAGCGTGAAGCAGGTTTTTCCGTTTCGCAGAACGGCCCGCGCCTTCTCCGCAGCTTGGTTGTTCCCCGAGACGAATACCGAAATCACTTCCTTCAAACGCGGGTCGGCCTTGTCCCCGGAGAGAGAAAGGGCAGGCAGCAAGCCAACCAGATAGAGGCAGACGCATTACCTTCAGCCTGTAGCTGTTCATCGGTTCTCGTTTCCTTTCGTGGGTTTTTTGAACCGGCTCGGCGGGCGGTCTTGAAGCCCGGACGGAAGCAGGCCCCGGCTCTGGCTTCATTCTCGCCTACCGGGGGTCAAGGTCGCAAGCTCTGACGGCTCAGTTCGGTTTCCCGCTGCTCACGGCAACTGCGGCCCCGCTGGTCATTGTGCTGAGGGTCCTTGAATCGGCCGCTGCCTGCTGTTTGTGCGCCTTCGCTTCGATGGCTTCCAGCGCCCGGCGCTTCGCCTCCATCCTGATGTGGGAATACCGGGCCAACGTCTGCCGGGAGACGTGGCCTGCGATGTCCATGATGGTCTGATCGCCCGCCCCGGCCTCGGCCAAGTTGGTAATCAGGGTGTGGCGGGCGTCGTGCCAGCGGCCGTTGACAGCGGCGCGCTCCCGAACCGTGGTCCAAGCGGTTTTCAGTGTGGTGATGGGGCGCGCGGGGTCCAGGAGGTTCGACTTCCCAGAAGGGAACAGGTACCAGTCCGGTTGCGCCAGCCCGAACCTCCCCATGTACCACTGCGAGTGGTCGAGCAAGGCTGACAGGAGCGAGGAATTGAGCGGGATCGTCCGGCCTTGGCCGGCTGCTGACTTGCTCTTGCCCACCACCAGGAACCGCTTCCCCAGGTCTACCCGGCCCCAGGTCAGGTTTCTAATTTCGGCGTCTCGCATCCCGGCGTTCAGCGCCAGACAAAGCGCGGGATAGATCATGGGCGACTTCGACGCCCGCGCCACGGTCAGCAGGCGTTCCTTCTCTTCGTCCGAGAACGCTCTCCCTATGCTCGGGGGAACCGACAACTTCAGCGCCTTCTGCTTTCGCAGCCGCCCCCGGATCGCGTCGCCGTTATCGCCGAGCAGCCGCAGCAGGAAACCAACCTCTTCGTTGATCGTCTTTGGCGCCGTTTCCTCTTTCAGCCGGGCTACCTGGTACGCCTTCACTGCCTTGTCGCCCACGTCCACCAGCATCTTGTCACCGAGCAGCCGGGTCACGTGTCCGACAGCGTAATTGGCAAAGGTCACGGATCGGTGTTTCAGGGCATACTCGCCCAGGTACGTTGCCGCTGCTTCGCGGATCGTCTGAACCCGCTCCCGTCGGCTGTCACCCAGATCGTTGTAGCCTTCTTCCAGTTCACGGTGTCGGCGCTTCTCCGCTTCTTTGGCGAGGGTCTTGGAGTGGGTTTTCGCCGACTCCTGGATTCGCCGGCCAGCGAAGAGGAAAGAGTACCACCAAGCGTTACCGCGTTTGTAGAGTGCCATCGGCAACCTCCTGG
>Ga0247727_10009627_pt1 | contig 17414 bp, 19 predicted proteins | sample WisWelCaveWW1625_FD_202498 | JGI IMG/M metagenome (GOLD analysis project Ga0247727, IMG submission 202498) | Biofilm microbial communities from Wishing Well Cave, Virginia, United States - WW16-25 | ecosystem: Environmental > Aquatic > Deep subsurface > Groundwater > Cave microbial mat | place...
TTTCCATGCTGACGGCGCTGATTTTATTTTTGGCGAGTTCTTCGACTAAGGCTTTTTCATTAAAGGGGTCAAGGAAACTGACGTGGAGACAATCTTTTTTTAATTGTTTAATTTCTTCTAAGGGGGGTTTGCGAACGCGAAGAATAATATCGGAAGATCCAAGAAGGGTTCGCCGGTCGTTTTGAACCTGGGCGCCGGCGGCGCGGTAATGTTCATCCGAAAAGCCGATCGTGGTGCCCAGCCCGGATTCAATGGTCACCGAAGCGCCCTTTTTGACCAAGCAGTCAACGGAGGCCGGAAGAAGGGCAACGCGCTGTTCGCTGGGGTGAGTTTCCTTTGGTATTCCGATGATCATTGTTTTTTAGAATAACAAAAGTCAAAGCAAAGTCAAGGCCAAATAAACCTAGTTTCACTTGTTTAAAAAGTATTCTTTGGGTAAAATGAATTCACTTAAAAAATAAATGGAATCAAATCTGACATGACTTTTGGTTACGAATTAATCATTATTCTCCTCATGCTGGTCTTTAACGCCATCTTTGCCGCGTATGAGATGGCCCTCGCTTCGATATCCCGCGCCAAACTGCTTGTCTTAGTCAATCATAAAAGAAAAGGGGCTGAAGAAGCCGCCTTCATGAAAGATCGGATGGAGGCGAGCCTCGCGGTCGTTCAGGTGGGGATTACCTTGGTCGGCGCGGTGGCCGCCGCGTTTGGGGGGGCGGGGGTGTCTGAATCACTTTCGCCGTATTTGATGAGCACCTTCGGGATCTCGGAGGCCGCGGCTGATATTATCGCCTTGGTTTTTTTAATTATTCCGCTTAGTTTTCTCACCATTGTTTTTGCCGAATTAGTTCCCAAAACGTACGCCTTGAACCATAAAGTCTGGGTGTGTTTGACGCTGTCGCCCTTCATGAAAATTTTGTCCAAGATTTCTTATCCAGTGATTGCCGTTTTGGAGGCTATTGTTAAAAGCACGACCCAGTTTATGCATAAAAGAGGAAAGTTGAACAGCCGTTTTGAAGATCAGGTCGGATTGCATGAATTAAACGCGGCCGTTTCTTTAGCCCGAACATCACGCCTGATCGGTGCCCGGGAAGAAAAAATAGTTTTGTCCGCGGCCCAGCTTTCTGTGCGGCCGGTGCGCGAGATCATGCTTCCCATTACGGATATTTCCATGATTCCTTCCAGCTGTACTTTATCCGATGCTTTGGTTAAGGCGCACATGGATATGCACACCCGTTTTCCGGTTTGCGTAAGTGAGAAAGAATCGCACACGGTCTTGGGTTACGTTAATTTTAAAGATATTATGATGGCCTTAAAACTCAATCCGGCGGATCCAACGATCAAAGGGATCATCCGGCCGATTAAAACAGTAACAGAAGACACCAAGATTTCTCAAGTGTTGGAGCAGATGATTCAGGAGAAATCGCACATCGCGATGGTCAATAAAAAAGAACAAATCAGTACCGGGATGATCACCCTGGAAGATATTATTGAAGAATTAGTCGGTGAGATTGAAGACGAATTTGACCGTCTGCCGACGTATATTCATCCGTATGGAGCGGGTTGGATTATGGGCGGTGGCGTGCCCATGAACACGGTCATGCAGACCGTGGGTTTAAGCACATTGACGGAAACGGAAAGTATCTGGCGTTTGGCGGATTGGTTTGATCGAAAAATCAAAGAACCTCTTAAAGGCGGTGAGATCATTGAGGCCAATGGTCTTAATGTCACGGTTCGAAAACTTCGCCGGAAAAAAGTTGGTGAAGCGATTGTGACGGTCGTAAAAAAATAAAGGGGTGGCATGTATGGGAGATATTGAAAAAATATTAAATGAATTAAGCAACATTGTCTGGGGACCGCCGATGCTGATTCTTTTATTCGGTACCCATATTTTTTTGACCTTTCGATTAGGGTTCATCCAGCGGCATCTTTTAACGGCGATTAAAATTTCATTTACCCGAACGAAAGAAGGTGATGGTGACGTCAGTCAATTTGGGGCTTTGACTACGGCTTTGGCTGCGACGATTGGGACCGGTAATATCGTTGGCGTGGCCACGGCGGTCGCTTCCGGCGGGCCCGGCGCGGTGTTGTGGATGTGGTTAACGGGGGTGTTTGGGATCGCCACCAAATACGCGGAAGCTTTACTGTCGGTCAAATACCGCATCACCACCAAACAGGGCATGATGGCCGGCGGGCCGATGTATGTTCTTGAGCGCGGGATGAATTGTAAATGGCTGGGTGTTATCTTCGCGTTTCTGACGATGGTCGCCGCGTTTGGTATCGGCAACATGGTTCAGGCAAATTCCATCTCGTCCTTGGTTAAAGAAACTTTTCATATTCCGACCTGGATAACGGGTGGCATCATCACATTTTTTACAGCCGTTGTTATTTTGGGTGGAATTAAGTCCATCGCCCGCACTTGTGAAAAATTAGTTCCCTTCATGGCGATTTTTTATGTTTTGGGATGCTTAATACTTTTAGTGATGAATTTTGAAACGATCCCTGAAACGATCAAGTTAATTTTTAAAACCGCGTTTACCGGGCAAGCCGCCGTCGGCGGATTTTTAGGCGCCGGGATGAAGGAAGCGATCCGTTACGGGATTGCCCGCGGACTTTTTTCCAATGAGTCCGGTATGGGCAGCGCGCCGATCGTCGCGGCCGCGGCCCAGACGAAAAATCCTGTCCGCCAAGCGTTGGTTTCTTCCACCGGAACATTTTGGGACACGGTGGTCGTCTGCGCGATGACAGGTTTGGTTTTGGTTAATTCCGGCGAATGGACGCAAGGGTTGAACGGTTCCGCGTTAACCAAAGCGGCGTTTTCTGAATTACCCTGGATAGGTCCGATTATTTTAACGGTCGGGCTTTTGACATTTGTTTTTTCAACGATCTTAGGCTGGTCGTATTACGGTGAAAAAGCCGCGGAATATCTGTGGGGTGAAAAGGCCATTAAAATTTACCGCTGGCTGTGGGTGGTCGCGGTCATGGTAGGGTCGGTTTTAACTTTGCCCATCGTCTGGTCTTTGGCGGACATCACCAATGCTCTGATGGCAATTCCCAATTTGATTTCGTTGATTGTTTTGAGTCATGTTGTCGTTCGCGAAACCCGTTTATACGGAATTCAATAAATGGCGCAGCAAAAAATAAGAGGAGGACGTCATGCAAACATTTTTTATGTTCGGTAAATACACAACCCAGGCTTTAAACAAAATCAACTCGGATCGTACCAGGAAAGCGATTAACGCTATTCAAAAATTGGGGGGACATGTTAAATCGGTTTACGCGCTTTTAGGCGATAATGATCTGGTTTTTATTGTGAACCTTCCCGATGTGGGGCAGGCGACACTGGCCTCAATCGCTTTGACCAGAATGACGGGGATCTCGTTTAAAACTTCACCGGCCATTCCCATTGACCAGTTTGATAAATTATTTAACGGGAATAAATAGATAAACCTTTCGAACACCTAGGAGGCGCCGGAAAGGTTTGATCAAACTTCGTAATTGAATTTATGCGATTTTCGGTGGCGGAGATATTCAACAATACCCGGCAGGATGGAAATCAAGATAATGGCGAAGATGACCAGTGTGAAATTGCGTTTGACGACAGGCAGGTTCCCAAAAAAATAACCGCCCAGGATAAAGAAAAATATCCAAAGGATCCCGCCGGTCACGTTATATAAAGCAAAACGCCAGTACGTCATTTCACCGACACCCGCCAGGAAAGGCGCGAAGGTGCGAATGATGGGGATAAACCGGGCAATGATGATTGTTTTGCCGCCGTATTTTTCATAGAATTGATGGGTCCGATCGATATGTTCCTTTTTAACGAAATGGATTTTTTTGTTGAATAGTACCCGGGGAGCGAGCAGATGCCCGATCCAGTAATTGACTGTGTCCCCTAAAATAGCGGCCACCGTTAAAAGGATCAAGAGCCATTTGACCTCCAGCGGACCGCCAGCCGCCAGCGCGCCTAAGGCAAACAACAAAGAATCGCCGGGTAAAAATGGTGTCCCCACCAAACCGGTCTCGCAAAAAATAATTAAAAATACAATCAGGTAAGTCCAGGCGCCGTAATTGTCAACAATGGTATTTAGGTGATGATCGAGATGAATGAAAAAATCAATGAATTGGGTGAGCATTTCCATATGGGCTGTATCATAACATTGGTTTCACGGATTTCCAGCAGAAAATAAGAAATTAAGAAATTATGATTGAGGCTATTAAGAAATTTTTTCATCGGATTTATCATCAATTAGTTGAGATCAATGACACACCTCAGCGCACGGCCCTTGGGTTTGGAATCGGCGTTTTTTTAGGGATTTTCCCTGGGATGGGGCCGATAGCGGCCTTGGTGGCGGCGTTTATTTTGCGGGTCAACCGTGCGGCGGCGCTGTTGGGAAGTGTTTTAACAAACACTTGGTTCAGCCTGGTGACCTTAGGATTGGCCATCAATATTGGTTCGAAATTGTCCGGCGCCAACGGCCAGGCCATCCGGGATGTCTGGGACAATCTTATTAAAGATTTTCACTGGCAAAAATTGTGGGAGCCATCGGTCAAAGACGCACTGTTGGCAATCATGGTGGGATTTATTGTCGTGGCATTTGTGTTCGCGGTCGTGGTTTATTTAATTTCCTTGTTTATTTTAATCCAGCGACAAAAAGGCAGGAAAGCGTGATCAAGAAAATAACCGCGGAAAATTTCAAACCTTACGGCTGGGTTATTGAATATCCCAAAAAGCATTTAAAGGGAAAATCAAAGAACCTTTTTCGGATCGTTTTAAAGGAAACAAAAAAGTTCGGCTGGCGTATCGCGTATTTGATCGTCCGGGACAAAAAACTCACCCGGCTGGAATGTCATACACTTTCATTTGAAAGTTTTGAACCGGTTGCTGGACAAAGTCTCATGTATGTCGCCAAAAATAAAAATGCAGAAGCGGTGGAATGTTTTTATCTGGACCGGCCCATTATTCTAAAAAAAGGCGTTTGGCATGGCGTGGTGACGCTCACCCCGGAATGTGAAATTAAATTAACCGAGAACGCCCAAGTCCAATGCGTTTACTGGCGGGACACACAGCTTGACAAGGTTTTAGCTCAAAGTTATAGTAGGGCACACAAAATTAAAAGCGAGGGATGATATGTCAACGTTAGGCAGCCCGGAAAGACCGTTACGCGTGGCGATTGTCGGCAGCGGGCCCAGCGGTTTCTACGCCGCCGAGGCTTTATTTTCTTCCCTAATGAATGTCCAGGTGGATATGTTCGAACGCCTGCCCACACCATTTGGCTTGGTCCGTTATGGTGTCGCCCCCGATCATCCCAAGATTAAAAATGTTATTAAAATTTATGAAAAGATTACCAGCAACGAACATTTTAGTTTCCGGGGAAACGTGACCGTTGGCAAAGATTTAACCATTCCAGAACTGCAAACATATTATGATGTGATTTTATTTACTTGCGGGGCAGAAACAGATAAGCGTTTAGGTGTTCCAGGAGAAGATTTATCCGGTAGTCATACCGCCACGGAATTTGTTGCTTGGTACAATGGACATCCGGATTATCGCGATCGGAAATTCGATCTTTCTCAGGAAGTGGCGGTGGTGATTGGCCAGGGAAACGTCGCCATGGATGTCAGTCGGATTCTCTGTAAGACGGTTGATGAACTTAAGAACACCGATATTGCCCAACACGCTCTCGAGGCCTTAGCCCAAAGTAAGGTAAGAGAAGTTCATCTCATTGGCCGGCGCGGTCCCGTTCAGGCGGCTTTTACTCCGCCAGAAATTAAAGAGTTTGAAGAGTTGGTTGACTGCGACCCGATTGTGGATCCGAAATATCTTGAACTGAATCCAGCCAGTCAAAAAGAAATGGAAGGAATAGCCAATAATAATCGCCGTAAAAATGTTGAGACCTTACGGAGTTTTGCTGCTTTAAGAAATTTTAGTAAGAATCGAAAATTTATTATTCAGTTTTTAAAAAGTCCGGTTGAGTTGCAGGGGCAGGGAAAGGTTGAAAAAATTATTTTGGAGAAGAATATTTTAACAGGGGAAGCCGGTAAGCAAAGCGCGCAAGGGACAGGAGAAAAGGAAGAGTTATCCTGTGGTTTAGTATTTCGTAGCGTCGGCTACAAAGGTGTTGCCATCAACGGCGTGCCATTTGATGAGAAAAAAGGAATCTTTTCAAATGTCAAAGGCCGAATCTCGGACTTAGAAGAGCGCATTGTTTCAGGGCTTTATGCCGCGGGCTGGATCAAGCGCGGGCCCAGTGGAGTCATTGGTACTAATAAATCTGATAGCGTGGAAACAGTTGAAATGATTTTAGCGGATATTTCTCATCTCAAACCATGCCCTCAACCCGACAGCCAGGCAATGGCCGAATTGCTGCGTAAGAAAAATATTCGTTTTGTGCGTTTTGATGATTGGAAAAAAATTGATGCCGCGGAGATCGAGCGCGGTAAATCAAAAGGTAAACCCCGCGAAAAATTCGTATGCGTTGAAGATATGTTAACGGTGGTGGGGAAATGATAAAAATTTTATAGGATTGTCATCGCGTGGGTATTATATGGAATTAACCAGTCAAGAACTCAAGCGTTACGGTCGGCATTTGCTGTTGCCGGAGATTGGCAAGGCGGGACAGCTTAAATTAAAACAAGCTAAAGTTCTTTTGGTCGGCGCCGGCGGTTTGGGCTGCCCGCAGGCGATTTATTTGTCAGCGGCCGGTGTTGGGACTTTGGGGATTGTGGATTTTGACAAAGTTGATTTCTCAAATTTACAGCGCCAGATCATTCATTTTACCAATGATGTGGGCAAACTTAAGGTTGTTTCCGCCAAGGAAAAAATTTCGCAAATTAATCCGGAAGTGAACGTGATTACCTATGAAACCGCTTTGAATGCGAACAATGCCTTAGAGATCATGCGCGGCTATGATGTCATTGTGGACGGCACCGATAATTTTTCCACCCGCTATTTGATCAACGACGCTTGCGTCATGCTTAAGCAACCTTTTGTTTATGGTGGTATCTTTCGGTTCGAAGGTCAGTGCAGTGTGTTTGGTGTGAAAGATGGTCCGTGTTACCGGTGTTTTTTTCAACAGCCGCCCGTGCTGGGAGAAGTTCCGTCGTGCGCAGAGGCTGGCGTGTTAGGCGTTCTCCCGGGGATCATTGGATTGTTGCAGGCCAATGAAGTCATCAAACTGATTTGTCAAATTGGTAGTCCTTTGATTGGACGGTTGCTTTTGTTTGAGGCATTAGAAACTCAATTTCGGGAAGTTAAAATTAAAAAAGATCCAGAGTGTCCGATGTGCGGAAAAAATCCCAGTATTCAGACGCTTACAGAATACGCGCCCGTTTGTGAGACTCAACTAGCCATACAAAATATTAAAGGGGAGGAGAAATCAGAAATGTCCGAAGTCTCAGTTGTGGAATTAAAAAAAATCATGGATGACCACCCGTTTGATTTTTGCGTGCTCGATGTCCGCGAGCAGGATGAATGGGAGGCCGCGCATATTGAGGGAGCGGTTTTAAAACCTTTAAGCGAATTGGCGAATAATTTTCAAGACATCCCCAAAGATAAAAAAGTTTTTGTGCATTGCAAGGTCGGTGGGCGAAGCGTGATGGCGATGCGGTTTTTACAAGATAAAGGCTACGAAAATTTAGTTTTGGTCAAAGGCGGAATGGACGCCTGGATTAATGAATTTGGTTTTAATCAATGACGCAGTCAGTGGATGCGGTTGTGGCCATAAGATCTGTTGTGGCGGGATTTTCTTTTAAATGTTGAATGATCGCGTCGAAGCCAATGCGCCTGTGGTAACTTCCTAAATCTTCACCGGTTTTAACGTGGGTTTTGTGGAATTTAAATAAAGCGTCCAACACGACCGCGACCTTCTCGCGGGGAATGGAACGCAAATACATACTCGCCCCATCTTGGGATATGAGCGGCACACCCTGATGGCGGGCGTCTTCTGAACCCATAATTTTTAACTGATAACGGTCGACCCCCGAACCAACCAAGCCGATGGATTTTGTCGCCGGACGAAAGCATTGGCGTTCGCACCCTGTAATACCGATGGATTCCGCCAGATTTCCCCAGCCCAACGCTTCCAATTCATCAATCAAAAACGGTTCAAATTTTTCCGAGTCCGTGTACGTAAGACGGCAGGTGTCGCGGCCGACGCACGCGCCCGAATGCAATCGCAAAACAGAATAGGCCTTACCATTACGTTTGCCGAAACCGTATCTTTGTAAATCCGTTTCGAAATCTTTTTTGGCGTTCTCGGGAATATTAGTAAAGAGGGCATCTTGGTTGGGTGTGATCAAAACCTCAACGGGGTATTTATTCATGACCTCGCGCGTCATAGTTTTTAATCTACCATTAGGACTAAAATCCGTGATACGGCCGTTTTCAATAAACGCACCAAAAGCCCACAGACCATTGATGGGTTGCTTGATCCAGCCGTGATGCAAATGCCGCGCGCCGTAATCGAGATTGGCATCAGGACGCTGGAGCGGAAATCCGACAATACTGCTGACCTGGTCACGGTACCAATTAATACCCATTTTCTTAACGACATATTTAAGGCGGGCCCAGAAACGATTTTGCCGGTCGCCCCATTCCATGTGGACCTTTAAGACAGCGTCCATGACCGTAAGCAGATTCGCTTCATCCACTTGGCACAAAGGTAATCCTAACGCGGCCATGGTCGGCTTTCCGTTACGCTCACCCTGACCGCCGCCGATATAAATCTGAAATTTGGTGACCTTATTGTTTTCGATAATGGGGGCAATACCCATGTCATTGGAACGAAGTTCAACGCAATTGTCCGCGATTAGTTTGCCGGTGGCAGAATCACGCTGCACCGCGGCAAAGGCGATCTTAAATTTTCGGTTTAAAAGTCCGGGGCCATATTGAAAAGATTCACTGGGTTTGCGCACGTATTTCGGATCAATGGCGAAAATTTTTATAAAAGGTTCGACTGGAAGTTGAAAATACGCGCCCGCTTTTTGCGCCCAGGCGTTGGCGTTATAGACGTCGGAAAAACGCGAGAGGGGGCAGCCCATGACATTTCGGGTATTGTCGCCGCAGCCGTTTAAGGTATTTAAACCAGATTCGGCTAAGCGTCGGATAACTTCGATGGTGTGCGCTTTTTTGATCCAGTGAAATTGAATGTTTTGGCGGTTGGTGAATCGAATGGAAGGATGACCCTCGGTGTCCTTGGTATATTTTTCGGATAATTCTTCGATCAGGTTCCACTGCGCGCGGTTTAAGGGACCGCCGCCGGGAATGCTGATGCGGATCATGTACATCCAGTCCTTTTCATTGCCGGTTTTAGCGCGGTCGAATTCGAGATAAATCCCGTAGGATTTCGCCAGCTGCTCGGCTTCCCAGATTAAATCCGCTTTATCATTACGGAATTCTTCGCTTAAGTGCGCGGTCAAGCCATTGGAGTTAAGCTTATTGACCTCTTCCTTGCAAAGCGCATCTTTGGGGGTTTGAAAATTCGGCGTGAATGCTTTTTTCATGTTTACAATGATACCTTAGGCGAACTTAAAGTCAACCAAATTTTGGCGAACCGCGCCGTAAAATAAATAATTTACATCGGCCGGCTGTTAGTAGATAATGGCCCGTGCGTGGTGACACAATACTTAATTGGAGGAGATAAGTAATGTGTCACCGGAAATCTGCGGATAAGTTCAGAAATACAGGTGATAACCCGACCATTGGAATTATCCTTTGCGCGCAGAAAGATGAAACGGTTGTGAAATATTCGGTTCTAAAAGACGGCCGGAATCTGTTTGCTTCGAAATACCAACTTTACCTGCCGACCGAAAAAGAACTGATCGCGGCGGTTGAAAGAAGGCCTTTGTAAAATAAAAGATAATTTTTTCTTGAGATATTATCCGGTGGTATTATGTGTGTGGTTCGTGACAAACACCGTACCCCAAATTTAAAAACCAAATGTGAAAGAACCGATGATCAGAACATCAAAAAGAATTAGACTCAGGCAAGGCGTTGGAAAATTTAAGTTTGAGGTAATGGGCTTGGTCTTTTTTTTGTTTGCCCTCACTTTTTCAAGGGTTAGTGCCGCCGCCGTGTTTGTCCCGCCGCCGGGTAAGGTATTGCTTGTTATCGGTTCAGATAAAAAATCAATGGTGGAATATGTTCGGGATATTAAAATGACGCCGGGTGGTTTTATGATCTATACCTCTATCCAGGAAGCCGGAGGGTTGTTCGAGCAAAATAATCATGGGGCCGGGGATAATCATGGGCAATATTTTTGAACCAGTATCCGCACTCTGTCATCCAACTCGGTTTATACATGAATGGGGCCCTGCAGGATATCCTCGATGGAGTTTATGATAAAAATATCCGGAAGATCGGTGAATGGATCAAGCGGGCAAACCGGCCGGTTTATTTTCGGATCGGCTATGAATTTGATTTGCCCCAAAACGCGTATGAACCGGAGTTGTACAAAAAAGTTTTTCGTTACATCGTGGATCATTTTAAAGGACAGGGTGTTTTTAATGTAGCCTATGTCTGGCATTCCGCGATCCATCCGACACAAACGAAGGATATGATGTTGTGGTATCCGGGGGATGAATATGTTGATTGGGTCGCGATCTCCTATTTTAATTCTGCCCAGCAGCAAGCGGCGGCCAGGGTTGCCCAGAAGGCCAGGGAATTAAAAAAGCCGTTGATGATCGCCGAAGCAACCCCCGCAGGGATTTTTACTCAAAAAGGAAAGCTTTCTTATTTGCAAACTTTGTTTGATGTCATTGAACGGGAAGATGTGCGGTTCGTCAGTTAATTAATTGTCCTTGGGATAAGTTTCCAATGTTTGCAGATTTGCGCTGGGGGGATTCCCGGGTTCAGTTAAATGAAGAGGTCAAGGCCTACTGGCTTAAAAAAATTACCTCACCTAAAATTCTGCAGTCTTCGAGGATTTTATTTAAAGAGTTGGGGTATAAAAATAATTAAGAGGGTATTATAATTCTGTTCTTAAATCCCGATTCCACAGCGCCCTTTGTGACATCAACGACAGCCCAGCGTAACCGCATTCTCTCAAGGTTAATCTTGCCAGGAAAATTTTCAATGATAAAATTGGGTGGGGAATAATGGCTGACTTTACTTTTACAGAATTCCATAGGAGGGGAAGCGATGAGCAAAGTTCGAGTATTGGTGGGAACAAAAAAAGGGGCGTTTATCCTGACATCCGACGGCAAGCGAAAGAGTTGGAAAGTCAGCGGTCCACACTTCGCGGGTTGGGAAATTTATCACGTTAAAGGCTCAACGGTTGATCCTAACCGAATTTATGTTTCGCAAACGAGCGGCTGGTTCGGACAGATCATCCAGCGCACCGATGACGGCGGCAAAACCTGGCACCAGCCCGGGACACCTCCGGGTGAACCGACCACCACTCCCGACGGCATGTCCAAAGGCGAAAGCAACAAATTCGTTTACGATACTTCTTCTAAGACCGGTAAACCATTGACCACGCATCAATGGTACGATGGCACTCAACATCCTTGGGAATTTAAACGCGTCTGGCATTTGGAACCATCCTTGCATGACCCGGAAACTGTTTATGCCGGCGTTGAAGATGCCGCGATATTTCGTTCAACCGATGCCGGAAAATCCTGGCAGGAATTATCCGGTTTACGCGGACATGGTACCGGTCCGAAATGGGCTCCCGGCGCCGGGGGGATGGGCTTGCACACTATTCTTTTAGACCCCAAAGATCCTAAACGGATTTACATCGCCATTTCCGCCGCGGGTGTGTTCCGCACCACCGATACCGGCAAAACCTGGCAGCCGATCAACCGCGGTCTAAAATCCGAATATATCCCGGATCCTAATGCCGAGGTCGGCCACTGCGTTCATCGCATCGCGATGCATCCCAATCGGCCGGGAGTTTTGTTTATGCAAAAACATTGGGACGTGATGCGGAGTGATAATTTCGGTGATTCGTGGAATGAGGTCAGCGGGAATTTGCCAACAGATTTTGGATTCCCCATAGACGTCCACACGCATGAACCCGAAACCATTTACGTTGTTCCCATCAAAAGTGATTCCGAACATTTTCCACCCGAAGGAAAATTGCGCGTCTACCGCAGTCGCACCGGCGGCAATGAATGGGAAGCGTTGACCAAAGGTTTGCCCCAGCGCGATTGTTACGTTAATGTCTTGCGTGACGCGATGGCGGTTGATTCGCTGGATGAATGTGGTGTTTATTTTGGTACGACCGGCGGTCAGGTGTATGCCTCGGCCGATTCGGGGGACAGTTGGGAACCAATTGTCCGAGACCTGCCGGCCGTTTTATCTGTCGAAGTCCAAACATTATCATGACCCGAGTCGTTTTACCGGCACATCTTAAAACCTTGGCGCGCGTTAGCGGTGAAGTGATGCTTGAAGTGAAGGGGCTGGTCACACAACGTTCAATCCTCGATGCCCTGGAAAATTCTTATCCGATGCTCAAAGGAACGATCCGCGACCACGGCACGCTTAAGCGCCGGGCGTTTTTACGGTTCTACGTTTGTGGAGAAGATTTTTCCCTGGAATTGCCGGACACACCGCTTCCCGAAAAAATCGCCTCTGGTGGCGAACCGTTTTTAATTATCGGCTCTATTTCCGGGGGGTAGGGATTTTTAAATAGAGTTTGTCAGGAACCTCATGGCCCAGTCACTAAAAAATTATCCGGGACGATTTTGGCATCAAGCGGATAACGACCGCATCTTGTGCAATCTATGCCCGCGCAATTGTATTTTAGGCGAAGGCCAGCGCGGGTTTTGTTTTGTCCGTCAGAATATTGGTGGACAAATGGTCTTAACTACGTACGGGCGCAGCAGCGGTTTTTGCATTGACCCGGTTGAAAAAAAACCCTTGAACCATTTTCTTCCCGGAACCAGTATTTTTTCCTTCGGCACCGCCGGCTGCAATCTGGGATGTAAATTTTGTCAGAACTGGGACATCAGTAAGTCCCGCGAGTTTGACCGCTTGAATGACCAGGCTTCTCCAAAACAAATCGCTCAGGCCGCTAAGCGTCACGGCTGCCGTTCGGTGGCCTTCACCTATAATGACCCCGTGATTTTTGCCGAATACGCCATGGACGTGGCCGACGCCTGCCGGGAATTGAGGATTCATCCCGTGGCCAAAACCGCGGGGTACATCACCGATGAAGCCCGCCCGGAATTTTACAAACACATGGACGCGGCCAATGTGGATTTGAAAGCCTTTACCGAAGACTTCTACAAAAAATTAACGCTAAGCGCTTTACAACCGGTTTTAGATACGTTAGTGTATCTAAAGCGTGAAACCAAGATTTGGTTTGAGATCACCAATCTCGTTATCCCCGGTGAAAATGATTCCGATAAAGAATTCGAAGAAATGACTACGTGGATCATGAACAATTTAGGACCCGATGTGCCGCTGCATTTTACGGCTTTTCATCCGGATTTCCGCATGATGGACCATCCCGCCACACCTGCCCAGACTTTAACCCGCGCGCGATCGATCGCGTTAGCGAAGGGATTGCATTATGTGTACACGGGAAACGTCCACGATAAAAAAGGTCAAAGCACGTATTGCCACGCCTGCGGAAAAATTTTAATTGAACGTGATTGGTATGAATTGGGAGAATATCACATCCACGATGGCAAATGTGCGTATTGTGAAACGCTTGTCGCGGGATGTTTTGAAAATGTTCCCGGCCATTGGGGCGCCAAGCGTCAGCCGGTGCAAATGAAAGGATAAAACAATGAAACTCCTCTGCTGGAACGTCAACGGCATACGGGCCATTGAGAAAAAAGGATTTCTTGATTGGCTTCACAAAGAATCACCTGACGTGTTGTGTATCCAGGAAACCAAATCGCATCCGGAACAACTGAGTGAAGCTTTGCTAAAACCAAACAGCTATAAAATTTTTTGGTCTTCGGCTGAGAAAAAGGGTTACAGCGGCGTTGCTATTTTTACGAAGAAAGAGCCCAAGGCTGTTAAAGAAGGGCTGGGAGTCAAAGAATTCGATTCCGAAGGCCGCACCCTCATGGCCGATTACGGTGATTTTATTTTGTTCAACATTTATTTTCCAAACGGCAGCGCCGGCAATAAACGCGTTCCGTTTAAGATGGCTTTTTACGACGCGTTTTTGAAAGTCGCTGAGAAATTTAAAAAACAAGGCCGGGAATTGATTGTCTGCGGCGATGTCAACACCGCTCATGCCGAGATCGATCTGGCCCGGCCCAAAGAAAACGTCAAGAACACCGGGTTTCTTCCCGAAGAGCGCGAATGGGTGAGCAAATTTATTTCCAAAGGGTATGTGGACACCTTCCGCCATTTTAATAAAGAGCCAGGACATTATTCGTGGTGGGATTATAAAACCGGCGCCCGCGCCCGGGACATCGGCTGGAGGATCGATTATTTTTTTGTCAGCTCCGGGTTTCTTCCCAAACTTAAAAAAGCGTACATTCTAAAAGACGTGATGGGGTCCGATCATTGTCCCGTCGGTATTGAAATAAAATAAACAGGAGGAGTCATGAAACAGGCACAGATCGGGATCGGCACAATGATAAGTTTTTTGATTTTAACTTCGCCAGCGTTCGCGGCCCAGGCGACGGCCGTGATCATGGGAACAACCGAAAGTTCACCGGTTTCGGGCGTGGCGACGTTTAAAGAAGTTGATGATGGTCTGGAAATCGAAGTCAAAGTGGCCAATGTTTCCCAGGGTAAACACGGATTTCATATCCATGAAAACGCCAGCTGCGATGATGCTGGCAAGGCGGCCGGCGGGCATTATAATCCCGATGGAGTGGACCATGGGTTGGTCAATAAAGATGGCTTCGAGCATGCCCATTGTGGAGATTTTGGAAATATTGAAGTCGGCGAAGACGGCACGGGGACATGGAAAATTTTTATCTCCGGATTAACCCTGACCGCGCAACGTCACAATGTCGCTGGCAAAGCGGTTATCCTGCATGAAAAGGAAGATGATTTCAGCCAACCCACTGGAAACGCGGGAGACCGCATTGGCTGTGGTCTTATAACGATTCAGCCTGACCAGCCGGAAAATAAAATAAATTGATATAGTCAGGTTTAATTCATCCCCGATGGTATCTGCGGTTAAAGTTACTCGAAATTCTTCCTGTCCCTGCGGCAGCGGAAAAAAGTATAAGCACTGTTGTTGGAAACGCAATAAACGATTTTCCAGCGTTTCTCAGGCGCCGATACCCAACAAATCACAAGAGTGGTTTTTTCTCGGTTTTTCAATTTGTCTCCTTATTGTGGTTGGGATTTTTTGTTATCTTAATTCTTTTTCCAATGAATTCATTTTTGATGACCTGCCGCAGATCCGTGACAATCCGCATATCCGCCAACTTTGGCCACTGGCGGAGATTTTTGAAAATACCCGCCGGCCGTTTTTGTATCTGACTTTCGCGGTCAATTATGCCTTGGGCAAATTTAATGTCTGGGGTTATCATTTGTTGAATTTTCTCGTGCATATGGCTGCGGCGCTGGTCCTTTTTGGCATTGTCCGCCGGACATTGTTGACCGAACGGTTTAAAACGCGATGGAACGATTCTGCTGGGGCAACGGCGTTGACCGCGTCCATACTTTGGCTGGTCCATCCGTTTCAAACTCAAAGTGTCGCCTATATCGTTCAGCGCGCGGAATCATTAGCCGGATTTTTTTATCTGTTCACACTTTACGCGTTTATCCGACATTGCGAATCACCACTCGATAAAAAATGGCAGTGGGCCGCGATCATCAGTTGCTTACTGGGGATCACAACGAAGGAAGTGGCGGTTTCGGCCCCGATTGTGATTTTGTTGTACGACCGTGTTTTTTTATCGAATTCTTTCCGGGAAATATTCCGTCAGCGAAAAAAGGTTTACCTTGGATTATTATTCAGCTGGCTGATGCTTGGGATTTTGTTGGTGACAATGAAACCGGAGGTGGTCCCAACGGCGGGATTTAATTTCGCGGGGATAAGCCCGGTTCAATATGCTTTGACGCAGTGTCAGGTGATTCCGCATTATCTGAAATTAGTTTTTTGGCCGCAGCCCTTGGTCTTTGATTATGATGGTTGGCCCATCGCCAAAACAATTGCCGATGTCTGGCCGGGATTTATCGTTGTGTTGAACCTTTTGGCGGGAAGCATTTGGTTGCTTTTTCGGCGACGGGCGTTGGGATTCTTAGGGCTGACATTTTTTTTGATCTTAATGCCGTCGTCCAGTTTTATGCCGCTAAAGGATGTTGCCTTTGAGTATTGGATGTATTTGCCTCTGGCGGTATTGACTATTGGGGCGAGTATTTTAATTTTTTCGATCCGGATACGGTACCTTTCCCTGGGAATGATTGTGCTCATAACCGCGGGTTTAAGTTATTTGACGTATCAGCGGAACAAAAACTATCGAAATGATTTTGTGATTTGGCAGGACACGTTGACAAAATGGCCAAACAATTCTCGGGCGCATAATAATTTTGGCGAGATTTTATTTCGTCAAGGGAAACTCCAAGAGTCCGAAGATCATTATCGCGCCTCGATCCGTCTTAATCCCAATTACGCCGATGTCCGCAGCAATTTAGGGATTCTTTTGTCAAGCCAAGGACAAAGGAAAGAAGCCATCGAACAGCTTCAAGAGGCTCTGCGCGTCGAACCCAATTTCGCGATCGCCCATAACAATTTGGCGGCGAATTTAGTGGACGAGGGCCAATATGAAGAAGCCCTACGGCATTATTTTCGCACTTTGGAATTGGGCTTCCAAGAACCTGGAGTTTATAATAATATTGGTATTGCCTATGGGCGTTTGGGACGGTATAGTGAGGCCGTTAAATATCTTCACGAAGCCTTGCGCCGTCAACCGGATTTCCCACAAGCGCAACAGGAATTAAAACAGATTCAACGACTGACAGAAAGAGGAGAACATGAAACAAAAATCGATCATGGACCTTGAAGAACGGATGGCCAAAACGGAAGGGGATTCTTTCCGCCACCATGTTTTGGAAACGGCCAAGGGTTTTAAAACGTCCTGGGTGGAATTGGGGCGCGCGTTATATTCGGTGTACAAAGACAAAATGTACAAAGAATGGGGTTATCAGACCTTTGAGGGTTATGTGGTCAAGGAAGTCGGTATTCGAAAACAGACCAGTTTAAAATTATTGCGGTCGTATTTTTTTCTGGAAAAAGAGGAACCCAATTATCTTAAGGAACAATTTGAAGAGCCCGATAACGTGGCGGCGTTACCTAGTTATGAATCGATTGATGTTCTGCGCCGGGCGAAGGCGAATAAAGATATTGATAACCATGATTATGTGCAGTTACGAAAAAATGTTTTCGACAAAGGAAAAGATGTCTCCGAGGTCAGAAAAGATCTGACGACGCTTATGCGTCAACGCAAGGAAGTTGAGCCGGAGGAAGCCTGGGCCCAGAAAAAAGAAC
>Ga0247727_10009628_pt1 | contig 17414 bp, 19 predicted proteins | sample WisWelCaveWW1625_FD_202498 | JGI IMG/M metagenome (GOLD analysis project Ga0247727, IMG submission 202498) | Biofilm microbial communities from Wishing Well Cave, Virginia, United States - WW16-25 | ecosystem: Environmental > Aquatic > Deep subsurface > Groundwater > Cave microbial mat | place...
GGCCTGATACTGCCAGATCTGTCTGTACACGCGCCCGCTCCTACTGCGGCCAGATCAACCGACCGTGTTTAAACATGTCGTCGTGTCGCTTCTGTTCGGGGTAGCATGTCGTCAGGCACTTCGGTTCGCTGCACGTGTTCCCCCCGCATTTGAAACACCACACGTGCGGCCGGCCGGACCCTCGCTGCACCACCCAATGTCCCCCGCAGTGAACACACTGCTGCGTGTCCTGTTGCGTCTGCTTGCCATCGAAGTCGGTGGCAATCACGATGCCCGCCGCACGTGGATCACTGTGTTGGAACAACGGCCTACTCCAGCCAGATGACCGAGGAGTTCACCGCGAACGCCGCGCTTTGAGAAACTCAGATGACGGCCACTCCGTTGTTGGCCGTTGGAGCGGAGCGAAACTCCCGACCCGGATAGGCAACCCAACGGAAGGTGGCCTTCTGGTGCACGGGGATGGTTTGGAAAATATCGCCCACCGTCGGCTCCGTGGTGTAGCCTCCTCCGCCGGCCGTGCACGCCGCCGCCGGACCCATGGTGTTGACCTTGACCACCGTGGTGCTGCCCGCCGGCGTTGTCCCCGTCGTCGTCGTCCGCGCGATGCGGTACTTGCCGGCTTGCTCCACGGGAGTGGCCTCCGAACCAAGACACCACTCCGCCAGCGCCGCCTGCACCGACGCCGACGCGAGAATGTGGTTCATCGTGTCGGCCGCCGCGGGCGTGAAGTTCTGATCATTCGTATACAGTGACATCCATTGTCCTTTCTTACACCGTCCGTCGCGACGGCACGAGTTCTACACAGACACCGCCTCGGGCGGCGGGATCACCAAACATCCTGAACCATCGAACATCGGGACCCGGTTCACCTCCGCAGCTGTGAACGGACTCACGATCACCTGGTCGCTCACAAACGTGACCCCCTCAGGACTCTCGCTGCTATTAAAGACCGTCAGAATGCAGACCACCTTGTCGCCGGCTTGCGGCGAGGCGATCTCGCTCCCCGTCACGGGGAAGGTTTTCGTCCCCGCGGTGAGAGCCGTCGTGCCTGTCCACGCCCCCAGGCTGGCGATGCTCACGCCGCCACGCACCTGGCAGATGTCCACCCGCTTCGCCGACAACCACGAGCTGCCCACGGTCACCCGGATGGGAATCGACCACGATCCTGCGTCCCACGCCAGGCCGTCGCCGTTGATCTCCCAGCCGCCGACGACCTCATTGGCGCCAGGATTGTCTTGATTCAAACTCTGCGATGCCGTTCCGGCGGTGCCCCCGTCGATCGCCTTGAGCGCGACCGGCGTCGCGATCACAGTAGTCTCGCCCGAACAATACACGTCCGAGCCGAGCACGTCCGCCGCACTGTCGGTCTGCTGGAAATCCAACGCCTCATTCCCTTCGTCACTTCGTGGCTCGGTGCCTTCGTGCCTCGTCTACAGCCTCGCCACCCTGCCAATGATCGTCACCGTCAGATCCGCCGCCGGCGTGCCCGATCCCACCGCCGTGCCCGTCCTCACCTCAAGGTATTGCCCTCCCGTTTGCGCGGCGTTCTTCGTCGCCGACGTGGCCGTGTTTGTCCCGGCCGCGATGTTGCACATCTCACCTTCGTTGGCGAACAGGCTCGCCCCGTTGTAGCGCACGTCGACGATGCAGGAGCTTCCCACCGGAGCCGTCCCCACGTTGGCCACCGCCTTGACGAACGTGAAGTCGCTCGGCATGAACCGCCGCCACTTGTATGTCGTGTTGATCGTGAGCGTGCCGGAAACGTAGGCCGACTCGTCGTACGGAACCGCCTTCTCGGCGTCGTTGGCCGCCGCGACGCTCCACACCGACCGACACACTTCGTGCCACTTCGCAGTGACCGTGTCTTTTCGCAGTACGATCGACGTGTTCCGCGAGGTGAGCACAAAGTCCTTGCCGTTGCTGGTCTCGATGTTGCCCGTGCCGTGTTTGACGGTGATCGTGTTCCCAGACTCGGTCCACAGTGTGACTTCGTCTTCATGGCCGCCGCCGGAGATGGTCGCCAGGTTGTCCGCCGTTCCCGACTGCGGCAACAGTTGCACGCGCGAGTAGGCGTACGTCAGCGTGTCACTGTTGATCGTCTGGTCGCCGGCGGTGAACCGAATACGCAGGATGGGGTCGATCGCAGCGCCGCTCCCGTTCACGTTGCCGAGCAGCGTGTTGATCACCACGGGAGATCGGGCGAGTTCCACCCACTTATTCAGCGGACCCTTCCACACCAGAAGCAAGCTGCGGTCCCTCCCTCCCAGCAGGGCGTCACCTTGATGCAGCGTGATGTTGCCCGTGCTCTTCACGGTGACGAAGCGTGCGTCGTTTTCGCACCGCAAGAGAAGCAGTTGCCCTTCGTCACTGCCACCCAGCGAACTGTTGATCGTGACCAGGTCATCGTCGGCCGCGTCGCCTTCCGTGTCGATCTTGTGGGCCGTCTGCGTGATGGTGACCGCGCCGCCGGCGATGGTCAGTTCGATCGGCTCTTTGAAATCCAACAGCCCGACGTTCTGCAAGGCTTGGCCGTTGCAGCCGATGGCCGCGGTGGGTGCGATCGCCCACCAGTTGTTGACCACGCCCACCTGCAGGTTCGTCCAGCGGCTGTCGTCGATCGCCGTCACGGCCGAGGCGTTGGTGGTCACCTTGGCCAGACGCAGGATATCGCCCGCCGGCCAGGAGTCGTCTTGTTTCTTGAGCGTGCCCGCCGTGTCCAGGTAGAGGTGGTTGACCTTGTTGGCGTTGCAGGCGAACGTCACGTCGCCCGCGTAACTGTAGTCCGTGGCTCCGATGCGATACTTCAACGCGAAGCACCCGACGTTCAGGTTGGCCGGATCGGTGATCGCGATCACCTTCCCTTGGTTGACGCCCCCCAATTCTTCGAAGAGGTGATACTGCAACTGCGTGAGCCGCGTGAACACGGCGGGGCTGCTGGTTTCGTCGACGCCGAACGGAATGAACGACGCTCCGGTCCCTCCATGGGGAGGGCCGCCAGAAAGCGTGTTAGCCTTGGCCGCGTCAATGGCCGGTACGACCGGATTCGCCACGTCGACTCCCTTTCAATCGCTGTTCAGCGCAAACGCAAACGTCGCCCGATCCGTGGGCGCGTCGTAACTGTCAAACGCAAAGGCCAGCGGCCGCGTCGGCCGCGTCCCGGAGACAACGCGCTGGGTCTCGCCCAGCACGCCGGGTTGCGGATTTCCCGCCGCATCGACAGCCCGCGCCTGGAACTTCCACGCGCCAAACGCCGCCGACACTTGCACGCCCAGGTCCAGCGACGGAGGTGGCGTCTCCCCGAACGGCGTTTTGCCCCAAGTGATTGTCCCCACGCCTCCGCGCGGCAACCGCGGCTTGCTGGTTCCGAATCGCCCTCGGCCAAACGGCTGCACGCCGTACGCCGCGCGAACATTCTCGCCGAACACCGGCACGGCCACCGGCAACAGCGGCGCGTTGGTGTCCACCGTCCCCGTACCCCGGTCGGTATAGAGCTGCAGCCGGGTGCCCGCGTGCCAGGCCTCGTCAACGTTGACTCGTATGACTACTGGACCTTGCATTCATCCACTCCCGGCTTGCCGGGTCAAACGTCCGCTCCCACTTCCGGCGCATGCCGCAAGTCGCTCAAGTGAAACACCGTGCGTTGTCCCGACTTGGGCGCGTTGGTGTATTCAATGGTCACAATCTCCGGTGCCGACACGAACTGGATCCCTTCCCCCGGACACCCGAAAAAGCTGTCCCCCGGTAAGTAATCCTGTTCGAGCCAAGGAACCTCGAAGTTGCCCGCGGTGATCTCCACGGCGTGTTGTGCCGCGACTTTCTCCGCTCGGCGGGTGAACGCTTGCGTGTCGTCGCGTTCGTCGTATTCCGGATCGTCTTCCACCCAGTCGGGGTAGCCGAGCCGATTCGGGTCGCGCTGTCCTTCCAGGCTCCGCTGACGGAAGGTTTCGAAGCCCAGATCACGCATCGCGACCCTGGCTCGAAGCGTGTTCGAAGGCGGTTCGGGGAAGGCCAACATGCGGTCATCGCCAACCACGGTCGCCGTGATGGCGATGGCCAAGCTGTTGTTGAGGTAGCTGAACAAGGCACACGCCGTCTCGTCTTCCACCTTGGGGTCTTCCTGCATGTTCATGGAGAGCAGGAAGTTGTCTTCCGCGAACCAGATCGCCGCTCGATCCGGATCGATGAGAGCCTGACCGGCGAACGGCACCCAGCCTGGCGTGGTCAGCGCCGTGTCGGGGTTGGGCGCGTTGTAGTGGATCCACACCGTGGGCGATCGATCGCTGGCCGCGTCGCGTCGCGTGATGCGATTGCCGAACGGCCGACGCCGAATCACCCACGTCAACGAGGCTTCAGGGAGGTTCGCTCCCATCGCGCGATGTGCCCAAATGGGCTTGGGTTCCGGCGACAGCGGATCATGGTCGAAGGGGTCGTACCACTTCGCGGGGTAGAGCTGACGCGCGAAGATCCCGGCGAGCAGATAGCGATGATCGTCCGGGAAGACCCACAGCCGGAACACGTCGCGCACCGGCCATGGCACGCCGCCCGTGTTGTACTGCAAGCTCCCGAAGTTGGGGTGCTTGCCGTGATACTCACTCGTCGGCACGCCCGTGTCTTCGTTGAATTCGTCCGCCGCACCGAGCCGTGCCACCCAGAAGTCCAGCGCGGCGTTGACGCCCTCTTCCGTCTGCACGACGTTGTCCAGGTTGAAGTGTGGCGCCCACCCCGGCCGCAGAAGCACGGTGACTTCGTATTCATCCGCCCCGCCCACGTAGACCGGCCGGTTGATGATCCGCGGATCCATCGTGATCTGCGCCGAGTGCGCCCGGTTGCGTAGGGCGATGTCCATCGGCGTTCGCCCGGCCTGATCCGTCCACGGCGTTTCCTTGGCGATGGCGTGCAGACGCGGCGTGATCATCTGCCGTGTCGGGCTGGCCTGTTCTTGTTCAGAGGTCTCCAGCGTCGCGAAAATTCGCAGAACATACCGCGCCGCAGTCGTTGCATCCGGCTCCGCGTCGCTCACCGTGCGGATCTGATAGTGCAAGCCAGCCTGCTCACAGAGGACGGCGATGGCTTCCTCGACGTTAAGGCTCTGCACCGAGACGTCCGCTATTTCCGCCGTGATCCGGGCCACGAACGGATCGGGCGAGTCGGCGACCACGCCGCGCTCGACCAACGCCTCCGTGTCTCGCAAGAACTCGACCACGCTGATCGGCGGGCCGAGATCATCATTCAGCACGTGCATCACGGATAGGTAGCGCAGCGCGTCCACGAATCGCCATGGGGCCGCGTCCGGTGCCCCGTCGTCGGTGAACAGGTGGAGCTTGAACGCGCCGTCGTCCATGTCGAAAGGCAGCGATTCGTCGCTCCGGTTGCCGCGTCCCTTGGGGTTGAACACGAGAGGCAGCGAAGCCACGGGCTTGATCTTCTGCGGCCGTGCGGCCGACCACGCCTCGATGGGATTGCTCCGCATGAAGCGCGTGAAAATCTGGGATCGCGCTCGGTGCCGCAGAAGTTCCTGTCCTTCGGATAGGCACGTCACGTCGAAGTGGCGTCCCTGGCTCGACCAGCCGAAGGTTCGCGGCATGGGGAAGCCTTCAAACAGCACGCGATGTCCGTCGGCGCCAACCGGCACCGCGACGCGCACTTTGCGGTTCGGCGTCAGCGTGGCCAGCACCTCGGCGAACGTCCGTGGCGTGTCGAACTTGACCGACAGATTGGCCGTGTTGTCGGCTCCGTCGATGCCGATCGTGACCGCGTTCCAGTCGATGTGCGGCTGGAGGGCGAACGTGTTCGATCCCGGTGCCGTCTCCACGTAGACCAGCGCCGCAGGCAGGATCCGCGACAGTTGATCCCCGGCGGCCAGCGCGTATCGGTCCGCCGCGCCGACCGTTCCGGCAGTTGGCGTCAACCCACCCAGTGCTGTAATCGCCGGCGGCATCCCTTCGTGGCTCCGTGGCTCCGTGGCTTCGTGGCTTCGTGGCCGTCAGCCTAAGCATCTAAACTTCAACTCGATCCCGGTGATCAGCGTCAGCCCCGTCGATCCGATCTTTCTCGTCCGATCCGTAAACGCCCACGCCTCCAGCACGGCCTTCTCGCTGATGACGTCGCCGAAGCTGTTGGTCAGTCGCGTCTCCTTCACCAGCCCCGGCGTCACCGTGCCGATCCCTCCGTGCAGCCGGGCGTTGAGTTCCGTGGCGATGGTTCGCATCATCGCCGAGTTGCTCACCGCCAGCGTTCCTCTCCAAGAGACCAGCTTGCCAGAGAACCCGATCACGTCTCGAAAGACGACGTTCTGTTGCGGCACCGGCTGAAACACCTGGTCCACTTCGTCGCCGCCTTCGACCACCTGCCCCGTCCATCGCGCCGTGTTCGCCGTCCGCCGCGCGGAACCGCTCTGCCCGATGTCGATCTCGGGCACGCTGTTGGTTCCTCCAAACTGCGGCGTTGCCATCCTCTACTACTTCCGTCCCTTCGTGCCTCAGTGCCTTCGTGCCTGCTCTAAAACTGCCCGTTCGTGTTCTCGCCGTTGCGAGAACGTCGCGCTTGCGAGTGCGCGTCTGCCCCGACGTTGCGGGCGTTCTGTTGGTTGTAGATGTTGGTCACGTTGGCGGGCGCGGCGGTCCCGCGGGATTTCTTGTTTAGTGCCTCCACTTCCGTGAGCACAGCGCGAACCGTTGGCAGGTCCTCTACATCCAACCCTTTCGGAAGGACTCGTGTGCCCGGAATCTGCTCGCCGAACGGACCTGGGCTTGTTACTTGACGCGGACCCGATTCGAATGCATCAAGCGCGGACGACGTCCCGAACTGCCGGACGCCTTCGCGGATGGCCTCGATGTTCGCTCCGGGGCGTGCGAACCTCGCGATGAATGCATCGATTTCGTTCGACGATCCTTGTGACGTCGTCTGGCTTTGGGCCGCCGCCTGAGCGTCCTTTGACTGTCGGGCCTCACGATCGCGGATGGCCTGAGCTTGCGGAGCGAATCTTCCAAACGCCCGATCGATGGCTTTTCGATTGCCCTCCTGACTTCGATTCGGATCGAACTCGAATTTTCCGGACTGGGTCAAAACCGCGAGGTTGGCAATCTGGTCTAGTCCGAACGCTCCGCCTCCCGCGGCGTCCGACGCGCCTCCAGACGCCGCAAGCGCGGCGTTGATCGATTCGTCAGATAGGAACCCAAGTTCCGGGCGTTGCTTCAATCGTGCCCGCGTGTCCGCTGCAGCGCGGGACTGTTCGGCCGAGAAGGGACCGGATCGGCTTTTGTCGCGGAGGTCTTCGACCGATTGCTTCTGTTCTCCCTCCGTCTTTTTGAGTTCGTTCAGCGCGGTCACTTGGTCCTTGATGGCCTGCGTGACCCGCTCCGATTCCTCTCGCATCTTGCCCAACGCCGACGTGATCGACGCGATGGCCGCAACGACAAGCCCGCCAGCTCCGAGCAAGAGCAGCGCGCTGGAGTTCTTTCCGATCGCGCCCGTCACCTGACCGAACAAGTCTTTCAGGCCGGTTTGCGATTGGCCGAGAACGCCGGCCGCGCGGGCGGCGCTCTGGATGTTCCTGATCCACCCGCCAAGGCCGGGAAGGGCTTGGTTCAATAACGAAGTGAAATCGCCCAGACCCTTGATCGTATTCGCCTGGGCTTGCTGCTGGGCTTGATAGGTCTCGGCCAGTTTTTTCGCGGATGCAACCTGTTCATCGGTCGCATCCTTCGCGGTGAGAATCGCCAGCGCGTGGGCGTACTGCGCGTCGGTGATCTTCTCGACTTGTGCGGCGGCTTGGTCGAAGCCACTCGCCTCAGCGTGCAGTGTTAAGTTCTGATCAGCCATCGCCCTTCGTCGCTAGAGCCTGTCCCGGCTTGCCGGGGTCGCTTCGTGGCTTCGTCGCTCTTCTTTAAGCAATATGGAACAACTGCGTCGTGCTCGATCCGCCCGACAGCAGGTAATCATTCGAGGCGTCTTTTCGCCAACCGGCCGCGCCTTCCAGCGAGAACTCGGTGTATCCCGGACCGTTGCTTCGCGTCGGCGTGACCCACAACAATCCATTGACCGTCAGCGTCTTGCCCGTGGTCTGCCCGCGTCCATTGAGGAACGTAACCAGCGTCCCTCGGCCCAGGTTCATCAGCTTCTGATTTTTGTCGAACACGTCCGTGGCGTTCTTGCCTGCGTCGCGATGGGTGATCCTCACCCGCAGTTCATTGAAGCCCGTGAAGTCCCGCACTTCGCTGATGTCGTTGTCGCCCACGTCCGCGATCACGTTGCCGCTCATGGAGAGCGACAGGCTGTCACAGTGCACCGGGATGATCGAGCCTCCGCCCGCGTCCGCGGCAAACGACGGGGTGAACGGCCGGTAGATTCTGGCCGGATAGACCAGCGCTCCCAGCGCCGTCGTCACCTGGCCTGCGGTCTGCCCCGTTGTCATCGTGATGGCGTCTTTCCAGTCCTTCGAGCCGTCGAAAAACTGCACGAATCCGTTGAGCGTGAGTCGCGCATCTTGCGTCTTGTCGAAGGTGACGTTGAAGCCCGTCCAGACGACCTTGCAGTTGTTTTCGTCGATGGCGAAGATGGTGTAGAGACCCGCGGCCGAGGCGCTCTCCCGCTCCGCCCAAGTCGTGCTGACCCCGGCCCCGGCCAGAATCGCGAAGACCTTGGTGACGTCGGTCGTTTCCAGCGTGACATCCACGCGCAGTCCGGTCCGGTTGACGTCTTGGGCGCCGATCGCTCCGTCCGACGTACTGACGATCACGTTGCTGTACGTGCCGTCGAAGTTGATGTGACTCAGACCGCCGAGGATTTGTCCGGCCGTGTTCAGCCGCTGCGCCAAGAATCTTCGTTGATTCGCCATGTCTCAATCCCTTCGTCGCCGGGCCAGCCCGGCTTGCCGGGTCGCTCCGTGACTTCGTCGCTCCCTTTTAGGCCGGGCACTCTTTCACGATCAGATCCACGCGGATGACGAACCCGTCGATCCGCTCGAAGACCACTTGCATCCCTGCCAGACGGCTGCGGTCCGTTACGAATCCCCCGGATTGCTTCTGCGGGACCTTGTCGTGCAAAGCCGTCCGCATCAGGTCGCGCACCTTGTTCACCCCGATTTCCGAAACGGCCGTGCCCTCGCCCATCCGCGCCGCGCCGCCGCCGCGGAGGTTTCTCACCGCCACAAACACGGCATAGCTCGCGTCGTAGTCTTGCCGGCCTTCCTCGGTCTCGATCGCCGCGTCGGAGGAAAACAGCACGACGGCCGACGGCGTGCGCATCCGCCCGAACAGTTCATCGAAGACCTTCTCCCCGTCTTTGCCCAGCGACCCTTCCCACAATTTGACGCGCCCGGTGAACTCCGCGATGGCGTTGATCGTGTCCACGATCCACTGCTCGGTCAGCGAAGCAATCGATCCGTCATTGGCCATGCCCTACGTTCCCTTCGTGGCTCCGTGGCTTCGTCGCTCCGTGGCTTTCTTACCGGCGCAACCACGCCGGGAAGATCTCCGTGGCAATCACGTTCCGATCCGCCTGGCTCCAAAACAGAAACGGCCTCGGCCACTGATACACGGAGGACGCCAGGGCGAAGAGCACTCCCTTACCGTGTCCCGCGCGCCCGGTCGGATCGACGAGGTAGCCGATCACGTTGGGTTTGCCCCCGCGTCCGCGCGGCACGAACTTCAGCAGCTGCCGCGCCGGATCGATCTGCGACGGCCACAGCCGGCTGCGCTTGAGGCGCTTGGTCACCGGGATGGCCAGCGCCTTCCTCGTGTCCGGCTCGATCGTGCCGCCTTCCTGCACTTGCCTCGCGTACGGCAGGTTCACGCCCACCCGTGCGAACCGGTCCGCGGCCTCGAAGATGGTGTGCTCGTTGCCTCCGCCGCCCCGGTTGCTCACGCGGAGTGCCCCGGTGAGCCGCCCACTTCGCACCACGTCCGGTCCTTGCTTGAGCAGCCGGGTGAGTCCCGAGCTCATGCCCAGCACGCCCACGCGGAGGAACAAATCCCGCGGCCGTCGAAGGTTGTTCGCGGCCCGTTCGAACAGCCCTCGATCCTCCCCCACCGTGATCCGTGTCGTGATGCTGAACGCCATGGTCAATCAGAGCCGGAAGCGCAAGCGCCCGGTCCGTCCCTTCGTCGCTGTTCGGTTCAATCCGTGCACGCCGCCATCACGTGGACGATGGGCTTGTCGTGCGGATTGATTTCCACTTCGACGATCTGCCCCGGTTGCATCCCGGCCAGCGGAATGACCACGTCGGTGCGGATGCCTTCGATCTTGCCGGCCACCGCGTCGTCCACCAAGTCACGTCGATCGCGCACGAGTTCAAACGGGCTTTCCACGAAGGAGTCTTCCAGTCCCGCGGAGCACACCGCCAGTTGCGACAGCCCGGTGAGCGGCCCGCCGTTGAGGTCTGTGTTCGGCAGTTGGATGCTCAGGCGCAGCCGTCCGCCCACGTGCTTGTACATCCGCAGCACGATGGCCAGCCCCGGCGGCATCGCGTCCGTGCTCGGAGGATTCAGCATCTTCCGGCCATTGAAGGGCGCCCAATTTTTCCCCGCATACAATGTCATCGATCGTCCTTTCTGTATTTCCCTTCCTCGCTTCGTGGCAGAGCACAGTCCCGGCTTGCCGGGGTCGCTTCGTCGCTACCACTCCCGCAGTTGTCCCGCGATCGGCGTCTCCGATCCCCACGCCGCTTTCGTCCCCACCGCCGTGTCGTCCGGCGGATCGATCGTTCCGTCCGCGATGCCCTTCAGCCAAGCGATGGCCTTGTCGTTGGCCATTTTCCAATCCTCCGGCACCGGCGGTCTCCGCGTGGCCAGTCGATAGATGGTCATCGCGATGGTGACGCCGCGCAGAGCGAGGACCATCCGCGGGTGCGACGCGGAGACAACGGGCACGCTCATGCGTTTCTGCACGTAGCCGTTGGCCTCGGCTTCCACTTCCGCGATGCGCAGGTCGATCAGCACGTCGTCCAAGTCACCGACGGTGTCCGTCGTCAACTGCGACGCCGCCGGGTCCCCCAGTTGCCCGATCACATCCGCCGATGTCGCGTACTGGCCCATCTACGTCCCTTCGGGTGGCCCGCCGCCGGCGGAGGAGTCGCATTCCGCCGACAGCGAGCCCGGTCACAGGGAGTTTCGATCACGTCACCAGCGTGTCGACGAACAAATATCCGCAGTCCGTCGAAACGACCTTGAACACGCGGCTCTCGACCACGCGGATGGCCTTGGAGCCGAACGCCCCGCGCACGCTCTGGCTGGTCAACACTTGTCGATCCTTCCAGCGGAGCTGCGCCATGGAGACCACGTCGTCGAGGATGGCCCCGCTTTTCAGCCGCAGCAGCGCCGCCGCGCCTTTGCCCGCGTTGACGCCCGTCCAGATGCGCGAGAGCGTTTCCGTCTGACCCTGCTTCGCGGTGTTGTAGCGCGCCCAGCCGACGAGCACTTTTTCCAGGCCCAGAAACGTCGCCAGTTCGTTCTGTTGAACGACCGGCTGAGCGGTGCTTCCGCCCTTGATGTTCTGCGGATTCAGCGTGCCTTTGATCGCCGCGAGGATCTTGTCGTTGCGCGAAACCTTGCGCCACGTCGGCGGGTCCATGACCAGCACGTTGGGCCGCAGGACGCAGGCGTCGACGCCCGCTTCCAGCCGCGTGAGCACGTCGGTGGAAAGCGTCGCCCACGTCCCGTTCTCGTCGGCCTGGTTGCCGGCAGCATAGTTGCTGGCGTTGAACACCGCGGCGTGGGCCTGCACTTCCTTGTCCGCGCCGATGAGCATCATCAGCGTGTTGATGGTGTTGGTCTCCGCCTGGATGGGCGTCTCCGCGTTGTCGATGGCTTCCTGCGTGAGGTACTCCTCCAGCCCGTAGTCATCACAGGTGAAGGTGTCCTCCGTGGTTCCCCAGTCGATTTCCGCGGGAATGGCCTTCGGCCCGACCAGCGTGTTGGGGATGGTGAACCGTTCCGGCCGGTTGTATTTCTTGTACTTGCCGGTTTTCTTGGCGACGGCGACGGGTTCGAGCAGCCTGTCGGCGATGAACTCTTCGTTCGTGTATCCGATCGCCACGTTGCTCAGCCGTCCGTCGAACTGTAGTTCGATTGGTCCTGGCATGTTCGTTGCACTCCGTTGCTTTGGGCTCTAACGCAGGCATCCTTGCCGCGTGCGAGCCCTTAAGCGTCCTAGCCTTGTTTGACCGATTGTACGATCAGCACTTTGAACTCGTCGCCCGAGACGGCGCTGTCCAGCGCGATGCCGATGACGCGATTGTTCACTCCCGCGCCCGGCGCCGCCGCGACGCCCTGTCCGCTGGCGTCGCTGGTCACTTCGTTTCCGCGGGTCACCGTGCCGCCCGCCTTGATGAAGGCGACGCCCATCACTTGCACGTCCAGCCGCCCGCCGCTGACGGCCGAGTCTTGGGCCACCCCGAGCAGGAAGTCCGTCGCCGCCGCCGCCGCGACCACCGTGTCGTCGGCCGCTCCTGGTTTCACGATGCGTTTGGCGGTGATCGTGCCACCCGCCTTGAACGCTTTGGTCAGAATGTCATTCGCCATCGTCTAAAATCCTTCCAGTCAATGTTCGCCGCGGGCCTCCTTGCCCCAGCGCCGGTGTTCTTCGTCGCCCTGTCGCTTCGTCGCTTCGTTTCCCCGTCAACCGAAGATCTTCGGGAACTCTTTCACAAGTTGCTCGGCGACGATCTCTCGCCGCAGGCCGGAGCTCTCCAGACGCTCGTTGATCAACCGTTTCTGAAGCGCCGTCATCGCCTTGACGAAGTGGTTGTTGTGCTCCTTCATCGCGTGGGCGATCAGGGTTTCTTCGTGAGAGGTTCCCGTGGTCGTCGTCGCCGGTGGAGTCGTTCGGCCCCCGGAGACGGCGGGGATGATCCCCTTGAGCACCAGGGCGAACTGCTCAGGGCTTTCCAGGGCCAATTTCTGGGCCGCCGCGAAGGCTTCCTTGTCGTGGGGGTTGATCTTGTTCGCCTTGACCGCGTCTTCGATCAGTGTGTCGCGTTTGCGTTCCTTGTCGGTTCGCTCGATCGTGGCCAGCCGTTCGCGCAGCACGGTCAGCTCGGTGTCCGTGCCCAGTCGGTGAGCCAGCGCCACAACCACCGCGTCCACCGTCGCTTCCGCGGGCAGGTTCAGCCGCGAACGCACGCTGTTGGCCACGGCGTTGTCGCCTTTCATGCGCTCCAACGCGACAACCGCCGCCGCGAGGATCTGCACCGCTCCGGCTTCCTCGGCCAGCCCGAGCATCTTCCGCAGCGCCGTGAGTTTCTCTTCGGCGGATCCCGCTGCGGCTGGGTCCTCCAAGACCTTGAGCATCGTGCTCGGCATGGTCGTTTCCTTTCCTGGTTGTTCCATCCCGGCTTGCCGGGTCCCGGATTGCCGGGCCTTGGCCGCGAGCGCTTCCATGCGCTCGATGGCCGGGGTGTTGGTCAGCGCCGCGCTGTGCAGCGCGATCGCCTTGTTGTCCGACTTCCGCACGCGTACGACGGGCGAAAGATATTTGTAGCGTTTGCCGCGGATCGCCTCGGAGGCTTCCGCGTTCCATTCCACCGTGGCCACGACGCCACGCCCTTTTTCGTAGTGGAGCTTCTTGATCCAGCCCGCGGCCGGGGCCTGTCCATCGGGCCGCGAGTTGTATTCCGTGAGCGTCTGGTGTTCGTAGTCGATCACGATGTCGATGCCGCGACGCTTGAACTCCGTCGCCATTTCCGCAAAAGAATCCGGGTCGACGACGAAGTCCCCGGAGGAACTCTTCACCTGTCCGTCAGGCATCAGCAGGACCGTGGTCAACGCCGCCGCACCGGCCTCGTCGCAGACCAAAGCGTGGGGACCCACTATTCGATCGATGATTGCGGGCGTCATAAAACTCCTTCTTCAAACGGGTTGCTGCGCACGATGACCGGATTCTTCGCCGCGCCCGTGACGGGGTCCTTCTCCGGTTCGGGCACCCCCAACCGCGAATAGATGTACGCCCGCTCCACGGGCAGCCCGAGAGTCTGCGTCACCGTGTTGAACAGGTTCGCTTCGTTCTGGCGGTCGAGAATCTCCGGCTTGCACCGCCGGAAGTGCGGCAGGGGCACGGCGACGGCGGGGAACCGGAACCGGCACATCGGCGCAATCAGTTGCTCCCGGATGGTGCGACTTTCGCGGCGAATGTCGTCGTCGCGGAGGTCCTCGCGGACTTGTTCCTGCACGGCCCCTGCCGCGTGCGTCCCCGTGGCGTTGGTCGTGTCCACCATCAGGTGACCACCAAGCCAGAGCATGGATTGCTTTCGCTCGCACCAGTTGATCAGGATCTCATGAGGCGACGTGCCTCGTTGCGAGCTTTCTTTCAACTCCAGGTCGACGGCTTCCGAGAACAAGCCCCAGGCGTGGGCCCCCATGTTTTCCAACATGGCCAGGGCCTCTTCTTTCTCTTCCAGGCTGGCGTTGGTTCGATACTTCGCGAAGCGTGCCGGCTGGCCGAACACTTCGCAGTATTGCACCCACCCGCGCAGCACCATGTTCTTGATGACGTAGAGCGCCGCCTGAGCTCGCGAGAGCGATCCCTTGAACGGGAATCCGCAGCGGCTTCGCGGCATGTGGATGATGAACTTGTCGGCCTCCGGCTCCACGCCGTTGGCCGCCTGCGCCGTGATGATCCGCAAGGCGAAGTCTACCTGTGGCACCGGTTTGAAACCGGTGTTGCCGCCGAAACGCATGGCCGTCAGGCGATTGGCCGGGATGGCCACAAGTTCGATGGGCTTGAAGGCTTCCCAGACGATCTCGGCCACGGCGAGGTTGGGACCGATCCCGTTGGCCAAATGTTCCAGGCAGGGTTCGAACGTCTTGAGGTTGGTGAGCGTCTCGCGCACGTAGGCGGCGGCTTCGTCGGCCAGGGCGCGGTCTTTGATTTCCTTCTGAGCGTCGGCGGCGCTGACCACTTCCCACTCCAGGCCGGTCAGCCCCATGCGTCGCGTGTTGGAGACGCTGGCCAGGTGGGTGTCTTTCTCCTCGAACTCCTCAAACATCTGCAACACGGTGGCCAGGTCGCCCTGGTCGCCCGCTTGCAGATAGGTCCGCAGCCGCGTGAAGTCGATGCCTTCGGTGAAGTAAGTGCGATAGGCGTCCAGCGTGGAGTTGTAGACGTACACTCGCCCACTGGGTGGCCCCGCAAGCGGGGTTGGGTTGCGGGGTGCCCGCATCGCTCCGTCCGCTGGCGCGAAGAGGCCCGACAGCCCTCCGATCGCGTTCCTGATCGTCTTCGTCAATCCCATCTACTTCGTCTCACGCCACGCCGCCGCGACCGCTTGGAACTCCGCCAGACCCGGCTGCACCAGGTGGATGCCGCCCGTGGCTTCCATGTGTTTCTTGGCTTGCGCCACGGTGAACGGCTGGAAGCGACCGGGCGCCGGATTCACCCGCACATTGAGCATCGGCACCATGCGTCGCTCGCCCACGCGATGAACCATCAGCGTCCGTAGCGCCTGCACGTCGACCGCTTTCGCCGCCCTGGGGTGCGCCGCATAGCCGGTGATGAACTTTGCCGCCTTGTTCCCGCCGGCCAGCGCTCGCACGTATTGCCCACTTTCGTGTTCGCGGGTGGGAACGGCGGGCGAGTTGCAGAGGACCTCGGGCAGATAGACCCACGGCTCGCCGGGCAGGCTCTTGATCCCGGCAAACATCGCCCGCGAATCGAGCCGCCCGCCGGAGACACTGAAAGGATGCAGCGCCGTCTCGTTTTCCAACACGCCGATTGTCGTACCCGTCAAGGCAAAAGCCGCCGCGAAGTGCGTGGCGATCCGAGCCCATCCATCGCTCCAATCCACGTTGAGCACGTTGAGCGTCTTCAAGCCCGCGAGGATATCGATCGGCGTCTCGCCAAGTTTTGGGAGTTGCTTGAGTCCCTTGAACCCTTCACCGGTCACGACGATCGCGCGGGTCACCCCGGACACGGCGAACCAGGTGCGCAGCCCCTCGACCACCGCCCGGCGATGCTCCGCCGTGTAGCACTCGACAAACGGAATGATCTCTACGTGGCTTCGTGGCTGCGTGGCTTCGTGGCTGCTTATCTTCGTCGCCATCCTTGGCTCCCTACGTCGCTTCGTCGCTGCGTCGCTGCGTCGCTTCCTGCAACGCAAGTTGCAACTCAGCGTCAAGCTTGGTCAGATCCGCTCCCTCGTCAGCCACCAGCGACCGCTCCGCCGTGATTCCGCGGTGCGCCTGCCCAACGACAGCCAACTCCGTCCGCACGTAATTCAAGTCCCGAACTTCCACACCCCTCGCGTCGACCTGACCGGGCGTGAGCACAACGGTGAAACACCGGCATCCCCATTCCCAGGGTGGATCGTGCAGACGCCAGAACGGATCGTCCGCTCGAAACACCAGCCCGTGCAGGGCCGCGTGCGTGGCGCGCACGCCGTTGATCCCAGGCGTGCCGTTGCCCACCGTCAGGTATTGTTTGTAGGGGAACGTGTCCGCCACTTCCCGGTAGACTTCGTTTCTCTCGTCGGCGTACGCACGAAGCTCGACGTGCCGGAACATCAAGCGCAATCGCGTCAGATTCGGCGGAGAGAGTTTCTCGTGATCGAACAGTTGCCGCAGTTGCTGTTGCACGCGGGAGAAGTCGGTCCCCTCGCGGATCGCCCGTTTGACGAGGTTCCGCGCCCGTTGCACTTGGTTCGCCTTGTGCAGGCCCGCGATCCGAAACGCTCGTTTTTTCGCTTCCTTGCTCAGCCGATCGAAGACGTCTGAGGGCAGGGCGATCCTCTTGCCGAACCGCTCCGCCGCTTCGTGGAAGGGCATCGGCGAGAAGTCCCGTCGTTGCAGCAGGCTTATGGGCATGGCAAGCTCCCAGGCAGAGAAGCGACGTAGCGACGAAGCGACGGAGCGACGAAGCCACGGAGGGAGGGCGGGGAATGCGTGAACCGGTCATTTTCTTCGTCCTCTCGGCTCTGCCGCGACTCTCCCAATCAGGGCGGACTGAGCCATCCCGTTGGCCAGCGTGGTCTCCAGCGCGCTCGCATCCATGCGGTGGAACAAGTCGCCGTTCAGTGCTCCGAGCAACTCCACGAATCCCTTGGCTCCGCCGATCGCGGCCACCATCGGCGCCACCACGCCCGCCCGGTACGCCGGCGTCGCGTGATGAATCCCCGACGCCGCGAGGCGATCGAGTCCATCGAGCACATCCGTCTGCCGTTCCAGACCCACCTTCGTCCATTCCTCCCCTTCGTCCCGTGGCAGAGCACAGTCCCCGGCTTGCCGGGGTCGCTTCGTCGCTGCTCTTTCAATCCTTCCCCACGCAGTTGTGCTTACTCGGCTGCACGCAGATGTCGCAGAGTCCCGTGCGCTCACAGAACTCGCACGGCATGGCTTCCTCATCCACCGGCAGCGGCTGTCGGCAGGACGCGCACTTCTTTGGCGGCGGAATGATCCCGCCGCGTTTCACCACCCTCGTCCCCTCCG
>Ga0247727_10009629_pt1 | contig 17411 bp, 21 predicted proteins | sample WisWelCaveWW1625_FD_202498 | JGI IMG/M metagenome (GOLD analysis project Ga0247727, IMG submission 202498) | Biofilm microbial communities from Wishing Well Cave, Virginia, United States - WW16-25 | ecosystem: Environmental > Aquatic > Deep subsurface > Groundwater > Cave microbial mat | place...
TCCCGTGATTACCCGTTATGAACTTGAGCCGGCGCCTGGAGTTAAGGTGCAGAAGATCACCGCGCTCTCCGATGATATCGCTTTGGCCATGAAGGCTCAGACGGTTCGTATCGTCGCGCCTATTCCCGGGAAAAATCGGGTGGGGATTGAGGTCCCGAATAGTTTCTCCAGTACCGTATTTTTAAAGGACGTTCTCGCCCAAGGAGAATTTAGTCAATTGGGTTCGAAGTTAACGCTCGCCTTAGGGAAGGATATCACCGGCAGACCTATGTACGCGGATTTAGCCGAGATGCCGCATCTTTTGATCGCGGGAACCACCGGCGCGGGAAAGACCGTTTGTTTAAACAGCGTCATCATGTCCATGCTTTTTAATGCCACCCCGGAAGAAGTTAAGTTTATTATGGTTGACCCGAAAATGGTGGAACTTTCCATTTACAATAACCTGCCCCATGTTTTGTGTCCAGCGGTCACCGATTCCAAAAAAGTTTCCGCCGCTCTTCAATGGGTGGTCAGTGAAATGGAAAATCGATATTCGATGCTCGCCAAAGAGGGGGTACGAAATATCAAGGCCTATAATGCCAAAGAAAACCGGTTGCCGTATATCGTGGTGATTGTCGATGAGCTGGCGGATTTGATGCAGGTGGCCGCTAAACAGATCGAAAGCGCCATTACCCGTTTAGCCCAGCTCTCCCGGGCGGTGGGAATCCACTTGATCTTAGCGACCCAAAGGCCGTCCGTGGATGTTATTACCGGTGTCATTAAAGCGAATTTTCCGGCGCGTGTGTCGTTTAAGGTAGCCTCCAAAGTGGACTCGCGCACGGTTTTGGATATGAACGGCGCTGACAAATTGCTTGGCAAAGGCGATATGCTTTTCTTAAAACCCGGTGAGGCCAAGCCCATTCGCGGGCAGTGCAGTCTGGTCTCGGACAAAGAAATTCAGCGGGTCATTGATTTTATTAAACCCCAGCAAGAGCCGGTGTACGATGACAATATCTTAAAACAGCAAACGGGTGGCGGTGGCGGCGTGGATCAAAGCGACGAACTTTATGATGAAGCTTTAAAACTGGTTCTCGAAACGAACCAGGCCTCGGTTTCCATTTTGCAGAGACGCATGCGTTTGGGTTATACCCGGGCGGCCCGGTTGATTGACATGATGGAGCAAAACGGTATCGTCGGTCCGTACTGCGGCAGTAAGCCCAGGGATATTTTAATCAACCGTGAAGAATGGATGATGAAGGACATGAAGAAAGAAGGAGATTCCTAAAACCCACCTCCACCTCGTAGGTGGACACCTACGAGGTGGAGTAACGGTTAAGGCACAGGGATGGAGAATAGAGAACAAAAAGGGCAGATTCTAAAGCAGGCCCGCGAGGCCAAAGGACTTTCTTTGCAGGCCGTTCACGCCGTGACGAAAATCCCTATGGATATCCTGCGTGCCTTAGAAGAAGGATATACCGTTAGAACCCTGACGCCGTTTTACTATCGAGGTTTTGTTAAAATTTATGCCCAGTATTTAGGAATTGACCTGACTTCTATTCTTGGGGATTATCATTCTGAACAATTGACTACTGTGTCGAAAGCGACCAAACAAAGCACTTTTGAAATACAAAACCGACTCATGCGCAAGCAGGAAAAGATTCAGGGAATAGTTAAGGTCATTGTTGTTTTTTTGGTTTTTTTTATTCTGTTCAAGATGTTAGGTTTTATCATTCATAAGATAAAGAGTCGATCCGTCCGTACCGCTCAGGTGACGGCTGTCCCTGCCCGTGAAGATAAGCCGAAAAGAGAATCGGTGCCCAAAGCCGCCGTGTTACCAGTTGCCCCTGCCGGCGCGGTGGGCGTCTCAGGCGAAAAAGAAGAACAGAAGTCCGGCAAGAAGATCAATCTCACGGTTCGTGCTAAAAAAAACAGCTGGCTGCGCGTCAGGGCTGATAATACGACTGTTTTTCAATCGACCCTCAATAAAGGGGGTGTCGAGACTTGGACGGCTGTTGATGAAGTCGAAATTTCCGGACGCAACATTAACCAGTTGGAATTTGAATTCAACGGTAAGCTCATCGGTCCCTTAGGTCGCGAGAACCGCGAGGTCAGAAAAGTTGTCTTCACCAAGGATGGATTGTCGGTGCAAAAGTAAACCGTTCCTACACCTACGAGGTGTCGCGACACCTCGTAGGTGTAATGTGGTTCCAAAGACTGATGACCAAAACTACCCTCACAACATCCAACCGCACCTTTGCCCCGTGGGTTTCCCCAAAGCCCTCAGTTCATCTCATTAATCTCGGCTGCGCCCGCAATCTCGTTGATTCCCAGGTTATCTTAGGACGTTTAAAGCAAAACGGACACCGCATCGTGGATATCGAACATTCCGATGTGGCGATCGTCAACACGTGCTCTTTTATCGAAGATGCCCGCCGGGAATCGGTGGATGTGATTCTGGATTTAATTGACTTAAAAGAGCAGGGTAAGATCAAAAAAATCATTGTGGCGGGATGTTTGGCCCAGCGTTACGGCAAAGATTTGGTCAAGGAGTTAAAAGGCGTGGACGCCTTTGTCGGGACACTGGCTCTGGACAGAGATAAATTTCATCCTCAAGTGACACTCACTGCAAAGCATTACGCTTATGTTAAAATCTGTGAGAGCTGTTACAATAAATGCAGTTTCTGCGCCATTCCGAGAATCAAGGGACAGTTTATTTCCCGGACAATAGAGTCGGTGGTGGAAGAAATCAAACAACTCGACAGCCGCGGTGTGAGAGAAATCAACATCATCGGGCAGGACATCACTGCTTATGGGATGGATATTTATAAGAAGAAGAGTCTGGCCGAGCTTTTGAAAGCCCTTATTCTGGTGACCAAGAACATTCAGTGGATTAGACTTTTGTACGCCTTTCCGGCACATGTCACCGATGATCTGATTGATCTGATCGCCAACGAAGAAAAGATTTGTAAATACATCGACATGCCGCTGCAGCATATCAGCGACAAAATGCTGCGCACCATGAACCGCGGGATGTTTCAAAAAGGCACGCTCGAATTAGTGGGAAAGATTAAAAATAAAATCTCTCATGGAAGTTTGCGGACAACCTTCATCGTGGGCTTTCCCGGTGAGACTGAAGAAGACTTTCAGGAGTTGCTGAATTTTGTCCATAAGACGCGTTTTGAGCGGATGGGGGTGTTCATCTATTCAAAAGAAGAAGGCACGGCGGCCGATGCCTTGCCCTGGCGTGTTCCGGAGAAAATTAAAAAGCAAAGGCGGGACATTCTCATGAACGTCCAGCAGGAAATTTCAAAAGAAGCGCATAGAAAATTTTTGGGCAAGACTCTTAAGGTGTTGATTGATGAAAAGCAAAAAGGCGAAGATGGCGTGTATTTAGGGCGCAGTGAATTTGACGCGCCGGAGGTTGACGGTTTGGTCTATGTCTATTCCAGCCAGCGGCTGCGCCTGGGTGATTTTGTTGACGTGCGCATCACCGATAGTCTGGAGTATGATCTGGCAGGAGATGTCGCGTGAATCTGCCCAATAAACTGACCACCTCCAGAGTTTTTCTAACGTTTGTGTTCATTTTTTTGATTTCACAAAACGGCCTTTGGCCCATGATGGCCGCGGCCTTGGTTTTCAGTCTCGCCTCTTTCACCGACTGGTGCGACGGTTATATCGCGAAAAAATATAAAATGGAGAGCGATTTCGGAAAACTCATGGACCCGATTGCCGATAAGTTTCTTATCTTAGCCGCTTTTGTTGCGTTTATTCGCCTCCATCTCGTGGAAGACTGGATGGTGATCCTGATTTTGGGCCGGGAGATTTTTATCACGGGTTTGAGGATTTTTGCTTTGAGCAAAGGTAAAGTCCTGGCCGCCGAGCGGGCCGGCAAGCACAAGACCGTTTCCCAGATCGTCGCGATTTTTACCATCCTGAGTTTTCTTATCCTAAAGGAAATTTTGACGCAGGTTTCTTTTTGGTCCGGTACCGTTGAGGTTTGGTGGCGTTTTGCGATTTATGTTTTGATGCTCATTACCGTGGCTTTAACCATGATTTCCGGGATTTCGTATCTCTGGAGCAATCGAAAATTGATTCATGTCCAGTAAGATTGCCGAGTGTTTAGCGACATTTTTTTATGTGGGCCGTTTCCCCGTAGCTCCAGGGAGTTTGGCAAGCCTTGTCGGTGTTTTGATTTATCTGATTTTTTGGGGTCAGGGGAATTTTTATTTAGCCGTGTCGGTGCTGGTGACGCTGGCCGGTTTTTGGGCTGCCGGTAAAGTTGAGAAGCTTTCCGGAGAGAATGACCCGGGCTGTGTCGTTATCGATGAAGTCGCCGGCGTTTTGACCGCGTTTTTTTTGCTGCCGCCCACCATCCCCGTTATCTTCACCGCATTTTTCCTGTTTCGCGCGTTTGACATGTTCAAGATATATCCGATCGATAAAACCGAAGAAATCCCCGGCAGCACCGGCATCATGCTCGATGACCTCCTGGCCGGGTTGTATACCAACATCGTGATGCAGGCGGCGATACGAATAGCAGGGATGAGTTAAAGTGAGGCTTCGGAAGTTGATTGGGTTTTTTATTCTTTACGGGTCAATCGTCCATGGAGTTATTTTCGCTCAGGAATTTTCCCAAAAAAGCATAACGGTGGACAGATTGACTACTCAAGTCGATTTTATTCTGCAGTGGACTATCAACGATACAAAAAAGACGAGTTCACTTTTTATCTGATGTCTCCTTCCGGAGAAGTTATTAACGAACATACGGCGGCGCAATTCGCAATTGAGGTGATCGGCAAAGACGATCCTTTTGCGGCTTTTCGCGCTTATCGAATTAAACAGCCGGAGTTCGGGGTTTGGCAGGCCGTGGTCGGCCACCCCTTTGGGGCAACTTATGACATCAGTTCGATAGCCTATTCGGGATTAAAGCTGAAATGGGATTTTTTAAATCATTACCCCATTTTGAATGAGCCTCTTGTTTTGGAAGCAACGATCGCTGAGCCGGAACCGGTCAAAGGCGCGCAGATCACCGCTCAAATCAAACGCTATAAAAAAGGAGCAATAACACCAGATATTTTTGATCTGATCTTCACCGATAATGGAATCGATTATGATAAGACCGCCGATGACGGGGTGTACACGGCTTTCCTTCGGGAGACTTCCGTTGAGGGGAATTATTGCGCGCAGATTAAGGCGTAAGGGGTCGGCCCCCGGGCCGGCCCGTTTGAACGCTCCGCTGGGCACTGTACGGTTGTTTCAACTGCTGAGGAATGGGACCGGGTGCGTAATCCCCACAAGTATCCCCGGCCGCAGGGTTATGTTGGGGAATAATCAATGGTTGAGAAATTTAAAATCCCTTGCTGCCGCAGCATTCGCTCGATAAAATAGCGGCAATCAAATAAATTATCCCGCGCCTCCCAAGGCAATCCAATGTAACGGATTGTCTTTTTTGTTTTCTTGGAGAAAGGTATTGTCAAAATTTTTATGAGAAGTATGTGAAGTGGAGGTTTGGAGACAGGAAAGACATGAACCGAATAGATACACCTACGAGGTGTCGCTTGAGTATAACTTTGGCGACACCTCGCAGGTGTATGGAGGAGAGTTGTATGGCTAAGTCAAATTTAATTAAGGGAAGAGACTATAAAAATTTTTTGAGGGAAATTAAACAGCGGGTTCACCGAGCGCAGTATGATGCGCTAAAAGTTGTTAACAAGGAACTGATTGCGCTTTATTGGGATATAGGCAGGATGATCTTGAACGTGAGTTTTATATCCGCATGACCCGTAAATTTGGCTGGACGAAAAATGAATTGTACTCCTTGTTGGAAGCCCGCTGGGAATCAAGGTCACAAATTGTGACCTTGAAGCGCGGACAGCATATTGGAAAATCGGGAAAATCGGGAAAGCCTGCGCTTGACAAGCAAAGGTGCTATGTTAAACTTGAATCGAAACCTATTGAGTGAATTTTAGATTGAGGAGATAAAGCATATGATACGCTTAAAAGAAAAATTTATTGTTGATCAAATGGGTGATAAGACGGATGTTATTATCCCGTATCGTGACTATGCGCTTCTTTTGGAAGATGTGCATGATCTGGCAATGATTGCGGAAAGGAAAAGTGAGAAGCCGGTAAACCACGATAAGTTTAAGAAAAAATTAAAAGCCAATGGCCTCTTATAAGATTGAATGGAAGCCGTCGGTCTTTCGAGATCTCAAGAAAATTCCCAAATCCTATCGTTTAGAAATCTTTCGCAGAATTGAAACCCTTAGCAGCATTCCCCGCCCCTCAGGTTGCGACAAATTAGCTGATACAGAGAGAACTTATCGAATTCGCATAGGAGATTATCGTGGTGTTTATCAAATCAATGATCAGGCCGAGGAGATATTGATTTATCATGTCCGCCATCGCAAAGATGTTTATCGGAGAATGTAGGCCTGGGTTGAGGTAGTTGGGTGAAGAAGTTGGATGATTTTTGAGTTTTGCCTTTAAGGCCACAAATTGCGGCCTTTTAAAAAATTATACGTTTAAAGGAAGCACATGCCCGCGCAAAAACTTTCCAAAACCGCCTATCAGAAACTGCTCAGCGACATCGCCGGAATTCATGACCGGGCGATGAAGGAATTGGGCGCGGCGGTGGATTCTATTCTAAAGAAGGCCCGCTGGGAGATCGGCCGCCTGATTGTCGAGATCGAGCAGAAAGGCGAGGCGCACGCGCCGTACGGGAAACATCTTTTGGAAAATCTTTCCAACGACTTGACCAAGATGAATCGTAAAGGATTTTCAGTGACGAATCTTAGGAACATGCGGTTGGTTTACAGCGGTTTCCCAATTCATCAGATTTCTGATGAATTGACCTGGAGCCATTATGTGGCTCTTTCCTCAATAAAGGATAAGAAGCAACGCCAGGCTTATGCCAAGAAGGCAATCCAAAAGAAGTGGGACATTGGTGAACTCGAAAAAGTTTTAAAGGACGATAAGGTGGCCTTAAACGTTATTGATACAAATGAAACCAAAGCCTTGCCTGCGCCGCAAAAGGACATCAAAGTCATCCGTCTGGCGGTCAAGCGTGGGGTTCCTCGGACCTACAAAATTGTCGAACCGTTAAATCATTCTTCAAAAAAAGATTCATTCTGGATAGACTGCGGATTTTATATCTATCGCGAACTTCAAATCCATGAACTTAAAAAATCCAATGCCCCCTTGCCAAAACCGGAGGATATCGTTACCATGTTCTTGAGTACTGAGGGATATGTTTTTAAACGCCTCGAAACAAAAGAGCCGCCGCCCAAATCCATTCTTTATACTTACGGCGCCCAAGTGGTCAAGGTGATTGACGCGGATACGTTAACGGTCATGGTCGATTTAGGTTTTGGAACATTTTCCAAACAAAAATTAAGACTTCGGAAGATCAACGCGCCGGAGTTGTCCACGCCGGCGGGAAAGAAGGCCCGGGCGTATGTTTTTAAAAAGTTAAGGCCCGGCAGTTGTGTGGTTGTCAAAACCTACAGCATGGACATCTACGACCGATATTTAGTGGACGTGTTTTATATTCCAGGCTGCGATGACGCCGAAAAAATCGCCCGGGAAGGGATTTTATTGAATCAGGAACTCATCAATGAAGGTTTAGCCGAGCTTTGGCAGACGCCCGATCCCGATGATCTGGCGTTTTTGAATTAGAGAAAGAGAAAGGGTCCCCTTCTTTTTTTGGATAAAAAGCGTGATATACATCGCCTTAATGAAATGGTGCGTTGAGGTCGTTGAAATGTGGATAAAAAAATCTCAGGAAGAAATAAATCAAGATAGCAAAGAAGAGATGGTTTTCGGTATCATTTTCTTTTCCATCTTCATCATTGTTGTATTTTGTCTATCCTCTTTATTTGCAATTCCAACTAAAAGAAATCCAGCACCATCAGGGTACACCTGGGAGGAAGTGCTTGAGCAATTACCGTTTGTAGTGATCTTCTCGATTTTTTTATCTGTTCTTTGCTTTTTCGTGGCAAAAAAATTGAAGTTAAAAGAGCAAAAGACGGTTCTATGTGATAACTGCGGGAAGGTAAAGTATGATGACGGAAAGCATCAATGCGACTGCGGTGGCCAGTTTGTCGATATAAAAACCATGAAGTGGGTTGAGGTATAAAATGAAGAAGGTTACATGACCCGGTTCTAAATTTTTTAACGACCCAACAGACCCAACGACATAACAAAAAGGAGGAAACGAGTATGATGCGAACATCGAATCCGGTATTAAGTGAAAATGTTTTTGCGCAGACGCGCGCGGACGGCGGGAGCGAAACCATGTCCATTCAGGGCACGGTCAACAAAAGTTTTTTTCTTTTACTGCTTTTAGCCATTAGTGCCGGCTGGGTGTGGAATAAATTCTGGCAGCCGGGACAGATCTTTGAAGATCAGGTCATGTCCGCCCGGGCCGCGCTCATTCCGTTTGTCATGGGCGGCGCTATAGTCGGATTTGTTTTTGCCTTGGTCACCTGCTTTGTCAAAAAGTGGGCCGCGGTCACCGCGCCGATTTACGCGATCGCCCAGGGATTTTTTTTAGGCGGGTTTTCCGCGTTGATGGAATTGACCTATCCCGGAATTGTCGTGCAGGCGGTGGGGTTGACGTTCGGGACACTTTTTTCATTGCTGCTGGCCTACAAGTCGGGCTTGATAAAAGTTTCGCAAAATTTTCGTTTGGGTGTTTTCGCGGCCACCGGGGCGATCGCGTTATTTTATCTTGTCAGCATGATCTTGGGGTTCTTTAATATCCAAGTTCCCATGATCCATCAAAGCGGGCCCATCGGAATCGGATTCAGTTTATTTGTCGTTGGCATTGCCGCCTTGAATCTGGTTTTGGATTTTGATTTTATTGAACAAGGGGCGCATTCCGGCGCGCCGAAGTATATGGAATGGTACGGCGCCTTCGGTCTGCTGGTGACGCTGATCTGGCTTTATTTAGAAATCCTCCGGCTCCTGGCGAAGTTAAGAGACCGTCGGTAAGGTAAAAAGAGTGCGGCGATGAACAGATCCGTTCTTATTTTACTTGTGGCCTTTCTGGTGGGTTTTGTGATGCAGCAGAGTCGGATGGTAGAGAGGGTGAAGGTCGTTGATCCGGTGCTCAATGTCCCCAAAGATGAATACCGAGTCAACATGGAAAATTTGACCGATTACCTGGGCAGCATTCCGGACAAGACCGAAAATTTTGTGAAGACGGTTTCGAAAAAAATCAAGAAGTGGACTTCGCCCGACAAGCGCTGAATCCTACCTTTTCAATCACCTCATAGATAGGCCCGTGGCTGGTGAGCGTGCTTTTATAAAAGACGAGATGATCCACGCTCTGTTGGAGCTCTTGGCCCAGCCGGTACTGTTTGATTTCTTTGGATAAGGCAAAACGATTGAATCCAGAGCGCGTGCGGCCCAAGGTCACATGCGCGTCGAATCTTCTTTTTTCCTTCGCAAACCCAAGTCGTTCTAAATGATCTTCCAGTGTCTGTGCCAACCGGGTGACGTCAGCTTTACCTTGTTCGATGCCAATCCAAATGACTTGAGGATGCTCCGGTTTCGGGAAAGCGCCTATATGTGTTAATGAGAATGAAAAAGACGGTATGCTGTGAGCGGTCGACTGTAAAATTTTGATGATCTCCGGCAGCTTTTCTACGGGTGTGTCACCCAAGAATTTTAAAGTCAGGTGGATATTTTCAGGATTGACCCACTTGACATCAGCGCCGGTTTTGCGTAAATGGCTTTGTATCTTTTGAAGAGTTTCCCGGATGTCCGGATTGAGTGTAATGGCGATGAATGTGCGGATGGTTTCGGACATCATGTTTTTTGTCCGCAATGACGTAAAAGAAGCTCAAGCGCTTTTGAGGCGGCCTGGGATTTGATAGACAGTCTTGTTCCTTTAAAGATAGATTTCACGCAGATGGTTTTGGCCCGGCTGTTGACGGCGATGTAGGTTAACCCGACTGGTTTGGTTTTAGTCCCGCCACCTGGCCCGGCAATGCCGGTAATTGAGACGCCAAAATCCGTTTGAAAGAGTCTGCGGACGCCTTTGGCCATCTGCTTTGCGATCTGGTTGCTGACCGCGCCATGTTGGGCGATGAGCTTTGGCGTAATTTTTAGCAAGTTTACCTTGGCTTTATTGGAATAGGCAACCACCGATCCAATGAAATATTCTGAGCTTCCGGGGATATTGGTTATCCGGTGGGACAAGAGTCCTCCGCTGCAAGACTCAGCGAGGGCAACGGTTTTATTTTTTTTGCGAAGGAGTGCGGAAATTCTCTTTTCTGGCAGCATTCGGCTATTATATGAGGGGACAAAAATCTTGACAAGGTATAATATTTTGAATATGATGACACTCAACTTTCGGGATTGGGTGTGATTCCCGGCTGGTAGTGATCCTCCCGCCGATGGCGGGAGGTTAGCCTACGAGTCCCGCCATAGGCGGGACAGATCAAGTGACCTCACGCCAAAGGCGTGGGTATTCTTGAGTCAATAGTCCCGCTTTCGCGGGGGCATTAAGGACCGTTTTACACCTACGAGGTGTCGCTTAAGAATTTTTCTGGCGACGCCTCGTAGGTGTGCCGAAAAAGTTTACTTAATGCCAAAGCCTAGATGGGAGAAAGTTACGATGCCCAGAGTGTATCTACGAATCCCATTTTAAAATCCCGAGAGATATCTCGGGATTTTTTGTTGTGACAAAAAGATTTTAAATAAGGAGAAGCGGACTTATGTTTAACACGATTCCGGAGATTATCAAAGATTTGCAGGCGGGGAAAATGGTCATTGTGATGGATGATGAAGGCCGCGAGAATGAAGGGGATGTCCTGGTTGCCGCTCAGTTTTGTAAACCGCAAGACATCAATTTCATGGCCAAACAGGCCAGGGGATTGATTTGCGTTCCCATGGAAGATGAAAGACTTGACCAGCTTCACTTGCATCCCATGCTCGAAGGTGTTGAGCATAAGCATCAGAAATGTACCACCGCCTGGACGGTTTCGGTGGACGCGGCTTACGGTGTCACCACCGGTATCTCCGCTTCCGACCGCGCCCGGACGATTCAGGTTCTCATTGATCAGAAGTCCACTACCAATGACTTGGTAACCCCGGGACATATGTTTCCGTTACGGGCCAGAAGAGGGGGAGTCTTGGTGCGCGCCGGGCATACGGAAGCCTCCGTGGATTTGATGCGTCTATCCGGTCTTTATCCAGCCGGTGTTATCTGCGAGATCATGAATGATGACGGGACCATGGCCCGGACCCAGGAGCTTGTCGAATTTTCCAAGAAACATAATTTAAAAATCTGCACGATTGATAGTTTGATTGAGTATCGCCGCAAGCACGAAAAAATCATCGAACGCTGTGTGGAGACGCTTTTACCGACAGAATACGGCGAGTTTAAGATGATTGGCTATGAATCCAAAATCGACGGCATGTGTCATATCGCTTTGATATTAGGCAAAGTTGATGGCACGGTTCCTGAACTGGTTCGCGTGCAATCGGAATGTTTGACCGGCGATGTGTTCGGATCCAAACGCTGTGATTGCGGAGAGCAATTAGACAATGCCATGCGCATTATCAAGGAGAACGGTTCCGGGATACTTCTTTACATGCGCCAGGAAGGCCGAGGCATTGGCTTGCTTAATAAAATGAAGGCTTATCATCTGCAGGACCGCGGCATGGATACGGTCGAGGCCAATGAAGCTCTCGGTTTCTCGGCGGATTTAAGAGACTATGGGCTGGGGGCGCAGATTTTAGTGGACTTAGGCGTGAAACAAATTCGTCTTTTGACGAATAATCCGCGCAAGATCATCGGCCTGGAAGGTTATGGATTGACGATCGTGGAACGCGTTGCTTTAAAAATTCCGCATAATCCCGCCAATAAAAATTATCTCAAGGCCAAGAAAGAAAAGCTCGGACATCTTTTGTAATTTATGATTAAGACAATCGAAGGACAGCCTAAGATTAAGGGAAAGAAATTCTGCGTCGTCGCCTCCCAGTTCAATGAATTTGTTACCCGAAGGCTTTTAGATGCCTGCTTGGCGGAGTTAAAACGCCGTGGTGTTAAGGACAATGAGATTACCGTGGTCTGGGTCCCGGGGGCGTTTGAAATCCCCCTGGTTGCCTTAAAGATGGCACAGAAAAAGACAATCAGTGCCGTGATTTGTTTAGGCGCGGTCATCCGCGGTGAGACGCTTCATTTTGATTTGATTGCCCGCGCCGCTGCTGAAGGTATTGCCCAAGCAGCTTTGCAAACGCAGAAACCCGTTATCTTTGGGGTGTTGACCACCGACACCATTCAACAAGCTTACAAAAGATCAGAACCTAAAGGCGATAATAAAGGCCGCGAGGCCGCGGTCACAGCCGTCAAGATGGTGAGTTTACTTCGGCAGATTTAACCGATTCCACCTACGAGGTGTTGTTTGAGTATCTCTCTGGCGACACCTCGTAGGTGTGGAAAGGCTTGTAATCCACTATGCGTAAAAGAACCCAGTCCCGCGAACTAGCCTTAAAGATCCTTTATCAGTCCGATGTGACCAGAAAGAAAATTTTTCAGTCGGCCGTGGATTTTAAGGAAATGGAAGATTCTCCGAACGATGATATCTGGAAATTCACGCAGAGTTTGGTCATGGGGATTGAAGAACATCTGCTGGCGATTGACGCGAAAATCACCCAATACGCCACCAATTGGCAGATTGACCGCATGGCCGTCATTGACCGTAACATCCTGCGTTTAGGATTTTTTGAATTGAATTACTTGTCCGATGTCCCGCCCAAGGTTACCATCAATGAGGCCGTGGAATTAGCCAAGAAATACGGTGACATTGAATCCGGTAAATTCGTCAACGGTATTTTAGATAAATTCCACAAAGCAGAAATTGTACCCCAGAATAAAAAATCGTGACAAAATTCGCCGACCTGCATATCCATACCTATTATTCCGACGGCACTTCATCACCGCAGGAAGTCGTTGACGAGGCCGTTAAGTGCGGATTGAGCACGATCAGCATCACCGATCATGATACCATAGAGGCCGTTGAATCCGCTCAAGCGGCCGCGCACGCCTTTGATTTAGAGGTCATTGCCGGTATTGAACTTTCTTCAGAAATGGAGGGCAAGGACATTCATGTCTTGGGTTATTTTTTTAATGATGTCGGCAGCTCACTTCTCGAAGAATTATCCAAGATACAGCAGGTGCGTATTGCCCGGATCAAGGAGATGATCGTGAAGTTAAAAGGTGAGGGGATTGGCGATATTGATTTCGATGAAGTCTTAAATTTAACCAAATCAAAATCGGTCGGCCGGCCGCATTTGGCCACTGTTTTGCTGCAAAAGGGACATGTCAGCTCGATGGCCGAGGCCTTTACCAGATATCTCGGAGAGGATTGTTCGACGTATGTGGGGAAGTTCAAACAGACAACGCCTGAGGCGATTAAACTCATAAAGAATTCTGGCGGCTTGGCGGTTTTGGCGCATCCGGTCGTTACTAACAGAGATGAACTTATCCCCAGTTTTGTAGCGGCCGGTCTCGATGGCATTGAAGTCTATTATCCGCGACATTCGCCAACGACAGTCAAGTATTATGAAGGCCTTGCCCAGAAACATAAACTTTTGATGACGGGTGGTTCCGACGCCCACGGCCAGGCCCGCCTGCCGATTGATCCTTCGGGCGGGCAGGCCAAAAAAGACACGTTTATCGGCAAGACGAGAATTCCGCATGAGTTGGTTGAAAAAATGAAAGATAGATTAATCGAAAACCGCACTCCCGGTGTGCGGTGAAAAACATTCCTTAGCACCGCACCCTGGGAGTGCGGATGGTAAATTTATGACACATACCGATTACATAAAAATCGCTATGGACTTAGCTCTCAAGGCGCGAGGGCAGACGTCTCCGAATCCTTTAGTTGGAGCCTTGCTCGTTAAAGGCGGAAAAATTATCGCCCAAGGATTTCATCGCCGTTGCGGGGCCGATCATGCGGAGGCCGCGGCGATTAAAAAAGCGGGCCGACGGACAAAAGGGGCCAGCCTTTACGTGACTTTAGAGCCATGTTCTCATTATGGCCGCACGCCGCCGTGCGTGGATTTGATTATCAAAAGCGGTATCCAAAAAATTTTTGTTGGGATGAAAGATCCCAATCCGTTGATGAATGGGAAATCCATTCGCCTGTTAAAAAGGGCGGGACTTGAAGTTAAAGTCGGTTTTTTGAAAAACGAATTAAAAAAGATGAACGAGTCATTCATCAAGTATATTCAGCACAAGCTGCCTTTTGTCGTTGCCAAATTCGCCCAGACCTTGGACGGGAAAATCGCCACGGCCCAGGGACAGTCGAAATGGATTACCGCCAAAGAGGCCAGGGATTATGGGCATCGTTTGCGCGATGGTTTTGATGCCATTTTAGTCGGCATCAACACGGTTTTAAAGGACAACCCGTTTCTTAATGCCAAAGGTAAATCAAAACGGATCAAGAAAATTATTTTAGACACGCGGCTGCAGCTTCCTTTAAAGGCGAATGTGTTTAAAGACGTTAAACCCGGCGATGTGATTGTCGCCACGACCACAAAAGCGGATCAACGAAAATTGGAGTTGTTGAACAGCAAGAATGTCCAGGTGATGGTTTGTCCTTTTTATGAGGGCAGGGTAGATTTGCAGTGGTTATTTAAAGAGTTAGCAAAAATGGAAATTGCCAGCATCCTTATTGAAGGCGGCGGGACCATGATCGGCGCCGCTTTGAAAGAAAAGTTGGTGGATAAGATGATGGTCTTTATCGCGCCCAAAATCATGGGGGATCAAAAGGCCGTCAGTTCCATCAGCGGTTTTCAGCCGGCAGATGTTAATCACTTGCCGAGGTTGAAGGATTTGACGTATAGAAAAATTGGAGATGATTTGTTGATGGAAGGATATCTATGGTAGTAATATTATATTATTATCTCTGGAACCTGTGATAACACCTACGAGGTGTGACCGGTGATATTCTCAAATCACACCTCGTAGGTGTTACTGGTTATTTGAGGTCAAGGCATGTTTACCGGAATCATCGAAGAGCGCGGAAAAGTCGTTAAGGTTAAAAAAAAAGAGAATCTTTTGGTTTTGACGATAACGGCACAAAAGGTCTTGAGAGGTACAAAAATCGGTGATAGCATAGCCCTCGATGGGGTTTGTCTGACGGTGACGAAAATCAAAGGCCGGGAATTCGACGTTGATATTATGCTTGAGACCATCCGCAAGACAACGCTTCAGTATTTACGCCCAGGAGATAGTGTCAATCTCGAGCGCGCTTTGAAAGCCAACGGTCGTTTGTCCGGACATTTTGTCCAGGGCCATGTTGACGGCGTTGGGACTATTGAGAAGAAAATCTCAGGGGAAAATTATTCGGAGTACAAAATCGTGGTCGATAAAAGTTTAAGCCCGTATTTGGTCGATAAGTGTTCGGTTTGTGTGGACGGTATTAGTTTGACGGTCGGTGCAGTGAAAGCAAATCGATTTTCGATTTATATTATTCCCCATACGATGGAGGTGACCGCGCTAGGGATGAAGGGAAAATCGGATAAAGTGAATATCGAGACAGATATCCTGGCGAAATATATTTTCAAGATGGGAAATTCAGGAAAATTCTATGAGTAAAAAGCGCGTAGTCGTGACCGGCGTTGGTATTCTGACCAGCAACGGCAAAGGCAAAGAAGAATACTGGCAAGCCCTTCAAGAGGGCAAAGTCGGTTACCGGCCGGTTACTCTATTCGACACTTCTGAATTCCTCGTTAATCAAGCTGGGGAGATCAGCGATTTTGATCCGATTCCTTTTATGGGCCCGAAGAAGTTGAGACTTTTGGATCGAAGTATCAAGCTTTTGGTTTCGGCCTCGAAGCTGGCCGTGGCCGACAGTCAGTTGCAAATCACCGAGGAAAATACGGATAATATCGGTGTTTCTGTCGGATCAACCATGGGCAGTATTAAAAGTATCCATGATTTTGATGAAGTCACTTTAAGGGAAGGCCCTCGTTACACCAACCCGGGACTTTTTCCCAACACGGTTATCAATTCTCCCGCCAGTCAGGTTTCGATCTGGAACTATATTAAGGGTTTTAACACGACCATTGCTACGGGCTTTACGGCAAGCACGGACGCGATGAGTTATGCCTATGATTTTATTCAGTATGAGCGCGTTAAAGTGGTTTATACCGGTGGTGTTGAAGAGATGTGCTGGCAAACCTTTTTTGGTTTTCATGTCCTGAATTTTATGTCTGGTTCAAAGGAAGGTATGAGTTTCATCAACTGTCCGTTTGATAAAAGGCGCAATGGTATCACCTTTGGCGAGGGTGCCGGCCTATTATGCTTCGAAGAATATGAACATGCCAAACAAAGAGGGGTTCCGATTTTAGCCGAAGTTTTGGGCTTTGGCTACAGCTTTGATCCATTCCGGATCAATAAATACAATCCCAGAGGCACCGGGTTAAAAGAGGCGATACGTAATGCCTTGGAAGAATCCGAAGTCGACGCCAAAGACGTTAGTTATATCTGCGCTAACGCCAATTCCACCGTGGCCGCGGATAAAATCGAGACCGAGGCTATTAAGGAAGTCTTTGGAAAATACGCCTATCAGATTCCGATCAGTGCCGTCAAGTCCATGGTGGGAGAAGGTTACAGCGTCTCGGGGACATTTTTAGCGGCCGCGGCGGTTGGGGCATTGGACCGGGATTTTATCCCGCCGACGGTGAATTATCAGCAAAAGGATCCGGACTGCGATCTGGATTATGTCCCCAATAAATCAGTTAAGGCGCGGTTAAAGAATGTTTTAGTGATTACCTTTGGTCCCAACGGCAGCAATTCGTGTATCGTCCTAAGGAAATTTGAGCCATGAGTTATCTCAAGGGAAAAGTCGCGGTAGTCACGGGCGGTTCCCGCGGCATTGGCCGGGCGATCGTCCGCATGCTGTTTCAACAGGGATGCGCTGTTGCCTTCAGTTATCAGTCCAGTGAAGAGAGGGCCTTAAGTTTAGAGGAAGAAGCAAAGAAAGTGGGTGTCCCGTGCAAGGCCAGCCGTGTGGATGTTAAGGATTTTGTCGACGTCAAAGCCTGGATTGAAGCGACGAAGACAGAATTCGGAAGTCTGGATGTCCTGGTTAATAATGCCGGCATCATCCGGGATAAAGCCTTAATGCTCATGATGCCTGAAGATTGGGATGTGGTTTTAGAAACGAATCTGACGGGAATGTTTAACGCGACCCGGTGTTGCATTGTGACCTTTATGAAGCAAAAAAGCGGGGCGATAGTCAATATTTCATCGGTGAGCGGTATCATCGGCCTGCCGCGCCAAACTAATTATTCCGCGACAAAGGGCGGGGTCAATGCCTTCACCAAGGCCCTGGCCAAAGAAGTGGCCGGGTACGGCGTGAGGGTCAATGCCGTTGCTCCCGGCTTTATTGAGACGGATATTCTTTCCG
>Ga0247727_10009630_pt1 | contig 17406 bp, 25 predicted proteins | sample WisWelCaveWW1625_FD_202498 | JGI IMG/M metagenome (GOLD analysis project Ga0247727, IMG submission 202498) | Biofilm microbial communities from Wishing Well Cave, Virginia, United States - WW16-25 | ecosystem: Environmental > Aquatic > Deep subsurface > Groundwater > Cave microbial mat | place...
GCCCATGAGCTCGGCCACGGGGTCCATGGTGTCCTGGCCAGCGGCCAGACCCTCTTCAATTACGATCCACCCCTGATTACCTGTGAGACCGCTTCGGTCTTTGGGGAATTTCTCGTGTTCGACCAGATGCTTGCCAGACACCGGGATCCGCGCGTGCAACTTGCCCTGCTGTGCAGCAAGATCGAGGATGCGTGTGCAACCGTCTTCCGACAGAACGTCCTGACGCGGTTTGAGGAGGCGGTGTTTCGGGCCCGGGCGCGCGCACGCCTGACGTCCGAGGGGCTGGCCGAGGCCTGGCTGGCGGCAAATGGCCGCTACTACGGTGACGCAGTCGAGATGGTTCCCGGATACCGCCTGGGATGGTCCTATATCCCGCACTTCATTCACACCCGCTTCTACTGCTACAGCTATGTCTTTGGTCAACTGTTGGTCCTCTCCCTGTACCGGTTGTACAAGGAGGAAGGGTCGTCCTTCGTTCCACGATACCTGGAGTTTCTCGCAGCGGGGAGTTCGAGCGCCCCCGAAGCCCTCCTGAAGCCGCTCGGCGTGGATTTCCGCGACCGCAGCTTCTGGCAGAAGGGCTTCGATGAGATCAGGACCCTCGTGGAGCGAGCCAAAGCGTTGGCCCAGATGACCGACGACCGATGACCGACCACCGCCAACCAAGGGGTCGGAGGGAGCTTCCTCGGCGTGCCATAACAAACCCCCTCCTCGCTTTTAGCGACATCGGACTTTGGACCATGAGCTGTGAACCGTGAACTGTGAGCCACATGGAGCTCATTGACGCCCACGCCCATATGAGCGACAAGGCCTTTGGGACCGATCTCGAGACCGTGCTGCAGGCGGCGGCCGAGGCGGGAGTCGTGGGGATTGTGACGGTCAGTGAGAATCTCAAGGATGCCGAACAGGTCCTGGAGCTGGCCGAGAGATTTCCCCTCCTCAAACCCTGTGCAGGCCTGTATCCTAACATCCTGGACCTTGAGGCGGCTGAGGCCGTGGTGGCCTTTATCCGGGCCCACGGGGACCGCGTGGTCGGGATCGGAGAGGTGGGGCTCGACCATTGGGTTGTCAAGGAGACGAAGGAATGGGAGGTCCAAGAGCAGACGCTCGCCAAGTTTGTCGCGTTGTCGGAGGAGTTGGATCTCCCCCTCAACATCCATTCCCGATCTGCCGGGAGGCACACGGTCCGGTTCCTGCGGCAGCATGGCGCGCGGAAGGTGCTCCTGCACGCCTTCGATGGGAAGGCGTCGGCGGCCCTGGAGGGGATAGAAGCCGGCTATTACTTTTCCATTCCCCCCTCGGTGGTGCGATCCCGGCAGAAGCAGAAGCTGCTCGAACACCTGCCGCTCGACCGTCTGATTCTTGAGACCGACTCGCCCGTTCTCGGACCCGACCCAGCCGCCAGAAACGAGCCAAGGAACGTCCTGGTCTCCTGTCAGGCCATCGCCGCGGCGAAAGGCGTATCGATAGAGGAGGTGGCTCGCGTGACGACCGAGAATGTCCGGCGGCTCTTTCCCAAGGCATTCTCCTTGTCCTGTCCCGGTGTCCCGTAAGCGCCCACGCCATGGGCAGCGGGGAGGGGAGCAATTCCCCGGAGGAGGTGCAATGTCGTTCAACGACCTGTTCTGGTTCTTCTTCATCTTCATGGCCGTCCAGCCGATGATCCGACAGCGGTAGCTCGAGGCAAGACGGCTTCGAATCGCACGCGTCCCGGGGGCGCGTCTCGAGGTGCCGCCTCCCCTTGACAAGAGGAGGAAACTTGTTAGCGTATACCGGAGCACTGCGAGGTCGAGTTGAACGCGGACGGGACGCACGTCACCAAGGAGGCGCGATGGCAAGCGCATTAGACAAGAGCATCATCTCGCGACTGATGACCGGCCTCCAGGCCACGCCGGCAGTGAAAAGGGAGATGGTGGAGACATTGGGCAAGCTTCTGCAGGAGCTTCAGCAGACCCGCGTGACCGAGGCGGAGGCCGAAAAACGGCTTCGAAAATGGCTGGAATCGGCGCCGCCCCATGCGGCGACAGTCCTGCAATCGGTGATTCTTGGGTCGCTCTATCTCAGGATCGTCTCTGAGGATTCCTGGCTCTACAAGGTGTTCAGCACCCTTCCGACGTCTGCCCCCAAATAAGGCGCGGTTGTCTCCATGCGGCAGCTTCTCTTAGCCTTTGCCCTCGGGGGTCGCGGGTTTCCTGCGCAGGTTCAGTTCGATCTGCGAAGGGTTGGTGCCTGCGATTTGCAGGCCCAGGGGGAGGTTGATGTTCTTGGCGGAAATGCTGTAGCGCTTGAAGCCGGCGCTGGCCCTGTTCAGGTCGATAGAGACCTGGAGCTGGCTGGGATCCAGGAAGTTCAGCATCATCCGCGACCCTCGCACTCGGACCTGCACCTCCTGAACCCGATTGTCCTCGATGCTGAGATCCTTTGGGATGTTGACGAAGACCACCGGGATCGAGATCCCCACCTCGTCATTCTTTTGTCCCACCAGGACGAATAAGAGAAGGCTCACCCCCACCACCGTCGCCAACTTGGGACGCCAGTTCCGGGTGATGAGGGCGATGGCGGAATCTGGCCGCTTCCCCGTGTCCCCCCGCGCCCCGAGCCGGGCGGTGAGCCAGGCGAGCAGCTCGGTGGCATTATCGACGAGGTGGATCGTCCCTCCCTCCACGACCGAGACCGTCCCCCGCTCCTCGGAGACGGCCACGACGAGCGCATCCGACTGCTCGGTAATACCCACGGCCGCCCGGTGGCGGGTCCCGTAGAAGTAGGCGAGCTGCGGATTATCCGAGAGCGGGAGCACACAGCCGGCGCGATAGGCCCTCCCACCCCGGACGTAGAGTGCTCCGTCATGGAGCGGGGCGGGGTCCGCAAAGATCGTCTCGAGCAGCTCTTCGCTGATCTGGGCGTCGATCAACGTTCCCGGACTTTTCAGCAGCGGTTCTACGAAGTCGTTCCGTTCAAACACGACAAGTGCGCCGCGGCGCTTGGCGGCGAAGGCCGCGGCGGTTTGGGCGAGGGTGGCCAGGGTCTCCTCCGGGAACCGCACCTGGCTTCCCCAGCCCAGGAGGGTCGTCAGGGGAAGGCTGGGGTTGACCTGCTCCAGCATATGACGGATCTCGCGTTGAAAGATCACGATGACAAGGATAAGGGCGGCGGCCCAGATCCCTCCCAACACCCACGATGTCAGAAACAGTCCGGCGGCCTGCGCGGTGAGATATCCGAGTCCCAAGGCGACGATCCCCGCCAGGATCCGCATCGCCCGTGTGCCACGAATGCGAATGTAGACCTGATACACGATGAAGCTCATGAGGGCGACGTCGATGGAGTGACGCCAGGGCAGATCCCACACGAGATTCCCTACCCAACTGAGCACGGATTCAATGAATTTTGCAATCTCTACGCTGACGTTCATCCCTGTTCCCAGGACTCCGAGGATGGAAATGAGGAGAACTCAAGAAGATCATACGAGGCTTCTTCACAGGTGTCAACCCAGCTAAAGTGCAATTTCCGAGCCGGATATCCGGCTCTCCCTCGATTGACGCCTTGCGGAGGGGCGCAGAGAGAGGCTCCCGCGCCCGCCTACGGCTTGGTCGGTGATTCCCCGGAATAGTTGCAGGCAATGGACCCTGTGATGAAGAGATGCTGGGGGTCGCCTATGATCGTCTCTTTTAAGGTTTCCTTTCTCTTGCCGCCGTGATGGGGGCACCGTTCGCATTCGTCGAGGGTCACCTTCAACCCTGCCATTGGGCAGTTGACCAGGAGGAAAGTGCCGGTATCCTCGATGACGATCCATCGCATCGCTCTTTCTCCGTCCATTGCTTGCCCCCTAACGTTCTCCCATGAAAAGGTCAAGGGTTGTGACCTGAGCGGAGCTCAGGTCGGCGACGCGGACTCGGTGATTATTGGTGTCCGCGATGTAGATCCGGTCCTCGATCACACTCAGCCCCCCGGGCTCGGAGAACTCGGCATGCTGCCCGTCCCGCTGCCCCGCTTGACCAGTGCCGAAGAGGGTCTTGACCGCCCGCATGGTGGGGTAGAGGACCTTGATCTTGTGGTTGTAGGTATCAGCCACGTAGACACGGCTCCCTGCACAGGAAATCCCCAGGGGGTGCTGGAGTCGAACCTCCTCACCGATCCCGTCCTGGTCCCCAAAAATAAAGAGCCCCTGGCCGACCAGGGTGCGCAGCCTCTCAGCGCCATACAGATCGATGGTTCGGATCGCACTGATCTCACTGTCGGCGATGTAGAGTGCCTGCCCATCCGTCGAAAGCCCGCTCGGCTGGGCCAACGCCCCTTCCAGACGGGGCCCGTCGATGATCTGCTCCTTGCCCGTCCCCGTGTAGAGCGCGAGCTCCGCCGTGGCCAGGTCCATTACCCAAATCTGGTGGCAGCCCGCCATGGCAATGTAGAGTCTGCCGTCCACATGACACAGGTCCCACGGGGAGTTCAGCGACATCTGTCGAGCCGACCCCCGTCCCCGGATGACAGACCCCTGTCGCCCGGTGCCGGCGGTCGTCTCTACCCTCCGGGTCTCGAGATCGAGACGGCGGATCAGGTGGTTCTCTGTGTCGGCGACATAGAGGAAGTTGCCGGCCAGGGCCAGGCCCTGCGGCGAACGAAAGGTGGCCTGCTCGAAGGGTCCGTCCGTGGCCCCCGTCCTCCCCGTCCCGGCGACCTCGAGGATCTTCCCGCTCAGATCGCTGATCAGGATCCGATGGTGTCCCGTATCGGCGATGAAGAGGCGACTTCTGCCGCCATCGGCGAGGACCTTCCCAGGAAAGGCGAGGGTTGTCTCGGGCATCTGGTCCCGGTGGAAGCGGACCGGGTCTTCCTTCAGCGTGCCCTTCTTCCGGTGCTCCTGGATCAGCGTGGCGATCATGTGGCGGAGATGATTGCCATGCCCCTCGCCGGCCACCGTCGCCACGATGTATCCCTGAGGGTCGATCAGCACAAGGGTGGGCCAGGCGCGAACCGCATAGCTCCGCCAGATGAGAAACTGGTCGTCGTTGACGACCGGATGGGCCAGCCCGTGGCGCAGGATGGCCTGTCGGATATTTTCTGCCTCCCGCTCGTTCGGGAATTTGGCGGAATGGATGCCGATGACGACCAGTTCAACAGGGAAGGCCTTTTCCAGAGCGTCCAGCTCTGGGAGCACGTGCATGCAGTTGATTCAGCAATAGGTCCAGAAATCCAGGAGGACCACCGTGCCCCGAAGCTCCTTGAGACTGACGGGCCGGTCAGTGTTCAGCCACTCGAGGCCAGGGGGAAAGTCCGGGGCTCGGACCATCTGCTGGATCGTCATATCATCTGGCATACTTTACTCCTACATATCAACTACTTATAATGTATTTATTCAAGTATATTATAGCTTGTGATCTGCCCCTGTGTAGATGCCGCCTGCTTCGGGCAGCCAGTTACGGTCTCGCTTACTGTCTAGTGCCGTTCCAACTATTTTCCCAGAGCGCCATCCGCTCACTGAACCGAGGGAGCAGGCCGAACTGTGAGGCTCGGACTAGGCCAAACAAGTTGGAACGGCACTAGTTTTCTCGAAGGGCGTTGTCGATGGCCTGCCGAAAGACCGGAGTGGGAAGGGCGCCGCTCAGGAAGACCCCCTGAATCGTATCGTCAGATCTCGTCTTGCCGACGACAAAGCTCGGTGTCCCTCGAACGCCGACTGCCACCCCATCGTCGAAATCCTTCTGGACCTCGGCGGCATACTTGCCGCGGTCCAGGCAGGAATCAAAGGCTGCGCTGCTCAATCGGAGGCTCCGTGCATGCGTCTTGAGGCTCTCGACCTGGAGCGCCTGCTGATTCTGGAAGAGCAGGTCGTGCATCTCCCAGTATTTTCCCTGGTCCCCGGCGCAATGCGCTGCCTCGGCTGCTTTGCGCGCGTGCGGATGGATCTGGTCGAGGGGAAAGTCCCGGAAGACGTAGCGGACCTTCCCCGTCTCGATATACTCTGCCTTGAGAGTCGGCAGGGTGGTCTCGAAGAATCGCTTGCAGAAGGGGCACTGGTAATCCGAGAATTCGATCATGGTGACCGGGGCGTCTTTCTTTCCCATGATGAGATTCCCCGCGATGCTCACGCTGGCCACGGCCGAGCCTGGCTGGGTCGGCTGGGGACGCCCCTGCGAGAGATGCTGGCGAATGAGCTTCAGGTCTTCCCGGATTACTCCAAGCTCGGCCTTGATCTTTTCAAGATCACCCTTGACGGCCTCGAGCTCGGACTGGGAACCGGTCTGTGACTGCGCCAGGGCCGGGGGCGATCCGAGCCTCGGGTCCTGGCTGCCGATGATCGTGAGGCACAGAGCGACAATACAAAGTCTCCAGTTGATCGACCTCATCCGCTCCCTCCTCAGCCCCGCTGCTTCCATCTCTCTCTGCATTTCTTTACCTATCAAGTATCCCCGGTTGATCAGGGAGTGTCAAGGCGACATTCTGCTTTTCATGCCAGGAGGGGCGGGGTATCATGCGGGTGACGAGTTCTCCAGGGTGTTGGGAGAAGTCCTCCGACGGGTATTGACTCACTGGAGGGAAGATACACTGAAAGTCGGGAGAGTAGCCGGCTCGATCGCTGGAGCAGCGCCTGGAAAGGGAGCTGAGACGGCGGACAGGGGGGTGGCCGACGAATGGAGAATGCTGTCCCCGTTAATCGGATTGTAATATCGCCCTGGCCATGTTACACTCCGCACAAGTGGGCAGCGATCAACAATCGACTTGAGAGGAGGTCACCATTAGCGCCAAAGTGTTCGTCGGGAACTTGAGCTACGATACGACGCAAGGCGAGCTCGAAACTCTTTTTTCTGAAGTGGGCAAGGTAGTAGGGGTATTCCTGCCAGCCGACCGCATTACCGGGCGTCCACGGGGATTCGCCTTCGTCGAATTCACCGCCGAGGCGGATGCCGCGAAGGCCATTGAGAGGTTGGACGGCTACGAGCTCAAGGGTAGGAGTCTCCGTGTCAACGCAGCGGAGGAGCGGCGGCCGCGCTCACCGGCCTTTGCTGACACCGGGTCATTCGGCATGCCTCGCGGTCGAGGGGAATTTAAGCGAAAGGGTAGTCGTCGCAACATTCGCGCCAAAAAGCGTAGCCTCTGAGCCCTTACACTTCCTCATCATCACCATATCCTGCAACGGGGAAAAAGGCACCTGCCCGCGCTTCCCCAATCTTCTGATTGGGCGAGCGCCGTGGAGGTCCAGATGTTCGCCTTCCTTGCCGCGCTATGTGCTGGTCTTTTCGCGGGGGCGGCGGGCTATATCTCGCTCGTTGAGCACTGGGCCCGACTGCAAGCCGGCCCGTCCGTCGCCCTCGCGCAGTTTCGTCCCGGGTTCCCTCGTGCCCGCGGCATTCAGGCGTCGTTGGCTGTCATCGGGGGTGGCAGTGCGCTCATTTCCTGGCTGGCGGGCGGCGGGGCGTCCTGGCTGCTCGTGGCCTTGCTCCTCTTTGGCATTGTTGGCTTTACGCTGATCTCCCTCAGGCCGGTGTACAACGCGTTGTTGTTGCCAACGCTGACGGCCGACGCCCCAGAGGCACGAGCTCTACTCGTGCGGTGGGGTACCCTTCACCAGATCCGCAGCGCGCTCGGTCTGCTGGCCTTCTTGATGGCGCTGGGATCGCTCTAGCGGGCCTCCGTCTAACGAGCGGCTGTACCTGAAGGGCCACCCCTACTGGTAGTATTTTTTCTTGTTCACCCATCCTATATGTAGTAGTATTAGCTCCCGAAGGCCATGGGGGCCTGACCGTTAACAAGGGAGGAGGAGTGAATGGCGAAGGCGAGAAAGAGGAAAAAGGCTACAGGGTCGAAGAAGGCGTTCGGAGGCTATTCGATCAGCTTCAAGGGGCGCAAGGACACGCTTGAGTCGATCTTCGGGAGCGCCCCTATCGGACCCTCGGTCATGACGAAGAAGCTCTGGACGTACGTGAAGCGGAAGAAGCTCGGCAAGCGCCGCTGAGGCGCCTGCGCCTGTCCCATCGCTCTCTGGCGGCCCGCGTCCGGCGGGCCGCCGTTTTTCTCACAGACGCCACCTCGCGGTGAGCAATCATGGGGCAGCAGAGCATCATGGGCGGACAGCCATGATACGGAGTCCGTTTGGGCGCACGCCCCGACTGAATCTGGATGACCGGACCTTCGGGGCGATTTCGATGACGTCGAAGAATTGCTGGGAAAACCGTGCATTCCGCTTTGCAGGTTACGAGGGCGTGCAGCTCCTGGTGGACGGGGATGAGGGCGGTCCCACCCAAGCCCAGCGACATTTCTTCGAGGAACTCTCCGCGCGATACGCCGAGCTCGAGCCGAAGATTCGCCAGGCCCTGAGTGCCTATCGGGAAGATCATCCACCGCAGGAACGCTTTCGGTTAACCGCCATCTATATTCCGTCGTTTCGGGACGAACACAGGCGCACGTGGCGGCTCTGGTATGACCTCGAGGGCGAGGAGCATTTCACCTACGGCGTAGAGATGAGCGACTGGGACCGCATCGTTCCCTTTGCCGAGGACTGACGCGACGGCCATCGGTCTCCCGCCGCCTCACGAGCGAATGGCTCGGCTCGCGCGCTGGAGAGGCCCAGAAAATTCTCAACGGAGAACTAATGGTATATACTGTCCCCGCCAATTGCGAAAAGTAGAATGTTCGCCTTTTCCCCCTAGCAAAAGGAAGAACGACCATGGGACAGATGATCCCGTCTAGCCTCCTGTTCCTGCTCTTCTGGGCCAGTGCAGGAGTGATAGCACTCGTCATAGTCGTGTGGATCCTGCGGTGGCTGTTGGGAGTGAACGAAATCTTGAACAGGCTCCAGGCCATCCGTGACGAGCTCCAAGCCATCCGTGAGCAGCAGGGTACTGCAAGATCCTCCTTCGCGGCCAAGCCCGATGTGCCCGAAACCGAACTGTCCCACCTCGATATACCGATTCCGGCTGATTGGCACCTCGGCCGACATGATAAATAGATCGTCCACCATTTTCCGGGACAGGATCTAGCATTGCGCGGGGCGGTGGGGCATAGATAGCCCGCATTCGGATGTGCATGAGGTAATTCCGAGTTACGCGACAAGCAACGTGTCACGAATGAACAAGCTTCGACAGTTTGGGCACCCGGCCACCTATCCCAAGGTCTTGTCTCTGCTGAGGCTGAAGGCAGGGAGCCGGATACTCGATGTTGGCGCCGGTAGCGGTTACTTTTCCAGGGAGTTGGCGAGAGCCGGTTACGCTGTGCATGCGACGGATGCTCCTGACGGACAGGCTCAGTTCGGAGCAGAAGGAGTTCCGTTTAGCCCCTGCGACCTCAACGGCCCGGGAGATTTGCCGTTTGAACCGGAGTCTTTCGATGCGCTGGTCTGTATCGAAGTTGTGGAGCACCTTGAGAATCATTACGACCTCGTCAGGAAGTGTCATAGAGCGTTGGTTCCCGGAGGTTTCTTCGTCATTACGACGCCGAACATTCTCAGCCTCGCATCACGGCTCAAGTTTCTGCTTTTCGGTTCTTATCCCCTGTTCGGGTACCAATATGAGATGTGCCATGCAGGGAGGTACTTTCGACCTCAGGCTCATATCTCGCCATGCAGCTACTGGCAGCTCAGACATTCACTTCACACAAATGGCTTCCGCATCGTATGCGTCGCGACGGAGAAACTGAGGAGGTCGAGCTTGTTGCTTGCGCCCTTGATTCCACTCATCTGGTGGTGCACCTGGAGGGAGGCTTCAAAGGGCGAGGAGAAGTTTGGAGCGGAACACATCGCCTACAACAAGGAGGCGGCGGGGCACGTGTTGAGCCGTGATGTCCTGTTCGGGAAGTCGTTGATTATTTGTGCTGAGAAAGTGTCCAGCCCCTAATGCCACCCCATAGAGCGCCTGGGAAGGGCGCTGAGACCACGGAAAAGGGTCCCACACGGGCGATTGACGTAAGGAAGCTCAAAGGGGGAAACGATGCACATTTTTTGGTTTTTGCTGATCGGGCTCGCCGCGGGGTGGCTCGCCGGTCAGATTATGAAGGGTGGGGGCTTCGGGTTAATCGGTGATCTCGTCGTCGGCGTCATCGGGGCATGTTCGGCGGTTTCCTGTTCAACCTGTTCGGCCTGCATGCGACCGGCCTCCTGGGAAACCTGGTCATGGCCACGGTCGGCGCGATCGTCCTGATCGCGCTGTTGCGTGTCATCAAGCGGGCCTGAGCGGTTCTGAATGCACGAATCCCCCCACCTTCTTTGACCCGTATGCGAGCATATTTGCGGAGTCTCATGTATGATGGCCAGTACCCGATAATCGTCGGGTATGTCGGTCTAGTAATTGCCATACTCTGCGTGGGGTGGATGCTCACGCGCCGCATCGAGGACGAGCGCAAACGCATTTTTTGGCGGTCCGGCGTTCTGGCGGTCGCGTTTGCCCCCGGGTTCTTTGGAGCCGGACACGGGGGGGCAATCATTCCCGCCCTCCTGGCCGCTATCCTCGTCATTCTGCACGCGGAGTGGTCAACTCCCGGACTTCTCCTGGGGATCTTCTTCCTCTTCGCGATCGGCCCGATCCTCACAACGTGGATTGTCATTTATCTTGTGTGGAGGGTCTGCATCCGTTTAGGGCCTACTAGTTCAATCGAGCGATAAAGAGGTGCGGACTACAGCTAGCCTGTCCCCCCTTTTCCAAAGATAAAGATAAAGATAAAGATAGAGTACGAGATGGTTTTATATGTAGCTCTTGGCATAGCGGCAATTGGCCTTGTGGGGATGACGCTGGCCTTTAACCGGTTGATCGACCTCGAATTCACGCAGTTTCCTGAGGAGTGGGTGAGCGACGGGAAGCCCGAAGGTGGCAAGGCAAGTCGGCAAGAGGCTTCCTTTCTCTGGAGTGGCTTCTCAGGATGGTCGTGCTTTCACCATTGGATGTTTAAGTCCCCGGACTGGGTGGTGGGCAACCGCGAGGCAGAAACACTACTGTTTCGCATGCGGCTCTGGGGTGCTGTCTTCACTGCGGGTCTCTTGGTTTTGATTGGGGGCGCCTCTCCGCTCTGAACTAGAGATGTCAAAATCTGCCCCGGTGGTATTGGCGCCATGGCTGGGCCCGCTTGCTGGAGGCGCCTGGGACGGGCGCTGATGCCACGGAAAGGGGCGTGGCCGAAGGGCAGACTCACGCAGGAAGAATCCTCATGATGAGAATGAAGGCGAGGATGTCGCTTTTTACCATACTCTTTCTCTTCGGGGGAGTATTCGTTGGTGCAGTTGGCTTCGCAGCCTTCAATAGCGTCATTCCCATGATGGTTTGGTTTTTCGTATTTGCTGCAATGCAGTTTCTCATCTTTCGCTGCCCTCACTGCCGCAAACTCGCAACGATCACTCCACGGTGGGCAGCAACTCCTTTCGTTGGTGATCGCTGCCGTTATTGTAAAAGAGAATATTGAGGCTAAACTTCGATCCGAGGGGGCATTTCCGGGGACAGGATATAGCATTGGGCGTGGCGGTGGGGCAGGGGTGCGCGAGGGTGGCGACATGGGGCGGCTCGCTCGCCGGAGAGGCGTCTGGGGAGGGCGCTGACCCCCGAAAGGGGGGGTGGCCGAGAGGGAGATAGTTCTAAGAGGCGGACCAATCCTGTACGGTGTTCCTGTGGGCGCAGACCAGCTTGGAGCCGACCGGTCTGCCGCACCCCCGGCAGAGGTAATTCTAGGGCTCGCCGCCCTTAGTACCCCTGCGAGCGCAGAAACTGAATGTAATCATCGGCTTTTGTGTTCGTGCGGTGTACGACTTGGTCAATGATCCCCTGGGGCAAGCCCAGGACGTTCGGAGATTCGCTCCATGGGAGGGGGTCACCGGTCTGCTCCAGCAAGGCGACTTCCAGGGGGCACAGGTGGTAGGCCATGCCGCTGATCCAGGTGGTGAACACGATCTTTTTCTGGTTCTTGCAATCGGGACAGGGACACGTCTGAATAAAGCGATGGTACTTTCCGGAGTGAATCCCCCAGGCAATCAGATTCGATACCTTGACCATGGCTTCCTCCTTGGTATGCTGTGAAGAAGAAAAAGGGCGGTCGCGAGGCAGCCTTTAAAAGAACATAGGGCGGGAGCTTGGGAAAACAATGACAGGGGTCGGCATCCGACATGACGCCGGTCATGCCCGAAGATGATCCAAGATCACTCAGCAGCATTTCCGGGGACAGAATCTGGTTTCCCTTTGATTCTTCGATCTTGACACGTGATCAATCGAGAATTACAATGTAATTACCTTTTGCATCGTCTTGGAGGTCATGCGAATGGGGAAGGTCGTTAAAGCCAGAGTAGTGCGGATCGGAAACTCCCGGGGGATCCGCATCCCCAAGGTCTGGCTGGATCAGCTCGATCTCAACGACGAAGTTGAGCTTGCTGTTCAGAAAGACAGGCTGGTGATCCGCCGAGCCCAGCGGCCCCGCGAGGGATGGGAGGAGGCGTTTCGGTCGATGGCCGAGCACCGAGATGACCGCCTCCTTGACAAGCCAGTAGTGACCAAGTGGGACCGGGAAGAGTGGGAGTGGTAGTCAGGCGCTTCGATGTCTATCTGGTTGCCCTGGATCCCACCATCGGGAGCGAAATCAAGAAGACCCGCCCATGCTTGGTCGTCTCGCCGGACGAGATGAATGCCCACATCGCCACCGTGCTCGTCGCCCCGATGACGACCAAAGGCCGTCCTTACCCGACCCGGATTCCCTGTCGGTTTCAAGGCAAGTCTGGGCAGATCGTGCTTGATCAGTTGCGGACCGTGGATCGCGCCCGGCTCGTCAAACGCTTGGGCCGAATCAGCCCGGCCACGCAGCAACAAGTCTTGGCAGCCCTGGCCGAAATGTTTGCTGAGTGATTCTATTGCGGAGCCATCGGATGGTGAGCGGTAGGGTCGGCCCGCAAAAAGGAGCTGGCGGAGCACATGTTGAGCTCTGGAGACGATCATCTCCGGTCTTGCTGAAAAAAAAGGAGCGTGAAACATGGCGAGAAGAGGACCGAGGCTGCCCAAGTCCAAGTTTTCCTGGATGATGATCAACGGCGTGGTGCACTGTTACGAAAACCCAGACGACCTTCAAGTTATCGCCAAGTTCAAGGCAGTAAAGAAACTGTCTTCCTTTCATGACGCCCATCTCGCCCGCTGCACCAAAGAGCTCAATAGGATTCTGGACAAGGTCAAGCGTAACAATAAGAATGCGAAACGAGAACTCGCCATTCTCAGAACTAGCGGCGGTCTATTTCTCGCCTGGACCGAGTATGGCGCAGTCGGACCGTATGATGACAACGCTGAAAAGCGTCTTGGCATAAAATGAGACTTCGCACCAGCTCCCCATCCCCAAAGGGTATCTCCTGGGTCAGGATCTAGCATTGCGCGTGGCGGTGGAGCAGGGAAGCGCTAGGGGGGCGCTGCGGACGCTCCAAGAGATTGTCTAGATTTCAAAGTCTGAGGTAGCCCTAGAATGGCGCGCCAGGGCGAACAAGGAGGGCAAGTGATCTCGAAGGCGCTGTGAAGGAGACGTCGAACAGTCCTTCATCAACGACGGTGACCCAGGCTGGCCAATCACATGCACGTTGACCTGACACTCAAGAACTATCGCTGCTTTCCCGACTCTAATCCTGCGCGCCTAGCCCTACGCAAGGGCTTCACGGGGTTCATTGGCCCTAACAACAGTGGCAAATCGTCTCTGCTGAAATTCTTCTTCGAGTTTCGCAACCTTCTGCATCAGATCGCCGCCCCCGGTAATGAGTTTCTTGAGGCATTGAGAGGTCGAAGCATCGCCTTCAGCCCTCAAGGTATATCGGACATGCCGGAGGTCTTTTCGAACGCCAATGATCGACCCCTAGTCTTTGAGTTCGACTTCTCGTCATCGCCCGATGACGGCGAAGCCGCCCGCCAGATGGCCCCGGCCCGTTTGGTCGTTGAGGTGGCCCGGCCGCAGAATGTGTACACCGTTAAGGCTTTCCGGACTAGACAAGCTGTATTCCCCCACGATCGCAACTACGCGTTTGAGCAGACACCATCGGGCACGTACATCACCCGCCAAGGGAGCAGAGTCGCGTACATCGAGCCACTTCTTGCCGCTTTGCGTCCTTTGGCAAGCACTGCCTACTTAGGCGCGTTCAGAAATGCAATCAACATAGGTGGGAACCAGACGTACTTTGACATCCAGATAGGCGAACAGTTTCTGCGCGCTTGGCAACAATTCAAAAGCGGTACGTCGAAGAACAGCGCACAGGCCGCATATCGCCTCACGCAAGATATCCGCCACATCTTTGGCTTCGAGGATTTGGAGATCAATACTTCGGCCGATGAGCGGACGCTTCAGGTGTTCGTGGACGGCAGGCCGTTCCGGTTAGATGAATTGGGATCTGGCTTGGCGCAGTTCATACTGGTACTCGCCAACGCTGCCACACGACAACAGGTTGCCTACATCCTTATCGACGAACCCGAGCTAAATCTCCATCCGTCACTACAACTCGACTTCTTGACTACCATCGCGTCGTATGCGAGCGAGGGAGTTCTGTTCGGCACTCACAGCATTGGCCTTGCGCGTGCAGTCGGACAGCAGGTCTACGCACTGAAGCGGCTCCGCGAGGGCGTGAGCGATATGCGACCACTTGAAGGCATTCCCCGGCTTGCAGAGTTCCTCGGCGAGTTGGGCTTCTCGGGTTACCGGGAACTCGGATTCGAGAGAGTACTACTGGTAGAGGGCCCGCGCGACGTGACCACCATGCAGCAGTTTCTACGCAAGCGCAACGTGGATCACAAGATCGTCGTGTTACCCCTAGGCGGAAGCGGGATGATCAACGGCAACAGGGAGACAGAACTGGCAGAGATGCAGCGGATCTCGCCCGATCTACATGCCCTCATCGACAGCGAGCGCAACGCTGAAGGTGAAGAACTATCAGCTGATCGGCGCGCTTTCGTGGCGAGTTGCGAAAAGCTGGGGATTCAATGCCGGGTGCTGACCCTTCGGGCGATCGAGAGCTACTTATCGGACCGCGCGATCAAGGCAGTGAAGGGCGAGAAGTATCGGGCGCTGGCGGCCTTCGAGAGACTGGAGGACGCAGAGCCAGCCTGGGCGAAGTCGGAGAACTGGCGCATCGCGCGAGAGATGACCCTTGACGAGTTGAAGGGAACGGACCTCGGGATGTTCGTGGAGTCGTTGTAGAGCACCGTATTGTCCCTGGGACGGTGTAGGTGCGTTTTTGGTGATTAGTGAAGCTTGAAAAAATATCTATTTAGATTATGTTTGAATTATATTTTCTCGAAATAACATTAGAGTTTTATTCGCCATGGAACCTGATACGATCCCGCCTTTCTAGCTCACCAAATTTTCTGCTTGACAAGGGATAGATAACACGGGTTATCCATGGGGTCCCAGCGAGGGACCCTATGAAGAGCCTGAGTCCGAAACAACGACAGGCCCTAGAAGCGATCCTCCGCTCACTACGGCAGCGGGGGATGCCGCCGATCCTGGACGAGATTGCCGAGGCGATCGGGGTCAAGAGCCGTTTCGGCGCCTTTCGCCACGTCCGGGCGCTGGAGCAAAAGGGCTACATCCGCCGCCTGCCAGGTCCTCGAGGCATCCAGGTCCTGAAGGATCTAGCCGGAAATCCCCTGCCCCCGGAAGAACAGGTAGGCTATCTCCCTCTTTTCGACCGGGTCACGGCCGGGCCGCCGGTCCTCGCCCGTGAAGAAGTCGTGGATTATGTCCCGGTGCCGGCCGCCTGGCTGGGCGGCGGCGAGGGCTTTGCCGTCCGGGTTGCGAGCGACAGCATGGTCCCGACAGTCTATCCGGGCGACATCGCCGTCGTGCGCCGGCAGGCGGTCGCCGGGTCCGGGGATATCGTGGTAGCGCTTCTTGAAGAAGAGGCGGTGCTCAAGCGCTTCGCGCGCGAGGTCGATACGATCCTCCTCACCTCGGACAACCCGGCCTACGCTCCTCTGCGATTCGCACGGGGTGAGGCCCTTCGAGAGCCTCAGGGCAGGGCCATCCAGATTCTCGGCAAGGTCGTCGGCCTGCTTCGCCGATTCAACGGTCCGCCTTCATCACAAGAGCAATTTCATCGGATCTAGAGCTATATACTTCCCATGCATCAGTTGCACACCACAACCATCTCCGAAGCTCAGGTCGCCGGTGAGTCGCTCCAAAGTCAGCGTTTGCCGGCACTCATTCAATCCCTGTTTCAGCCTCCGCCGGCAGGCCTCATCGCGTTGCTCCGTGGTCCTGACCTGGTCCTCTCCCTGGCGACCTTTGCCGCGGGACTCTATGCCCTCAAGGGACATCGGGTCCTCCTGGTGGATGCAGGTAACAGTACCGACCCCTACATCGTCTCGCGCCTAGCCCTTGCAGCGCGGCAGGACCCACGGCCGGTCCTCTCGCGGATCCACATCATCCGCACCTTCACCGTGCACCAGCTCGCGGCGCTGGCTTTTCGTCGCCTGGAGCGTTTCATCCGGGACCGCGCACCCGGCCTGGTGATCCTGTCCGGCGCGACATCCCTCTTTGCCGACGCCAACGTCCCTTACAAAGAGGCAAGCTGGCTCCTCCGCGAGATCGCGGCCGAGATCCGGCGACAGGCCGAAGCGGGTCTGAAGGTCCTGGTGACCGCGGCGGATCCGCCCGCGGCCTCTGGACGCACACACCTGCATCTGCCCTGGCTTGACGTCGCGTCACGAAGCATCCGGGTCAAGCAGGGCGGTGAGGGTTTGGTCTTTCAACGCGAGAAGCCGTTCTCGAGCCGGATCGAATTGCTGCCGGCCGACCAGCTTGCTCCCTTCTTGCGGTGAGCCTAGCCGAACCGTGGGGTGAGCCATGGGCCGAACGGCCTGCGGTGAGCTTTAGGGTGAGCGCAGTCGAACCCCAGGAGGTAAGTCATGGGTCGAACCGTCATGAGCATCGTCCAGGCCTTCCATCAGGAACAGGAATCCTGGAGAAAGTTCCGCCGGGCGCTCACGCGAGATGACCGTGAGGCTTTCGACCGCCTCTTCGAGCATGCGAGGCGGCACGCCGCCGAGGCGTCCTACGTGGCCAGGCCCACCCCCTTCGAGGTGGTGGTGATGGCCGTTCTGCTCGAACAGGAAAAGGCGCTCGCCGAGATCCGAAGCCGTCTCGACAGGCTCGAGGCAGGCCATCTCGACAAGCTTGCCCCGAGCGGAGTCGAGGGGCTCGAGGCAGGCCGCCCGGAAGAGCTCGAGGCAACCCAGGCGAAAGCCGGATGAAGACCCGAGGCTGGCTCTTTGATCTCTATCCCGCCAAGCGTGGAATGGTCCTCTGGTGGATCACCGAGGCGGGGGAGCGGCTGCGCCTGGAGGATCCCTTCACCCCGGCGTTTTACGCCGAGGGAAGGCCGCGGGATCTGCGGCCGCTCATCCGCGAGCTCGAAGCCAAGCCCTCGATCGCGGGGCTCGAGTGGGTCAAGCGGTGGGATCTCGTCAGCCGGGAGCAGGTCGAGGT
>Ga0247727_10009631_pt1 | contig 17401 bp, 18 predicted proteins | sample WisWelCaveWW1625_FD_202498 | JGI IMG/M metagenome (GOLD analysis project Ga0247727, IMG submission 202498) | Biofilm microbial communities from Wishing Well Cave, Virginia, United States - WW16-25 | ecosystem: Environmental > Aquatic > Deep subsurface > Groundwater > Cave microbial mat | place...
GCTGCCACAGCTCAAGGGCAAGATCGACGGCCTCGCCATCCGCGTCCCCACGCCGAATGTCTCGCTGGTGGATCTGACCGTCGAAACCGAAAAGGACTGTGACGTCGCCTCCGTCAACGCCGCTTTCCGGAAAGCGGCGAACGGCCCAATGAAAGACATTCTGCTCTATTCTGAAGACCCGATTGTCTCGATCGACCAGAAGGGCGATCCTCATTCGGCCACATTCGATGCTCCGCTCACGATGGCCATCGATAAGCGGCTCGTCAAGGTGACGGCCTGGTACGACAACGAATGGGGGTATTCATGCCGGGTTCGAGACCTGATCAAGGTGATCGCGACGAGAACGACAGGGCGCTGAGCACCGCGAGACGGGGCCTGCCTCAGCCCGATTCTGTTTCACGCTGACTCTCATTCCTGGAAAGACCGACTTGACGGAACCGCCATGAAATTGCGCAAAAAAACGATCGACGACGTCGTGCTGCGAGACAAGCGCGTCATCATCCGAGCCGACTTCAACGTCCCGTTGGACGATTCGCATCAAATCACAGACGACACCCGCATTCGCTCGACCCTGCCGACCATCAATCGAGCCATCGACGACGGCGCCAAGGTGATCCTTTGTTCGCACCTGGGCCGACCGAACGGAACGTTCGACCCCAAGTACAGTCTGGCCCCGGTGGCAAAACGCCTGGGACGGCTCATGGGCAAAGACATTCTGTTTGCACCGGATTGCATCGGCCCGGCCGTGGAAGGGCTTGTCGCCAAGATGAAGCCGGGCGACGTCCTGCTCCTTGAAAACCTCCGATTCCATCAGGGTGAAGAGGAAAACGACGACAGCTTCTCGAAAGCGCTGGCGGCCCTCGGCGATGTCTATATCAACGACGCGTTCGGCGCCGCACACCGGGCCCATGCCTCCACCGTCGGCATCACCAAGTTCATTCCTGCCTCGGCTGCCGGCTTCCTCCTCAAGAAAGAAATCGAATACCTCGAGGGAGCCGTCGAAAACCCCGTTCGGCCCTTTGTCGCCATTCTTGGCGGGGCAAAAGTGTCGGGAAAGATCGGCGTCATTGAAAATCTTGGCAAGCGTGTTGACAAAGTCATTATCGGCGGCGGCATGGCGTTTACCTTCTTAAAGGCGAAGGGGCTGGAAATCGGCAACTCCCTGGTCGAAAACGACATGTTGGACTTTGCGAAAGGCATCGAGGAACATGCCCTTTCCCGGGGCGTGAAATTCTATCTGCCGGTCGATTGTGTCGTCGCAGCCAGCCACGAGCTTGGGGCGGAATCGAAGATCGTCCCGGTCCAGGAGATTCCGAAAGGGTGGTACGCCCTCGACATTGGCCCGGCCTCAGTAAAACTATTCAACGAAGCAGTCCAAAACGCGAAGACGATTCTGTGGAACGGACCGATGGGTGTCTTTGAAATCGACGCCTATGCCCGAGGCACCCTCGCGATGGCTCACGCGATTGCCGATGCCTATGCACTGACGATCGTCGGCGGCGGCGAAACGGCTATGGCCGTGCATCGAGCCGGCGAATCAGAGAATATGTCGTTCATCTCGACCGGCGGCGGCGCCGCGCTGGAATTGCTCGAAGGCAAACAACTTCCGGGCTTGACCGCTCTCCCGGATCGAGTCTAGTAATCGCCTCGTCGCTGAGTTCACCTTCATTATTATTTATTGTTGCCATCGAGACACCTGTTGCGCAGACCCCTCATTATCGGCAACTGGAAGATGAACAAGACGGCTTCGGAGGCCGCGGCCTTCATTCGCGACCTCCGCGAACGAGTGTCTGCATCGCCTAACGCCGACGTGGTCCTTGTGCCGCCCTTTACGGCCCTCGAATCGGCCCGCAACGCCTTAGGTCCCTCCTCCTGGATCAGCCTCGGCGCACAAAATGTACATTGGGAAACATATGGGGCTTTCACCGGAGAAGTGTCCGCTCCGATGTTGCACGAACTGGGCTGCCGTTACGTGATCGTCGGCCATTCTGAACGTCGCACGCTCTTCGGCGAACAAGATGAGAATATTCAGAAGAAAATCCGGGCGGCACTGAAGCACGGGCTCTCTCCAATCCTGTGCGTGGGAGAATCGCTGGCGGAACGTACGGCAGGGCGAACGGAATCAGTCGTCACAGCTCAACTCAACGGCGGCCTGGCAGGGTTGACCTCACAGGATCTGGCGACCGTCACGATCGCCTATGAACCGGTCTGGGCCATCGGCACGGGACGAGCCGCCACCACGGAGCAGGCCGTGACCGTGCATCGCTCAATCCGCTTGTTCATGGAGACCGGCTGGGATAGCAAAACGGCCTCGGCCATCAGAATCCTCTACGGCGGAAGCGTCACGCCCCAGAACATCGAACAACTTCTCGCCTCAGACGCGATCGACGGGGCTTTGGTGGGTGGGGCTTGTCTCAATCCCGACTCATTTGCTACAATCATCGGCGTTGCTCAGACACAGCGTGCCTAACTGATCGGAGTGCCATGTATACTGTGCTCATCGTCATTCATGTGTTGATCTGTTTTCTCATGATCGGCGCGATCCTCTTGCAAGCAGGGAAAGGCGCCGAGATCGGCGCGTCATTCGGTGGCTCCAGTCAGACCGTCTTTGGTAGCCGCGGCCCCGCCAACTTCTTGAGTAAATTCACGGTTGCCGTCGCAGCCGTCTTCATGCTGACCTCGCTCAGCCTGGCTATCCTTGCCAAAGAACGGACGTTTTCTTCCACGGTCATCGATCTTAAAAAGAAAGAGACTTCTCAGACCGCCCCCGAAACCCCGCCCGCTACACCTGCAGCTCCAGCCGCTGAGAGCCACGCTCCTAGCGACTCTTCCTCCAGCGGACATTAGCTGGACGCTGAAAAAGTCCACCAGCGTCGTTCTCGCATCGTTCAGATCCTCAACGTACCCAAAGGGTACGCCTCGGCCCTTCACTCGCTGCGGCCTTGCTGGACGGACGTTTTGAGCATCCAGCTGAGACATTCTCTCACCAGTCAAGACGCCCCCGTCTTCAAATTCAGGAGGCGTTCGATGTTTTCAGGAATCTGCTCGTCAAGAAACCAGTCGCACGGATGCACGCTCATGCACGCCTACAAGACACGGCCTACTTGCTGAAATTGTGAAGTACTAAATTCTGGTAAGCCACGCCGCGTGGGAAGGGTCCTCCCCATGCACGATGGAAAAGTAGGCCTTCTGCAGAGCTTGCGTAATCGGACCTGGCGTGCCGGTTCCAATGCGGCGATTGTCGATCTCCCGCACCGGCGTCAACTCGGCAGCGGTTCCAGTCACGAACACTTCATCCGCGATATACATGTCATCCCGCGTGAAGCGCTCTTCCACCACGGAGATACGCTGCTCCCGAGCCAAATCGATGACGGAGCTTCTGGTGATGCCGTCGAGGATCGAGTTGAGCGGCGTGGTCTTGATCTGCCCTTTACGCACAATGAAGATGTTCTCCCCCGTCCCCTCGGACACATACCCCTCGGTATCGAGCAAAATAGCTTCATCGTATCCGTCCGCTTTCGCTTCCCGCTTCGCAAGAATCGAGTTCACATAGTAGCCGGAAATCTTCCCTCTCGTCATCGAGACATTGACGTGATGCCGAGTAAACGACGACACACGAGCCCGCATTCCATTCGCGATCGCATCGTCCCCAAGGTAGGCGCCCCAGGTCCAGGCCGCGATGGCCAGCTTGATTGGATTGTCGCCTGGATAAACCCCCATCGCTCCGTGCCCGATATAGACGAGCGGGCGGATATAGCAGGCCTCCAGCTTATTCACCCTGACTGTCTCCACAATGGCCGCTGCGACCTGCTTCTTGTCGAAGGGCATCGGCATCATGCCGATATGGGCTGAATCGAACAGCCGATCGACATGTTCCTGCAACCGAAAAATCGCGGAACCGGACTTCCCCTTGTAACAGCGAAGCCCCTCGAACACAGCCAGCCCATAATGAAGCGAATGGGTCATCACGTGGACATGCGCGTCCGCCCAATTGACGAACGACCCGTCCATCCATATTTTTCCTTGTGGCTCAAGCATAGGGAACGCAGACGAGCACGTGAACCATCGAGCGCCAAGAGCGCCGGAATCGGAATATAGCAGCGGGCTGGAAGAAGCGTCAAGCAAACGGACGTGGCATGGCCCACAGACAAGAAACCAGCAGCAGTCTTTCAGGCGGGCATCTGAGGGGCACGAATCTGCCCGCTCAGTAAACGGTCGATGTCCTTCGCGGCTAACGGACTGACGTGGACAAGGTCCAACCCAAAATCATATCCATCTACCCACCGGACCATCGCTCGTTTAATTTCAATCGGCGGGCCATCGTCCGCAAACGTGACACACAGCGCCAAACCGAGGCCTGGCTCAACCGCATGGTCACCTTGGACACGCATCCCCAATTGAGACAGATTGGTCACAACACCCTTCCCGACACATTCCCCACTGAGATAATAGAGCGCGAGCCAGGTCGGTATGCGACGATAGGGACGGATCACAAATCGAGTGCTCCCCGGCTTGGAGTGACGAGGCTTAGGTGCAACCGCCATCATTATCTCCGATCCACGAAGTGGCTCAACAATAGAACCCAGCATACGCCCAGGAGCCGGAGCAGGATAGCCCACGAATAGGTTAAGATTAACCCGATGGAAGGGGGGTAGGTTTACCGGCTGACCCAATGCCTTTACCTTGACAGGCTTCAAATCCCTATGTTACACAATCATCTTCTGTAACGGAGACTGGGGCGTATGTACGCAATCATTGAGACAGGCGGCAAGCAGTATCGGGTCGAAACTGGGTCATTGGTCCAAGTAGAGTCCCTCCCCGGCAAGGTCGGGGGGACGATCGATCTCGGCCAGGTTCGGCTGGTTCACGGCGACAGAGGTATAGAGATCGGACAACCGTTGGTCAAAGGAGCCACCATCAAAGCCGAGATCATCGACCAAGGCCGAACCCGCTCCATCACCATCTTCAAGAAGCAACGGCGCAAGAACTATCGGCGGACCAATGGCCATCGCCAGGGCTTCACCAAATTGCGCATTACCGGTATCGAGACGGCCTAACGAGGATCAGTCATGGCAACAAATAAAGGCGGCGGATCAACTAGAAATGGGCGCGATAGCAATCCGCAATATCTTGGGGTCAAGGCCTACGGCGGAGAGACCGTGAAGGCCGGATCAATCCTGATCCGTCAGCGAGGGACAAAGTTCTTTCCCGGTTTCAACGTGGGCCTCGGCAAAGATCACACCCTCTTCGCCCGCATCACAGGGATCGTGAAGTTCGAACGCGGCCGCGGACGGCAGAAAATCAGCGTCTACTCCGCGCCTTCGATTTCATAGTACATTCTTTTCCTCATTTCTCGTCACACGGTCGTTACAGCGAGGACTCCCGGCATGAGTAGGGGTTCGACGGGATATTCCTCGCATTTCATGCCCTTGCAGTCTTCACGCTGAAACGGTGCACTGATGTTTGTCGATGAAGTCCGTATCCATATCAAAGCCGGCCGCGGCGGCGACGGCGCATGCAGCTTTCGGCGCGAGAAATTCGTGCCGCGTGGCGGGCCGGACGGTGGCGACGGCGGCCACGGCGGCAATGTCCTGTTTGAAGCGTCGCCTCGCATGACCACGCTCCTCGACCTCCGGTATCAAAAACACTACGAAGCAGAAGTCGGCCGCCAGGGAGGCGCCGCCAACTGCTCCGGAAGAACCGGGGAAGATGTGGTGGTGCCCCTTCCGGTCGGCACCGTCATCTTTGACGATCAGACCGATGAGATGTTGGCCGATCTGGTCACACCAGGACAGCAGTTTGTCGGAGCTCATGGAGGCCTGGGGGGACGAGGGAATAACCATTTCGCGACCTCGACCAACCGCACGCCCACGGAATTTGAAATAGGCACGGAAGGCCAAGAACGGTCGCTGAGACTTGAGCTGAAGCTGTTGGCTGACGTCGGGCTTGTAGGCTTTCCCAATGCCGGGAAATCGACGCTCATCGCCGCAATCTCGGCCGCACGTCCAAAGATCGCCGATTATCCCTTCACCACACTGACGCCGAATCTGGCGATCGTTCGCTGGGGAGAAAAGGAAAGTTTTGCCGTCGCAGACATTCCCGGGATTATCGAAGGCGCCCATGAAGGAAAGGGGCTGGGATTCCAATTTCTTCGGCATATCGAGCGCACGTCGTTTTTACTGCACATGATCGACGTGTCGGAGTGGTCCCCCGATGAACCCGTCAAGAGCTTCGAGATCATGCGTCAGGAATTAGCCGCCTACGATGAACCGATCACCACACGGCCCTTCGCGGTGGTCGCCACGAAAATCGACGTGGCTGGGGACAGGACACGCCTGAAAGAGTTGCAGAAGTACTGTACCCGCCATCGGTATACATGCCTCCCGATCTCTGCCGCCACGAGAGAAGGACTGACGGAACTCGTCACCTATGTAGGGCAACAGGTGGCGCAGCTTCGAGCGACACCATGCGAGACGCACTCCTAAAACAGGCCACCCGCATTGTCATCAAAATCGGGAGCAGTCTCGTCGCGTCCCGAGACACAGGACTGCGCCCCGAACGGATCGATCGACTCGCGGATGAAATCGCGGCACTCCGGTCGAGCGGACGTGAAGTCTTGATCGTCTCCTCCGGCGCGATCGTCTCCGGCATCAAGAAATTAGGCCTGAAGGAATACCCCAAGAGCCTCCCCGTGAAGCAGGCGGCCGCGGCGGTCGGCCAAAGCCGGCTCATGTGGGCGTACGAAAAATCGTTTGAGCGGCTCGACGTCAAGGTGGCACAAATTCTGCTCACTCACCACGACCTCGCCGATCGGCGGCGGTTTCTCAATGCACGCCACACCCTCAGCGCGCTGATCGGGTTCGGCGTGATCCCCATCATCAACGAAAACGATACGGTTGCCGTGGATGAAATCCGCGTGGGAGACAACGATACCCTGGCTGCCGAGGTGGCCCATCTGGTCGACGCGGAACTGCTGATCATCCTGTCCGATATCGACGGCCTATTTACCGAGGACCCGCGCAAGAACCCCGCAGCCACGCTGATCCCGTTGATCCCGGACATTACCGAGGAAATTGAGCAGCAGGCCGGTATCTCCAGCACGTTCGAGGGAACTGGGGGCATGGCTACAAAAGTCCAGGCGGCCAAGAAAGTCAGTGAGTATGGCGTGGCTACCTTGATCTTGAACGGGCAAGAAGCCGGCCTCCTTCAGAAAGTATTAGCCGGCGGATCAGGTGGCAGCCTCTTTCTCGCGAAGGAACGTCGCTTCACCAGCCGCAAACATTGGATCGCCTTCACACTCAGGCCACGAGGAACACTGACGCTCGACCCCGGAGCGGTCGATGCGCTGGCCCGACGGGGCAAGAGCCTGTTGGCTTCAGGCATTCTGGACGTCAGAGGTCCGTTCGATGCGGGAGATGCAGTCAGTTGCCTCGATCAGGACGGCAAAGAATTCGCCAAAGGACTCGTGAACTTTTCCTCGGACACCTTGGCACGGATCAAAGGGCTCAAAACAACCGAGATCCAGCAGCAGCTCGGCCCGCAGGAATACGAGGAAGTCATACACCGGGACAACCTCGTTATTCTATAAGTTTTGAGTTATAAGTTCTGAGTTATGAGTTCGTCAGATTCAAAAAACTCAGCACTCAGCACTCAGCACTCAATCCTGCGTCTTGGACTATTGGGTGGCAGTTTCAACCCCGTGCACAACGGTCACCTGGCCATTGCGCGCCAGACACGCGAGACCCTCGGGCTCGACCGGATCCTCTTCGTTCCCACGAGTCACCCTCCCCATAAGCCGAACGGCAGTCTGGCGCCGGCCCAAGACCGCTATGAGATGGTCCGCCTGGCCATCGCCGAAGACCCCTCTCTCGCCATTTCGGATGTGGAAATCCGTCGACCAGGTAAGTCTTATTCCATCGACACCATTCGCCTGCTGCAGCAAGAATATGGAGCGCAGACCCAACTCTTTTTCTTGATCGGGGTCGATGCCTTTCTGGATTTCCCCTCCTGGCGTGAGCCCCTGACACTGCTGGAACTCTGCCGGTTCGTCGTCCTCTCCCGGCCAGGTCTGTCGTTTCGTTCCCTCTCAACCGTCCCACTGCTTCCGCCGATTCCGTACCCCTCGCTGGCGGACCTGGATGCAGGACGGATTTCCCGAATCGAGGCGCCGCTCGGAAAGCAAGGTCTGACCTGCCTCAAACTACCGCCCTGCCCGATCTCCGCATCGGACATTCGCTCGCGAATCCGTCAAGGGCTTCCGGTGGCAAATCTGTTGCCGCCCTTAGTGGAATCTTATATACTGCAACATTATCTCTACCAAGAGAACCGCGATCGTACGAACAGCTAGGTCTATGGCTCTCGCCATTGGCCGGGCCATGCGCGATAAGAAGGCCACCGATGTTCTCATCCTCCAGGTAGCGCCGCTGACCTCTATTGCCGACTACCTGGTCATAGGCTCTGCGGATTCGGATCGCCAAGCGAGGGCCATCGCCGATCATATCGACGGCATCCTCTCTCGCTCCGGCTCCAAACCGCTGAGCATCGAAGGTACGCGGTCCTCACAGTGGGTTCTGATGGACTTCGGCGATGTCATCGTTCATATTTTCAGGCAGGATGTCCGGGAACATTACGCACTCGAACGGCTGTGGGCCGACGCGAAACGCATCTCCATCCCGGGCGAACCGTCGGTCCCACAACCGGCTGTCACCCCACGGCCCGTGAAGAAGAAAAAGGCGCCCACGAAAACAAAGGCCTAGATCGATGCTCCGACTGCTCACCACCATCTTCCTCGTCAGCGCCGGGATCTTCCTCTACAGCTATGCCCGCGAGTTGAATCCTGGGACGGTCGCAGTCCGGACCAGTCCTTCCTTTCAGTTCGAACTGAGTCCTGTCACACTCGTCATCTTTTCCATGGCTATCGGCGCCGTGCTCGTGGCCTTGGCAGTCGGCATGCGGCAAACCGCCCACGTCATCGGCAACTGGCGCAGCACACGGCTGTTACGGCGCAAAGAAAAAATCGATGCACTCCATCGTGAAGGCACCCATGCCATCATGTCGAAACGCACCGTCGAAGCCATCGGTCTGTTCGAAAGAGCGCTGGCCATGGACCCGAATCGTGTCGATTCGCTGCTTTGGCTGGGAAACATTTACCGCGTGGAAAGCAACTTCGCTGAGGCGATCCGCCTCCATCAACGAGCGAATCGCGTCGATGAGCGCAACATCGAAATTCTGATCGAGTTGGCAAACGACTTGGAAGGCGCCAAACGCTATGAGGACGCCTTGCAGACCCTACAGAAGATGCTCAAGATTGAACCGGATAACCTCACCGCACTCATCCGCAAGCGCGATCTATTAATCAGGCTCGAAAAATGGAGCGAGGCGCTCGAAATCCAGCATCGTCTCCTGAAGGCCAACCTGCCTGAGCCAGAACGCCGAGCCGAGGCCCATCTCCTCACCGGCTGCACGTACGAGGTCGGGCGCCAACTGCTGGAACGAGGCCACCCCGATAAGGCACGGCGCTACTTCCGCGGCGCCATTAAGAAAGACCGGACGTTCTTGCCGGCCTACGTCGGCATTGGTGAGATCTTGATCCGGGAAGGCAAGACCAAGCAGGCAGTAGAAATTCTCAAGAAGGTCTATGCCAAGACCCGTAGTAGCATCATCCTGCACCGCCTCGAAGAACTCTTTCTCGAACAGGGCGAACCCAGCGAAATTATCCGTGTCTATCAGGAGGCCCTCCGGCAAGACCCGAACAACCCCGCCCTGCAGTTCTATTTAGGCAAGCTCTACTACCGACTCGAAATGGTCGACGAAGCCTTCGACATCCTCTCAACCGTCGAAGGGATACAGGATCAGTTGGCCGATTACCATAAGATCATGGCCAATCTCTATCTGCGCAAGCAGCAGATGGAGCAGGCCGTCGCCGAACTCAAGAAAGCCCTGCATTTCAAGAAACGTGTGGTCGTCCCCTATGTCTGTACCGCCTGCCGGCAAGAATCGACCGAATGGTCGGGGCGCTGCCGCCGCTGTGGGACCTGGAATACGTTAGTTGCACTGCCCTTGCCGAATGCCGGTCAAACGGTCCCCGGTCAAGACAGCGGCTCCCTCCCAGTCTCAGCAGTTCCCTACCAGGGCATTGCTTCTCCATTCGAAACCGTGTAGGTTTCCGGCCAGTCAGCCCGCATTATTCACGAGGGTTCGTGACGAAACCGCCGAGACGCCCGGCGAGACGGGCGCGCGGAGCAAAGGGGACTGGCTCCGACGTCTGCGGCGGTGCCTGTCCCGTTGTTTCCGCGCAGCCACGCGCATCGCAGTCAATGCAACCTCTATAGATGATGGAGTGTCCCATGGTCGACTATCAGGATTTCGCTGCCAAAGCCTTGCGCGACGAGACGCTGACCAGAAGCGAATGCCAGGCCGTGCTCGACACGCCGGATGAGCAGTTGCTGGGACTCCTCCAAGCCGCCTTTACCGTCCGATCCCGTTATTTCGGCAAGACCGTTCGCCTCCAGATGTTGCAGAACGCCAAGAGCGGCGCCTGCCAGGAAGACTGTCACTACTGTTCCCAATCTGCAATCTCCACCGCCTCCATCGAGCGTTATAATCTCGTCCCCCAAAAACAGATGATTGACGGCGCCCGACAAGCGGCGGCCTCGAAGGCCCAACGCTATTGCATCGTCATCAGCGGTCGGAGTCCGTTGGATCGGGAGATCGACGAAATCGCCGGAGCCGTGCGCGCCATCAAGCAAGAAATTCCAATTCAGATTTGCTGTTCACTAGGCCTCATGAATGAACAACAGGCCAAGCGACTGAAGGCGGCGGGAGTCGATCGGGTGAACCACAACTTGAATACAAGCGAAGCCTTTCACGCTTCAATCTGCACCACCCATACCTTCCAGGATCGTCTTTCCACGATTCGGAATGCGCGGGCAGCTGGATTGGAAATTTGCTCGGGCGGGATCGTCGGCATGGGAGAGAAAGACGAAGATCTCATCGACCTTGCGATGGCCTTGCGCGACGTAAAGCCGGATTCGATCCCGCTAAACACGCTGCATCCCGTAGCAGGCACGCCGCTGGAGAACTGCGATCAACTGACTCCGCAACGCTGCTTGAAAGTCCTCTGCCTCTTCCGCTTTCTTCACCCGCGCACCGAAATCCGCATCGCCGGCGGGCGGGAACACAACCTCCGCAGCCTTCAACCGCTCGCCCTCTATCCAGCCGACTCCGTCTTCGTGAACGGCTACCTCACGACACCAGGCCAGCCGGCCCCCGAAGTCTGGGGCATGATCGAAGACTTGGGCTTCAAGATCGAAGTGAATTACCAGCAGCCTGTAGCATCTTAGGCTGTCTCGGAGATTCGTATCGAGTCTGAGGTTTAGGTTGAGACTACTTATCGTCTTGCTGTTGGCGAATGCTACTCTTAATAGTGCCTGCGCAATCGTCAACTACAGTCCAGCCATGCCGGAGACAAAATTAACAGCTGAGATCCGTAACAAATCTGATTTTCTCTTTCTCATATATCTCCGGCTCTTCAGGCGACCTTAAAGATGAGCAGCGAACTTTGCCGAAAAATGTTCAGCAAGTTAGAGACGTCTTTGAAAGAAACACCCGGTTCGAAAAAGTAATAGTTACCTCAACTCCTCCTGCGAAGGGGCTGCACGTTAACATCTACCAAACAGACGGTCCTTCATTGTCACCGTTTTGCATAGCATCTATCTGGACCTTCGGCATCATCCCCTGCTATGCAGAAGGCGTTGTGTATAGCGTTCACGTTGATGTTTTAGCAGACAATACCCTATTGAAGACCTATGACGATGCAATCAGCCGGAAAGGAGCAAACTGGATTGGCTTTCTGCCTTTTTTCTGGATAAATTTCCTGGTCAACACCGGATACGAAGAGGCTTTTATGGCAACAGTTTATAACTTCATTAGTGCTGCTAGGCAGGATGGCTTGCTTTAATCTAGCCCGCTTTGATCCAAATTAATCCAAGCTACTACTCCTCTCTTAGCTCCTCCACCACCGTCTGTCGTACTGCCAAGCGCGCGAGCCGGTAGTCGGCAAGTAATGCAGAGAGCACCGAAACATGCCACCGATCAGGACGGCTACCTGATTCGGTCTGCCACATGATCGCCCGCCGATGACCATGCTGAAACCTTTGCTTTTCATGACAGTTAAACGCCTGTTGCGTTGACACCTGCCCGATTCTTGCTACAGTTTGAACACGATGTTCACGATGAAATGTCTCGATTGTCAGGAGGACCTAGTTGAGATTCCGACAAGCCATGGTCCCGGGCTCGATGTCTGTTCCTCCGGACACGGACTCTGGCTCGATGTGGGAGAGGTGAATTTTTTCGTGGAGAATTACACCTCGCTGAAGCGGGCGATTGGTGACCGCGGAGGCGTCGCGGTCAGGACAGAGACACTGTGTCCTCGATGCGGAAATCACATGGAATCTGAAACGGTATCTCAAACATCTTTCCTGAGCTGTGATTCCTGTCGCGGGTGGTGGCTTCCTCACGGAAGCCTCACTCGTCTGAATGAGACCTACCGAGGCGCTGCGGTTCCGATCCAGATCCATGAAGCCGAGCTGTACACACGAGCTGCAGCGAGACATCGTGCATTCGACGAACCGTTCCGCGACCAATCCAGGTTCAAGAAGAAACGCTCCAACCCACAGAGCATCTGGTTCTGGGTACTGTTCTTTGGATTTGCCTTTGTGCTAGGCGGGCTCGTCCTAGTCGCGGGGATCGGCAAAGCCATGAGAACCGCTCAGTGGAGCCAGCCACTGGATCAAACTCTGTTGTACTTGGCGGCTGGTACGGTAGGAGGGTTCGGGCTCTTCGTGTACGGATGGATGGTCCATCAACAGAAGCGCTTGATCGAAAGCATTCCGACCTCGACGATTCATTCACTGGCTCTGGGGTTGGTCGAGATCAGTGGACATGCAGAGCCCGAGGAAAGCCTCCTCTCCACACCCTTCGGCGGGCTTCCCTGTGTGTTCTATTCGTATGCCGTTGAAGAGCGGGTTGGCTCCGAGAAGCATGCACGGTGGGAGACCATTAGCAAAGGCACTTCAGAGCAACCCTTCTTTGTAAGCGATACAACTGGAAGAGTGCTCATCGTGCCCCTTGGCGCAGAACTTATCTTGCCGGACGAGCGCACCTTTCGAAGTAATTGGCTCGGAGAATTGCCCCCCGTCACAATCGCCGGATTGAATCGACTGGGGGTTTCGACCGAACGCTGGATGGGAAGCAAGACATTACGGTGCCGAGAAGCGTTCATCCTACCGGAAGAGCAGGTCTACGTTCTCGGAACGGCCCATGAACACCAAGGTGCGAGAGAGCACGTGGAGAACGCTGCTCGTATATACATCGGGAACAGCCGAGACCATGAGTTTATCATCTCGGATCGAAGCGAAAAGGACTTATTGTCCCGATTGCGATGGCAGGTGTTGGCTTTTGGGGTAGGAGGCCTGACACTTGCTTCAACCTGTTTGATCATCATCTTTAAGTACTACCTGACAAGAGTGTCGTAACAATCCATACCCAAAAGGAGAACACCCATGAATGGCACTTTACTGATCGGAAGCCTGCTAATTATTGGGCTGATTGTACTTGTCGCTTATGTGGTCGGCGTCTACAACATGCTGGTCCGACTCGCCAATAACATCGACAAGGCCTGGTCGAATATCGATGTCATCCTGAAACAACGTCATGATGAGCTTCCCAAGCTTGTCCAAGTCTGTAATAGCTACATGACGCACGAGCGGGAGACCCTGGAATCCGTTACCAAAGCCCGCACTGCGTATGCCGCAGGCTTGAATATCGACGACAAGGCACAGGCGGAAAATCAGATCGTCGGTGCCTTAGGAAAACTCTTTGCCGTGGCCGAACAGTATCCGGATCTCAAAGCCAATCAAGAATTCTCAGCGATTCAGCAGCGCATATCGGCACTGGAAAGCACCATTGCCGATCGGCGTGAGTTCTATAATGACTCAGTCAACCTGTACAATATCGCCATCGAGCAGATCCCTACGCTCTGGGTGGCGCAGGAGATCGGATACACAGCAAGGCCGTTGCTGACAGTTGCACCATCCGATCGCAAGGACATGCCGCTCGCTTTTGCCAATCGTACGCCTGTGGCAGCGTAGACTCACCATCGGCTCATCATGTTGCCCGGTGAGACTGAAGAAAAAGGAGGACGACCTCTACCCCCCCTCATTTACTCCTCCCGCAGCCCCTCCACCACCGGCTGTCTTGCTGCCCAACGAGCGGGCCAGTAGCCGGCCACCAGGGCAGCCGTGAGTGCGAGTCCTACGGCTTGCAGAATCACTCCGCCTGGGACAGTCATCTGAATCGTCCAGCCAAAGGATTGTTTATTGATCACGTGAATGAGCACCAGGGCGAGCAGCAGGCCTCCCACGACGCCCAGCACGGCCCCGATCAACCCGAGATAGGCCGCTTCCCACAGAACTAATCGCTCCACTTGCCTCGTGCTGGCGCCGATAGCCCGCAACGCGGCAAATTCACGCCGTCGCTCCAACACGGCCGTCACCAAGGTATTCACGATGCCAAGCATGGCCACCAGTACGGCAATGGCTTCAAGGACATAGGTCAACACGAAAGAGCGGTCGAAGATCTCGAGAATCTCTTGCCTCAACTCGTGGTTTCGGATCACCAACGGCGGGAGCGTCATTCCGTCGAGCCCGGCGACGTGCGTCACAATCGACTGCCGAACGTGCTCTGCATCGGCCCCGGCAGCCAGATAGATGGAAAACACTGTCACCCGGTCGTCGTGCCATTCTCGCTGATACCATGTTCGATCCATCACCATCTTCCCGCCGTCGGTCGCGTAATCGTAAAAAATCCCCTCGACGGACACAGCAGCGGGTCCCGCCGGCGTCGTGATCGAGACCTTGTCCCCCTCGCGAAGCCGTAGTCGATTCGCCAACACTTCCGACAGGAGCACACCTCCGGTTCCGGCAGCCCTCAACAGAGCTTCGGTCGAGTCTCCTTGAATCATCAGATACCGGCTGCGCTGCGCATGGAGCCGAAGATCTCGTGACACCAACGCCACTGGCTGACCCGAGACGTCTACATACACATCACGAAGGGTATCGACTGCGGCAATGCCGTCAATCGCCGACAGGGTAGAACGCCAGGTCCCTGGCAAGGCACGCGACGCTTGCCCGGCCTGCTTTCCCTGGAGCCAGGAGTGGGGGGCCACGATGAGATCAGCCATCACGGTCTCATCCACCCAGACCTCGACAGTGTCACGAAAACTGCGAACCATGACGGCCACACCGATCATGATCGACAATCCCACCATCAACGCCGACACCGTCACCGCGTTCCGGCCCGGATGGCGCGCCGCCTGGTCTGCCGCGATGAGCCGCAGGCTTCCTCCTAGCATCATCGTCTTGCTCTCCTGGCGAGGGCGCCGCATGCCCACCGCCTGGATACAGAGTGGCGCAAGACAGGAGAGTGCCCCCAAGAGACAGATCGTCGCGAGATAGCCAAAGAGCGGCAGATCTCCGACCGGGCCCATCAGCGAGCAGAGGCCTGCCAGCACCAACAACACGAGGCTGATCCACCCACACAGGCCTGCCCTCAGTTGATGCGTCGATTCATAGTCTCCCGGTGCCAAGGCACGGACCGTCACAGTCCTGCCGGCTTCGATGCTGGGGCCCAAGGCTCCCACCATCGAGACCACCGTCCCGAGCAACACCCCTTTCGCCACTGCCTCGAACGTCAGCATGTCCATCGATAGGATCAACCCGCCGGACGCGACCGGCGCATAGAGGTCTGAGACCGTTCGGCTTACAAGCGACACCAAACCCCTGGCCAGCCAGACCCCACCAAGACCTCCCAATAGCCCGCCAAGAAGACCGAGCAACCCTGCTTCCACGAGAAACAGGCCGGCGACCCGGCGCTCCGTCATGCCGAGGGCGCGATAGATACCGATCTCGCGCCTCCGTTGCGCCACAGCAAAGGCTATCGTGTTGTAGATCAAGAACGTGCCGACGAGCAGCCCAACCCAGCTCATGACAGACAGATTGAGCTGGAAGGCCCACACCATGTTTTCGACCTGCTTTGTCCGTTGCGCCGGCCGTTGCACGACAAGATGGGGAGGGAGAACCGCACGCACGGAGGCAACGATGTCGTCGAGCGGTCGATCAGGTGTCGTCACGAGATCGATCCGATCCAACCGCCCGATTGATTGAAACAACAGCTGCGCCGCTGCAATATCCATGATGGCAAGCCTGTCCCAGAGGGATGAGTGCGCTGCCTGATTATGAATGAGCCCTGCGACGCGCAGCCGTACGACACGCCCTCCCGCCGTCACCTCGACGATACTACTGACTCCTAGCTTCCAGTCGGCAGCAACCTGACGGCCAAGGTACAGCGCGTCCGGAGCCAGGAGCGTCTCCAGCGCCACGCCCGCGTCAGCCTGCGATATCTGAAATCCACGCGTCCCGACCTCCGCGAGTAGATCCAGTCCCAATATCTGAAGCGCCTGGCCACGCGGCTCCCCCTGGGCGACCACTACCGATTCTTCAATGACCGGAGCGGCACTCACCACCCCCTCAACCGCACGGACAGCTGTGATCACCGATTCATCCACTCCGAGATCACGGCCCGCAATTTCCAATGTGGCGGGACCGGCTACCGTGGTGACGGCTTGCTCGAAGGATCGCAGTACTTGAATGTTCGCCGTTCCGATGCCCACGGAGGCTAGAACACCCAGTCCCACTCCGGCGATGCTGAGCAGGGCTCGAAATGGCCTCTGGAGCGCATGAGCGCGGATCAGGGCGATATTGAGCATGAGTGGTATAGTCATCTAGGGCCTAGCAGGATGTTGAAAAAGTCCATCGGCGTCATCAGAAGGTTAAGGCTGAGGCCAAGGCTGAGATGAAGAACGTCAGGTCTTCGTGCAACCTTGACCTCGACCTCAGCCAGTCTCGCGCGGCTATCCTGCGGGGCGCGAAGCTCAGGGGACGAATCATAATGGATGAGGAAGTGTGGATGAATCAAATGAATCGGGCCAGTAACAGAGCTCTGCACAAATTAGCAGTTTCGTTTACAGCAATACAGACCTTTGCTAGACTCGCGTGAGTTGATGATGAGAGGTTATTGATGGGCACACGAACTGCTCTGAGCCGAAAAGTCCAGTCGCTTCAGGAAGAGATCGACGCCGATCTCCTCACGCCTCGGCAGTGTGACATTCTTCGCCTGGTGTCGATTGGGCACACGAACCGTGAGATTGCGCAGGTGCTGGAGATCAGCGTGCGCACGGTCGAAGTGCACCGATTCAACTTGATGCGACGGTTGAATGTGAGAAACGTGGCGCAACTACTCCGACGGGCCCTGCAGCTGGGTCTCCTTGCCAAGACGTTCGGGG
>Ga0247727_10009632_pt1 | contig 17401 bp, 9 predicted proteins | sample WisWelCaveWW1625_FD_202498 | JGI IMG/M metagenome (GOLD analysis project Ga0247727, IMG submission 202498) | Biofilm microbial communities from Wishing Well Cave, Virginia, United States - WW16-25 | ecosystem: Environmental > Aquatic > Deep subsurface > Groundwater > Cave microbial mat | place...
TTTTGCATTTTTGCGATTAGACCATTTTGGGTGCGCTACCTCATTCTTATTCTGCCACTTTTATATGTGACTGCTGTGGCCTTCATTCATGCAAGATTCTCTCAAAAGAATGTTTTAAGCATAGTTCCCATTGGTATAGCAATTAATATTTTTTTATCAGCATCTCTTTTGTATCCAACAGCAGAAAAGGAATTCCATCAGTTTGTTTCTGACTGGGAACATGGATATTTTCACGATATGCGTGAACGATTTACCAGTCATTCAAAAATGAAATTTGAAAGATCTACGATTCAGGAGCAAGGACTTACCTATCTCTATGACGCTCAGATAGAAGCAATCGATGTCCGATACGACCCCAAATTGCTGCGGCGACGATTCGGACAACTTACGATCCCTTTAGAAATTGCATACCGCAGTCGATATCTGGGTGAATTTGTAGAACATACATCTGTTTTCCTCGTCCATGAAGGGAACCAATGGAGAGTATCATGGGATTGGGAAAGCTTTGTGAAGGGAATTGTTCCAGGAGCAACCTTTCAAACTACAGTTGATCCGGCAAAGCGAGGAACACTCACCAAGGGTAGTTTCGTCGCATCTGATTTTGACAGTGAGTTGGTTTCTATAACGCCCGCCGATATACATCCGCAAAAAGAACAAGAAATGTTAGAGTTTATGAGTAAGCTTTTTGAAAATAAATTGTTTCCTCTTTCCATACACGAGCGGTACATATCAAACACGTTACCCGGGAGGTCAAGAGCAATAGGGGTATTTCCCAAACCATTAGGAAGGGAAGATCGAGCGCGCTTACTCTCGTATAGTGGCGTACGCCTAACTCCCGCATATGGACGCACAAATCTTGTATCCTCTGAAGTAGAAATTGATAAAGTAACAAATACATTGTTTATTGAGTGCTGCTCCCTGTTGTATTCAACAACAGCGTATGACGGTGGAGGGGGATTAGAAAAAGAGTTTAACGCGACCTTGAAAGGATACAATGGAGGAGGTATTGTTCTATATGATGCCAATGGAAAATTAGTTCGGACCATAATGGAAAGAGAAAAAAGAAATGGACTCGATGTTGCTTTATGAAGAAATTATTACTTATTATACTTTTGGCCGGATTTTTACGTTTCTACGGGCTTGGTGATGTACCCGTCGGATTTCACATAGACGAAGCTTCTCTTGGCTACAATGGGTATTCCATGCTCAAAACCGGCCGCGATGAACATGGAAACAAGTTTCCCCTGTATATTGACATGTTTGGGGATAATAGGCCCTCTGGCTATCACTATCTTACTATTTTTCCAATAGCAATTTTTGGCTTAAACGAATTTGCCACACGTCTTCCTGGTGCTTTTTTTGGGACCATTTCTGTTCTTTCATTTTTTATCCTTGTCATGGCCATAACGAGGGACAAAAAAGTTGCTCTTATGAGCAGTCTGCTTCTTGCCATTTCTCCCTGGCATATCGTGTCCTCACGAGCAAGTGCTGAGTCTATTGTTGCACTTTTTTTTATTTTGACCGGTTTTGCTTATATTCTGCGAAGTTTGTCTGGTCAAAATATTCGGTCGTTAGTTTTTGGCTTTATTCTTCTGGCATTGAGTTTTCAGTTTTACCATACGCCACGAGTTTTTGTGCCACTAATTATTATATGCATTGCGGCGATGGTGGTGAAAAATCATGTGAGATTCAGCAGAAGATTTAAAATCGCAGGCATGTTGTGCTGTTTTGCCCTGACTTTCATATCGTTACTACTTGTTTTTGGCATTAGCGGAGGGACCGGGCGATTTAGTCAGGTGAGCATATTCGGATTTCCACAGACTCGCTTGGTCATGGAAGAACAATTTAGAGAAGACGGAATAATGGGCACACCACTTGTGGCCGTACGGATTTTTCACAATAAAATTACTAATTATTTCCTAACGTTTGTCTCAAACTACACTGATTATTTTTCGGGGAAATTCCTATTCATCGAAGGCGGCAAACCGCCGTGGTACAAAATACCCGATATGGGCTTGATATATTTAGCAGAATTACCATTTATTATCATCGGTTTTGCGTACTTATTGACTCAAAAGAGATTCATGCTCAAATTCCCACTTGTTTGGTTGGCTCTCGCACCAGTGGTGGCTTCGATTACGACTGATGATATACCAAATATCCAAAGATCAATGGTTATGTTTCCTATGCTTGAGTTGATCGCGGTTTTTGGAATAGTGAAAAGTAGACGATATGTTGGTATGTTGTTTATTGTTTTTATCTTTGTTTGTAATGTTGCGTATTTTTTCCATCAATACGTTGTCCACGGTTCGTCCCACCAAACTCTGTATCGATTTAACGGGTTTAAAGAAATGGTTTTGGAGGTGAAGCAGAAGCATGATGTCGTAGACAGGATTGTTATGACAAAAACCGGTGGGGGGATTTATCCCCATGTGTTATTTTTTACCCAATATGATCCTTCTACATATCAAAAAGAGGGTTCGCCGAAAGATCCAGATTTTGCAGGATTTGGTAAATTTATATTTTCACCACAATTTTGTCCCTCTACGGAAAGTAGCGATAATGTCATCAAAACTGGACGAGCTCTTTTTGTGGATAGTGGTACGTGCGAAATATCTCCACTTGCGAAGACACAAAAAATTTTTCGAGAAGACGGTTCAACGGCGTTTGTTATAGTTTATCCGAATGAATAAGAACCACAAGAAGAAACTAATACATACACTTATTAAAGCAAGTGGCGATTTATCTACAAGCGGGTGGAATAATGGACTAAATTCTGGTACATACCAGCAAAGGTGTTCGAAGGCATAATTATTCGCCGCACAAATATCTAATCCAGTCTGCTCAAGTAATGCGCCATTGGTTCCCACCCAAAATGACCACAAAGTAACTAACATCACAGCCAATCTCATTGTTTTGCTCGCGGTATGGGTGAGAACGAAAGCAAGTGCAAACGACGCTGGTATTGAGGCAAACAGTAAAAATCTGGGACCCCAAAACCAACCGCCATACCACGCCCACCATTTGCTATACACAAGTACGAGACCCGATAGATATATAAGCCAGAGTATGAATATTTCGCGCAGATTTCGGTCTGTAAGTTTTTTAAGAACTATCGGAATAAAAAGAAGACCTGGCGCAAAAAATAGTAATCCTTTGCCAAATGAAATAAGCTGCGCCATGAGCCCAAAAATAAAAGGGTAGCTAAAGCCTGGTCGACCAGAGTACGGAAGAAGCGTCGGCGCGCCCCTGTCTTCAAATAAGTAATGAGTAAATCCCGCGGATGCAATTGGATTTCGGATTTTTGCTTCAATAATAAGAGAAATAGCGGTGATCAAGGGAAGAAATATATACAACCAATTCTTGTCTTTAACAATTTTATATGCGCATAGAACCAGTAAAGGGAAAAAAGTTGCGGGAGTATTTCCTACAGATAAAATCACAAGAATCCACCCCAAAGCTGTTTTATTCTTTTGTATCAATACGATCCCAAGCATCATAAGTGTTGCCGAAAACACTTCACCATAATAATGAATGATATGACCCGGAAACATGGAGCCCAGAAACAGGAATGCAATAAATACAAAAAGAAAATATTTTGTTTTTTGTGTGCGCAGAAGTCTGTATAAGAAAAAACTCGCGAAACACAGAAGGAAAAAATTATAACGGATTAACCAGAAATTACTGTGAGACACCCATTCAAGCATCATCAAGGGAAAAGAGAATATGGGGCCAATGAGGGAATACTTCATCGGTTCAATTGTTCTGTTTCGCATGAGTTCAACAATAAAGTGTTGACGTACTTGCCCGTCGCCGTAAAACTGAAAAGGTAAAAAGAGGAACTCCAAAATTACCCCAATAAAAAAAATAATGGGCATATTAGGCGTAGTGTATCATATAGATGTATACTCAAATAATGAAAAACGTATTACTCGTGTGTATCGTTCTTCTGGCTGGAGTACTACGGGTTTATCAATTGGGTACTATTCCCCCAAGCATGAATGCCGATGAAGTTGCTATAGGGTACAACGCATATTCAATTCTTAAAACGGGTAAAGATGAGTATGGTAAGTCCTTCCCACTTCTATTTCAGTCGTTTGATGACTACAAACTTCCCCTGTACGTTTATGCGGCGGTGCCAAGCATTGCGGTATTTGGTTTGAATGATTTTAGCGTGCGGCTACCGTCCGCAGTTTTGGGTACACTTACTGTGCTTGCAACATACATGCTCGTTGTAAGTCTTTTTGGAAGCACCCCCCTTGCGCTTGTTACGAGCTTTCTTTTGACTATATCACCGTGGCATTTACAATTTTCCAGAGCTGCTTACGAGGCAAATATCGCCGTATTTTTTACCGTTTTTGGATTTGTATGTTTATTGAGAGGTCTAAAACGAAGCATTTTTACGTGGATAGGATTTATTTCTCTTGCCCTTAGTGTGTGGTCGTATCACAGTTCTCGCATTTTTATTCCGCTTATGCTTATTGGTTTTTCTATACTATATTTGCAGGATGTCCGAAAACAATGGAAAACGTTTTTGTATGGTTTTGTTCTCTGTGTTGTTATCTGTATTCCGCTCGTTTGGTTGTCTCTGTCGCCCTCGGGACTTGTGAGAGCTCGGGGAGTGAGCGCATTGGGCGACCCCGGACTGGAGGGGCGAAATGTTTCCTGGAGACTCACAGATCTCGATCAGGGTATGCCATTTTCCAATATATATCATAACCACCGCCTCGTTGATGTCGGGATTATTTTAAAAGGGTATCTCGCCCATTACAATCCCGCATTTTTTTTCTTAGAAGCAGTGCAAGGAAAGTATCACGCTCCGGGCGTCGGGCTTTTGTATTTATGGGAGCTTCCTGTTTTGCTCCTTGGCTTGCATGTGGCTGCCAATATGAAGGGGAAGAGAAAATATTTCTTGTTCTTATGGTTTTTGGTGGCTCCTCTGGCTGCCGCCCCCACTTTTATGCTTCCACACCCGGCGAGGACACTTATTTTTTTGCCTACACTACAAATATTTGTGGCAATTGGCTTACTCGCCATGTATAAATATCTATACCAGCGTAAAATAATAGTAGGTTTGGGTGTAAGTATAATTGTTGGAAGTAGTATATTTTATCTCCATCAATATTATGTTCATGCGCCTATAGATTATGCCCTTGAGTGGCAATTCGGACATGTGCAGGTCGTGGAAGAAGTAGTATCACGGCAGGAAAAATTTAACAAAGTTATCGTATCCACCTCTTTGGATCAGCCGTATATTTTCTTTTTGTATCATCTTCGTTACGACCCTGCCAGATATCTGGAATATGGAGGCACAAAATCAGGTAAATTTGATGAAGAACGAAATGCTTTTGATATATATGAGTTTCATTCATATGCCAATACCATCGCGATGACAAATACCCTCTATGTGGGGACATCGCAAGAAACACTACCTGGGCTGACGCAGATTGCTGAAATTAAAGATCCGTCTGGTGCTGTGGTATATGTTCTTTCTGCCAAATGAAACAATTTATTTTCCTATTTGTCCTTTTGATAGGTAGCCTTTTTTTGCGAGTGGCGTGGCTTGATCGAATTCCAAGCGGTATAAGCGGAGACGAGCTCTTATATGTGCTTGAAGCTAAAAGCGTTGCCCTAACCGGAAGGGACTTAACGGGAACTTGGTATCCCCTGAGTGTTTTCCAATTTAGTTATCCGCCCAACGAATTGCAGGCAGAACTACCCTATCTTCTTAATATACCGATTGTAGGGCTCACTTCCTTTTCACTTTTTACCGCAAGGCTCACCTCTGCAATTCTCAGCGTGCTTACCATATTGGGTTTCTATTTTTTGGTTCGTGAAATTTTTAACAAGCCAGTGGCAATGATCACAGCACTGGTTGCGGCGATCAATCCATGGCAGATATATATTGGAAGAACCGTGTATGACATGGTGCCTGCCGTTTGCTTCTATCTTTGGGCGATGTACGTAATGCTCCTGCGCAAAGGGAAATATCTTCTTTGGAGCCTGCCTCTTTTTATTCTCGCATTTTATTCGTATATTGGCACGAAAGTAATATTACTGCCAATTGTAATTCTCACAAGTCTTTATCTTGTGAAAGAGTTTCCCCATCGGAAAAATAAAAAAAACGCAGTAATTTTGCTTGCAGCAATAGTCATTTTTATAAGTTTTTTTGTGTACAGTTTGCATATAGCAAAAGGCGCCACAAGACTCTCTGAAATCATTCAGGTTGATGATCCGCTCATCACCCAAGCCGTAGATAGCATGAGGAAGGTATCAATCAGGAATCCGCTAGTCGATGTATTTGTAAACAAGTATACGATTACTTCAACAATTGTTTTGACAAAATTATTAAGAACGTTTTCGTTTGATTTTCTTTTTGCGTATGGCGATACATTTTATTCACTCTATAGTCACGGTTTATTTTATTTTATCGATGTGATTTTCCTTGTTATCGGTGTTATTGCGATGTTCGTGCGAGAGAGACGAAAAATGTTGTTTGTTTTTCTACTTACTATGATGGGCACCGTTCCGCACCTCATTCATGGTGCTCCCACAGAAAATTTTACACCACATATTGTTATGATGTTTCCCTTTTTACTTCTATTTATTGGATACGGAATAAACGAGATAATCCATAAAAAGTATTTAGCCTATATCATTGTCATGGCGTACGCTCTGTCATTGGGGAATTTTCTTCAATTGTATTGGTTTCAGCACCCGCTACAAGGGCATTTTGATTTTTCTTATAGAGTCGTATCCAAGTATTTGCAGATGCAAGAGAATGATCGGAAAGTTATCGTGTATTCCAACCGAGCTATAGATATGTATAAAAAGTACCTATTTTATAGTGATAGTATTCTAAAAGAAAATATGCCAGCAATACGCGCGGCTTTGGCGGGTGGCGACATACAAATGAATAATATATCGTTTGCAGGGTGTGATACTGGTGTCACGACTCGAGAAGACGTAACCGTGGTATATCAGTCAGATTGCGTACTACCAACGAACACCGACCAGTTTTTAAAAATCTCTCGCCTAAAAGATGGTGGAGACGAGTTTAGAATTATGGGTGATGTGGCATGTCAAAAGTACGAACTTAAGAGTTACCCGGATCATTTTGAGATGAGGGACTTAAATATTGAGCCTATGAATAGTCAGACTTTTTGCGAGACATATATATCATTGTAACCAGCAGTAATAAGCCAATGCCAGACAGTATTACTCCGAACCTAAATTCGTCAGGCATATATTTCATATAAACCGCATGAGTGCCCTGTGGTACGTATACTGCCCTCAAGGCATAATTTGCCTGAAGTGTTTCAACTGGCTTGTCATCAATAAAAGATTTCCAGCCGCGGTCGTATGTATCGGACAGGAAAAGAAATTGTGGGGCATCAGTTGTTGCCTGGAACTTTATCTCATTTGGTTCGTACGAAATGAGATCAACTTTTGATGATGTCGCCTCTTGTGCCAACGTAAGCCCACTATAACGCAAGGGGAGAGCGATCATTGTGCGCGGGTCAAATGCCTCGTCAAAAAAAACATGTTCAAACTCTTCGACCGTTTCGTAATATTTCACATTATTGGTAAGCATGTATCTGGGTGCCGCTAAGAGGTTTTCATATACAGTCCAATCGTTTTGATGCCAAACCTCCTTAAATCTTTTTTTAGAAAACGTGTTTTCATCTTTTGGATTTTCGGATCTATCAATTACGAATCGTACTCCAAGGGCATCCATAATTCGCAATCTGTACGTATTGTCCGGTAAGTCTTTTATTCCATATCCGGGTGCAATTTGCGCGTCCGATCGTGTAACTCTGTTGAATGTTTTTGCTATATTACCATCAGTGCTCGATTGCAAAAAACGGTTGTACCAATTTAAATTTAATGGGTCCGTTCCATCTGGCGAATATATACCGTATTGGGTGGCAAAGTTTGCTTCAATTCTCGCAGTGCCATATCCCCAAAAACGATTTATGCCGGCATTTTTTTGTAAATATTCAAAAAGCTCACTGGAGGGAAATATATAGGTTTGTGGCACAAAGGTATTAAATTTCGTAAATCCCCAAAATAATTCGATGGCAGCCAAAAAAATAACGCACACACGAACCAGTGGTAATTTTTTCGATACTATGATGATTCCTGCGGTGCTTATTGCTAAAAAAGTGGCTATCAAGAAAGATTTTTTCATCGCAGTCACCGTTATTTCAGTAAAAGGATACAGGAGTGTAGGTTTGATAATATATGCAATAAAAATGCAGGCCAAAAAGAAACTCATAAGAAGTATTGGTTTTTTTATTGATAGATTATTTTTCAGACTATCGTAGCCAATGGCAGCAAGCATGGAAAGGCAAAAAATATAGATAAAAAGATTTCGCGTAGGTGTACCCGTTGAAAGAAGGGGAAGCGGAAATTGATAAAAAAGATGACTCACCGGATTATTTGTTGCCAGCAGTAAGAGAGTTCCGGCAAAGAGTATAAAAAATTTTAGGTGGTATGTTTTTTTACTCCACAATGAAACTAAAACCAAAAGAAAGCCAACCGTGCCAATGGAAAGGGATTTGTTAATATACGTGTCTTCCAGTACATAGGTTCGAGTCACGGGGTTACCAAAAAAGTCAGAAATAATAGCAATCGGCAGCTGCCATGCCTGGATAAGCATAGTACTAAGAATAAAATTTACGTTATACGGCACCCGGGCGGAGGTAAGAAATAATTGAGCGGTAGGCAAAATTTGTGCTGCACCAATAAGCATCGCAAACACAGTGAGAACCAGGAGCTCGCCTGCGAGTGATAGTTTCATTTTTCCGGTTTTGCCTGGTATAAATATCAATCTTGCGGAAATATAGGTGCCAATAAAAAGAAGACTAGTGATAAAATCCTGCGGGTGCCCGGCAGTCAGAGAGCTCACGAGAGAAAAAACAAATAAGATCTGCCAGTAGGCCAACGGCGTTTTGAGACGCTTCTCAAAAAGAAAGAGCACAAGTGGAATCCAGAGCACCGTATGCCAGACGGTATTAAACTCGAGCCACACAGTCGAGAAGCTGGAAACGTTAAACAAAAGAGCCGCGAGTACTGAGGCAGCCGGAGTGAGGCCAATTGTCAGGGCGAACAAATACATGAAGATCATTCCCAAAAAGATTTGCAGGATGATAAGAATAGTCCAGGCTATGGGTTGAGGGAAAATAAAGTAAAAAAAAGAAAGAGGGTACCATACCTGGGATTGATAGTTTGCCATAAGAGGGGCCCCGGAAAAGTTGTAGGGGTTCCACAGTGGAACCTGTCCCGCTTTCAGCTGATTAATCACTAACGTTTTCCATGGATACAGCTCCCGGACCACATCAAAATATTGCGCTTTATGAGGTATGGAGCCTGCCACGTAGCCAAAATAGCTGGAATTTTTCCATGGGCTGTATTCTGAGAGCAAAAAATCACCGGGGAAGGGTATATTGCCTCTGAAAAATGTCATCCAAAAGAAAGCAATCGTGATGCCGATGAGGACTACAATGGGGCGTTTCATTATTTTTTGTTTATCGTATATACAACATCGTTATCATCAGAATACGTAAGAGTTAGCAGTGGCATGGTCTCAAGCGCCTTTTTTATATCACTTCTATCGGCATCAGTATATTGCCAAAGGTGGACGACTGCATGGGTGACACCGATCTTTTGTAGTACGTCAATCGTGTAAGAAGAGGGAAAACTTTCCATTGTTTCGGCGAGTTTGTTGTAACTGTCCGGAAGAAATCCGCTGTAGCCATTGATCATTCGTTTTTTATGAAAGGAAGAAAAATATATGCGATATGTCTCAAGCGCATAGGTATCAGTTCGATGTAACTTGGTGTAGTTTTTCTCTAGTTGATTTTCCATTTTAGTGCCGTGATAAAACAAGGAAACTGGCATTTCCGCTAGTATCATCGGCTCTGGTTGCTGCATAAGCCATTGATAGACCCGTGGGACTGGGGGGATAGTAATAAAAGGTGTTTGTACCTGCCATATTTCGATAAAAAACAATATAACCGCACCATAAACCAATGCTTTCTTCTTTTTTCGAAGCAAGTGATCAATTCCAAATGCAGCAAGAGCACTGAGAGACAAAATTACAAAAATACTAAAGCGCGCGGGAACACGAATCGTCTGAAACAATGGGGATAGATTATAAAGCCACGTGTACGGAAGCGTGAGCGAACCGGTTGAAAAATTCCCCATTGCAAAAGCCTGTTCGTTGCCCAATGAGAGAATAAATGAGACGAATGCAATACCTAAGAATGTATATATAAAAAAGCGTTCTTTTCGTTTTGACCGTAAGATTCCTATAAGAGCCAGCGAAAGAACAGTAAGCGTAGGAAACAAGGCATGTTCGCTTGTGTTTTTCGGTAGAATTTTGGAAGCAACGAGACTTGTGGGAAGCACGCTCACGTAATCAACGGGTGACGCTCGCAAATGCGTGACATCATCTAAATTTCTTCGGATATCAGGATATTCAATTTTAAGACGGATGTAAGGAAATACTGCGATCGTAACGAGAATAACAAAGGGAATAATCAGTGGAAGGATGATAGCGAGTCTAGATTTGTAAAGATTAAGCTCGTGGTTTCGCAGGAAATCAGCCACAAGCACCACGGCTGTAGCAGGCACAAGGAGTACCCCAAAATAGAGGCTTGAGGTAAGAGCAAGGACATACCAAAGGCAAGCGAGTATGAAATTACGTCTATGTCCGACGTTCAAGAATTTCAAAAGTGAGAGAATATAAAGAGATAGCCATTGGCTTGTTATCATGGGCAGGTGTCCGATTTGGGCGAGTCTGGGATAAGAGAACGCAAAAAAAATGCCTCCAATTGCCGCAGCGAGTGTGTTTCCGGTGAGATAGTGTGCCAGAAGATAGAAGAAAATAGCAGAGAGTGGAAATGATATCAGAATCGCGATGTTTTGGGCGAGTAACGGATTGTGTGTTAGCCAGATAATCGGATTGGTTAGTAAGCTTTGTGCCCACAGCGTATCGGAATAGGCAATGGTATTGGTTAAGGGATAAAAGATATTGGTATTAAGCATGGCTGGTATTCCACCCATGAAAGAATCTGCGTTGTGAGAGAGATTCCAGGCATAAAATAACGGGTCGATGGTATTGAGAGCGCCGTCGGTTAGGTGCAGGGAGAATGGCAAAAACAGGATAATCGTTAAAAGGGAGCTAAAAAGAGCAAGAATAAACAATCCTTTTTTCATTCTACGTTATAATACCCTTATGCGGTCACGGTTGGTACTTGTAAGTATTATAGTATTTTCTTTGGCCTTGTGCCTCAGGCTTGTAAAAGTATCAGAAATCCCCCCGGCTCTTTCCTGGGATGAGGTATCCATCGGATACAACGCATATTCGATTCTCAAGACTGCTCGTGATGAGCATGGGAGATTTTTGCCGCAGGACACGTTTGTCGGGTACGGAGATTACAAACCGCCATTGGCTGTATATCTTACTGTGCCCTCTATTGCCCTGTTTGGGCTTACGGAATTTGCCGTCCGATTGCCCTCGGTTGTTTTTGGCGCGGGGAGCGTTATTCTTCTGTATTTCGTGATTTGGGAGTTATTGCGCAGTCGCGCGGTAGCCCTGGTGGGGTCGCTTTCGCTTGCCGTTTCCCCATGGCACATTAATCTATCACGCGCTGGTTTTGAGGCCAATATCGGGCTATTTTTCGTGCTTTTGGGGGTCCTTCTCGTGCTTGTTGCCAGAAGACTCCCGCGTATGTGGTTTGTGGCATGGGTGCCGCTTGTGGCCGCCGTTTACACATTTAACAGTTCACGATATTTTGCGCCCTTTATTGGCGTGGGACTTTTTGTGTATTGTGGCAAAGAGATCGTAAAACACAAAAGAGCAGTTCTGTCTGGAATTTGTCTTGCAATTTTACTACTGCTTCCGATAGTGCCGCATTTGATTTCAAAAGAAGCACGACTTCGACTTGTAGAAGTAAACATTTTTTCTGACTCGGCAATTATAGAGGATTCAAATGGGGCAATTGCTCAAGAAGGAAATTCGTGGAGCGCAAAAATCCTCCATAATAGGCGCGTGGGGTATGTCCAAAGCTTTCTTGACCACTATCTTGACCATTTTTCCCCTGATTATCTTTTTATCAAAGGAGATGGCAACCCGAAATTTTCTACTCAAGACGTGGGACAGTTGTATGTGTTAGATCTCCCATTTTTGCTTGTAGGCCTGTACATCGCATTTTTTTCTTTTCGCAAAGAAGCTCTGCTTCTTTTGTATTGGCTTTTGATGGCTATTATCCCCGCCGCCGTCGCACGGGAGACTCCTCATGCACTGCGAACACTTAATTCGCTTCCAGTGTGGCATGTATTTATAGGGTTAGGACTGGTGAGCGTCGCTCAGAAAAAATTAGTATATATTCTTATTGCCTTGGGATATGCGGCGAGTGTGGGGTATTATTTGCATAATTACTACACCCATTATCCCAGAACGTATTCCAGTGAATGGCAATATGGATATAAACAGGCGTTAGAATATGTGAGACTGGAGGGGGGTGCATATAAAACTGTGTATATAAGCGAGTACATCGGAAGAGCGTACATGTATACTGCATTTTATTCTCAATACGATCCGCAGCTGTTTGTGAAAATCAAAAAATCTTACTTTGATGCCGCGGGTTTTTATCATGTGGATGGGTTTGATAAATACGTTTTCAACAATATTCCACCGGAAAAACTAGAAGAAGACACGCTTTACATATATCCTCCGGGTTTGGTTCCGATTGGAGCTACAGTAAAAAAAACAATTCCTTTATTAAACGGAGAACCAGTGTTATCGATATTTGAAAAAGGTTGAATATGTATGAGATGAAACGATTGACACTACTTTTGTGTATAGTTTTTGTGGCGAGCATCTTGAGGTTTTGGCAGATGGGTGTAGTTCCAGCAAGTCCGGATTGGGATGAAGCGGCGATCGGATATAATGCGTATTCCATTTTACATACCGGAAGGGATGAATATGGCACTTATCTGCCCCTTACATTTCGATCCTTTGATGATTATAAGCCACCGTTATATGTGTATGTGACTGTACCGTCAATTTATCTATTCGGACTTTCTGTGTGGGCGGTGAGACTCCCGTCGGCAATCTTTGGAGTACTGGCGGTCTTAGGAACATATTATCTCGTGCGAGAACTTTTCAAACAACATGAACGTGTGGCAATATTGTCTTCTCTACTTTTGGCTATATCTCCATGGCATATACAGTTTTCCCGTAGCGCTTTCGAGGCAAATCTCGGTGTGACGTTTGTTGTCTGGGCTACATATTTTTTCCTGCGCGGTCTTACCAGCAGCGCGGGATTAGTGGTAAGCGCTGTATTATTTGCTCTTTCTTTATACACATACCATAGTGAACGAATTTTTGTGCCCTTATTTGTTATTTTTCTCTCCACTACCTATAGACGCGTTTTGTTTCCTGCAAAGAAGTCGAGTGTTTTCTTAGCGTTTGTTATAGGAGTCATCATAGTGCTTCCCCTGGTGCGTGTATTTACTGATGCGAATGTTCTCAAAAGATTGCAGGGGACAAGCGTTTTCCGTCAAAAAACGGAATTATTATCCGGGACCATCCCGAAGCTGGAATATGACAGATCGTTGGGTTGGTGGCCCGGTGAACTATTTGACAATAGGAGGATCGAGTACGTAAAAATATTGACTAGCGGGTACCTTTCTCATTTTTCGCCAAAATGGTTGTTTCTATCCGGAGATCACGAGCGCCATCATGCTCCCAACATGGCACTTCTCTACCTTTGGGAAATGCCGTTTATCTTAATAGGAATATATCAGCTTATACGCCAAAAAAGTCGTTCTGGTGCGTTGCTGTTGGGGTGGAGCTTATTGGCACCTATTGCAGCTGCCCCTACCACAGAAGTCCCCCACGCAGTGCGAACGCTCGTGTCCCTTCCAACATACCCGATATTTACAGCAATAGGAATAGTATCCGTGATTCCAAAATTGAGGTCCCCTGCGATTATTGGCTTGGCTGCGGTAATCATTGCTTCGTTTGTGTACTATGTGCACATGTATTTTGCACATACGAATATCGATTACGCTAAATACTGGCAATATGGATATGAGCAGGCGGTGTCGTACGCACAAAAAAATAAAAGCCATTACACGAAGGTAGTGGTCTCCACGAAACTCGAACAACCGTATATTTTTTTCCTCTTTTACAGCAAATTTGATCCACAAACGTACTTGTCCTTAGGGGGGTCGCTTACAGGCAATTTCGACAACTATGAGTTCCGTCAAATTGATTGGAATTCTGAGAAGCCAGAAAACAGTATTTTATATATAGGTACACCAGCAGAAATACCAGCAGTAGCCCACGTAGATATTTTATATCCCGATGGGTCACCAGCAATGAGAATTGCGACAAAAAAATGAAAAAAGTATTTATTGTGGTTCTTGTGGTGTTATTTCTATGGGGATTTTTTTTGCGATCTGTAGAAGTAATAAACGGAAACTACCTGTTTGGACACGACCATGGAAGAGATTATTTAGCCGCATATGAAATTGTAGAGAACCATAAGTTGACATTGATAGGCGCAGAAGCCGGATCAGGTGTTGCCGGTTTCAATGGCATATTCCAGGGGCCGGGATATTTTTATTTGATAGCCTTGGCGTACGCTCTTTTTGGCGGGGATCCCATGGGAGGCCAGTTTTTTATGCTTCTTTTTGGACTTGCCGCGATGGTTCTTGCCGCGTATGTTGGATATGAGATATTTGGCAGTGTTGGATCTGTGGTTTTTCTTTTTTTCGTAACCGTCTCTCCCCTCATAGTTTCACAGTCGCGGTTTATCTGGAGTAGTCATCCCGTAACACTATTTGTCATCCTTGCGCTTTATTTTGCTTTTCGTATACCAGAGAAGTCCAAAATATTTGCGCCGCTTGCGATATTTACGGCCGGATTTGCGTATCACTCGCAGTTGGGCGTTGCCGTTCCTCTCGTAGTTACGCTTTTTTTGTCTCTACCGTTAATCTACAGAATCTTTGATTGGAAAGTATATGTATATTCATTTGTCGCAGTACTTTTAGCATTTTCCCCGATGATTGCCTTTGACATGCGGCACGGGTTTATGGCGACCAAGTCTATTGTTGGTACGGGTAGCTCCGGGCTCGGAGGATCCGTATTTGACCCCATACGCTTGTCTTCTCATGCATTTGATTATTGGAATAACTTTTACAACACATTTACCTTCGAGTTTGGGTGGATTCCCAGAAATATTCAAATGTTCATCCTCTGGGCAACGCTTCCGTTTTTAGGCGTTGGACTTTGGATAGCCAAGCAGAAGCGTTTTGTATTATTTTTACTGCTTTTGTTGGTTACCACATGGGCTGGATATCTCTTTCTTAATAATACAGTGTGGGATTATTATCTGACTCATGCCAGAATTGCGTACATGCTGCTGTATGTCATTTCTCTATTGGCATTGGTACGAATATATAAACGATCATATATTGCAAAAGCAGGTCTTGTGGTTTTTGGAATATTTTTGGCTATTTTTGTCGTGGGCTCAGCGTTTCGCCAATATGTTTCGTACACAGTAGACATTGCAGACATGCATGTATATGAAAAAATTCAAGGGAAAAAATTGGTCATAGATACGATATACGCAGATGCCAGTGATCAGTCATTTTCCGTATTTGTTTTTATGCCTTCCGTGTATACCCATCCGTATGATTATCTTTTCAAGACATATGCAAAAAAAATATATGGGTACGAGCCGACTCAAAAGAAACAGGGCCGTGCATATCTTATTATAGAGCCTGATTTTTCCCAAATCTGGCGTCATAAGGGGTGGCTGGAAACAGTCGTCAACGGAGGAGAGACTATTTGGAAAAAGACACTTCTTAATGGTCTCATACTTGAGAAGCGCGTGTATTAATATATGAAATATTTTTGGATAATCATTATTTCATTATTGCCAACTTTGGCTCTTTTTGCGCCGGGACTGCCTATCACGCATGACGGGCCGGATCATGTAGCCCGCATAGCTAATTTTTATCAGTCCCTAAGCGAAGGGAATATTGTTCCGCGATGGGCGGGAAATTTAAATTGGGGTTATGGGCATCCCATTCTCATGTTTCTTTATCCGCTGCCATCATATGTCGCGTCGTTTTTCCATGCGCTTGGATTTACATTGGTTGACAGCACAAAGTTGGTATTTGGCCTTTCATATATAGTCAGCATACTTTTGTTTTTTATATGGAGTAAAGCTCAGTGGGGTAGTAAAGCTGGCTTTGTGGGCGCAATGCTCTATGGATTTGCACCGTACCGGTTTGTAGATCTGCATGTCCGAGGCGCTATAGGGGAACATGTCGCTTTTGTCTTTCTGCCACTCATTATGTATTTTTTGTTGAAGCAGAAATGGATAGCAGTAGCATTTTCGTGGGGTGCACTCATACTTTCTCATAATGCCGTGGCTTTTATGTTTCTTCCGGTGTTTGCGTTGTACGCATTGTATCTTTTAGTATTTGAAGCAAAAAATAAACAATCGTTTATTGCTCATTGCGTATTGTCCATTATATTTAGCTTTGGCTTTTCTGCGTTTTTTTGGATTCCCGCATTTTTTGAGGGCAAATATACGCTTCGTGATATTGTGATCAAAGGCGAATTTACGAGCCGGTTTGTCCCGTGGAAAGATTTTTTCTATTCTTCTTGGAATTTTGGTGGAACAGATACATTATCTAAGCAACTAGGGCTTGCGCATTGGGCAGTCGTATTGCTGTCAGTGGTTGTTGCAATAAAAAACAAAAAATCCAGAACATTTCTCATCCCCACGATTCTTCTTCTAGGAGCGTCTTTAGTACTCATGACTTCTGTTTCATCTGTTGTTTGGCAAAACATAACACTTATCCAAAAGTTTCAGTTTCCCTGGAGATTATTGACCATGACGACGTTTGTGTCGGCTGTGTTGGGTAGTGCTGTGTATAGTATTATCCCACGCCGCTGGCAATGGGTTCTTGTCGCATTATCCCTTCTAGCGGTTATATGGAGCGTGCCAATGTGGAAGTCAAAGGGATATGTACACAAACCTGAAGTCTACTATACGCAGATCTACAACAGTACTACAGATACAGGGGAAAGCAGTCCGATTTGGTCAACGAGATTTATGGAGTACACCGCGGTACGTCCTCTTGAAGTTGTTGACGGGGAGGCTACGGTTACTCAAGGCACGCGTACCTCAACGATGCATGAATACATACTCGAAGTAAAAAAATCGACACTCATGATGGAAAACACGGTCTATTTTCCCGGGTGGAATATCCATGTAGACGGAGTGCCCGCAGATATTCAATTTCAGAATCCGGATTATCGAGGACGTATGCTTTTTCGGGTGACACCGGAGAATAAAAATGTACGTGT
>Ga0247727_10009633_pt1 | contig 17401 bp, 17 predicted proteins | sample WisWelCaveWW1625_FD_202498 | JGI IMG/M metagenome (GOLD analysis project Ga0247727, IMG submission 202498) | Biofilm microbial communities from Wishing Well Cave, Virginia, United States - WW16-25 | ecosystem: Environmental > Aquatic > Deep subsurface > Groundwater > Cave microbial mat | place...
CTGATTGCGGTTGAAGTGAAGGTCGGCCCGATGGTAAATGTGGAGCTGGGAGTGGAAGAACGGGGCGGGGTTGAAGTTGGTTGCGGCGGCGTGTTCGAGGCGGCAAACGCGGGGCCAGGAGTGGATATCTTGATGGGAGTGTTAGTGTTGCGTGGCGTGAATATCGGGGCGGTATTGGTTTGGCTGGCTAAGGCTGGCGTCGTTTGCGGGGCGCTGGTGAAAGTCAGGATGGCGGTGGGCGTGTTCGTGGGAGGCAAAACTGGAGTTGGTGTGAAGCTGGGGAGAGTGAGGACCGTCGGAGAAGGAATGGCCGTCGGCGGCTCGGCGATGGCTACAGGTATGGCCGTGGCAAGGTTGAGGAGTGTCGCCGCCAATGTCGCTGCCGGGCCCTGACGAATGGCAGATGTTGCAGGTGAGCGAAACATGATCCCTATCACCGCAATTGCACCATAAATAAGAAAGGAAGTGATTAGAGTGGCGATGGACCAAACAACAAGAGGAATTTGACGCTGAGTTGCCCCTGATGATTTTTTGTCATCCAACGGAGAGCGACTCATTATTTAGAGTATGAAATTTTGTTGAGAATGGCTTTGGTAGAATCATTATACACCCTGAATTAAATTATTCAAGCGACGCTTGTGTCAAAGCTTCATGCATTTCCTTTATAAAATTCTTTACATTTCGAATCGGATAGTCACTTCCTGCGGCGCGGATCACCGCTGACCCAATGATGACACCATCAGCGAGGGTCCCGGCCTCGGCGGCCTGCTGTGGGGTGCTGATGCCAAAGCCAACGGCCACCGGAGCAGGGGGCGACCCGTGGGTCACCGCCGACTCTTTCACCCGACCCACAAACTCCCTCAACCCATCGGGCAGTGCTTGACGCTCGCCCGTCACACCCGTCAGCGACACAAGATAAATGAAGCCTGTGGCGCGCTTTGTCGCTTCGGCGATTCGTTCCGGCGTTGAAGTGGGCGCAAGCATGGGGATGAAGGATAATCCGCACGCCCGGCACTCGCCTTCGAGTTCGCCCGCTTCCTCAAGGGGCAGGTCGGGGACGATGAAGCCGTCGGCCCCGGCGGCGGCGGCGTCCCCGACGAAGTGTTTGAGGCCGTAGGAAAAGATCGGGTTGTAGTATCCCATCAGTATCAATGGGATGGTCACCCCGCGTCGGCGCAGTTCAGCCGTCATCGCCAAACATTTCTTGACGGTGACGCCGTTCTCCAACGCCACTTGAGTCGAATGTTGAATGACCGGGCCGTCGGCCAGCGGGTCGCTGAACGGCACGCCCAATTCGATGAGGCCGGCCCCGGCCTCGACAGCGGCTTGCACGCAGGCCAGCGACGTTTCAAAATCGGGATAGCCCAACGTGAGGTAGGGCATGAGGGCGGGGCGGTGGGTGAAGGCGGTGTGGATGCGGGACATTGGGAAGACTGGAGACTAAAGACTGGAGACTGAGCTTAATCTCTAATCTCCAGTTTTTAGTCTTTATAAGTATTTCATTACGGTATCGAGGTCTTTATCGCCGCGACCGGAAAGGTTGACGATGATGATCTGATCGGGCCGCATGGTTGGGGCGCGCTTGAGGGCTTCGGCGACAGCGTGCGCGGATTCGAGGGCGGGGATGATGCCCTCCGTCCGGCAGAGGGTTTGAAAGGCGGCCAGCGCTTCGTCGTCGGTGGCCGAGGTGTAAAAGGCGCGCTCGCTGTCGTGCAGATACGAATGTTCGGGGCCGACGGCGGCGTAATCGAGTCCGGCAGAGATCGAATGGGTGTCGGCGATCTGCCCATCGGGGGTTTGCATCACAAACGTTTTTGCGCCATGTAGGATTCCGATTCGACCAATGGCCGGGTCGCTGAAGCGCGCAGCATGTTTGCCGCTGGCGAGGCCGGCGCCACCGGCTTCCACGCCGATCAACTCCACGCTTTCATCGCTGATGAAGTCGTGAAAGAGGCCGATCGAGTTTGAGCCGCCGCCCACGCAGGCGATGAGGGTGTCGGGCAGGCGACCGGTCGCTTCAAGAATCTGCGCCCGCGCCTCGCGCCCGATCACCGATTGAAAATCGCGCACCATCGTCGGATAGGGATGCGGGCCGAGGGCCGAGCCGAGCAGATAATAGGTCGTGCCAACATTCGTCGCCCAGTCGCGAATGGCTTCGTTGATGGCGTCCTTCAGCGTCTTCGAGCCGCTCTCCACGCTACGCACCTCTGCGCCCAGCAACTTCATGCGGAAGACGTTGGGCTGTTGCCGCGCCATGTCAATCACGCCCATGTAGACGACGCAGTCGAGTCCGAGCAAGGCGCAGGCCGTCGCCGTCGCTACGCCATGTTGGCCTGCGCCGGTCTCGGCGATGATTCGCTTCTTGCCCATGCGCTTGGCCAGCAGGGTCTGCCCCAGCGCATTGTTGATCTTATGCGCGCCGGAGTGGGCGAGGTCTTCGCGCTTGAGATAGATTTGCGCGCCGCCCAACCGGGCGCTCAACCGTTTGGCATGCGACAACGGCGTGGGCCGACCGATGTAGGTTTCGAGCAGATGCTGAAATTCTTTATGAAACGATTTGTCGGCTTGCGCTTCTTGATAAGCAGCCGTCAATTCGGCTAATGCCGGCATCAGGGTTTCGGGGACGAACTGGCCGCCGTAGGGGCCGAACTTGCCGGCTGAAGATTGGAGACCTGTCCTGAGCGAAGTCGAAGGATTAGAGATTGGAGATTGGATCATGTTGTTTTGCCGCCTTGATGAAGGCGGCTACCTTTGCTTTGTCTTTGGCGCCGGGCGCAGACTCGACGCCTGAGGCCACGTCTACTCCCCAGGGTTGAACTCGCCGGATCGCTTCGGCAACATTTTCTGGGGTGAGGCCGCCGGCCAATAGTAATCGGCATTGCTTTGCAATTGTCGCCGCCACCTCCCAATCAGCCATTTGCCCCGTGCCGCCGTATTGCCCTGCCGCGTGCGCGTCGAATAAAAGTAATCGGTTATTGGTTATTGGTAATTGGTAGTGGCGGGTGGCTTTGAAACCACGCTCGCCCATTGCCTCTAGTATCTCCTTTGGCTCGTCACCGCTCATCTGCGCCAAATCCAGGCCACACTGATCGAGAATGGCTTGCATCTCCGCCACCGGTTCGTTGACGAACACCCCGACGAGGATGGGTGGCTCAGGCAGTGACCGCAGCGCAGCGGCAATTTTCCGCGCAACTTCCGGCGAGATATAACGCTTCCCCTGCCGGTAAAAATTCAACCCGATCAAATCCGCGCCCGCCTCAACACACATCAGTGCATCGGCAATTGAAGTCACACCACAAATCTTGACTTTCATAAACTTCGCGTCAAACGACGCACGTCAAGCGGCGAAGTCTGCCGCCGTCGTTTGACGTTTGACTCAACTCCCTTACCTTCGCCCCTACATCCTCTGCTCGCACAAGGGCTTCTCCGACCAATACTGCATCCACATTCAGCCCGCGAACGTCTGCGGGTGTGCTGATGCCACTCTCGGCGACGACGGCGACATGGGCCGGGAGCAGGGGGCGCAGTCTGCGCGTCGTCCCCAGACTCACGCTGAAGTCGCGCAGATCGCGATTGTTGATCCCGATCAGCGTTGCGCCTGCATTCACTGCCCGGGTTAATTCAGCGCGGGTATGCACTTCCACCAGCGCCGCCATACCCAGCTTGCGAATGCGACTTTGGAACGTGATTACCTCATGATCGCTCAACTCGGCGACGATGAGCAGAACGGCGTCCGCGCCCGCCGCCCGCGCTTCGTAAATCTGATAAGGGTCGCAGATGAACTCTTTGCGGAGGAGCGGCAGTCCGAGATTGAGCGCCGCGATCTGTCGCAGGTAGTCCAGCGATCCGCCGAAATACTTTTCATCAGTCAACACCGAAATGGCGGCGGCCCCGTTGGCGGCATAAATCTCCGCCAGCCGGATCGGATCGAAGTCGTCGATCAGCACCCCTTTCGATGGCGATCCCTTTTTCACTTCGGCGATCAGCGCCGGGCAGGGGCGAGCCTTGAGCGCGGCCACAGAATCAAGCGGCGGCCTCGCCGTCTCGATCTGCCGCATCAATTCAATCAGCGGCACTCGCTTCTTCTGCGCTTTCACCTCAGCGCGTTTGTGAGCGAAGATTTCTGAAAGAATAGTCATTAGAGTCACCACCCAGGCGCGGCCTTCACAAAGTGAAGGACAGACACAGGCGAACTCGTTCGCACGTACCCAAAGAATTAAAATCTCGGTGAGCCTTCGAGCCTTGCTGTCTTCGTGGTTAATTCTTGCCTAGCTCGCTCGACAGCTTGACCAGTGCTTCCAGCTTCGCCAGGGCCGCACCGCTTTCAAGCGACTTGCGCGCTTCAGCCACGCCGCCTGCCAGATCGCCCGAATCAGCGGCAATGGCAGCGGCGGCGTTGAGGATGACCACATCTTTCAGCGCGCCGTTGATGTTCCCGTTCAACACGTTTCGCATGATCCCGGCGTTGTCGTCGGGCGTGCCGCCTTTGAGGTCGTTCGGGTCGGCGCGGCGCAAGCCGAGTGAGTCGGCGTCAAGTTCGAACGTCGTCACTTTGCCATCCTTGAGATGGCTCACGCGATTAGGGCCGGTCGTCGTCAACTCGTCCAGCCCGCCGTACCCATGCACCACGAATGCCGCCTTTCCGCCAAGCTCGCCGAACACTTTGGCGATGATCTCGGTGAGGTTCGGATCGTACACCCCGATGAGTTGCTGGCTCGCACCGGCCGGGTTGGTCAGCGGGCCGAGTACGTTGAAGATGGTGCGCTGGCCGAGTTCCTTGCGCGGGCCGACGGCGTGTTTCATCGCTGGGTGAAATTTGGGCGCGAACAAAAAGCCGATGCCCACTTCGTCAATGCACTGCGCCACTTGTTCCGGGGTGAGTTCAAGGCTGACGCCCAATGCGCTCAATACATCCGCCGAGCCGCAGGCCGAGGAGGCGGCGCGGTTGCCGTGCTTGGCGACTGCCCGCCCGGTTCCGGCGATGACGAAGGCCGCCGCAGTGGAGACGTTGAACGTACCCGCGCCGTCGCCGCCGGTGCCGGCGGTATCAAACAAAGGGCCGCCGCCACTGTGGGTCGGCGTCACCTTTGTAGCATGCGCCCGCATCGCCCGCGCACTGCCGGTGATCTCGTCCACTGTTTCGCCTTTCATCCGCAGGGCGATCAAATAGCCGCCGATCTGGGCCGGGGTGGCCGTGCCGCCCATGATATCCGTCATTGCGCTTTCGGCTTCGGCCTGAGTCAAATGCTCGCGGCGCAGGAGTTTGGGGAGAACGTTTTTGATCATGAGAACCTCTTTCTGGTCAAGCGCCAAACGTCAAGCGGCGAAGGCGCTCGAACTGCGAGCGACTGCCGCCGTCGTTTGACATTTATCGTTTACAGCGCCAGAAAATTTTTCAACATTGTCTTGCCACCCTCGGTCAAAATGCTTTCCGGGTGGAACTGCACGCCGAAGGTCGGATGGTCTTTGTGGCGCAGGGCCATGACTTCGCCCTCTTTGGTGAAGGCCTGGGCTTCGAGGCAGTCGGGCAGAGGCTCCTCGACGATGAGGGAGTGATAACGGGTAGCCGTAAACGGTGACGGCAGACCCTGAAATAAATCCTGTCCGTGGTGATAGACGGGGGAGGTCTTGCCGTGCATCAATCGCGGCGCGCGATCCACTTTGCCGCCGAACACTGCACCGATGCACTGATGGCCGAGGCACACGCCCAGCACCGGCATCTGGCCGGTGAAGTGGCGGATGGCGTCATTGGAAATGCCGCCGTCGTTCGGGTCGCCGGGGCCGGGGCTGATGACAAGGTGTGACGGATGGCGAGTGACGAGTTCGTCAAGCGTAATCTGATCGTTGCGAAACACTTGAATGTCCGCGCCCAACTCGCCGAAGTATTGGACCAGGTTGTAGGTGAACGAGTCGTAGTTATCAATCATTGCGATCATCTTCAGTCTCAGTCACTTCGCTCTCGCCAAAAATGTCCACCGTGTCTTGATACAACTCGGCGATGTAACTCAGACCGGCGGCGTCTCGCACCAGTCGCATCGTCTCTTTGGCCTCGGCCTGCATGCGGCGAATACCGGCAGCGATGACATCCTGCAGGAGCAGGGGGCGGGCCATGTAGTGGGCGCGTTTTTCACGGAAAGGATCGAGGAAGGCATTGAGGGCCGTGGCCAGTCTCGCTTTCACGTCCACATCGCCCACTTTTCCGGCGCGATAGCGTTCTTTCAACTCAGCCACTTCGTCTTTGTCGGCGTTGAAGGCGTCGTGATAGACGAAGACCGGGTTGCCCTCGACCGTGCCGGGATCGGTGGCGCGCAGACGGTTGGGGTCGGTATACATCGCCTTCACTTTTTCTTCCACCGTCGCCGCATCATCGGAGAGGAAGATGGCGTTGTTCAGCGACTTGCTCATCTTGGCGGCCCCATCCGTGCCGACCAGTGTTGGCACTTCGCCCATGAGGGCTTCGGGTTCGGGGAAGACAGGGGCATAGAGGGCGTTGAAGCGACGGGCGATCTCGCGGGCCAGTTCAACGTGAGCCTGATTGTCTTTGCCCACCGGCACCAGGTTGGCGCGTGGGAGCAGAATGTCCACCGCCTGCAGGACGGGATAGCCTAGCAGGCCAAAAGGCATCGTGTCCAGATTGGCATCGCGGGCCATGTCTTTCAGCGAGGGCAGGCGTTCAAGGCGCGGCACGGTGACGAGCATTTCGAACAGCAGGTTCAACTCGTAGGTTTCGGCGATGGCCGATTGCACAAAGATGGTGGCGAGGTCGGGGTCAATGCCGACGGCCAGATAGTCCAGCACCGCCTCGCGGATGAAGCCGGGGATGTCACGGATGAAGTCGCGCTCCGGCTTCGTCGTCAGCGTGTGCAGGTCGGCGATGATGAAGAAGGCCTCATACTCGTGTTGGAGTTTGATTCGATTGGCGAGACTGCCCACGTAGTGGCCTAGATGCAGTTTGCCGGTGGGACGGTCGCCGGTGAGAAGACGGGGTTTGGTCATAGTAGCACTCCATTTCTTATTGAGTGAAAGTGATAGAGGGTGGACGCCAAACGAAGTTAAGAAGAGTAATTTCCTTCCGCCATTTCCACAGCTTTGATCAAGGCACGGGCTTTGTTCATTGTTTCCTCGTATTCGCCCAAGGGGGTTGAGTCGGCGACGATGCCTGCGCCCGCCTGGACGCTCACGGTCTGCCCGCGCATCTGCAAGGTGCGAATGGTGATACAGGTGTCCATCGAGCCGTCGAAGCCGATGTAGCCGACGAACCCGGCGTACGGCCCGCGCGCTTCTCTTTCCAGTTCGGCGATGATCTCCATCGCCCGCACTTTTGGCGCGCCGCTCACTGTGCCAGCCGGAAACGTGGCGCGGATTAAATCATAAGCGTCACGCCCGGCCTGTAGTTGGCCGGTGACGTGCGAGACGATGTGCATGACGTGCGAGTAGCGTTCAATCGTCATCAACTCGGTCACTTTCACCGTGCCGTACTCGCACACCCGCCCGATGTCGTTGCGGCCCAGGTCTACCAGCATCACATGCTCGGCGCGCTCCTTGGGGTCGCCCAACAAGTCGAGTTCGTTCGCCTTGTCCTCGGCGGGCGTCTGGCCCCGGGGGCGAGTCCCGGCGATGGGGCGCACCACGGCGGCTCCCCCTTCGAGTCGTGTCAAAATTTCCGGCGAGGCGCCGATCAGGTGCAAGGGTTCACCGGCCAGATCGCCAAAGTCGAAGAAGAACATATAGGGCGAGGGATTGAGCCGCCGCAAACTGCGGTAGATGTCGAACGGGGCCGCCGCCGTTTCATGGGATAGCCTTTGTGATAATACCACCTGAAAAATATCGCCCGCCGCGATGTATTCCTTCGCCTTCCGCACATTCTCCTCAAACACCTCTCGCGAGACGTTCGACTTGATCTCCCCTCTCCCTTTGGGAGAGGGGGCAGGGGTGAGGGCCGGGGGCGGCGCTTTCAGCCTCTCCGCCAACGCATCCAGCTTCCCCTGCGCCGCCTCTTGCTCTTCAACCGGCATGGTCGTCATCAGCAGTGTTCGCCCACGAGTATGATCGAAGGCTATCACCGTATCGGCCAGCAAAAAGATGCCGTCGGGCAGATCAGTTTTGGGCAAATTGAGCGTCGGCTCAAAAAATTGCACCGTCTCGTAGCCGAGATAGCCCACCATGCCGCCAATGAAGCGAGGCAGACCGGGGAGGTGGTTGGCGACGGCATACCCGGCGAGTTCGGCGCGGAGGGAGTCTAAGGGATCGACATCTGGCGGTAATTGGTAATTGGTAATTTCGCCATGAGTATGGCGTTCTATCGTCCGCCCGCGCAACACCAGGGCCACGCTTGGCGACACGCCGATGAAGGAGTAACGTGCCACCTGTTCGCCGCCGGTCACGCTCTCCAGCAAAAATGAGGGGGCCGTGCCAGCCGAAAGTTTGAGATACACTGAGACCGGCGTTTCGAGATCGGTCGCCAGTTCGCGCGTGACAATGACGTGAGAGTTAGCGTGGGGGGTGAGAGTGAGAGTGGATGATTGTTGAGTGAGCAGCATCATTCTTCTCCTTCACTACAACGAATTTGGGGAGCTAACGAATTCGTTCCATCCCTAATTCGCTGTAGTGTTGCCGTGAATCAAAAAGACTGCTTCCATCGCTGGGACGAAAGCAGTCTTCCGTGGTGCCACCCAATTTAGGCTCTGGCTTCTAAACAAAAAAACCGCCGCTGATGCGACGGATAATTGTTGAAAAGCCAGCCTCACTTTTTGTGGGTACAGCAAATCTTGCGATACCCTCTGCCTTGATAACGGCGGCGTCTCCGGCATTGGCTACTTGTGCGAGTGGGTGCGAAGCTTCGCTTCGCCTGTATCTGCGACGTTTGCCTTGCAACTCTGAGGTCCATTCTGCGTCGGCGTGGGTGTTGGGCTTCCACCAAGTTGGGCAAACACATTGGTTTGCCCTTACTGCCCAACTCTCTGAGCCTCGTTTCGGCGCGTACTCGTCCTCTTCAGCGTCTTTCGACTATGCGATTGCCCGGCACTATAGCAAAATACGCGGTTGCCCGTCAAGAGGTAAAATCACAACCAACTTGGACAATTCTCAATTCACAATGCACAATGGGAAAATCCCAACCGCCAAAATCCCAAACTTAACTCACATGCTCTGGCTCCCTTCCGACCTCATCATTTTTGACTGCGACTCCACCCTCAGCCTCATCGAAGGCATTGACGAACTAGCCCGCCTCGCCGGGCAGGAGGCCGAAATTGCGGCTCTGACCAAAAAAGCGATGGAGGGCGACGTTCCTCTGGAGGCCGTTTACGAACGGCGGATGGTGGCCGTCAAACCCACCCGCGCCCAGATGCGGGCCATCAAAAAGGCCTACCGTGATCACGTCGTCCCCGACGCGCCGGCCGTCATCGCCGCCCTGCAGGGAATGGGCAAACAGGTCTTCATCGTCTCCGGCGGCCTGGTTGAGGCCGTGGCCGACTTTGGCGAATGGCTGGGCGTGCCGCGCGACCGCATCTTTGCCGTCGGCGTGGAATATGATCAACTGTCCGGGGAGTGGTGGCGCTATTACCGCCCCAACGACGCCGAACAGTTTTTGGCCGTCGAGGATCATCCCCTCGCCGCCACTGGCGGCAAAATCGCCATTATCGAAAACGAGATTCGTTCCAAATACAAAGGCCGGGCGATGTTGATTGGCGATGGCTTGAGCGACCTCGAGGCCCGCCCCGCCGTTGATCTCTTTGTCGGCTTTGGCGGCGCGGCGAAGCGGGCGCGAGTCGCCGGGGAGGCCGACGCCTTTATCCACACCCCCCATCTCAGCCCAGTCCTGCCACTCGCTTGCGGGCGCTCCGCGCCGCGCTCGGCGCTGATGAGTGATGGCTTGCGGCGCGTGACTGACGGCGATGTGACCTTTGCCGATTCGGAACGGCTTGAGGCGTTCAAAGCCGCATACGTCGGACGGCTCTGATCATGCGCGCCTTCGTCACCGGAGCCACTGGCTTCATCGGGCAATACCTGGTGCGCGAGTTGTTGGCGCAGGGTTGGCAGGTTACGGCGCTGGTGCGGACGATCAACAAAGCCCGCTTGTTGCCTGAGGCAGTGAAGTGGACGCCGGGCGAGATCACCAAACCCGAGACCTTGCGTCGTGGCATGGCCGGCGCAGACGCGGTGTTTCATCTGGCGGCATTGGTGGAGATTGGCCCGCGCGATCCGCGCTTGATGGTTCGCACCAATGTTGAAGGCACGCGGGCGGTGCTGGGGTTGGCGGCGGAACTTGGCGTGCCGAAGATCATTTATACCAGCACCGTTGGGGTGTATGGAAATATGGGCGGCAAGCTGGCGGACGAGTCGTATCGTGCTAATGGTTCTGGCTTTCTCTCCGAATACGAACGGACAAAATTTTTAGCGCATTATGAAGTAGCGCTGGCGCTCCAACAAAAAGGCCTCCCCATTGTCATCGTTTGCCCCGGCGCGGTGTATGGGCCGGGCGATACGGGCCTCGCTGGCCGAATGGTGAAACTGTACATGGGTGGCCTTCTGCCGATCATGATTGGCGCAGAGGCGGCATTGACCTGGGCGCATGTGGAGGATGTTGCACGCGGCCACTGGCTGGCGTATGAGAAGGGCAAGGTTGGCGAGACCTACAATCTGGCCGGGCCAGCGCACACCTTGCGCGAATTTTTTGCTGTTTGCCAGAAAGCGGGCGGGCGACTCGCGCCTTTCATTTGGTTGCCGAGTCGGCTGGCCGAAGTCGCCGCCAATGTCATGCGGCCATTCAACCGCCCTGGCTTGCTGTCGGCGGAAGCTATGATCAACCTCGCCAAACTTTCGTATCTGGCGACGGCGGAGAAGGCGCAACGTGAGTTGGGCTGGAGGCCGCGTTCATTGGCAGAGGGTGTGGGCGATTATTTGAAGTGGGCGGCGGGGGAGTTGGCGAAATGAAAACTGCTATTGTGACCGGCGGCGGTTCGGGTATCGGCGCGGCGGTGGCGCGGGTGCTGGCGGGGGAAGGGTTTCGGGTGGGGCTGATCGGGCGGCGGGGGGGGATGGTGGAGGCGGTTGCCAGCGAAATCAAACGGGCCGGGGGCGAGGCCTGGTGGGCGGCGGTGGATGTGCGCGACGAGATGGCGGTGGGGGCGTTTGTCGAGTCCGCAGTGAAGCAGTACAGGAAGATCGATCTGTTAGTCTACAGCGCTGGTGTGTTCGAGATGCGGCTGTTGGAAAAGACAACGGTGGAGTTTTGGGACGAAACGCTCGACATCAATTTGAAAGGCGCGTTTATTTGCGCCAAAGCGGTGTGGCCGCACATCGGCGGCGGGCAGATCATCAACATCAGTTCAGTGGCCGGAGTGAAGGCCTATGCCAACAATGCCGCCTATTGCGCCTCGAAGTTTGGGTTGAATGGGTTGAGCGAAGTATTGGCGCTGGAGGGCAAAGCGCGGGACATTCGGGTGCATGTTGTTTGCCCCGGTAATACCCGGACGCCGATCTGGGGCCAGCAAGCGCCCGCCGAAGTGCAGGCCAGGATGATGAAGCCCGAAGAAGTCGCGGAGATCATACGGTGGTTGGCCGTCAGCCCGGTGGGAATTACTTTTGGCAAGCTCGTCGTCGGTCCTTTTCAGGATCTCTGGGGATAACGCGGTTGTTGGCCACACATTAAAAAAGCGCCCCGTGCGTTGACGCCGGGGCGCTTTTTTGTTATGCTCTACTTGTTGTTGCAACTAGTTGCAATAAGCCGGGCCGGGTTCCCTTGACAGGTCTTCGTGCCTGGCGATTTCGGAGAAAATGTCTCATCACACTTGGGATTACGCAACGTTGATGCGTGAGCGCGGCTTTCGCGTCACCCCCCAACGGCAATTGATTTTTGACGCCATTTGTGAAGGGGATGGCCACACCACGCCGCAAGAGATTTACAAGCGGGCCAGCGCCAAAGCTCCGGCGATTAACCGGGCGACAGTTTATCGCAACCTGGATTTTCTTTGCGAGATGCGTCTGGTGGTGGCGGCCCAAATCGGCGGGCAAATGATGTATGAAATTGCCGGCGACACGCCCCATCACCATCTCGTCTGCCGCAGGTGCGATAGCGTAACCGAAATTGGTCATGGCGCATTAAAAGATCTATTTGCTGAGATTCAACGAAAGCAGAAATTCGTAATAGATATGGATCACGTCACCCTGTTTGGTCTGTGCCAGCAGTGCCAGCGTCTCGAGGCCCGGCAACGCAAGTAACTGGACTTACGCAACGCACCCTTCGACTGCGCGCGGCGGCATTCTGAGCGGAGTGAAACGCAGTCGAAGAGGCCGCCGCGCTCCGCTCAGGCCGCGCCCTGAGCTTGTCGAAGGGGTGCTTGCGTAAGGTGAGTCAGTAAGAATCCTTGCCGGGGTGAGAGGCGTCTAAAGTTGACAGCCACTCTTTCTCTCAATTTTAAGGAGAATCACATGCATTTTCATGTTCCGTTCTCGCCGCCCCAGTTGCACATCCCGGATGGTTTTCTTTCTGCCGGCGTTTCCATTGTCGGCTGGGTGCTGGCGATTGCCGCCATCGGCTATGCCCTGCGCCAGACGCGGGGGCAGTTTGGCGAAAAGCAGATTCCGCTGATGGGTGTGTTGGCGGCCTTTATTTTTGCGGCGCAGGCCATCAACTTCCCGGTGGCGGGCGGCACGTCAGGGCACTTGCTGGGCGGCACGCTGGCGGCCATCATCATGGGGCCGTGGGCGGCGGTGTTGATCATGACCAGCGTCATCGCTATCCAGGCCCTGATCTTTCAGGATGGCGGCCTGATCGTGCTGGGCTTCAACATCGCCAACATGGGCCTCATCACCGCCTTCACCGGCCACTTTGTTTACATGTGGCTCAAGCGGGCGATGGGCGAGGGCCGCAATAGCATGTTGGCCGCCGGGGCGATTGGGGCCTGGATTTCGGTGATGCTGGGCGCGGTTGCCACCGCCATTGAACTTGCGATTTCCGGCGCCTCGCCGCTTGGCCTGGCATTACCGGCGATGGCCGGCGTCCATGCCCTCATCGGCATTGGCGAAGCCATTATCACCGTGGGTGCACTGGCCTTCCTCTATACGACACGGCGCGATCTGTTGGACATTGGCGAAAAGGCTCCGGCCCAGGCCAGTGCCAACTGGGTGATCGTTGGACTGGTGATCGCCCTCGTGGTCGCCGTCTTTTCCTTTGCCGCCTCGCCCGACCCCGATGGCCTCGAACGTGTCGCCGAGAACACCGGTTTTCTCGATAGGGCTATGAGGCCTGTCTACGAAATTCTGCCCGACTACACCATCCCCTTCATTGGCAACGAGTTAATGTCGGGTATCCTCGCCGTCGTTGTTGGGACGCTGATCGTATTCAGCGCGGCATTCGTCATCGCCCGCCTGCAACGCAAAGCGACGGCCTAACCTTCGGTGCTTCACTTCAATCTTGCAGATCAATACCGGCGCGGGTCAAGCCGGATTCACCGGCTTGACCCGCGCATTAAGATTCTGGGCGCGGTGCTGTTCATCGCCGCCGCGACGGTGATGCCGCCGGGCAAGTGGGTGGCGTTTGGCCTGTTGTTTGTTGTCACCGTTTTGGTCGCCCGCCTTTCGGGCCTGGGCTGGGCCTTTGCCCTCAAACGATCCTTCGTCGCCCTGCCGTTCGCCCTGGCCGCCGTCACCCTGCCGTTCACCGTCCCTGGCCAGCCGATTGCTCAAATCGGCGGCTTCACCCTCAGCGCCGAAGGCAGTATTCGCTTTCTCACCATTTTGGTCAAATCGTGGGTATCGGTTCAAATCGCCATCCTGCTCACCGTCACCACCTCTTTCCCCGACCTGTTGTGGGGGATGCGCGAACTCCGTATCCCTGCGCCGCTGATCAGCATCGTCGGCTTCATGTATCGCTATCTGTTTATCTTCGCCGACGAAGCCTTGCGGTTGATGCGGGCGCGGGCCTCGCGCTCCGGAGCGGGGGCGGGCAAAGGAGGCGGGGGGTTACTTTGGCGGGGCCGGGTGGCTGGGGGCATGATAGGCAATCTCACTCTGCGCGCCTTTGAGCGCAGTGAGCGGATTTACGAGGCGATGGTGGCGCGCGGTTACATTGGCGGCGAGATCAAAACGATGACGCCACCCCTGATGACAGACGGCGACCGCAATGCACTGGTGGTATGGGTGGCCTATCTGGTGATGACGTTATTGATTGGATTTATTTTCTGATGCACCACACCCTCGATGTCAAAGACTTGCGATTCAAATATCCCGACGGCCACGAAGCATTATTCGGTGTGACGTTGAGTATTGCCCCCGGCGAAAAAGTGGCGCTGGTCGGCCCCAACGGCGCGGGCAAGTCCACCCTCATGTTGCACTTCAACGGCGTCTTGCAGGGGGAGGGCGAAGTGCGGGTGTGCAATATGCCTGTGCAAAAAGACACGCTGGGCAAAGTGCGGGCCGCCGTCGGGTTGGTGTTTCAAGACCCGGACGATCAATTATTTTCGCCGACGGTGTTTGAGGATGTGGCCTTCGGCCCCCTGCACATGGGCCTGCCGGAGACCGAAGTGCGCCAACGGGTGAAGGAGGCGCTGGCCGCCGTCAGGATGACAGACTACATTGATCGCGTCTCGCACCATTTGAGCGTGGGCGAGAAGAAGCGCATCGCCATTGCCACCGTCCTTTCGATGAACCCCGAAATTCTGGTGCTGGATGAACCCTCGGCCGGACTCGACCCCCGCGCCCGTCGCACCCTGATCAACCTCCTCCGCGACTTGCCACAGACGATGCTGATCTCCACTCACGATATGCGGTTAGTGGCTGAACTCTTCTCACGCACCGTAGTGATGGATCATGGGCGCGTTGTCGCCGATGGGCCGACGGCTCAGATCCTCAACGATGCCGCCCTGCTCGAGGCGCATGGGCTGGAGAAGCCGTAGGCGTAGTAACACGCCAAATTTGTCTTTCAGCCAGCCGCACTGTTGGGCCTGTTCATCGCCGCCTTCGGACAGTTTTTCCCAGTACTCGTCCACTTCCGCTTGCGTCTCGCACTGCACTTGAAACGAAATCGCCTCGTTGAATTTGAACACCGGGCCGCCGTTGAGAGCGGTAAAGGTCTGACCCTCGATCTCAAATTCCACAGTCATGACCGTTCCTGCCGGTCGTCGGTGGATCTCATATCCTTCTTTTCCATAGCGCGTAATGCTTCCGATTTTGGAATTTGGAAAGATAGCGGTATAAAAACGAGCCGCCTCTTCGGCCTGATTATCGAACCACAAACAGGGAGTGATTTTATGAAGGGTTTGCATCGTATTTTCCTTTCTGGATGCGCCGCACCAACAACGCCTAGCTTCGCATTGCACAAAATCTCACGCACTGCTCTGAAGCGGCGGCGAGGGGAGCGATCCCCTCGCCAACCGCAGCTTAGGCGGCATCACCCCCACCACTTGTGCCACATATGATTGTCGGTGCCCCGGACGAAGCAATCAACGCGATTTGGCCCCCAAGATACCGCAGCGGGGGCGTCGGTGAGAATCCCGCCCAGATCTTCCCAATTGCTCCAAGCGGAGCCATCCCACCATTTGTGCCACATATGATTGTCAAGGCCTTGAACGAAGCAATCGAGGTGGTTTTCCTGTCGAGAAGTGGCAGCGGGTGCCGAAGACAGGCCCCCGCCCAGGTCTTCCCAATTGCTCCAGGCGAAACCATCCCACCACTTGTGCCACATGTGCGTATCAGTGCCCCGGACGAAGCAGTCGAGGCGGTTTTCTTGCCACGATGCCGCCGCCGGGGCTGAGGTCAGAATCCCACCCAGGTCTTCCCAATTGCTCCGGGCGAAACAATCGAGGCGGTTGGGACCCCAAGAGACAGCGGCCGGGGCCGAGGTCAGCTCGACGAACGGCACGATCGGGCCCGGGCCGACAGGGGTCACTACACAGACACCACGCTGTGTTAGGCGCAATGCTATTACTCTTGGATACGACCTATTCTTTTCAACTCTCTCCTAATAACACTAGCGACTTCTTGTAGGTGAAGAGGTAAGGTAATTTGCGGTACACCTAGTTCACGAAATGCGTTTCCTCCCAATTCGCTAATACTGGTAATGGCAATTATGGCTGTGGTGCTTTCGTCCACCAATTGTTTTTTTCGAAGGAGCATTATTAGGCTGGCCCCGTCAATAGAATGATCCATGTTGTAATCGACACTAATAACGTCGTAATGCTTTTCACTAATTTTGCGTATCGCTGTTTCTCCATCCAGTGCACCATCAGCGTGGACGTTAAACACCTTTGAGCGGTGCGTCATTCTGGCCTCCCACTCATCTAGGTTAGGCATTTCATCTTCGTAAGAGACAAACATTTTTTCCCTAGCGACTTCGATGCGCTTGATCGCAGAGGAAGCGTCCAAACTATCGCCAGTAGCAGAGATAATAAGCTGGACTTCATCCTTCATAACCTGAATTGCTCTTATCGAGGCTTGTAGTGCTTTGAGCGCATCAACCAACTGCGAATCGCTCATGTTTTCTTTGGCTGTCATTCGAGAAAACTCAAATTTCAGACTCTCGATAGTTTTTTCTGAACGCGCAACCTGGCGATTGGTTAATACCGAATTGACCAAGCCAAGTATAGCAACTAACAAAGAAGTACCTGCAGCGATTAATGCAACAATCACCTCAAGACTTATATAAAACTTCCTCCTGATGACTTATGCGCCCAACTCCCGAATCACCCGACCAGTCAGCGTAAAACCCCTTTTGGGACAATATGCCGACCCACCGGTCGGGTGTATCCCCCAAACGGGGGAATTATGCTGACCCATCAGTCAGCATACCCAATTTACACCCATTCCTTTGCCGAATGCAAGCAGGACGACAAGGCAGGGTCAACCGTGGCCGATTCTGTTTTGACGCCCGCCGCGCGATATAATTTCGTCCGTCATGGGTATCGCTTTTCGCAAAGTCTGGCGGGACTTGTGGAACAACAAGGGCCGCACCCTGTTGGTGGTGTTGAGCATCGCGGTGGGGGTGATGGCGCTGGGTATGACGACGGCCAGCAATACCCTCCTCAAGCAGGGCATCACCGGGTCGCGGGCGGCCAGTCACCGGCCCGATGCGCGGCTGAGCTTCATCGTGCCGTTCAACGACGACGTGGTGAACACTGTGGCCGCCATGCCCGAAGTGGCCGAGGCCGAGGGCCGCCTGACGGCCAACATCCGGTGGAAGCCGGGGCTGGAGGGGGAATGGAAAGATGCGGTGCTCACCGCCCCGGGGAACTTTGATCACCAGATTTTTGATTTGCTTGAATTGAAAAACGGCGGATGGCCGGGCGTAGATGAGATCGCCATTGAGTATAACAACCCGGAGCATTGGGGCGCGCCCCCGGTGGGCGGCGTCATCTATGTGCAGGTGAACGACAATCCAGTGCCGCTTAAATTGGTGGGCCTCATC
>Ga0247727_10009634_pt1 | contig 17398 bp, 19 predicted proteins | sample WisWelCaveWW1625_FD_202498 | JGI IMG/M metagenome (GOLD analysis project Ga0247727, IMG submission 202498) | Biofilm microbial communities from Wishing Well Cave, Virginia, United States - WW16-25 | ecosystem: Environmental > Aquatic > Deep subsurface > Groundwater > Cave microbial mat | place...
ATTGCGGATACATTGAAAACCGCGCATCCCATCGTCGCGCTCTCGGGGCCGAGTTTGGCCATGGAAGTCGCGCAGCAAACGCCAACCGCAGTGGTTGCCGCTTGCCAAGATTTGAATGCCGCACAGCGCGTGCAAGCACTGTTCATGAATGGTTACTTCCGCGTTTATACCCATCGCGACATTGCAGGAGCTGAGTTAGGCGGCGCGCTGAAGAACATCATCGCGCTTGCTGCGGGCATTAGCGACGGTGCGGGCTTCGGTGACAACACCATCGCGGCATTGATCAATCGCGGCCTCGTGGAAATGACCAGACTCGGTGTGCGGCTCGGCGCGGAAGCGATCACATTCGCGGGGCTTTCGGGCATGGGCGATTTGGTGCTGACCTGCATGAGCAAAAAGAGCCGCAATCGCAGGGTCGGCGAGCAAATCGGCCGCGGCAAAAAATTGGAAGAAGTGCTCGCAGGCATGCACATGGTTGCCGAAGGCGTGCGCACGACGCAGGCCGTTTATGCGATGACCCAAAAGCTCGGCCTCGACATGCCGATTACGTGCGAAGTTTATCGCATGCTGTTCGAACATAAAAACCCCAAGCAAGCCGTGAATGATTTGATGGCGCGCGAAGCGAAGATGGAGAAGTTTGGATGATGAAATACAAAATCGTTTTGCAGCATTCTGAAGAGGGTTATAGTGTCTCTTGCCCGGCTGCTGGTCGCAGGGAGAAACAGAAGAGGAAGCGGTGCAAAACATCCGCATTGCGATTCAAGAGTACTTGGAAGCCGTTGCATCGGCCAATGAGTTTTGATTTTCAAATTTTGTGCTTGTTCCCCAAGCGTGTCATTCAGAAGGAATCTTTTTAAGCGCTGGCGTTGCTCTCCAGAACTGAAAAGGATTCCTTCTGAATGACAAATACAAAGGGAGCATGCGCCGCCATCATTGGTGAAAGTTGTAAGAATTGAAAGTTTCTGATCACGGACGATCTTTATACACAACGGAGTTCACATGATTCCCTCTCTGATCAATCGCGAGAAAACATACATCGCCACCATCGGCCAGCACGTTGGCAAAGAAGCGAAGCTGTACGGCTGGCTCTATAATGCGCGGCACAGCGGCAAGCTTTGGTTCCTGCTCATGCGCGACGGCACGGGCATTATGCAGTGCGTGGTTTCATTAAAAGACGTGGGTGAAGAAATCTTCGCACGCTGCGGCCAGCTTACGCAGGAATCTTCGTTCGTGGCCACGGGCATCGTGCGCGAAGACAAGCGCGCGCCCGGCGGTTATGAATTGACGGTGAGCAATATCGAAATCGTACACATTGCGAAAGATTATCCCATCACGCCGAAAGAGCATGGCGAAACATTTTTGATGGACCATCGCCATCTGTGGCTGCGCTCTTCGCGCCAGCATGCGATTCTGCGTGTGCGGCATGCGATCATCAAAAGCATTCGCGATTTCTTCGATACGCGCGGCTTCACGCTCATCGACGCGCCGATCTTCACGCCGGCAGCATGCGAAGGCACGAGCACACTGTTCGAGACCGATTACTTCGGCGAAAAGGCGTATTTGACGCAAAGCGGCCAGCTTTACATGGAACCCGCGGCTCTGGCTTTCGGCAAAGTGTATTGCTTCGGCCCAACTTTTCGTGCGGAGAAATCCAAAACGCGGCGGCACCTCACCGAGTTTTGGATGGTCGAGCCGGAGGTAGCATACATGGATCTCGAAGGCGACATGCAGCTCGCCGAAGAATTCATCGAGTTCATCGTGCAAAACGTTTTGGCCACGCGGCTGGAAGAGCTGAAGATTTTGGAGCGCGATATTAGCAAGCTCGAAAACATCACGCGCCCGTTCCCGCGCTTGAGCTATGACGAAGCCGCTGCGATGCTCACCACTCCCGAAGCCGTAGCCTTCGCGAAAGAAAAAGAAGCGCCGCCCTTCGTTCCCGAAAGCGATCTCGGCGGCGCGGATGAAACGTATCTCACTTCGAAATTCGATAAGCCGGTGATGGTGCATCGCTATCCGGCCGCGGTGAAAGCCTTCTATATGAAGGCCGATCCCGAGCGACCCGATCGCGCGCTTGGCGTAGACGTGCTCGCACCCGAAGGTTACGGCGAAATCATCGGCGGCGGCCAGCGCGAAGATGATTTCGAAGTGTTGGAAGCGAAAATCCGCGAGCATAATTTGCCGATGGAAGCCTTTCAATGGTACCTCGACGTGCGGCGCTTCGGCTCCGTGCCGCATGCGGGTTTCGGCCTCGGCGTGGAGCGCACGGTGGCGTGGATTTGCGGCTTGCACCACGTGCGCGAGACGATTCCGTTTGCGAGATTGATGCATCGGATGTATCCGTAGCGCTGGGCGGACGTTGTTCAAAAGCATTGAAAATTTAAAATTTGCAATTGCAAATTTTCAATGCTGTCGAAAGACATTTCACAAAATCATCTCAGGCAGAGACCATGAAAAAAGGCGTTCATCTTCTCATCAACGGCATGGTGCAAGGCGTGGGCTTTCGCTACTATGTGCATCGCTCGGCCAGACGGCATTTGCTCACGGGCTGGGTGAAAAATTTGGAAGACGGCACCGTGGAAGTGACGGCGGAAGGCGATGAAGAAGAGTTGCGTTTATTCATCAAGGATATGGAAAAAGGCTCGCGCTTTTCCACCGTACAGAACGTGAAAGTGGAATGGCAATCGTTTAGCAATCAATTCCGGAGTTTTGAAATCACGACGTAGCGCAGACTTTCCCCGCTATGGCGGTGCAAACGAAGCAGACAAGAGGCCTGTGCTACGAACAGGAACCGAATGAACATGAGCAAGCCACTCGAACAGTACATTCGCACGATACAAGATTTTCCCAAGCCTGGTATCGGCTTCAAAGATATTACGACGCTGCTGAAAGAGCCTGAGCCTTTTCGCGAAGTGCTCGAGCGTTTCGCGACGCATTTCGGAAGGAAGAAAGTGCAAAAGGTCGTGGGTATCGAATCGCGCGGCTTTATTTTCGGCGCGCCGCTCGCGCTCAAGCTCGAAGCGGGTTTCGTCCCTGCGCGCAAGCCCAAGAAGCTGCCGGCGGCGACGGTGTGGGAAGAGTATCAATTGGAATACGGCACGGACGCGCTCGAAATGCACGTGGATGCCATTCAAGCCGGTGAGAATGTTTTGGTGATCGATGATCTTTTAGCAACTGGCGGCACTGCAGCGGCAGCCGTGCGCTTGGTGGAAAAACTCGGCGGCAACGTTGTGGGCCTGGGATTTTTAATCGAGCTAGATTTTTTAAACGGCCGTCGCCATCTCAACCGCTATGATTTGCTTTCGCTGATTCATGTGACTTCGGAATAACTTGTGGTGCAGAGTTCGAATCCGAAGGCATTCCACGGCCAAGCCGTGGAAGAAACTTTTTATCAGCGCGGAAATGAGCCTTGCATCCGCAAGCGAATGTTGTTAAATTATTTCGCCGCCCCTATAGCTCAGAGGGATAGAGCAGAGGTTTCCTAAACCTTTGGCCGCAGGTTCGATTCCTGCTAGGGGCACGTAAAATTGTGAAGACCTCCCAAGCGGTGAGAGGGATATTTCAAATCATTTAATAAGGAAGTTGGCCGCAATGCTAAAGCCTCAAAAACGATTTTCCCGTGTTGAAAAGAAGCAAATGAAAGAAGACAAGCTGGTCACGTTTTGGTTCAAGGCCATGGAATGGATCGAACAGCACCAGCAATATGTCTTGGGGGGATTGGCCGCGGTGGTGTTGTTCGTTGCCGGCGGTTTTTTTTACAAAAATTATAAAGCCGATCAAGAGCAACGCGCGTCCGTCATGTTTGCCAATGCCAAGAGGCTCTATGATAGCCAAAACTACAACGCGGCCGTGGATACGTTGGTGCGCTTAACGAACGACTTTAGCGGCACGCCGAGCGCGGGCTTGGGCACGATCTATCTGGCCAATGCCGTCATGTTCAAAAAAGATTATCCCGTGGCGGAGCATTATTATCGCACGTATTTGGACGATTACGATGACGATCCGATCTTGAGCGTGGCTGCTTCCGCCGGCGTTGCAGGAACGTTTGATGAGCGCGGCGATTATGCGAGAGCCGCGGAGCTTTATGAGCAGGCCGCAAAGAAATTTTCGGAGAGTTATCGCGCCCCGCAGTTGTTGATGGACGCGGCACGCTGCTATCGCCTCGCGCAAAAAGGCGAATCCGCGCTCAAAGTGCTCTCGCAATTGGTGGAGAAGTATCCCAAATCGAAATTCGTCGAAGAAGCGAAGCTTTTGCAGGCAGAATTGAAATCCTAGTCCCGAAAAATCGCTTGCTATTTTTGGCAACGTGCCTTATCTTGCTTACAAGAAAGTGGGTTCAAAAGACCCACTTTTTTGTTGTAGGGGTGTTCCGAACCGAAACTGAGACGCAATGGAAAAATTAAGGGAAGATTTACAAGCGCTCATCACGCCGATAGCCGAACGGTTTGCGGTTGATTTGATCGACCTGGAGTTGAAGGGCGGCAAGTCGCATGTAGTCGTGCGCGTGATTGTGGACATGCTCGGCGGCGTGGTGATTGACACGTGCGCCGCCCTCAGCCGCGCCATTGCGGATGAGCTTGATACCAAAGACGTCATCTCGTCACGTTATCGCCTCGAAGTCTCGTCCCCCGGTGTTGATCGCCCGCTGCGTACCGTGCGCGATTTTCAGCGCAACCTCGGACGTGAAGTTCTCATTCGACATCGACCAGACGACGCGGTGATTGAGATCGAAGGAACGATTCAAGCCGCGTCCGAAACCGAAATCGAGCTTGCCTGCAAGGGGACCCGGCAAATGGTTGCGCTCGCCGGCCTCGAATACGGCAAACTCAAATTAAAGTGGTAGCCAAAAGGAACTTGGGAAATTATGAAAAGCGAAATCGCCGAAGCCTTCTCGCAAATCGTTAAAGAGAAGAACATCGACAAAGAGCAATTGAGCGAGATCGTGCAATCCACCGTGATCGGCATGATCAAGAAAAAATACGGTACTGCGGACAATTTCGACGTCTTCGTGCACTTGGACAAAGGCGAGATTGAAATTCATCAGACCCGGCTCATTGTCGAACAAGTGAATGACCCGGTGCGCGAGATTGACGTTGAATCCGCAAAGAAGACCGAGCCGGATTTGGAAGCCGGCGACGAGTTTTTGGAGATTCTTGATCCGACGATGTTCGGTCGCCGTTTGATCGTTTCGGCCAAACAGAATCTCAATCAACGCATCAAAGACGAAGAGAAGCGCATCATCTCCGACGAGTTTGAAACGCGCATTGGCGAGATCGTGATGGGCGATGTGCGCCAAATCAGCCGCGGCGATTTATTCATGACCGTTGATCGCATCGAGGTGATGCTGCCCAAGAAAGAGCAAATCGAATCGGAGCGTTATCGTCGCGGCGATCATGTGCGCGGCATTATTAAGGAAGTGCGTCGCACCAGCCGCGGTCCGGAGATCATCATTTCGCGCAGCGATCCGCAATTTCTCGTGCGCTTGTTTGAATTGGAAGTGCCGGAAATTTACGACGGCATTATCGAGATTAAAGGCGTGGTGCGCCAGCCCGGCGAGCGCTCGAAGATCGCGGTCTATTCCAACGACAAGCGCATCGACGCCGTGGGCGCGTGTGTCGGCATGAAAGGCATTCGCATCCAATCCGTCAGCAAAGAATTGAATAATGAAAAAGTCGACGTGATTCCGTGGAGTTTTGATCGAGAGGTTTTTATCACCCGCGCGCTGAGTCCGTCCAAGCCCGTGCGGGTGTTGTTGGAAAATGACAATCGCGCGATTGCGGTGCTGCCGGACGATCAAGTTTCATTGGCCATCGGTCGCGGCGGACAGAACCGCCGTCTTACGAGCCGTTTGACGGGCTACGAGATTGAAATCATGAAAGAATCCGAGTATCGCAAAACCATCGAGGAGGAACGCGGCAAAGAAATTCCGTTAGAATATGTCGAAGGCCTGAGCCAGTCCATGATCATCAAATTGCGCGATGCGAACATTCACTCCGTGCGCGACTTGATGAAGATCGGCGAGCAAGGCTTGATGGAGGTGAAAGGCATCGGCGAAAAGACCGCGGAGAAGATTTGGGCCATTGTGCAAGCCCGCGATGAGCATGGCGAGCATGAGAGCATTTCCGCCGAAGAAGAAGAGGGTGAAACCGAAAGCGGCGCAGAAGAAGAAGGCAGGCGTGACGGCGAAGAGATTGAAGAAGCCGCGGTGGCAACGCCTTCTGCGGCAACGGACGAGGAAAATGAGAAGGCGCAATGACGCCGCGTTTTGAATTAAAGACTGCTGGTTTTATAACATATAGGGTAAGGTATTGACCACCACCACCACCACGAAAAAAAGAGTTCATCAAGTCGCGAAAGAGTTCAACGTTTCGACGGAAGCGCTCACCAGTTTTTTGGCGGAACACGCGTTTGAAGTTCACAGCCCCATGACTGCCTTGCCGGAAGAGATGTATGAATTGGTCACGAAGAGGTTCTCGAAAGAACCGGTCGTGGCGAAGAGCGCGGATCAAGAGTTTCGCCGGCACATTCGCGACAAGAAACTTGAAGAGGAGAAGGAGAAGGCGCGCGCCCGCCAGCAATATGACGAGCGCCTGCGCGTTGCGACGAATTTGATGGAGTCGCGTACGCACACGGGAGCGCGAAAATCTGAAGGGGTGACCTCGACCACGCCCCGCACTTCTCGCCTAACCAAACCCGCTCAAGAAGACCTCGCTAAACCCTCTCATACGAGCGAGGGCGTTAAACCGCACGACTCAAAGCTCGAACCCGTGGTGGCCAAAGGCGTCGGGCCCGCTGCGCGCACGATAACGGAAACCTCGCAGGACGCGAAACACGTTCCGACCTTGCACGAGCGCGTGGTTTCCCTGATCACGCCGGAAGATTTGCACTCCAAGCTTCCTCTTCCCGGCGTTACGGAACATGAAGTAAAAGTCGTTGCTTCGGAAAAGCCCAAAGCCGAAGATAAAAGCGAGGACGCGGCGGAGAAGAAGAAAAAGAAGCGCCGCCGCAGAAAGAAAAAGCCGGTCAAACCCGATCCCAGCATACTGGAGGATTTGGGCGTTACGCCGGAAGACCGCGAAGAAGAGTTTCCCAAAGAAAAAATTCGCCATCTTGATGCGCAAGCAGACGGCAAACGCACCAGCAGCGCCAAGAAACCGAAGAAGCGCAAAAAGAAGATCAGCGAAGAGGAAATCGAAGAATCCATTCGCCAAACTTTGGCAGCGATGGAAAGCGGAGGCAAGCCACGGCCGCGGCGCCGGCGCGAGCGCGGTGAGCAAGGCGAAGTTGAAGCGGAAGATGAGAGTCGCATCAGCGTGCCGGAGTTTATTTCAGCTTCCGATCTTTCCAAATATTTGCACGTCGATCCGAGCGAAGTCATTCGCAAGTGTTTGAGCCTCGGCATGATCATCTCCATCAACCAACGTTTGGACGGCGAGACGATCATGACGCTCGCGGATGAATTTGGTTATGACGCCGAGATCGTGCAGGAATACGGCGCGGACGAAACCGCCGCCGACAAAACGCTCGATGAGCCGGTGCAGTTGAAATCGCGCCCGCCGGTGGTCACGATCATGGGCCACGTCGATCACGGCAAAACTTCCTTGCTCGATTACCTGCGCCAGAGCAACATTACCGCGGGCGAATCCGGCGGCATTACGCAGCACATCGGCGCGTATGAAGTTTTATTCAAAGACCGCGCGATCACGTTTCTCGATACGCCCGGCCACGAAGCCTTCACCGCCATGCGCGCGCGCGGCGCGAAGGCGACCGACATCGTGATTCTAGTAGTTGCCGCGGATGACGGCGTGCAACAGCAGACGCTCGAAGCCATCAGCCACGCGCGCGCAGCGAGCGTGCCCATGGTGGTCGCGATCAATAAAATTGACAAGTCCAACGCGAGCCCCGATACGATCAAGCAACAACTCGCGCAACACAGCGTGCTCGTCGAAAGTTGGGGCGGCAAAGTGCAATCCGCGGAAATCTCCGCGAAGAAAGGCACGGGCATCGATCATTTGCTCGAGCTCGTTTTGCTCGAAGCGGATCTGTTCGACCTCAAAGCCAATCCCGATCGTCGCGCGCGCGGCGTCGTTGTGGAGGCGGAATTGGACAAGGGCAAAGGCCCGCTTGCGACCGTGCTCGTGCAAGCCGGAACCTTGCGCGTCGGCGATCCGTTCGTTGCCGGCCAGGTTCACGGCAAGGTGCGCGCGATGTATGATGAACATGGCCGCCGTGTGCATTCCGCGCCGCCCTCTAAACCGGTGCGCGTGGTCGGTTTATCCGGCGTTCCCAGCGCGGGAGATGCGTTATCCGTGATGGCCTCGGAACAAGAAGCGAAGGAAATCGGCCTCAAGCGCCAACAACTGCGCCGCGTGCAAGATTTCCGCAAAGTCAAACACATCACGCTCGATCAGCTTTCCAAGCAAGTGAAAGAAGGCGCAATCAAAGAATTGCGCATGATCGTGAAAGGCGACGTCGACGGTTCGGTGGAAGCGTTGAGCGATTCGCTGTTGAAGATTTCGAACAATGAAGTCGCGGTCAAAGTCATTCACAAAGGCGTGGGCGGCATCTCCGAATCCGACGTCTTGCTCGCCGCGGCCTCCGAGGCCGTGGTTTTTGGTTTCCATGTTCGGGCGACGCAACAGGCGCGCGAGGTGGCCGAGCGCGAGACTGTTGATATTCGGATCTACAAAATCATTTATGATGCGGTCAACGACGTGAAAGCCGCGCTCGAAGGCATGCTGGAACCGGAGCTTTCGGAGCAGGTCACCAGTTCGGTCACCGTGCGCGAGACGTTCAAAATTCCCAAGATCGGCACCATTGCGGGCTGCTACGTGCAAACCGGCAAGATCAATCGCAACGACAATGTGCGTTTGTATCGCAACGACAAACTCATTCACGAAGGCAAGATCGCTTCGCTCAGACGTTTCAAAGACGATGCGCGTGAAGTGGCCTCGGGTTTCGAGTGCGGTATCGGCCTTGCGGGCTATGACGACGTTCACGTGGGCGATGTGATCGAATCTTTTCAAGTGATCAAAACCAAGCGCACGCTGGCCGCGGTTTCAGCATGAGCAAAACGATTGCTGGCAAAACGATTGAACAAAAACAGTTTTGCCGTCAAATCGTTTTATCTTTGTTTTTCTTTTCTCTTTGTTGAAAAAAATGTTCGTCGGCGTTTGCCAAATCGAGCTGCTCTTGCCCGATAGCGACTCGCTTAAAGACAAGCGCTTCGTGTTGAGCAGCGTGAAAACCAAGATTCAAAACAAGTTCAACGTGTCGATTGCGGAAGTCGGTCACAACGAGCTTTGGCAACGCGCCCTGCTCGGAATGGCAATGGTCACGAATGAGCAGAAGATGGTCGATCAAACCTACAACAGAATTTTGGAATTTTTGTATCAAGAAGATCGACTCGAAGTCATCAAACATCAAATTGAAATCTATTAACCGGCCGCACGACGCCGCGAATCTCTTGGCCCAAAGGATAATATGTCAGTCAAACGCGCAACACGAGTCGCCTCGTTGCTGCGTGAAGTCCTCAGCGAAATTTTATCCACGCAACTCAAAGACCCTGCCGTGGGGCGAGTTACCATCTCCCGCGTTGTTGTCACCGACGATATCAGACATGCGAAAGTTTATTTCAGCCTGCTCGGCAAAGAAGGCGACCGCGAGAAAGCGCTCGCCGGGTTGCGTCGCGCCAATGGCTTCATTCGCGCAGAGATGGTCAAACGCGTGGAACTACGCTTCGCGCCGACAGTGGATTTTGTCTATGACGACACGGTTGATTATGCCGATCGCATCAATCAACTTTTAAAGCAAGTGTTGCCGCCGGAACCCTCGGTGAATTCCCCCCTTGAGGGGGGCCAGGAGAATGTTGATAAAGGCGAAGACAAAAACAAATTGTAGAGCAGTGAAGCGTGGAACGATGAATTTGAAAGAGAGTGCCGCCCTCAATAACACCCCCCGAACCCCCCTCAAGGGGGGAATTGCTGGCGTGCCTTGGCCTAACGCTGATTTAGTAACGCCTATCTCCCGCGCCGCGCTCGCGCAAGGCATGATTTGCAATCTCGACAAACCCGAGGGCTGGACTTCCTTTGACGTCGTCAACAAATTGCGCGGCGCGAGTCGCATCAAAAAAGTCGGGCATGCGGGCACGCTCGATCCTTTCGCCACCGGCGTGTTATTGATCTGCTTCGCGAACGCGACCAAACAGGTTGAGAGTTTGATGACGCTCGAAAAAGAATATGAAGGCACGCTCGTGCTCGGCGTCGATACGGACTCACATGATGTCACGGGCAAGATCATCGGTCAACGCGAAGCGCCTATGTTGAGCCGCGCTGAGGTCGAGGCCGCGCTGCAACGATATGTCGGCGAAATCATGCAAACCCCGCCGATGTTTTCGGCGATCAAAAAAGAAGGCCGCCGCCTTTACGACATGGCGCGCGCCGGTGAATCCATCGAAGTCGAGCCGCGCGCAGTCACGATTCATGCGTTAGAGTTGTTGCGCGTGAACCTTCCCGAACTGACGCTGCGCGTAACCTGCTCGCGCGGAACATACATTCGCGCGCTCGCGCGTGATCTCGGCAAAGATTTCGGCTGCGGTGCTCATCTCAAAACGCTGCGCCGCACGCGCATCGGCGAATATCGCAGCGCGCGGAGTTTGACGGTTGCGCAGTTTTTAGAGAGATTGACGGACTGATATGCCGCAAGTTTTTTTCAGCCTCACCGAAGTGGTTCGCGATCCTGCGAGCGTGATTACCGTCGGTTCTTTCGATGGCTTGCACCGCGGACATCGTGTGATCTTGGAGGAATTGCGCCGCGAAGCGCAAGCTCGCGCGGCAAGCACGACCGCGGTGACATTCGAGCCGCATCCGCAACTCGTGGTGAAGCGCAATACGCAAACGCCGGTGCAAATTCTAAGCACGCTCGCGGAAAAGCTTGAACTACTCGAAGCCGCGGGGCTCGAGCGCATCGTTGTCATTCCCTTCACGACGGAGTTTTCGCAAACGCCCTCGGAAAAATTCGTGCGCGAAATTCTGTGCAGCACGATCGGCATGCAAACCATCATCATCGGCCACGATCACAACTTCGGCAAAAATCGCGAAGGCGACGTAGCCACATTGATGAGTCTCGGCAAAGAGTTGCGGTTTCAAGTGCATGAGTTGCCGCCGTTCGAGCTTGAAGGCACGGTCGTCAGCAGCACGCGCATACGCCAAGCCTTGTTGGCGGGTGAGATAGAAAAAGCCAATGCCTGGCTCGGCAGCGCATATCGCTTCACGGGAAAAGTTGTGCGCGGAGAAGGAAGGGGAAGAACGATCGGCGTGCCGACGGCGAACTTGGAGCCGGTGCATCCGCACAAGCTGATTCCGGCGAACGGCGTTTATGCCGTGCACGTGAAGCTCCGAGAGCACTTTTACGGCGGCATGATGAACCTCGGCACGCGCCCGACTTTCAACGGCAAATCGCGCTCGCTTGAAGTTCATCTCTTCGAGTTCGCGCACGACGTCTATGGTGAATCAGCCGAGGTTCATTTCATTGCACGATTGCGTGCGGAGAAAAAGTTTGGTTCGATTGAAGAATTGCAGGCGCAGTTGCAGATAGATCGGACGGAGAGTTTGAAGAAGCTGGCTTTGGCATAAAAAAAGATTACCAACGGATAGATTAAGTCCAGCGGATAACAAACAACTGCTTTATCCGTTGGTCTTAATCTATCCGTTTGAACTTCAATAATGATTAATTGAAAATTGATTAGAAACCCTCATCACCTCTTCGCCGAGCCTCGCGCTCGCGCGAACACAACCAACTGCAAGGAGATCGATTCATGGCTTTGACGATTGCAAAGAAAGCGGAAGTGATCAGCAAATTCGGCGGCAGCGCCAACAATAGCGGCAAAGCGGAAGTGCAAATCGCGTTGCTCACCGAGCGCATCACCGGCCTCACCGGCCACTTCGACATGCACAAAAAAGATCACCACTCGCGCATGGGCTTGCTCAGAATGGTCGGTCAACGCCGCCGTTTGTTGAACTATTTGGCGAACACCAACATCGCGCGTTATCGCACGATCATCAGCGAACTCGGCCTGCGCCGCTAGTTCATCTTTTATCTCTTGTTGTCATTCTGAAAGAACCTTCCCTCGCACTGGGCACACGTCGTATAACAAACTTCGCTTCGAGCACTAGGGAAGATTCCTACGGAATGACAGAGGATGAATATGGAAGCAACAATCGGAACGGAGGAGTCTGCCTCGTGATTGAAGTGCAAAATTTGATGCGTTCCTACGGACGCGATCCCGTCATCGAGCGCGTCACGTTCGAAGTCAAGAAAGGCGAGATCACCGGATTTCTCGGGCCGAACGGTTCGGGCAAAACCACGACGATGCGCATTCTCACCGGCTATATGCCGATGACGCGCGGCCTCGCGCGCGTGGCCAGTTTCGACGTGTTCACGCAATCGCTCGAAGCGCGCCGCCGCATCGGTTATCTGCCCGAGCAGCCGCCGCTCTATCAAGAAATGACGGTCGCATCCTATTTGGATTTTGTCGCGAAAGTAAAAGGTGTTCCGGGCCGCGAACGCAACAAGAGCGTCGAGCGCGCGATGGAACAAACCGCGACGACCAAATTTCGCCACGCCATCATTCGTAAACTTTCGAAAGGCTACAAGCAGCGCGTGGGCTTGGCGCAAGCGCTTGTGCACAATCCCGAGGTTTTGATTCTCGACGAACCGACTGTGGGATTGGATCCCGAACAAATCATCGAAGTGCGCGAGCTGATCAAAAACCTCGGCGGTGCGCACACCATCATTTTGAGTACGCACATTCTCTCCGAAGTCAGCGCCACGTGCGAGAGGGCGGTCATCATCGGGCAGCGGCCGTTTTATACGGAGGAAGAGCCGCGTCGCGCTTATCTCGCGGGCACGGTCGTCGCGCAGGACACGATTGCGAACCTCACGCTGCATATGCGCGGCGCGGGACAACTCGATTTGCAAATCGAGGGGCCGGGCGCGCTCGTGCAGTCCAAGCTTGCTAGCATTGCCGGAGTCAAAAGCGTTTCGTATCAAAGTGCGATGAACGGCAACGTCAATCGTTTCGAAGTCGAGTCCGAGCCGGGTCTGGATCTGCGCCGTGAATTGGCGCAAGCCGTGGTGCAAAACGACTGGGGCTTGCTCGAGTTGCGCGCGAAAGATTCGAGCCTCGAAGACGCGTTCCTGAAATTGACGCAGGAGTCGAATGGATAGCTTTGTTGATATGACACAAGAAAAGCAAAAGCATTCACGTAAAGACGCGAAGACGCAAAAGTTCGCAAAGAAAAACTTTGCGGGTTCTTTGCGTCTCCGCGTCTTTGCGTGCGCTTTTTTAGCCAGGAAAGAAGACGCATGCGAAATTTTCTAGCCCTCGTTGAACGCGAACTCAAGTCGTACTTCGCCTCGCCGCTGGCCTACGTCGTGCTCGGATTTTTTTTGTTGTTCGTCGGCGTATTATATTATGCCGCCGTCTCATGGTTCGACCTCATGAGCATGAGGGCCGCGATGCAAGCACAGCAATACGGCCCGATCAAGATGAACGTCAATGAGCAAGTGATCCGTCCGTTCCTCGGCAATCTTGAAATCCTCGGAATGTTTTTTTTGCCGGCGATCACGATGCGCCTCTTGGCGGAAGAAAAGCGCCAGGGCACAATGGAGTTTCTACAAACCGCGCCGCTGACCAACGTCCAACTCGTGCTCGCAAAATTTTCCGCCGCGATGTTGTTCTATCTCGCCATGCTCGCTGCTACGGGCCTCCTCGTCGGCCTACTCTTCCTCTATGGCAATCCCGAACTCTATCCCACACTCACCGGCTATCTCGGTTTGTTGCTCATCGGCGGCTGCTTCATTGCCCTCGGCCTGTTCTTCAGCGCAATGACGGAAAATCAAATCATCGCGTTTGTGAGCACGTTCGCAACGAATCTCGCAATTTATTTCGCGGCATGGCTCGCGAACATGAATGAATCCGGCCTCGGCAAAATTTTTTCCGTGCTCTCGCCATTCGAGCACTTCGATGATTTCGCCAAAGGCGTGTTGGATACCAAGCACGTCGTTTTCTATCTCAGCTTTATCCTCGGCTGGCTCTTTCTCACCTATGCGATTTTAGAATCCTCGCGCTGGCGCGGATTTCAAGGCAAGCGCATCAGCGTGGCGCTGCCCACGACCGTTGCAGAGTTGGCGAAAGCGCTTGGGCGCAAGGTCGATTTGGTTATAGAGAAGAGCCGCGCGTTCGGCATCACCGCGCAAGAACAAAGCCTCGCGGAGAAGAATGTCGTAACGGATGTGGCTTTGCAATTCGGCTATGACGCGGAGGTGGTGAAACGATGAGGAAGAAGCTCAACGCCTTCTTGGGCGCGTTCGGCATATTGCTGCTCATGATTGGCGGCGGCAGTTATTATCTGCGCGCAACGTGGACGTGGTTCGAATATGCCACGCTCGGTCCCGGCGTCGCGCTCGCGTTGCTCTATATCGCGCTCAATGCGAAAGAAATTTATGCGGCGCTCACGCATCGCGGCGCGTTGCAAACCGCGAATGCCGTGTTGATGACCGCGCTCGTGTTCGCGCTGCTCGGCCTCGTCGTCTTTTGGTTTGATAGAAACAGCCAGCGCATCGACACCACGGCCGCGCAACAATTCAGCCTTGCCGATCAAACCACGAAAGTCTTGCAAGGCTTGCAAGATGATTTGAGCCTCACGTACTTCTATAATCCGCAAGAGCAAGAGCAGCGCTACAACGACCTGCTGAAGGAGTATGCTGCAATCACGCCCAAGTTTAAGCGTGAGTTGATTGATCTCGACCGCAAGCCCGAACTCGCGCGAGAGTACAACGTGACGAGTTACAACACCGCCGTCATTTCGTATCGCGGCATCAATGAAAAAGTGAATGGCACGACCGAAGGCGACCTCACCAACGCGATCATCAAAGTCACGCGCGGCGAGAAGAAGAAAGTTTACTTCACCACGCATCACGGCGAGAAAGATATCGTCAGCTCCGAACGTGTGGGCATGAACGCTGCGCGCTTGATCATCCTCGAGAAGAACTACGAGGTCGCGAAAATCGCGCTGCTCGATACAGGCCGCGTGCCGGTCGATTGCGCCGTGCTCGTGATCGCCGGTCCGGAAACGCCTTTCCTTCCGAACGAGATCGCGATGGTGAAAAAATATTTGAAGCTCGGCGGCGCGCTCTATTTGCTCCTCGATACCAAGAGTCCTTCGTTCAGCGAAATCCTTTCGGAGTATGGCATCACGGCGGGCAATGACCTCGTGCTTGATGCTTCCGGTGTCGGCCAGCTTTTCGGAGCGGGTGCGAATATGCCGGTCGTCATGAATTATGCAGACCACGCGATCACGCGCGACTTCGGCGAGTATATGACCGCGTATCCCGACGCGCGTTCGTTGACACTGGCGAAGCCGCTGCCGACGGGAATCGAAGCCACGGCCTTCGCGCAAACGAGCCCGAACAGTTGGGCAGAGACAAACCCCGAGGCGAGCAAAGGCGAAAAAATGAAGTTCGATGCGGAGCAAGACCGGCGCGGCCCGATTGCGCTTGCCGTTGCCGCGCAGCGCAGCGCCTCGAGTAATCTCAGCAATGATACCAGCGGCGAAGGCGCAGCCGATAGCCGCCTCGTCGTGTTCGGCGACGCGGACTTTGCCACGAACTATTTGTTCGAATTTCAGAAGAACGGCGACCTGTTCATGAACGCATTGAGCTGGCTCGCGGAAGAAGAGGACTTGATCTCCATTCGCACGCGCGACCCCGAAGACCGCCGCATCAGCCTCACCGGCGCCGGCTCGCGCGTGCTGCTGCTCTTCAGCGTCGTGCTTTTGCCGCTCGCCTCGTTCCTCGCCGCGATTGCGATTTATGTGAGGAGGAAGTAGGTTGAGCAGAAGTCATGATAAAAAATGGTGTTTGTTATCGCGGCGATCTTTTGCAAGTTTGTTCATTATCACAAAGCAAAAGCTCTCACGCAAAGGCGCAGAGTCGCAAAGGTACCGCAAAGAAAAACTTTGCGGGTTCTTTGCGTCTTTGCGTGCGCTTTTGATTCTCTTTCCACAAACCTGAGACGGCTCGAAGGATGCTTTGTCATGCCGAACGAGAAAGATAGCTGGCAAGAGCAACTGCTGAAGGATGTCAAATCGATTCGCTCGGAAGTACGGCGACGAGGTGGCATCAACGCGAAGATGATTGACGAGGCGATAAAGAAGTACCGAAAGAACGTGGCTCTTCAAATCAAAAGCTGCCCGACTTGCGGCAGCAAAAAGATCAAGCTGGTCTGCAAGCAAATCACGAATACATTCAAGGGGCAAACTTACACGGTTCCCGCCGTCGAGTATTACGAATGCCCGTCCTGCGGCGAGCACGTTTATGACCGCTACGCCATGCGCAAGATCGAAAGCTATTCACCGGCGTTTGCGCACAAGCGCGTGGCGGGCAAAAGGTCGTTGGCGAAAGTGTAGAGAATAACTGAGCAATTCTTCCATGCACATTATTTCTCGGAAAGCTCTCAGGCAGTTCGCGCAACGCCATCCCGATAGCAAGACGGCTTTGGATCATTGGTTTCATCTGATGGAGAAAAACCATTTTGAAAACTTCCATACGTTGCGTATGATTTTCCCGAGCGCGGATCGAGTGGGAGATTTGGTCGTGTTCAATATCGGCGGCAACAAATATCGTTTGATCGCTTCGATACATTTTAATCGGCAGAAAGTATACATTCGCCATCTTTTAACCCACGAAGAGTATAGTAGAGACAAATGGAAGCCATGACAAGTGTCGCCACGCAGCGAATAGTGGAAGCATGGGACGCGCTTCAATCTCATATCCCGATTGCTCCTATTCGCAATGAACGCCAATACGACCAAGCCATCACGAAGCTGAACGAACTTTTAGACGTTGTCGGCGATAATGATGCGCATCCACTCTATGAAATTTTGGATACTCTGGGCACGTTGGTTCATGCCTACGAAGAGAGTCATTATCCTGCTCCGGAAGTGACGGGCATTGGTGTGCTCAAATTTCTCATGGAAGAGCACCAACTCACTCCGGCGAATTTGCCCGAGCTTGGCAATGAACAGGCTGTGAACGAGTTGCTGGCGGGAAAACGTGAATTGACGTTGGAGAATGTTCGGAGCCTGTCGCAGCGGTTTGACGTGACGGCAGCGAGTTTTATTTGAATACGAATCACGCAGAAATTTTCCGTTGCACTGCGGCGCAAAATGTTCTAAACTTGTTTGCACGATGAGCATGCACAATCCACTTCATCCAGGCGAGTTCATTCGAGAAGTTTACCTCGAACCGCTTGGAATAAGCTATCGCACTGTAGCTGCAAAGCTCAGGGTTGCGCCGTCAACTTTCAATCGGCTCGTCAACGGTCAGAGTAATCTCACTT
>Ga0247727_10009635_pt1 | contig 17398 bp, 14 predicted proteins | sample WisWelCaveWW1625_FD_202498 | JGI IMG/M metagenome (GOLD analysis project Ga0247727, IMG submission 202498) | Biofilm microbial communities from Wishing Well Cave, Virginia, United States - WW16-25 | ecosystem: Environmental > Aquatic > Deep subsurface > Groundwater > Cave microbial mat | place...
TTCACAAACTCCAACCGGTCCGAAACAGATTTAATTTCTTTGTCAGACTGTGCGGCGTATTCTCTAACCGTAAACGTACCGGGGACTTTGATGTCCTGCGTCAGGTAACCGATGTTCAGGCCTTTTTCCTTTTCTACACTACCCTCCGAAGGCGTAGTGCCACCCGAAAAGATGCTCAGCAGCGTAGATTTCCCGATTCCGTTTTTGCCACAGAGCCCGATTTTATCTCCTTTACCTACAAAGAGGGATATGTTCTTGTAGAGAAACCCCTGAGGGAGATAATAAGACATATTTTCAAGGCGAATCATCTGGCAGGTAGGTAACAAAAAAAGAGGGTTGACTTCTCAACCCTCCTCCATTTCATTAGGTTCAATTTTAGAAGCTCCACAAATCGTGTTCGAAGATAAAAATCTTGTCTTTGATTTTTTCGGCTTCAAGGAGGGCATCAATTCCCGCCTTGTAACTTTCGATTTCGCGGTCATAGATGTTCGATTCCTTGATGATATAACTCTGGTACATCCGTTTCCAGAATAAGTCGTCAAAAGACATCCGCTGTGCGTCGTTGTGGGCGCTTTGAACAAAGAAGTTCTGGAACACATAACGACACTCTGGAAAATAAACCCAGAATAGCTCCTTGAACCCCTTAATCGCACCTGTTGTATTGTCGATGTCATACGCCACCGGACAAATTCCAAGAACACGGACATCCTGAACGGATCTTTCCTTATCAAAGAACCAGTCCTCTTTCACCTTATATTGTACGATATCCTTTGAGGTATACCAGGTAAAATCGCGCGGATAATATTGAACCTCACTATTCACCATCGAATCCTCGTCGGGATACTCAACCGACTTAATGGCTTCCAACTGTTTGGAATAATCCGTCTGGCCCAAAAATCCCTCTTTCAAGTAATTTCTGAAAACAGAATCCGTCTGAAAAGTACCCGTCGGACCCATGCCAACGGTGGCAGGAGTCAATGGATACTTGAAGAGGTCACCATCTTTCCAGGCAGCCCATTCTGTTGAGAAGGGCGAGTAAACCGTGATATCTCCGGTTATGACGTGGTGACGAAGGATCGTCCACAAACTCCAGCGCGTCGGATTTTTCTTCCAGATAATTTCATCCTGTGGTTGCTCCAGTTCATCCAATGGATAATACAGTGGATGGTTGAATTTTTCCCTCAGATCAATGACCCTCCAAACACGTTTGCTCCAGGTAACATCCGCCTCGCGAACAAACTCATACGGGATGACCTTTTTGGTTGGAATATGTTCCTGAACATAGACTCCATCCAAAACACCAGGCGCAGGGTTAGCTATCGGTCCCCGAATCTCCTGTCCGAAACCATTCGCCCCACTCAACAACACCAATCCGACAAAAACTACCCTCATCCTATTCATCCTTTATCTATTTGTTTAACTGCCTACCTTGAATACGCACGATCCTTGACGCGTAATTCCATCCGGACCTTTGTATTTCACGTTTATCACGACGGTCTTTCCTTTGGACTGTCCCATCAAACCAGAAGCTTTCGAGTCGAAACCACCCCCTGATGTTATTCCTCCTAGTCCCGGTACGCCCGGCACAATCACTTCTCCACTGATAACGGAATATTTCACATTGGTTAACGGCGAAGATGGATCGAGTGCAACACGAATCGTTTTTTGGTTTTTAGCCACTGTGTACGAGCAGGTTCCACCATTTTCTGTAGAACCGAAGTAAACCGTTGCAGGAGGCATAGACTTACAAACGAAGTCGAAGGAACCGAGACTCACCGATCCACCGTCGTTCTTTTTACCACTCACGCTGATGGTCGCTTTTCTTGTTGGCGAACCGACGCTGGCGATATACTGTCCATTTCCTTTTGGTCTCAGTGAACATCCACTTCCCGAAAGCGTTACGCGATCAGGTGGAAATCCAGAGGCAGTACCTTCTACCACGTTCTCGTATCCCCAGTAAAGAAGTCGCATTTCCGGCAGGGCCACAACACCCATTGGCTGACCGACGGTGTATCTAAAATCCCACGGTTTCCATTTGACCATTCCCTTTTCTTTGACTCCAATCGTACCGTGAACTATGTGTTCACCGGTCTGTTGGCCACTCAAACCAATAGACCCTTCGAGTTCCTTCCAGGTTTCAGGTTTTGCCGTATCCGCATCCATTCCCCACTTTATTTTTGGTTTTTCAATGGAGTCATACGCAGCGATCATAACCCGGAGTTCGAGCGAATCGCCCTGGTTGATATATCCTGTTTCGGCAAAAGCAAGCGGCTCAATCTTGTTGAAATTAAACGCTGGGGCAAAGATTTTAGCAAGGAAATATTCCGCTGCCATTGACTCGGCGTTTTTGACATCCAACTTAATTGAGGTAAACATCGCTGCTGCTGCAACTACCGGCGCGTGGTCGAACATTACAGTAGGCCAGGGATCCATTTCCTCGGCACCGTGTTCGTGCGAATGAAGTTTCTCCGGAAGAGTCATCGCGTTATAGAAGGCTGCAAGTTTTGCAGTGTCTTCCGGATTGGCCTTCTTCAATTCAGCATTGAGTTGCAAGGGATCTTCTGGCGGTGCGAAAGTATATTTCTTCTCTCCCATCTCATAGGTGCCCATCATAACACAGATTTTGTCCCTGAATTCGTGGACTTTTGTCCGGATGTCCAAGCCACGTTTTACCGGGCTTTGCGGGTTACCACCTACAAACATCCCTGTCGGAATGTCGTAGTTGTCCATATTCTGAATATCCATCAGCGGTTTCAGCTTCGTAATATTCCCAGCCTCATCTTTTCCACCTTCGGCGACCCAATCCTGACCCCCTTCGGCGGCCTTGATCATTTCGTTGCATTCTCCGAGAATATAGCCAATGATAATTGCGGTTTCAGCTTTCAGATCCAGCGCCTTTTTCTCCCATAATTTGAACGACTCCATATCCCCTTTTGTGGCGACAAGAGCAGCTCTCTTATGTTCGAATTCCTGATAGATCTCGTCGTTGATGTGAGTCATCACCTGAGCACTCGCGTCGATTTTGTCGTTGAGTGTCACGAAAGCCATCACAATCTGCTTGGATACGTTAAGGGCGAGAAGAGCGGTGAGTACGAGGTACATCATCCCGATCATCTTCTGCCTAGGGGTTTCTTTTCCACCTGCCATGATTTCTTAGTTTTTTAGTAAACTTTTACCATCTAACAATACCGTTTCTTCGAAAAGAAACAGGACTGATTATCTGGTAATTGTCATAGCCTTAAGCATATTTCCATACACCTGATTCAAGTCCGTCAGGTTGCGAGACAACATCGCCATATTTTCACGATATAGTTTCGTGTCTTCGAGCGACGCAGCCAGATTTTCCATCATTTCGGTGACTTTCCCCTGGAATTTCTCGGTAGACTCAAGATGAGCCGACGAGCCTTTCAGTTGAAGTTCGTAAACATTGTTCAAAGCAGCCAGATTTCCTGACACTTTGCGCAAGTGTTCTCCAAAATTAGCTCCTTCTTCAGACGCTGCGGATAAACCGAGCATTGATTCAGAGGCCTTTTCGTACGTATCAGCAAGACCCTTCACTTGTTTAGAAGCGTCAGTCAAACTGGCCACGTATTTATCTGTGGCTACAGTGGCACCAGAAATATCTGACATTTGTTCGGCATTTGTGCTCAACGAGCGCATACCATCTCCCAATCGGTTCAGCAAAGCAGAATCTATCTTGGCTTCGGCGAGGAGATTATCAAATTGTTCAGAAATACTTGGCGCTTTTGTATCTGCAGTAGCGTCACCTTTTTCGTCGATGTATGCGTGAAGATCAAAATCTTCATCGTGAGCAAGTGCAAGTTCCGGGTAAACCAGCTCCCACTTAGGATCTTCGTGAAGCGGTTCAAATGCAGAGAAGAAAAAGATTACGGCTTCCGTACTCAATCCACCTACAAGCATCGCTCCTGCTCCTGGCCAGTGCATAATCTTAAACATCGCACCAACAATTACAATCGCTGCACCGATACCGTACAGCTTGGCCATAAACATCTTCCACTTTTTGGTTCCTGGTCTCATAATTTTCCTTGCTTTAAGTTAAACATTTATTTATTTGGTTTTTAAGGTAATGCACTCTTTACGACTATCTCAATTCAATATCCGATTTCAGTTCTTCGCCTCCTTCTTTCGAGAAGTCACGTCCACCGCGGCCAATATGAGTTTGTACGCAACGGAATCCGATATACGACTTGGCAGTATCCTGATATTCATATTGTCTTGAACCGGTCTGCAGGTAGTAACCGATGTCTTTCCACGATCCACCACGGATTACTTTACGCTTCATACTCGGTGGATCCCAGTCCATTGCATAATAGCGATACTCCGGACTTAAGTCGTGAGAGAATTCGTATACCGATTCATCGAACGCCGTTTCTGTCCATTCACATACGTTTCCGGACATACAATACAATCCATATCCATTCGGGTTATACGAGTACGCTTTTACCGTATAGAAACCGCCGTCGTCGAAGTAACGTCCGCGCATTGGTTTAAAGTTACCGAGCATACAACCCGCGGAGTTCCGGATATAAGGACCTCCCCAAGGATACGGCGAATCTTTCAGGTCACCACGTGAACAGTACTCCCACTCACCCTCTGTCGGCAAACGGAAATCCTGGACCCAAAGCGCACCAACGCCTTCCAACCAGCAGTTCAGTTTCTGAGTTCTCCAGACGCAAAAAGCACGCGCCTGTACCCAAGTTAAACCAACCACGGGATAGTTGTCATAGGCCGGATGCCAGAAGTACATATTGGTCATCGGGTCGTTGAATGAATAGGTGAAATCCCTTACCCAGCACAGTGTGTCAGGATAGACATTGATCACTTCTTCAATGATAAAGCGCGAGCGGTCTTCGTGTCCACGCAGTGCGTTGTTCTGACCTTTGGTGTTGAAGTAACCCATATCGAAGTCGAGTCCGACTGGCTCACCAGTAAACGGATGCGCAGGATTTTTCAATGCACGGTGCTGAGGATCTAGCGAAGGATTGACGTAGTTACCCTGGTTGTCGTACCCGTTGCGGACGATATTTACCCGGCCACGCTGCGCAGCTTCAGGGAAATCAATCCAGTAGTATTTGAAGTTGAGTTTGCGAACATCAATTTCGCGGCGGCGGTACCAACGCTCATTGGGGCGGAGGTACATATCCGAGATCAAAGGAATGATCTGGTTTTCACGAATGCCCTTGGTTCTCCAAGAGAGCGAAAACAATTCCCGGTTGATGAACGGTTGTGTCGGATCGAATTCCTGCCAGGCGAGGTTTACTTCATCGTAATAAATATCCGGGTGCTCTAGCATCTCTCCGATATCCTCTTCCGCAATTTCATCGTTACCCGTTGGGTTCGTGTTCGAATAGATCTTTTCCAGGAATATGGAGTCCCTGACGTGCATCACAAACTCACGGTATTCGTTGTTTGTAATCTCCGTCTGGTCCATATACAAGGCGTGAATGGACACAACCTTTGAACGTTGCTGATGCAGGAACGCAACGTCCTGATCGCTGTTGCCCATTGTATAAGAACCGGCTGGAATGTATACCATTCCAAGCGGAACTTGCGGATAGAATACTTTTCTCCCTGACACACCGGTCAAATGCCCGGTCCCCGTATTACAGCCGGTAAACACGGCAGTAATTCCCACTACAACCAAAACCAATAATCTTTTCATTGCTACCTCTTTTTTTCTACCGATCAAAAAAAACGACTATCAGGAACTTCAGGGTTAGGTTTTCTTGTAAACGCGAATTTCAAAAATTGGTTACAAATATAAATATCTATTGCAAAATAAAGGGGTTACCGTGTCTCGGGATCACCGGAGGTGGCGGGAACATACAGTAGTTCAACATCAGCTCGTGGGTTCCCTTTCCGTAGGTGTTCAGTGCATTCGTCATTATATCAAACGAGTACCCGAATTTGAGAAAATTAAGGGCTGGGTTATTCTTTGGTGAGAATCCATATCCGATAAGGATCGGAATTCCGTCTGACAGCCGGTATGAAATGCCTGCCCATAAGTAAGAAAAGTTATTGAGCCAGATGTCCACCATAAAGTTGAAATCAAAAATGGTGGTGGCACCGTCCGCTTTCAAGAGGATGCTTGGTTTAAGATCCACCCTGCGTCCCCAGTTGAGCTTTTGGCTCAGTGGAAAGTCGTAACCAGCAACAACATAGTAGTGACGTGCCGTTTTGTAGCTCACCTTTTTCAAGGTTGGAGGCAGAAGGTGAGTTGAAGACAAGCCTACGTAATAGCCTTTGTTTCCGTGAAAGTAGAGACCAATATTGGCATCAAAACCGGTACCTGACTGTGGCAGCGGAAGGTTGGCATCGGCCAGTGTTTGCGGGGGAATCCAGGCAGGTTTGAAGCCTACGTTGATGATACCCAAACTAATACCACCGCTCAAGGTACCATATGCTGTTGGAAAGTGGTAGGCAGCGCAGAGGTTAATGATGTTATTTCGCTGAAAACCAATGGCATCGTACAAATAAGACAAACCAACACCCAAGTTTTGCTTCGGGATGTTTCCCTGAAGATTGAGGAGAGTTGAGTTTGGGGCATCCTGCACCCTATCCCATTGGTTGCGGTACACGAGTGTTCCACAATAGCCCTTGAAGCCGGTGGTTGCCGGGTTGTAGGACATCCTGTCGAAAATAAAATGAGTTAGCTGTTTGTCTTGCTGAGCAAATACTGGTGCTGAGGCAAGCACACATACCACTACTTTTAAAAATCTCTTCATAATTAAATCGGTTGCAATACCACTTTACGTCAGAGCAAACAAGAAGGCGCTAAGATAAATAAAAATTCTTTACAACTGTATTTTTTTTTAACAAACAAATTTCATTTTGAACAATTGGGTGGAAAGCCGTTAACACAACTTCTCAAAGGTCTTCCACCACAAATCGGGCATTTCATTTTTCAATGCGTTCTCATAATCCGCGTAGTTGCACGGTACCATAAAATGCCGCACATATTTGCTGCCGTGTACTTTCGGATATGGAACTTCCATCCACCAGCGGCTGCTTTTGTCGCTTTTGTAAAAGATAATTTCATCCTTAAAGTCGTCGATGGCAACCGTGTACCGCGTATAGTTTTTCTTATTTCCAGCGGGATAATCGCCCTTCCGGAGATTGTACCCTTCGATGAAATACCAGATCAATTGCGAAACCAGTTTTGACGAGCGGTTTTGCCCAATGGATTCGCGGTAGTTAAATATTCCGGCCGATGTCAGTTTATCGCTCAAGCCGGCGTACCGCATAATTCTGCAAGCCTCTTCCCCATATAAGCCGTGGGGAAGTTCGAGCGAATTGGCTGTGTAATCAGACGATCGGATTGCGTTCAGATCGAAAGACAAAATATCGGAGTTCCGAACAATCGGTTCAACAATCTTTTCGTCGCTCACAAATTCACCGAGCCTGTAATGATCGAACAGCATTTCGTTTAGCAGATTTAACTCCTTGATGTCGGTCAGGTAGGATTGGTAACCAAAAAGACTGTAATTAAACAGGCAGGAAGGCTTGTCGAGCAGAATCTTATTCAGCCAGGCGGTATCGGAAATTTCTTCCTCGGGTGAGCCCATATCCAACGCGCAATCAACGTCGAGAATATTCACGGCCTGCTCGAGTTTGTGATACGTCTGATAAATCGGCAACATCAGATCCTGACTTCCTCCGACAACCAACGGAAATACGTCGTGTTTGATCAGTGTTTCGAGCACGTCCCGGACGGCGGTCCAGGTATCTTCCACGGTCTTTCCTGGCAAGATAGTACCGAGGTCATAAACGGACGCTTGCCAGTCCCCACTGTACAGTTGGTACAATTCAGTGCGTATGTTCTGGAGATTCTGACCCGACGTAAGCAAGGCAGAATTGCGGTATTCGGGAACGAAAATCAGCGCAACAGAACCCTTAACCGGCGGTTCATACGATTTGGAATTCTGAATGATTTTTGAGCCTAACTGGTTCGGTTTGAATTGAAGGATCGGCGGATCGATTGATGTGAAGTATATTCCGAGGTCCTTCATTTTTCAGGTCAGGCTGTTTTTTTGCCCCTTCTTGGTTTAGGCTGATTTTTTTGAATTTCTACGCATTCCGCGTAACTTAGTTTCGCCGGCTCGACTCCCTTTGGAAGTTTGAAATTTTTCTTACCGACTTTCAAGTAGGCCCCGTAGCGGCCATTGAGCAACTGCATTTCTTTGTCCTCGTCAAATTCCCGGATGAGTTTGTTTTTATCTGCATCACGTTTTTCGACGATCAGTTGAATGGCGCGATCGAGTCCAATAGTTTCCAGCGTATCGCCTTCCTTTTCGCGAATGGAAACGTACATTTTGTCGAGTTGGACGTACGGACCAAAGCGACCCTTGTTTACTTTGACATCCAGCCCTTCGAACTGTCCCAGTACTTTTGGATATTTGAACAATTGCAAAGCCTGGTCGAGTGTAATGGTCTGTATAGAAAGGTTTTTTCCGACACTGGCAAACTTCGGTTTCTCTTCGTCATTTTGTTCCCCAATTTGCACCATTGGTCCAAAACGTCCGATTCTGGCCAGGACAACTTTACCCGAAACCGGATCATTTCCAAGGATTCTTTCGCCGCTTGCGCGCTCCGAATTTTCCGTCGTGTGTTCGACGCTTTTATGAAAAGGGATGTAGAAGTCTGAGATCATTTTACTCCACTGCATCAACCCATTTGCGATGTCATCAAATTCCTTCTCGACCGATGCGGTAAAATTGTAATCCATTATTTTGTCGAAGTGCAGAATAAGAAATTCTGTGACGACGCGGCCAATATCCGTAGGTATAAGCTTGCCTTTGTCACTGCCTGTCTTTTCGGTGAGCACTTTGGTCTCGAACTGACCGGCTGAAAATGTAATCTGTTTGTAGGAACGAACTAGTCCTTCGTTTTCGCCCTTTTCAACGTAGCCGCGTTTTTGGATCGTCGAAATCGTCGGCGCATAGGTAGAAGGGCGGCCGATGCCAAGTTCCTCTAATTTCTTCACGAGGCTCGCTTCCACGTAGCGGGCAGGGGGTCTCGTAAACCGTTCGACCGAGATAATTTTTTTCACTCCGAGGATTTGTCCTTCGGTCATCGCCGGAAGAATTCCGTCCATTTCTTCCTCCTCGTCATCCACTTTCGATTCCAGATAAACCCGCAAGAAGCCGTCGAACTTTATCACTTCGCCACTGGCCGTAAATTCAAATTTGTCCGGGGCTGCGATTTTTGCTGTGGTGCGCTCCAGTTTCGCTTCGGCCATCTGCGACGCGATAGAGCGCCTCCAAATCAGATGGTACAATTTTTTCTCGTCCGATTCAAGGTCCAGTTCGTGTGCCGCAAAATTCGTCGGACGTATGGCTTCGTGTGCCTCCTGAGCCCCAGCCGACTTGGTTTTGTATTTGCGGAACTGGAAATACTCCGCGCCATATGCCGAAAGAATTTCGGCCTTGGCTCCCTCGATTGCCGTTTCGGATAAATTCACCGAGTCGGTACGCATATATGTAATGTGACCCGCTTCGTACAGATGTTGTGCGACGGTCATCGTTCGGGAAACATTGAAACCGAGCTTAAGACTTGCTTCCTGCTGCAAGGTTGATGTGGTGAATGGTGCTGTAGGAGATTTCGATGCCGGTTTTGTTTCCACCCTTTTCACCGCAAAACTGAATCCGTTGCATTTCTGCAGGAAATCGGAGGCCTCTTGCTCCGTCGAAAATTGCTCGTTCAGTTTGGCTTTGAGATTTTTTCCGTTCGAATCAAAATCGCCATCTGTCCGAAAAAATCCTGCGCCGGCAAAGGCTTCGATTTCCTTTTCGCGATCGACGATCAAGCGAACTGCGACCGACTGAACGCGACCAGCGGACAACGATGGTTTCACTTTTTTCCAGAGAACGGGGGACAATTCAAAGCCGACGAGGCGGTCGAGAATTCGCCGAGCCTGTTGCGCATCCACCAGGTCATCATCAATTCGACGCGGATTCTCAATGGCCTTCAGCACGGCTGGTTTTGTAATTTCGTTAAATGTTATGCGTTTGTACTTTTCTTCGCTCAGATTCAAGGCCTCCTTCAAATGCCAGGATATGGCTTCTCCTTCGCGGTCCTCATCCGATGCAAGCCAGACATTTTCACATTTAGCGGCAATTTTTTTCAGTTCGGCAATGACCTTTTTCTTGTCATCTGTAATGATGTACGTCGGCTTAAAACCATTCTTTACATCGATGGAATCATTGCCTTTTGGTAAATCCCGAACGTGACCGAAACAGGATTTCACAACAAAGTCCTTACCGAGGTACTGTTCAATTGTCTTGGCCTTGGCAGGAGACTCGACGATTACAAGATGTTTTGCCATAGACTCGAAAAAATTCGGGATGTTTAAAAAATTTTGGCAAAATTAGAAATGATATTGGATAATCGTTGACGGAATGTCTGAAGCGGCTACCGGATTCTCGCTTATTATTTTCAATAATAAAAAAAAACGCAAATAATTCCGAGGCAGCGGACCCTGGGGCCTGAACCAGGTAAAAGCACCAATTTTACGACCAATTAGCTGATTTTAAACAGCTCCCAAAGAAATAAATGTCATTTTGTCAGAGGAGGTTTTATTCGTAAATTTGCCGTTGGAAAAAAATGGCGCCTGAGTCCGATCATATGGTTGCAAACGCTGAAGGGCAGACAATAACACGGCCCTTCAAAAAGACTGACAAAAAACTCTATATCGAGAGTTATGGCTGTCAGATGAACTTTGCTGACAGCGAGATCGTGGTGTCGATCCTGGCCAGCCACGGATTTTCGACCACAACCGACTCGAAGGAAGCCACTGTCATTTTGATGAACACCTGCTCCATCCGAGAAAATGCCGAAACCCGTGTCAGAAACCGTCTTTCACAGTTCAACCGACAAAAGCGTGAGAACCCCGATTTGATCATCGGCGTTTTAGGCTGTATGGCCGAGCGTTTGAAAACGGCGCTGCTGGACGAAGAAAAATTGGTTGACCTTGTAGCAGGACCTGACGCCTACCGCGATTTACCAAATCTTGTGTCGACGGTTGTGTCCGGCAGAAAAGCCGTCAACGTGTTGTTGTCTCGAGAGGAGACCTATGCCGACATCAACCCCGTGCGACTCAATCCCGGTGGCGTAACCGCGTTCATATCCATTATGCGGGGCTGCGACAATATGTGTTCGTTTTGCGTGGTGCCATTTACAAGAGGCCGTGAACGCAGTCGCGACCCAAAGAGCATCGTCAACGAGGCCGAATCGTTATTTGGTCAAGGCTATCGCGAAGTGACCCTGCTTGGCCAAAACGTGGATAGCTACCGTTGGAACATTACAAAAAAAAGCGAAATACTAAATTCCGACGAAGAGACCGTTACCTTTTCTCAGTTGATTGAAAAGGTGGCACTTGTTCATCCGGATCTTCGCGTACGGTTTTCTACTTCACATCCGAAGGATATGACTGACGATGTTTTATCCGTAATGTCGAAGTACGAGAACATTTGTGATTACATTCATCTTCCCGTCCAATCGGGAAATTCCGAAGTTCTTCAGCGAATGAATCGAGGGTATGACCGCTCGACCTATCTGGAACGCATTGCGTCCATCCGAAAGTGGATGCCGGAGGCTGGAATTTCTACTGATATTATCACCGGTTTTTGTGGTGAAACGGAGACCGAATTTGAAGATACGGTCAGTCTGATGGAGCAAGTCGGTTTTGACTTTTCCTATATGTTTTGCTATTCGGAACGTCCGAACACGCTGGCGGAGCGAAAATTTGAAGACGACGTTCCAGAGCGGATAAAGCAACAGAGGCTGACACAGATTGTAGCACTTCAGCGAGAACTTTCGCACCGGGCAAATCGAAAGGCTATTGGCAAAGTCTTCAAAGTACTTGTCGAAGGCGATTCGAAACGTTCCAGCGAACTTGTGAGCGGCAGAAATTCGCAGAACGCCGTTGTTGTTTTTCCCAAAGGCAATTTTAAGCCGGGTGATTATGCAAAAGTGAAAATCACGAATTGCACCAGCGGAACGCTGATCGGCGAGGCAGTAAACTAAAAGTATGGAAGTTCAGTCAGTCAAGCAGCGTTTTGGTATCATCGGCAATTCCCTGCAGCTGAACAGGGCACTGAATGTCGCGATTCAGGTAGCACCGACCGACATCAGTGTATTGATTACCGGTGAGAGTGGTACAGGGAAGGAAGTGATGCCAAAAGTGATTCACCAGCTCAGCTCGCGCAAACACGGCTCCTATATTGCCGTGAACTGCGGCGCGATTCCGGAAGGCACAATCGACAGTGAGCTATTTGGTCACGAAAAAGGATCCTTTACCGGAGCCCACGATCAGCGGAAAGGATATTTTGAAGTCGCCGACAAGGGAACCATTTTTTTGGACGAAGTCGGTGAATTGCCTCTACCGACACAGGTCAGATTACTCCGGGTTTTAGAAACGGGTGAGTTCATCCGCGTGGGCTCGTCAAAGGCCATTAAAACGGATGTCCGTGTAGTTGCTGCGACCAATGACAACATCATCGATTCGATCCAAAAAGGAAAATTTCGGGAGGACCTTTACTATCGACTGAACACAGTTCCCATTCATCTCCCACCCTTGCGGGAACGAAAGGAAGATATACATCTTTTGTTCCGAAAATTTGCCATCGACTTCGGAGAAAAGTATCGGATGCCGTCTATAAAACTCAACGACGATGCGGTACAAATGCTTATTAATTATCACTGGCCGGGCAATATCCGCCAGTTAAAAAATATTACGGAGCAGATTTCAGTGATCGAGAAGGAACGCGATATCAACGGAGTAATTCTCACCACTTACCTACCCGACCATTCCACCACGAATTTGCCGATACTCTCCAGTGCGGGTAGAAAGGATGATTTTTCGGAACGGGACATACTCTACAAGGTTCTGTTCGATATGAAGCGCGATTTGACAGAGTTGCGCAAACTGGTTGTGGACATCCTTCAGAAAGGCGGAGGCGAGTTGAGCGGGGAAGACCGAAATGAAATGATCAACAAACTCTACCGCGAAATCACACCTGCACAAGAGGCTGTTTTTGCAACACGTTTATCAGGCAATCGGGAAAATCGAGAGACCTTTCCGGCCGATTTTGAGAGCCACGTTGAAGTTGAGGAGTCACTTTCATTGGAGGACCGCGAGAAGGAACTCATCTCAAAGGCTCTGGAAAAACATCGCGGTAAACGAAAATATGCTGCACAGGATCTCGGTATTTCCGAGCGTACCCTCTATCGAAAAATTAAAGAGTATGAGCTAAAATAACCAGGTCCTATTTGCGTTGACAGTGCTATGAAACGATTCTTTGTCTTCTTTGCGTTTGTGATCTTGTTTCTGCAGGGATGCACCATACATTATGGTATGCTGGACGGGAGCATTACGGCCGAATCTTTTTCTGTAGAGCTGTTTGAGGAACAAGCATCCAACGCGCCGGCTGGCTATGGCGCTACGTATACCGATTTTCTGAAAGATTTCGTTATTTCACGCACGAAAATGAAATTGAAAAACACGGATGCCGATATCGAAATCAGCGGGAAAATCGTGAAGTATGGCACCACTCCCCTCTCAGTTCAGTCCGACGAGCAGGCAGCGCTGAACCGTCTTTCCGTGACGATTGCTGTGACCGCCATCAACAACAAAGAGGAATCGCAAAGCTTCGAATCGAATTTTTCACAATTTTCGGATTACAGTGCCGAACAGGATCTTGCCACTATTGAGACGCAGTTGCTGGACGACATCAATAAAAAAATATCACAGGACATCATCAACAAACTATCGGGCAACTGGTGATTAATTCAGAAACCATAGGGCAATTTATTTCCAGCCAAAATGTGCCGGGTTCAGCGGACGTTGCCGATTTGGAAAAACTTCTGGAAAAATATCCCTGGTCCAGCTCACTGTTTATGTTGGTGTGTTCGGCACAAAACCAACTGAAAGCCGTGAATTTTGATGAATTGCTTAAGAAATCATCCATTCACGCTGCCGACAGGGAACGCTTACACCAGTTGTTGAAGAAGGAAACCAGAATCTCCGAAGTCGTTTCAACTGGAATTGAAGTCGCCAATCACAAGGATGTCACAGATCGGGTGATCGTTGCTGACCAATCAGACGCTAAGGTCGAGGCCCAAAATGCAGGCGAGCAGTTGGAGGTCAAAGTTGCTTCAACGAAGGAAGAAAAAGTATCCGAAACGGAACCCATTAAATCCAATTCCTTACCGGTTGAGACCAAGACTCACGATTCAGAGGACGCGTCCTCCAAAGCTTCAGCGGAGGAGGACCAATTGGAAAAACTCGTGCTGAAACACGCGATGGATGTTGCCTTTGAATTTTCGACGGAGGATATGATTCCCTTCCGACCGTCGGAGACAAAGGATGTGCTCGCTGAACCTGCGGCGGACGCCGCATCAGAAGTCAATGCGTTGCCGATGGATGAATCCTCCGACGAGCAAGTAACAGACACCAGTGCTATGAGTTTCGGTGAGTGGTTGAACTACAAGAAAAGTGGTAAAATCAGTAAACAGGATAACAGGCAGAGCATTAAAATCGCGAGTAATAAGGAAATTTCAGCAAAAAAGTCGGGTAGCTTCTTTGACCCGGTTCAGGCGGCAAGAGAGAGTTTGATTGATAGAGAAGACACTGTTACTGAAACACTTGCAAAGGTACATCTCCTACAGCACAACTTTGGGAGAGCCATTGATGCGTATCGGCACCTGATGATGGTTAATCCAGAAAAAAAGGCTTACTTTGCAGCCCGGATTGAGGAAATTGAGTCCGGACTGAAGAAATAAATTTACTGCAATGGATTATTTTATAACAATTCTCATCATCGTGACCTGTCTGGGGTTGATTCTCTTTGTGCTCGTTCAAAACCCCAAGGGAGGTGGTTTGAACAGCGAGTTTGGTTCAGCACTTCAATTGGGCGGAGCGAAAAGGGCAACCGATATTTTGGAAAAAGGCACGTGGGGATTAGCCGTTGGTGTAGCCGTATTGTGTTTGTTTATGGCCATTAACAGCACGGGGAACAACTCGGACGTTGCACCTTTGGACGCCAACAGTGAAGAAATTGGCAACGCCGAAGGTGGATCAGCAACCGATCCTGCGGGTGGCGTTGGTCCTGCACCGGTAGAATAATTTCCTGATCCGAGAAAATCTTCGAACATTTTCCAATGTCATCCTGTCACGGATTCCTGACATTTTTTTTATCTCCAGCCAAAAGAAGTAAAATTTGGCAGGAGAATTCGTTGAAAAAGTGATTGGCACGAAAACTGACAAGGCCAAGAGAGTGAAATTAAGTTAAACCAAAAAAATAAGTCGTTTATGTTAAAGCCATTAGGAGATCGAGTACTGATTCAGGCAGCTCCTGCCGAGGAAAAGACAGCGAGTGGAATCATTATTCCAGACACCGCCAAGGAGAAGCCGCTCCAAGGGACGGTTATTGCAGTAGGACCTGGCAAAATAGATGAGCCGATGAGCGTTAAAGTGAAAGACAAAGTGCTTTACGGGCAATATTCGGGCACCGAAATCAAACTCGACGGCAAGCCATATCTGATTATGCGTGAGTCGGACATTTACGGAATCATTCAAAAATAAGTCATTTAAAAAAATCGGTATAAAAAGAGAATTATGGCAAAGGAGATAAGATTTGATACGGACGCCCGCGACAAACTCAAAAGAGGAGTTGACGCATTGGCGAACGCGGTAAAGATTACGCTTGGACCTAAAGGGCGCAATGTGATCATTGAAAAAAAATTCGGTCCGCCCCAGATTACTAAGGACGGTGTGACCGTTGCAAAGGAAATTGAACTGGCCGACCCTGTTGAAAATATGGGCGCACAAATGGTGAAGGAAGTTGCTTCGAAAACCAATGACATTGCCGGAGACGGAACAACCACGGCTACTGTACTCGCACAAGCCATTATTACAGATGGATTGAAAAACGTTGCAGCAGGAGCCAACCCGATGGATCTGAAACGCGGAATTGACAAGGCCGTCCGGGTTGTGGTGGAAAAACTCGACAGCGACTCGAAGAAAGTCGGATCAGACTATGCGCTTATCAAACAGGTTGCGACCGTTTCGGCAAATAACGATGCATCCATTGGAGAGCTGATTGCGGAAGCGATGAAAGCCGTTGGCAAAGAAGGTGTGATTACGGTTGAAGAGGCTAAAGGAACAACAACCGAAGTAAAAACGGTTGAGGGAATGCAATTCGACCGCGGTTATCTATCGCCCTATTTTGTAACCAATGCCGAAAAGATGATTGCCGAGTTGCACGACCCGTACATCCTGATTTACGAAAAGAAAATTTCGAATATTCAGGAATTGCTTCCGGTTCTTGAACCTGTTGCACAATCGGGCCGACCGTTGCTGATCATTGCAGAAGACGTCGAAGGTCAGGCCCTGGCGACATTGGTTGTCAACCGACTGAAAGCTGGTTTAAAAATTGCCGCTGTAAAAGCGCCTGGGTTTGGCGACCGCAGAAAGGCGATGCTCGAGGATATCGCCGTACTTACAGGAGGCACTGTCATTGCCGAGGAGCGCGGATTCACATTGGAAAACGCAACCATTGCGATGCTGGGTACAGCAGAAAAAATTGACATCGACAAAGACAATACGACCATCGTTAACGGGAAAGGAAAGAACTCCGAAATCAAAGCGAGAATTGGTCAAATCAAAGCTCAGATTGAAAGCACAACATCGGATTACGACAAGGAAAAGTTGCAAGAGCGTCTTGCGAAGTTGTCCGGCGGCGTAGCGGTGCTTTACATTGGGGCAGCTACCGAAGTGGAAATGAAAGAAAAGAAAGACCGTGTTGACGACGCATTGTCAGCAACGCGTGCTGCAGTAGAGGAAGGCATCGTTCCCGGCGGAGGAGTTGCGTTGGTTCGCACCATTGAAGCTTTGAAAAAGCTCAAAGGACTGAACCAGGATGAGGACACCGGGATTGCGATTGTTCGTCGCGCTGTGGAAGAACCGCTGCGTCAAATTGTGACGAATGCAGGAGGCGAAGGGGCAGTAATTGTGCAGAGAGTTCTCGAAGGCAAAGGAGATTTCGGTTACAATGCGCAGACCGAAAAATTTGAAAATCTCTACAAATCGGGCGTGATCGATCCGGCAAAAGTTACCCGCATTGCCATTGAAAATGCGGCTTCCATTGCAGCGATGTTGCTCACCACCGAGTGTGTGATTAGCGAAATCAAAGAAGCCGAACCAGCAATGCCAATGGGCGGCGGCGGAATGGGTGGCGGAATGGGAATGATGTGATCCTGCGCTCGCGAAGGGCGAGCTTCGGATCACGCGCTACGCTTTAGAAAAGCGAGTTTCGGATTACACAGTAAAATTGAAAGAAGGCCGCGTCTTAGTTGATGGGGCTTTTTTTTTATTGAG
>Ga0247727_10009636_pt1 | contig 17398 bp, 14 predicted proteins | sample WisWelCaveWW1625_FD_202498 | JGI IMG/M metagenome (GOLD analysis project Ga0247727, IMG submission 202498) | Biofilm microbial communities from Wishing Well Cave, Virginia, United States - WW16-25 | ecosystem: Environmental > Aquatic > Deep subsurface > Groundwater > Cave microbial mat | place...
GTGTTTGTCCACCGCAACGGCATCCGCTTTAAACTCCCCCTTAAGAATAGCCATCCTTTTATTATCCTTGCATTTCGAAATAAATCATGGAATACAAATTCACCGACATTGAAAAAAAGTGGCAGGACTACTGGAAGAAAAACAATACTTACAAAGTAGAAACCGACTCAACCAAGCCCAAATATTACGTCCTCGATATGTTCCCGTACCCGTCAGGCTCCGGCTTGCACGTGGGGCATCCGCTCGGCTATATCGCTTCTGATATTTATTCGCGCTATAAAAAACATTGCGGCTTTAATGTGCTGCACCCGATGGGAATTGATGCTTTCGGGCTTCCGGCAGAACAATACGCCATTCAAACCGGGCGGCACCCGGCTGAAACAACAAGAGAGAATATCGTCCGCTTCAAGGAGCAGTTAGCCTCGATGGGTTTTAATTATGACTGGAGTCGCGAAGTGCAGACGTGCGACCCCGCTTATTACAAATGGACACAGTGGATTTTTCTCCAGCTTTTCAAATCGTGGTACAACAAAAAATCAAACAAGGCAGAGAGCATTGATGAGTTAGTGAAAATTTTCAGCCAACAGGGGAATCAAAATGTGGAAGCCGTAACGGACTTTGAAGATTTTTTCACGGAAGAAGATTGGAAGGAGATGCCGGAGAAACAGCAGCAGGAGATTTTGATGAACTACCGGCTTGCGTATTTGTCGTATGCCGAAGTGAACTGGTGTCCCGAACTCGGAACTGTTCTTGCCAATGATGAAGTGAAAGACGGTCGCTCGGAGCGGGGCGGGCATCCAGTGATTAAAAAGAAAATGCGCCAATGGTTTTTGCGCATCACGGCTTATGCCGAACGATTGCTGAACGATTTGGAAACGCTTTCGTGGACGGACAGCATGAAAGAAATGCAGCGCAATTGGATTGGACGCTCGGAAGGTGCTTCAGTTTTTTTTGAATTGGTTGGAATCAATTTGCAGATTGAAATCTACACGACACGCCCCGATACCATCTTCGGTGCAACCTTCATGGTGCTTGCACCGGAGCATCCGCTGGTTGAAAGAATCACGTCTCATGAACATGCAACGGAAGTCCAGGAATACCGTGATTATGTGCAATCGCGCTCGGAGCGCGAGCGGCAGGCGGAAGTAAAGAAGGTGACGGGCGCGTTCACTGGCGGACTCGCGATTAATCCTTTCACCAACAAGAAAATTCCAATCTTCATCAGCGAGTATGTTTTGATGGGGTATGGCACGGGCGCTATCATGGCGGTGCCTTCCGATGATGACCGCGACCATGCGTTCGCCACACATTTCGATTTGCCGATTGTAGAAGTGATTGACAAAAGCAGGTACCCGGGTGCAACGCGGGATGACAAACTCGGCAAGATGATTAATTCCGGCTTCATTGATGGAATGGAAGTGCCGGATGCGATTGAAGCAGTGAATCAAAAAATTGAAGAACTCGGCATAGGAAAGCGGCAAGTGCAATACCGTTTGCGTGATGCGATTTTCGGAAGGCAGCGCTACTGGGGCGAGCCGATTCCGGTTTATTACAAAGATGATGTGCCTTACCCGATGGATGAAAGCGAGTTGCCGCTGCTGTTGCCGGAGATGGATGATTTCAAGCCAAGCCCCGATGGGGAGCCGCCACTGGCGAAAATAAAAGACTGGAAGTACGAACCCACCACCATGCCCGGCTGGGCGGGCAGCTCGTGGTATTTCCTGCGCTACATGGACCCGCGCAATGGCCAGCAGTTCGTTTCACCCGAGGCGGAAGAATACTGGCAGGATATTGACCTCTACATTGGCGGCACCGAACATGCCGTTGGGCATTTGCTTTATGCCCGCTTCTGGCAGAAGTTTTTGTATGACAGGGGGTATGTAAGCAAGGTAGAGCCGTTTAAGAAGTTGGTGAATCAGGGGATGATACAAGGGAGTTCCAGATTTGTATATAGACTAGATATGGAAAAAGCAATCTTGCCTCAGTTGAAGGAAGAGTGGAAAAATAATGATAGAGTTATTGAGGCTATAATAAAGTTTCCTCCAGTTTTTATTAGCAATAAACTGCTGAGTGAGATTAACAAAAGTTTTGAAATCGAATTACTGCTACGAGATTATCCAAGCGTAGCCGAGTTAGAATTCAAAGTGAAGTCTTACATGAAAACTTATGGTGGGATTGAAGTAGAATTTAAATTTCCATCAAGTTACATTGCTTCGGCTCTTCCAGTGGATGTAAAGATTGTTGATGGAGAGATACTGGATAAAGACAAGTTTAAAAAATGGAGGAGCTATTTTGAAGATTCCTTTTTTATTACTGAAAAAAATGACGATTACATATGTAGCAGTGAGATTGAAAAAATGTCCAAATCCAAACTCAATGTCGTCAACCCCGATGGCATCATAGCCCAATACGGAGCCGACACCTTCCGCATGTATGAGATGTTCCTCGGTCCTATTGAGCAGAGCAAGCCGTGGAATACACATGGCATTGATGGCGTGTCGAAATTCGTTCGCAAACTGTGGCGGTTGTTTTATGATGAAAGCAAATTCCTTGTCAGCGATGAACCTGCCAATGAGCAGGAATTAAAAGTCATCCACAAGGTCATCAAAAAAATTCGTGAAGACATCGAGCGGTTTTCATTCAACACCTGCATCAGCAACTTCATGGTGTGCGTAAATGAATTGACGGATTTGAAATGCAGCAAGAAAGAAGTCCTGAAAGATTTGGTGGTGCTGCTCGCTCCGTTTGCCCCGCACGCTGCGGAAGAATTGTGGGAGAAATTAGGAAACAAGAGTTCCGTGACCACTGCAACCTATCCCCAGCACGATGTAAAATATCTGGTGGAGAGCAAGTTCGAGTACCCCGTTTCCGTCAATGGCAAGCTGAGAACGAAGATTGAGCTTGCATTAAACATCGAGCAGAATAAGGTGGAGGAAGAAGTGCTTGCATTAGAGGTTGTCAAGAAATGGCTCGAAGGCAAGCCTCCAAAGAAATTCATCTACGTGCCGGGGAAAATCATCAACATAGTTGTTTGAAGTTTCCAGTTTAGAGTCTCCAGTTTAGAGTTTCTGTAAAACTCTAAACTCCAAACTCTAAACTATTTTTTAGCTTCGCTTCTCCTACAACCCTACCGAACCCGTGATTAAGATTATCGAATGTCCGCGCGATGCCATGCAGGGGATTAAAGTGTTTATCCCAACGGAATCCAAAATTGAATATCTCAACTCGCTGCTGAAAGTCGGTTTCGATACAATTGATGCGGGCAGCTTTGTCTCCCCGCGCTATGTGCCGCAGATGGTGGATACGCCTGAAGTGATGGAAAAAATAGAGTGGAAGGATTCCGCGACAAAACTTTCTGTAATTGTTGCCAATGTGCGCGGAGCGATTGAGGCGAGCCGCTTTCCGCAAATTACCTATCTCGGCTATCCTTTCTCTATCTCTGAAACATTTCAACTGCGCAATACGAATTCGGATATGCAGAAAGCGCTTAACACTGTCAGGTCAATCCGTGACTTATCCGAGCGGAAGGGAAAAGAGTTTGTGGTTTACCTGTCCATGGCATTTGGAAATCCTTATGGCGACCCGTGGAGCCTTGAGATTGCTGAAAAATGGGTGGGCGAGATTGACAAGTTCAACTTGAAGTATATTTCGTTTTCCGATACGATTGGCGTTGCGAAACCGGATGTCATTGAATACTTCTTTCGGCATCTCACCAAAGTTTTCAGCCATATTGAATTCGGAGCGCATTTTCACACAACTTCCGACACGTGGCGCGAAAAAGTGGAAGCCGCTTACCAAAATGGCTGCAAGCGGTTTGACGGAGCCATCAAAGGCTATGGCGGCTGCCCGATGGCGAAGGATGATTTGACGGGCAACATGCCCACCGAAAATCTGGTGGCGTATTTTGATGAGATGAAAGAAGAAATCGGATTGAACAGAACTCATTTGCAGGAAGCGATGAAGATTGCCGCCATAGTTTTCCCGCCTTAAAATACACCGATAATAAAACCGTTTTGCTTTAAACCAAAAAACATTGCCATGAAAACCATTTTGCTTGTATCAGCTTTTATTGCAGGATTCATTTTGATTACCCCAGCCCAGGTAAGAGGCAACTATGACTATGATGACGGAGGTGATAAGGATAAGAATGCGAGGACCTACACGAAACCTCAGCCGTTTGACCGGAATGCAGTGACAAAAGCCTCCATCGCCAATAGCACGGAAGTGATGGTGACTGTGAACGGGTTGATGAATGTTATAGCGGAAAACTATGTGGCGGTGTTCAATACAGTGCAGGTGGGCGAAACTGCTGAAGAAACCGACCGGCTGTTGAATGAGCGCATCTCAGGTTTCATAAAGGGACTGAAGGCAGCAGGCATTGACACCGCTGACATCAGGATTGACATGCTCACGTTTGTGCCTATTTATGATTATCAGGTGGAGAAACGGATTTTCAGCAAAATGTTCAATGAAGTGCCTGCCGGTTTCGAGTTGCAAAAGAATATTCACGTACGTTATAAAAATTCAGCCAAGCTCGATGAAATACTGAGTGTAGCGGCAGCGGCAGAAATATATGACCTGGTGAAGGTGGATTACTTTGTCAGCGACATTCAAAAGGCGCATGACACGCTGCGCGACAAATGTATTCAGCAAATAAAATCGAAGCTGAAATCATACGAGTTGATTGGGTTTAAGCTCGATACTTTATACAAAGTGATGGCTGATGATTACACGACTACCTACCCGTCCGTGCGGTACCAGAGCTACCAGGCGTTTGCGCGCCCTTCGCTGGATGCTGCAAAGAAGAGAACTTTTACGGGAGGTGAAGCAAAAGTAAATGAGGTGCGCAAGTCCGTGTCGCAGTATTACGAACAGATTTCTTATGACGATTACGATGTGGTAATCAATCCGGTGGTGACCGAGCCGGTCGTTCAGTTTTCGTATAGCGTCACGGTGAAGTATATTCTGGAGCCAAAACAACTGCCTGAGCCGATTAATAATTATTTCATGCTGACGTCTGACGGGCAGGTAAAGCAGTTGAACCTGCGCTAAAAGGAATGTTGATTGGTACAGGTTGGATATACGACAAATTCTAAGACCGCGCTGCGCGGTAAAACAAGGTATCTAACTTTCTTTGTGTAAGGTTTGACAAACTTTTGAAGTTTGTCAAACCTGGAACTTAGTGTGAGTTAGATGGAATTGGATTGAGCGCAGGCTTCTCTCCGCCTGAGGCGGAAGACACAGAGGGTATTTCAAAGCTCTCCACGGGTGAAAGTGTGAGTGAGGCGCTCGCCAAAAATCAATGTGCCTAACCGCACCATCGTGCTGCCTTCTTCGATGGCAATTTCATAATCACCCGACATTCCCATTGATATCTCTTTGAAATTTTTGTCGGCTGGGAAATACTTTTCTTTTACGGTGTCGAAAACTTTTTTCAGCGAGCGAAACTCATTCCTCACGGTTTTCTCATCATCGGTCAGCGTGCCTATTCCCATTAATCCGCAGGCTCTCACGTTTTTCAGTTGTGTGAAAACAGGATTGCCAAGGAGGTCGGTCAATTCCTTTTCGCTCAACCCGAATTTTGTTTCTTCTTTCGCAATGTAAACCTGAAAAAGAAAATCAATGGTACGATTCGCATTCACTGCTCGCTTGTCAATTTCCAGCAGCAAGCCCAAACTGTCCACCGACTGAATCATTGTAACAAACGGGGCAATGTATTTCACTTTGTTTTTTTGAAGGTGCCCTATCATGTGCCATTCAATATCCTTCTGCAGGTATTCGTATTTGGGAACCAAATCCTGCACTTTGTTCTCACCGAAAACCCGCTGCTGCCGGTTATAAACTTCCAGTATCTCCACAGGAGTTTTCATCTTGCTCACCGCAATCAATTTCACCCCCTTTTCCTGTAAATTTGCCCGCAACCGTTTAAAATCTTCAGCTTGCATCCGGTAAAATTCTTAAAAATAATTTTCCTTTTGGGATTGTCAGCCTGCAAGCCTGCTGATGAAAGACCGCGTAACCTCCTCCCGGAAAATAAAATGACAGAAGTAATGGTTGACGTCCATATTTTTGAAGCGATGGCGGAAGGTAGAAAGATGTCTAAAGATTCGCTTGCGGGCTTTATCAAAACCAATTACGAAGAAATTTTCAGGAAACATAAAGTTACGGAAGACCAGTTTCAGCGCACCTTTGATTACTATGAACACAACCCTGGAAAAATGGACGATTTGATGACGAAGGTGATTGATGAATTGAGCAAGATGGAGGCGGGGGTGAAGGAAACCGAAAAATAAAATCATGAACAAGGTAGTCGCAAACGCAGACGAAGCAATCAAAGACATTCAAGACGGCATGACGCTGATGCTGGGTGGATTTGGCTTGAGCGGCATTCCTGAGAACTGCATTGCCGCTTTGGTGAGGAAAGGAGTAAAGAACCTTACCTGCATTTCAAACAATGCAGGCGTTGATGATTTCGGAATCGGGTTGATGCTTCAAGGGCGGCAAGTGAAGAAAATGATTTCATCTTATGTCGGAGAAAATGCAGAGTTTGAAAGACAGATGCTGAGCGGGGAATTGGAAGTTGACTTAATTCCGCAGGGAACGCTTGCCACGCGCTGCATGATGTCGGGATATGGCATTCCCGCTTTTTTTACACCAGCCGGTGTGGGAACTGAAATAGCAAATGGAAAGGAAGTGCGCGTGTTCGATGGCAAGGAATATTTGATGGAACACGCTTTCGAGTCTGATTTCGCAATAGTGAAAGCATGGAAAGGCGATCATTCGGGAAATCTGATTTATCGCGGCACCTCGCGCAACTTCAATCCGCTGATGGCGATGGCGGGAAAAATTACGATTGCGGAGGTGGAGGAGTTGGTCTCTGTTGGAGAATTGGACCCAAATCAAATTCATACACCGGGAGTTTATGTGCAGAGAGTTTTCAAGGGAGTGAATTATGAGAAGAGAATTGAACAACGGACAGTAAGAAAAAAATAAGATGGGGTTGACGAAAGAGCAAATCGCACACCGCATTGCGAAAGAATTGAAAGACGGTTACTATGTTAATCTTGGGATTGGTATCCCAACTTTGGTGGCTAACTACATTCCGAAGGGAATGAATGTAGTGTTGCAATCTGAAAATGGTTTACTCGGTATGGGTCCGTTTCCTTTTGATGATGAAGTGGACGCTGATATCATCAATGCCGGCAAACAAACCATCACCACGCTTCCCGGCTCTGCATTTTTTGATTCAGCGATGAGTTTCGGGATGATTCGCTCGCAGAAAATCAACCTCACTGTTCTGGGCGCGATGGAAGTTGCCGACAATGGCGACATCGCCAACTGGAAAATTCCCGGCAAGATGGTGAAGGGCATGGGGGGCGCCATGGATTTGGTGGCTGCGGCAAAAAACATCATCGTTGCAATGATGCACACTAATGCAAAGGGCGAATCAAAACTTCTGAAAAAATGCACGCTGCCGCTCACAGGAATTCGTTGTGTGAGAAAAATAGTGAGTGATATTGCCGTTCTTGACGTCACCCCGCAAGGGTTCAGGCTTTTGGAAAGAGCGCCCGGAATTACAGTTGAGGAGATACAGGCTAAAACGGAAGGAAGACTCGTTGTGGAAGGCGAAATACCGGAAATCAGGTTTAACTGATGTGCTAATGTGCCGATGTGCTGATATGCCAATTTGAATCCATGACTACTCGTTTTGATTCGAATAATAATGAGAAGCAAAAAAATGAACTGAAATACATTAGCACATCGGCATATTAGCACATCAGCACATCAACTTGCGCGTTATCAATTTCAACGGAAATATTCAAAGCGAAAACGTCCCCGCAATTCATTCGTGGAACAGGGCTTTCCGCTATGGTGACGGGTTGTTCGAGAGCATAGCTGTTGCAAAGAAATCTATCCCATTTTTGGATGACCACTGGAATCGGCTAAAGAGCGGGGCAGAACTGTTGTCGCTTGAATTACCGGCAGATTTCACAAGAGCTTTTCTGCAAAATAAAATTCTTGAAATCCTGTCGCTCAATTCGATTGACGGAAATGCTTGCGCAAGAGTAATGCTCTACCGCGAAGGGAGAGGCAGGTATAATCCGGATGAAATGCAGGCGGGTTTTGTGATTGAAGCAGAGCCGCTCGATGAATTGTTTGGCTTGAATAAAAAGGGGTTGGCAATCGGATTATACACCGATGTTTATAAACCCATTGACCAACTGTCAAATTTCAAAACATGCAGTTCCCTCGTGTACGTGCTGGCTTCCATTCACAAGTCAAAATCGGGATGGGATGATTGCCTGATTCTCAACAGCAGGTCAAACATTTGCGATTCGACCAACTCGAATGTTTTTTTGGTAAAGAATGGAGAACTCCACACTCCTTCACTTAATGAAGGCTGCATCAGCGGAGTGATGAGAAAGCAGGTAATTGCTTTCGCAAAAAAATCAGGATTCACCGTAAATGAAACTGCGATAAAAACTGACATGCTGCGGCTGGCTGATGAAGCCTTTCTGACGAATGCTGTATCAGGAATCAAGTGGGTGGGGAGTTGCGGCAGCAAGCAATATAAAAATGAAGTTTCAGCAACCCTTTCAGCTTCCCTTCATGCCTTCGTGCCTTAGTGGCAGCAATTACCAGCTTATATTTTTCATCACCTCAAAAATCTAATTCCCTTGGTCAACACCTTCGCATCAATCGGTCCATATCCCACAAATTCTCCGTCCATGTCAATGGTGCATTCTTCAATCGGTTCGATGTTGCAGAATGAAGATTGAAGATATTGCACCTCAGGATGAGAGATTATTTCCCCGCGCCTCACTTCACCCTGGTGTTTCAGATAATCGAAAAGCGTTACGTTGGCGAGCAGCACGATTTGCATTTTGCCGTCATCGGGTTCTGCCTGAGGCGCAATGCACAAGCCGCTTCCGAAATATTTCCCGTTCGCCATCACCACGAGAAGCACTTTTCCTTCCCATAAAAAATTATCAGCGGTAATGCGCACTTTGCGGTGTTTGTAAGTAAGAAAAGTAAGGATGATTGCCTTCATGTAGCTCAGCGTGGAGCCGAGAATCTTGCTGCTTCGGTTTACGCGCTGCGAAGCGTATCCTCCGATGCCGATGTCTGCAATATTGATGAAATATCTTTCCGATGGAGAATGATTCACGTCTCTGAATTTCATGTGGCAAACATCAGTTGGCTTAACGCTTCCTTGTTGAAGTAGATTTGACAATTGTATTGAGTCAGCCTTCACGCCAATCGTTTTGCAGAAATCATTTCCCGTGCCCTGAGGGAAAACTCCGATTGCAGAGTGCCTTTTAATTTCATCGGAACATTGCATATAGCCGTTTGCTACTTCATTCAGCAATCCATCACCTCCAACCGCAATCGCATATTTGGCTCCATTCGCCAGGGACTGTATTGTCAACTCAGTAGCGTGGCGGGAGCGTTGCGTTTCATGAAATTCAGACTCAAATCCAGCGGGCAAAGCTTTCAAGAGTTTTTCTTTCAAACGCTCTTTGCGCTTGATTTTTCCGTGAAGGATAAATGAGATTCGAGGCATTAGATTTTAGATATTAGATGTTAGGCGTTTGGGCTCCTCCGCTCGGAGCGGAGGGCGGGGTGAGGTTTTCAGGATGTCGGAATACTCTTGAATTTCATTTTGCAATTCCTCATCCGTCCAACCACATTCCGCTTTCATCAACTCTGCAACTTTTGTGATGAGCGATTCTTTCTCCCTGCATCCATTAATCACATAAGTGAGCGAAAGCCTGCGGCTCATCAGGTCATTCAAATGATAACATTGCATTTTACGGATGTAATAAATCATTTCGGCAACGGTCGCATTAAAATCAGGATGCAGCAATTCCGTATTGTTTTTGTTTTCGCGTGCAATGGAAAATATTTCAGGGGCTTTTTCCAAAAACCTTTCATGAATGTTGTCTGCAAAAGTTCTTGGCAAATCAATAAAGGATGATTTTTCAGAACCGGGTGTTAATCTGGCTTTAATAAACTCGGAAGGAAACTTTTCCGCCAGTTCATCAACCAGCGCTTCAGCCATTGAATGATAGCTCGTGAACTTGCCGCCAAGAATGTTCAAAATGTTTTCACCTTCCCACCAGATGCGATAATCGCGCGAGCGCTCATAGCTCGGTGCCGAATCATTATACATGGGGCGCAATCCCGAATAAACATGCAGAATATCGCTCTGCGTGATGTTTAAGGATGGCGCGAATTTTTTAAGCGAAGAAAGAAGATACTCGATGTCCTCTTGCTGTGAAACGGGATTTTCGATATTCCCTTTATAATCTGTGTCGGTTGTGCCGATAATCACAGAATCATTCTCCCACGGGATGGAATAGTTTAAACGGTTATCACCCGCATAGGAAGGAATGATGACTGCGCTGTCAACGGGGAAGCGTTTTTTCGGAATCACAAAATGAATCCCCTTGCTGGGAGCGGTAAAGGCGGTTTGCTTTGAAGCAATTCGTGTTAACACCTCATCCGTCCACACTCCGGTCGCATTCACGATGCAGCGGGCTTTGAATTCAATGTCCCGGTTTTCAATATGGTCGCGTGATTTCAGGGTAATGACCTTTTCTCTTTTCTCCATCGAAATCACCTCGCAATAATTCACAGCGTGGTTGCCTGTCAGTTTTTGCGCTTCATCCATCACTTCATTGCACAGCCTTGCATCATTCGTCACCGCATCGTAATAAATAAATCCGCCCTTCAGCCCTTCCGGATTGATTGCCGGAAACATCCGCTTGATTTCATCCGGCTCGATGTAGCGATACTCAGGAAGCGTTTCTTCACTGCTGAGAAAATGATAAATCGCCATGCCTACCCGGTATTTGAAAGTGGAGTCATAAACAGGAAAAAGAAACGGCAGCGGTTTTACAAGATGCGGAAAAGTTTTCAGCAAATAGTTTCTCTCATCCAAACTCTCTTTTATCAAACCAAGCTTTCCGTATTTCAAATAGCGGATGCCGCCATGAATCAGCTTGGCTGACTTGCTGCTGGTGCCGCTTGCAAAATCGCCTTTTTCCAACAGCAAACATTTGTATCCTCTTGTGGCGGCTTCCAGCAAAATACCCGCACCCGTGATGCCTCCACCGATGATGATGAGATCGAACGTCTGCTGAACAGATTCTATGTTGATTCTGCGCTTCACCTATTTTTCAGGCCGTTAAATTTTCTGTTACAGCTATCACAACATTTCCTTTTTTGTGACCATGCTCAACATACCGGTGTGCCTCCCCAGTTTGCTCCAATGGATAGGTTTTATCTATCACGGGTTTAAACTTTCCTTTTTCAATAAGCGCTTTCAGTAAAGCCATGTCGTCAGCAGTTTCGTTAATCATACCCGATATTACTTTCTTGCTGCTGGTGGCGGAAGTCCATAAACCTTGCAGCATTTGAGGCGGCATGGCAGCGCCTAAAATCAGCGTGCCGTTTTTTCTGAGTGATTTAACACATTTTGAAACTGAAGCTTTGTTTACTGTTTCAAAAATCACATCATACGTTTCCCCGCTTTCAGCAAAGTCTTCTTTGGTGTAGTCAATAACCTTATCTGCTCCGAGTGATTTTACCAGTTCAGCATTGGTGGAGCTGCACACTCCGGTAACAGTTGCACCAAAATGCTTTGCGAGTTGTATCGCGGCCGTTCCTACTGCTCCGGATGCCCCGTAAATAAGAACATTTTGGTCTGCCGTGACTTTCGCCTTTTTGAGAAACTGCAGGGCGACAATTCCTCCAAATGTAACAGCAGCAGCCTCAGCATAAGTTATATTGTCAGGCATTATTGCCAGAATCCCGTCTTCGGTCAGGCAGTTGTACTCGGCATGGGCTCCCATGCTCAATCCGGTTGAGCCAAAAACTTTATCACCTGCTTTAAAACGGGTTACGCCTTTGCCCGCTGTTTCAATTTCTCCGGCAAGCGAAGTTCCCAAAATAGTTTTCTTAGGTTTTGTCAAGCCAAAGAAAAACCTCACAGCAAAGGGGTCGGGTTTTCGCAGCCGCCAGTCGCCTGAATTGACGGCTGTTGCATGGATTTTTATCAAAACTTCATTGTCTTTAGGATGAGGTTTTTCTACTTCCTTGAGTTGAAGAACTTCTGGCGGACCATATTGCGTGTAAACAATTGCTTTCATTTTGCTGCGTATTAGTTTTCCGGGTCAAACAATTTTCCCGGATTCATAATGCCATTCGGGTCAAGATGTTTTTTGACAGCTTGTAACAATTCTTTTTCACCAGCATCGATGGTTTTCAAATACCACGGTTGATGGTCTTTTCCAACGCCATGATGATGACTCACTGCACCGCCTGATTCGATAATGGCATCAGTCACAAGTGTTTTGTAATTCATCCATTGTGCTTCTTCGTTGCTTCTTTCCATCGGGGCAATCATTGTGAAATACAGGCAAGCACCCGTTTCATAGACGTGCGACAGGTGGCAGAACAGCAAACCGCCCTTATCATAAAAGGCAGATTTTTTCAGCGACTCCTTCACGTTCAGATACAAGGCTGAGGTGTTCTTCCAATAGGCGATGGTTTCAAATGTGTCAATCATCACGCGGTGCTCGATGAGAGTGTCCCGCAAGTAGGGAAGCGTGAAGCGATGCTCCTCCCAGTTGCCGGCTGTGGAGGAGGGAAGAATAAACCCATTGTGTGATTTGAAAAAACGGCAGGTGAATTTCGTCATCGCAAAATCCGAATCATTCCTGATTGAGAAGCGCGTCATCAAAATACATGGCTCGTTGAAGCCTTTGCTTGCAAGACGTGATTTAATGAGTGCGCCAATCAGTTTCTTCAAACCACCAGACTCGCTGTTGCGCATCGTAGAAAATAATTTTGTTTCAAGCGGGTCGGACAATCGCAGAATACCCGGATGAATACCCTGTTGAAGCAAACAGCGCACCGCTTCAGCGCCTTCATCAAATGTTTTAAAAAGAGCGACAATCCACTTCTGCTCCGATTGCAGTTTGTGAATGCGCAGTTTCGCCTGCGTGATGATGCCGAGCGTTCCTTCCGAGCCGATAAAAAGGCGGAATGTATCAATACCGCTTGCGTGCTTTGGAAAATCTTTGGTGTCAATGATTCCATTTGGTGTGATTGCACGAATACCCAACACCATGTCTTCAATCTTTCCGTACTGACCCGATTCCTGCCCGCCTGAGCGTGTTGCGAGCCAGCCACCCAAAGCTGAATATTCAAACGATTGAGGAAAATGCCCGAGCGTGAATCCTTTTGCGTTCAGAATTTTTTCCAATTCGGGACCAAAGATTCCGGTTTCAAAAGTTGCAGTGTGAGAAGTTTCGTCAATTGCAACCATTCTTTTCATGCGCTGAAGATTCACGACACAACTGACGTTTTTTTCATTCAATTCAAAAGCGCCAGTCACGTTGCTTCCTCCGCTGAATGGAATGAGGCGAATCTTGTTTTTGCTTGCATTTTGAAGAATGTGCTCAACCTCATCTTCTGATTCAGGAAATAAAACAAAATCGGGCAGGGGAGGAATTTTTCCTGAAAATATTCTGATAATGTCGTGGCAGCTCTTTCCAAAGCCATAAAGAATGCGACTTTCTTTCGAGTTTGAAAATTGCTCCTGTTTTAGATTTGGAAATGTTTTACTGAAATCATTTTCACTGAAAGTTGATTCGGGAATAAGTTGAGTGATGTCGGGAGCCTTGAAATCATCGTTCAGTTTGCGTTTCCACTTTTCTTCAAGAAATGATTTGAACCTGGGAAAATCATTGAGGTGAAAGGCTTTGGCAGGGTCACCCCATTTCCAGAAACCGCTGCTCAGATTTTTGTTTGAATACCGGTTCACAGTTTCTTCAATTCACTTTTTAGGAATCCCCGTAATTCCTTCTCAGAAGGCAATTGCAAGCGGTACTTGCTCACGAATAATTTATTTCTGCTTCCCGCCAACGCATATTCCACATAGGTTCTGTTGCGGTCGGTAACGAGCAGAATTCCGATAGGCGGATTGTCGGTCCTCATTTTGATTTCTTTGTTGAAATAATTCAGGTAGGTGACAAGCTGCCCCACATATTCATGTTTGAAAGCATCTACTTTCAATTCAACGAGTATATGTCTTTTGAGGATACGGTGATAAAAAACGAGGTCAACAAAGAAATGCTCGTCACCAATGAGCAGGCGTTTTTGTCTTGCTTCAAAGCAAAATCCGTGTCCGAGTTCAAGGATGAACTCCTTCAGATGGTCGAGCAAGGCAGTTTCGAGGTCTGATTCTTCCACCGCGTCTTTTGCAGGTAAGCCAAGGAATTCAAAAGTGTAGATGTTTTTAATAATATCAGCCGGAGTCTGAGGATTGAGATTTTTCTTCAGGCTTTTCAAAAGCTTTCGAGGATGCCTCGATAACCTGCTGCGCTCAAAGCATAGTGAGTCAATTTGCCTGCGCAATTCACGAACGCTCCAATTGCCTTTGATGCATTCAATCTCATAGAATGCGCGTTTGAGAGGCTCGTCAATTTTTATGAGTTCGACAAAGTGAGAGAACGACAGCCTGCCAACCAGCTTGTCAGCAGGAACAATCAGTTCGCCTTTAGATTCTTGGGACGCTGTCCCAAGAATTGATATTGCGGGTAATCGTGATGCTTTATCATTGAATAGTTGGGACACTGTCCCAAGAATTTGAGGATACCGCAGATAAAAGGTTCTATAGCGCGATAATTCAGCAGTCGCCATGCCTCTGATGCGGTGCTTTCGCAACGACCGGGAAAGTTTTTCCACCAATCGCTGCCCGTATTTTGCGCGGTCGTCCCCTTTCTGTTCGTATTCGACTATATAACATCCTATCATCCAATTGCGAACGGTAACTGCCGTGTTAACAGCGCGCACGGCTTGTTGCAAAAACGCATCATGCGTATGCTGAATAGCTCTGACGAGTTGATTGAATTTCATTGGTAAATCAACCGCAAGATAATGAGTTGACAGATGGATTCTTGCAATACATTCAGGAATTAGCTATCAGGGTTCGGTATGACTTTACCCAATATTGTTTCTGAGTATCTTCCGAGGGATTAAAATACCCATAAGCCAGGTGCGGAAATTCTTTCTTCAGCAGGTTCATCAAATTCACAATTCCCAACGGCTCACCTGTTTCTCCGATTTTAGCCTTGCGGATATACCAATCCGGGTCAATGTTGAAATTGCGCCACTGAATCATTGACAAATCAGTTTCACAAATCAATTTTTTAAGGGCAGCATATTCTTCCGGTGAATCGGTGAGGCCCGGAAAGGTGAAATAGTTGATGGATGCCCACCCATTATTTCTTCGCAGTACTTTGATGGATTCACGCACATCATCAAACGTATAGTTTCTGGGCAGGTAATAATTCGTGTACCATTCTTTCTGTGCGCTGTTCATGCTCACGCGAATGCTTTGCAAACCGGCTTTGCATAATTCTTCCACCGCTTCAGGTTTACTGCCGTTGGTGTTGATGTTGATGATTCCGTTTTTTGTTTTTCTTCTGATTTCTTTAATAGCATCACGCAGCACCTCCCACACTAACAGCGGCTCGCCTTCGCAACCCTGACCGAAACTGACAATCGGTGTTGGTGCCGTTTGAAGATGGTCAACCGCAACTTCAACGATTTCCTGAACTGAAGGGGTGAACTTCAATCGGAAATGGGAGGAGTTGACGGGGTTTTCATCCGGCTGCAATGAAATACATCCCAGGCATTCCGCATTGCAGGCAGGCGATGACGGTACCGGACATTCCCAGCGATTGAGGAAATAATTTTGCGCTGCGCGGCAATGGTAAGTGAGCGCGCAGTTGTTTGCGAGGTGTTCCACCAAACGATTGCCGGGATATTTCTTCTTCAGCGAATTAATTTTTCGCCTGATAGCGGAAAGATTGAACTGCTTGAAATCTTGCCGTATGTCCGGGTCAATTCTTACAGCGGTAGTATAAAACTTTCCATCAAGCCAGCCGACAGCAGTATAAGCATACAAAGGAAGGATGGGCGCCTTTCCAATTTTCTCATAGGCTGAAAGATAAGTTTGCGGATGGGCGGGAGAAACAAAAACAGCCACAGCCGAGCCGTGAGGATAAAGCTCAATTGTTTTTGTTTTCTTGTTAAATCCGTATGGTTTTCTTTCGGGAAGATGAAACAATTCGCTTCCTTCGGGCAGTTCAATAAAATCTTTTACCGACAATTTCACGGCATCCCTCCCGCTTCTGCCAAGGGCTTCGTAATTCACGTCTTCCAGGATGTTGCCGTTTTCATCGGCAAAAACCAGATAAGGAATTTTCTTGGGATGCGGGTGGTGCATGGCTTTGCAAAGCTATTATGATTTTTCTCCCGCAGATTGCGTGAATAGTTTCTCTGAAATTTCCTAATTTCTTGTTTTCTTTGGGGTGGAAACCTCGCTAAGCCCCCGAATTTTCTCCCTATGTTCAAACGCATCTTTGTAACGCTGAAAAGGTTTGTCCTGATAACAGCCATGCTGTTGGCGGGTGTAGCGCTTCATGCGCAAACCGTTTCCGGTGTAGTGAAGGACGAAAATGGCGAGCCGCTCTTTGCGGCATCGGTGGTTATTAAGGGAACCACAACGGGCGCGCAGACTGATTTCGAAGGTGAATTTCAATTTAACCCGAAGCAGGAACCGCCCTTCACCCTTGTCATCACGTATCTCGGTTATGAGACTAAAGAGTTTGAAGTCAACTCCTCGAATATAAAACAGAAGCTGAGCGTCAAACTGCAGAGCACCGCGCTGGAGATTAAAGGCGCTGAGATTAAAGACACGCGCATCAGCGAAAAGCAGAAAGAATCCCCGCTCACCATTGAATCCATGGGGTTGCTTGCTATCAAACAAACTCCGTCCGCTGATTTTTATTCCGGGCTTGGAACATTGAAGGGTGTGGACCTCACCACCGCAAGCCTGGGCTTTGTCATTATTAATACCAGGGGCTTCAACAGCACACGCCCGGTGCGCTCGCTGCAATTAGTGGATGGGGCGGATAACCAGGCGCCCGGTTTGAATTTTTCGCTCGGAAATTTTGCCGGCTCGCCAGAGATGGACATCCAGAAGGTTGACCTGATTGTGGGCGCAAGTTCAGCGCTTTATGGTCCGAATGCTTTCAATGGCGTGATTAACATGACTACTAAAAGCCCCTTTTATCACAAGGGGCTGACCCTTTTTGTGAAAGGCGCTGAGAGAAGGTTGCTTGAAACAGGGTTGCGCTATGCAAGGGCTTTCAGCAACAAAGCGGGCGCTGACAAGTTTGCTTTCAAAGTGAATTTTTCATTCATCCGCGCTGATGATTGGGAGGCAACCAATCTTGAGCCTACTCCGCAGTCGCAGGCGGATGAAACCAACCCGGGCAGATACGATGCGGTGAACCGCTATGGGGATGAAAATCAGTCA